>VFSW01009064.1_pt1 | contig 14221 bp, 28 predicted proteins | sample 5358111 | NCBI WGS metagenome assembly VFSW01 (sample SAMN11554181, study PRJNA540505) | mine drainage metagenome | isolation source: sediment from site ElyBrook_90M | place: USA: Ely Copper Mine, Vershire, VT | collected 2017
ATCCTGAGATATCGAAGCTGGATAGACGCTCACCTGCTGCATCTCACGGCGAACATCACAAATTCATTTGCCTACAACCTGTGCGGGGGCCTCCAGATTGACGCGGCAAAGAGAGCCGCCTTCAAGAGGTTGGGGGACGCCTGCTCCTTCGTCATCCGTTTCCTGGCGATCAGCGGGAGCAGCGCGCCGTTCCAGCCCCTCTGCTTCGAGCTTGTGCAAGAGCTGTCGGCGGCGTGCTCACAGGAGCCCGGAGGCGCGAGGGCGCTGCTCGAGCGCTGCCTCCAGACGCTGGCCTTCACGGATATCCTCGTCCGCTGGGACCGCCCGCGCCGCGGTCAGCCACGCGCGCAGCTGCAGTTCAGCCGCGTGTTCCCGCTGCTGCAGAGGCACGAGGTCGCGCGGTTCGACCAGAGGGTCGCGGAGGCGCGGAGGGGGTCCATCGGGCACGGGCGGAGGTACTGAGTTCTGCGTTGAGGTGCAGTGGCCATCCGTTGCAAGACACGGAAGGCCTGTTGAGGTTGTTGCATCTCCCACGGACACCGCATCATCAGAGTGTTTTATTCATTACGCGTCTCTAATGATGCTCTTTAATCGATTGCGGCGCTTGATGTTCGGAAGCAACATAGCGAGGGCGATCGCCCGACTTACGGCTCTCTCCTTGATCACGGCGTGGCTGCTCAGCTGTGGGTGCCATTATCAAGCCGGAGCTCCACTTCTCACACAACACACGCATGCATGCAGGCACGGCCAACTCGCTGTGGGCCAACCTCCCTCTCTCGATCGCTTTGGTCATCGTGCTTAAGCCTAGGATCCTTCAGCTCTCCGGCATGGGGAAGGGAGCTCCGTCGACACGGCCGCCGCAGCCAGAGAGCGAGAGCAAAAACACTGCTTCGAGCAGAGGGTCAAACAGGCCCCCCTTCAGCAAGCAACCCCCTCTCACAGAGGAGCAGCGCGATGCATGGCAGCGCCAAGTGGGATCCAAGGTGCGCCGAGGCTACGCCCTAGACGGCCTCCTTAATCATTCATTCATTCACGTTCAGGTGGTGGAATACGCGTGGGACAAGCTGTGTGGCACTTTGATTCAGCAGGTGAGGGGGGGTGACGAGAGCCCTCGGAGGTGCAGCGGAGGCTTCAGAATGGGCGCCGGTGCAAAAGTTGTCAGCATGTTGCCGTCCGACCATCTCCCACTCCTCAGTGGGTTTACAACACTTGGTATGCCGCGCTGACCCCGGACAAGGAGTTCCCTGCCGAGGTCCGCCACATGCTGAATTCGTGTTTTGGGGAAGTTTGCCTCAGGGCGAAAAAAATAGACGCCCGGTCGCTGCTCATCCGGTGAGTGTGCATCGTTTTCACCATTCGCCCACATATGCTTCATCCTCTCTCATCCCCCCCATGTGTTCAGGGACGTGTGCTGCGTCCTGACCGACACAATCGATCTCTACCGGCAGACAGTGGCCGCCGTGGGCGAGGAGAAGCTGGCGGCGCTAACCCCGGCTGCAAGGGAGCGCGCGCTCAAGCGGGAAATGAAGGCCATGGGCCATTTGCACGTCGCGATGCATGCCCCCGAGGGGCATTACAGGTACCTGAGAGCGGTCTCGGAGGCGGTGCTGTCCATCCTGCAGCCCCAGAACGATTTCTTGCGCCTGAGGGCGGGGTCGGTGGTCAGGGAGCTGACGGCCGCATGTCTGCTGCGACCGATTCTGATGTTTTGCCTGCCGTACAACATGAACAAGGTGGGAAGAATTCGTAACGGATTGTGATAGCACAGTTTTATGTTGATTGACTTTATGACAGAGTCTCTTGTCACTTCTGCCTGGATGCTTTATTGCATCATCTGCTCTCATTGCTTCCCTAGCTGATGTTGATGGCGCTGCCTGATGATGAGCCCAAGTCGAAGGCTGCCGAACCTTCATCAGCCGTTCAAAAACGGCTGGTCGAGGGGTTGCAGCGGATGGATCAGCGGACGCAGGCCAGCGTCAAAGCAGAGGCGGAGGTGCTGCACGAGTGAGTGATGTCGAGAGGGTTTTGCCGCGGGCCTCATCATCACCCAGTGGGTTGCAGCAAAAAGCCAGGGATGCCTGCCGTGGGCGACGATGACGTCCAGCTGCTGCAATGCATCAGATGCAATGTGGATGCAGAGCACTAGGTCATGGCTCTTTCACCTCGGGTTCTCTTCTCAGGCTCTCCCGAAGGCATCGGAAGGCAACTGGATCTGGGAGCGACGATGAAGCAGAGGATGATGAGTGCTTGGCGAGACCTGGCGATGCCAGCTGTGAGGAGACGTCAACATTTTCTGCACAGGTTGGTCAGAGCCCTCTATCAATCCCCTCTCATTTTGCAACTCATTGTACCATAATTGTTTTTTTCTACTGATCGATTGTGCATGCCATCAGGATGCAATAACCAGCACCAGAGACTCGCCTGGTCGGTTGCACCTCGGTGATCCTCCTTCAGGTTCCAACAGTGATATCAGGCTCCATGGAGGGCCCGTCGCTGGCCAAGGCCTGTCGTCCTCCTGGCACTGCTCTTTGGGAGACACGACGATTCAGGCTGGAAGCAACGGGAATTTCGCTTCTTCAGACCTTGCTGCTTCCTGGCATGCAGGCAGCGTGGGCGGGGCGGGGGAGGACAGCGGACAGCAAGACCCTGCTCTTCGCCCAGTCCCTGATTGCCCTGGGACCAAGTGCTCATCAGGCAATAACGGAAGTGAAGGCGGTGCACGTGCCTTGGAAGCAGATCGTGAGGCACCAATACTGCCCCGAGATGCCTTTGTTGGGTACCCGCGAGCAGTGGTGGTTCACAGCGAGGTGCGGACAGAGCAAGCCTTGTTCGGGATGCAGGAGTACGTCGCCTACGCCATACGTGTGATGGACGGCTCTGGAGAGTGGAGCGTGACACGCAGGTACCACGCATGAAGCTGGGGATGGGGCATGCTGCTCCATTCTGATATGTAAAGATCAGTGTCTTTTGCTCTCCAGGTATCGCAATTTCGAGGTCCTCCATTCCAGGCTCCAGGCTCAGCACCAACAGTACCGACACCTGAAGGCAGCGCCACCCCCGAAGGGAATTCTGTCGCTGAACCAAGACACGAGCTTTGTGCACCAGCGACGACGGGAACTTGACGTTTACCTCAACAAGATCCTCAGGTTGGCTCGTTCATGCTCAACGGGCGGCTCGACGGGGCTGCTTATTTCTCACTTGTCCTCATCACTTTGACGCAGCATCCCAGCGCTTGCCTTCTCGCAAGACATGTGGCTGTTCTTGAGACCTGGAAAAGAGGAGTACCACCCCCCAAAATTAGACGGACTAAGAAAGCCCTTGTCAACACCACTGCGGAGGGGGGTGCTGAGCCCCGAGCCTCGTCGGAGCAAGCCAACTCCTTCTCCCTGCAGTACCTTGGGTGTAGCCACGGCAAACAGCCATCGGAGGCACAAATCGGCGTCATCAGACTCTGACTTTGTCCATGTTGAGGGCTATGGCCGTGCCATGGACGTTTCAGCAAGCCAGCTTCCTTTGCTGGTGTCGAGCGAGTCATCCAGTAAACTGAGGGAGCGGATTCCTCACGCTGTTCCTGCTCTGTCGGCCCACAGCAGACCACCTCGTTCAGGTAGGACAAGCTGATCAACCTGTCATCCTTGGTTTCCATCTTTGCCTTCTGCAGGAGCACAACGTATTGCAACATCGATGGATTCAGTCGAGGAATCGCTGCCCCTTCCATCAAATGGGCGTCAGGTACATAATTGAGATTTAATCTTTCCCGAGTAACATATATTCCCGAGGCAAAAAAAGATAGAGGTCTTTTTTCATGTGCCTGATTTTCTGCAGTCTGAAGATGCAGCAAGGAAGCCACTTCATGACTGCTACGAGCCTACTTTTGAGACGGACAATGTCGAAAAAACATCGGTGAAGGGCAGTCAGCCCGGCCCATTTGCTTCAGAAGGCGAGGACGAGCAATCGGAGAACATGGGGGCCTCCATGCCGCTCCTCGACCTGGTCGACACGCTATTTGAGATGCGAACCCGAGGCTTTGTTCTCCGACAGGTGGATACCTGATGTTGATTCATCGTCACTCGTGTTGACAATGGCTGACGCTCGATCATCCCTCTCTCCCTTGCGGTCCAGGTGTCCACGATGGCAAGACAGATGCTCTCGATATTCCTCGGCGACGCCATCGATGCACACGTTGTCAGGAGGCTGAGGGCACTCACGTCGGAGCACAGTGTGGCACGCACCCTCCTCTCGATCCGCTCAGCTCTTTGGCCGGGCGGCGTTTGGTACGCGTGGTCGAACCAGCAGCGGCAGCAGCGACTCAAATCTGAGGCCACGAAGGCTGTGTCACAGGTCGAGGCCAAGGCCGGCGTCGATGCAGAGCAGCCGGGGCCATCCACGAAGAAGGAAGAGGTGGAGAGCGAACCGTGGGTGCCGGTCTGGGAGCCGCCGCCGGCGATGCAGGAGGACCGCTTCCTCGAGCCGGCGTCGCGGCTGCCGGATGAGCAGGAAAACTCTCGCAAGCTGCTGGAGAGGCTGCTCGCTCACTGCCCGGCGGCAGCGACGGCCCTCATCGGCGCTCGGCAGTATGCCAAGAGCGTGACCGAGCTTCATGCGATGCTGCAGAGCAGCACGTTCATGCTGCAGATCGGCTACGGGGTCCTTGAAGCTGTCTTGGAGTCTGTGACGCCGGAGATGGGCCAGGTGCTGCGGAACGAGATTCGAGACGCGGTGTTGGAGAGATAGTAGGGGGAATAAAGGCACACACAACGTTCTGATGACCGGTACGGGCATGCGACTGTTCGGAAATCATTCTGCGAGGCACATCCCCATGGCTTCCCTCATGACCCAGCGCACCAACCTGGCCGCCCGCGTCTCTTCGCGTCGCTCGAGTGCGTGATCCTCACATCGAAAAGTCGCGATCTGCTTCGCTGACCGATCTTGCGTCGCAGGCGTTGTCCGCGCCCCCGTCCGCAGGGCGGTCGTCGTTCGTGCCAGGTAGCTCGTTCGTCGCTCTCTCTTTGCGGTTCTGGTCTGACGCCTCTCCATCCGCAGCGCCCAGCAGCAGAACAAGGCCGAGGTCATGCAGGCAGCGATGGTCGCATCTGCCGCTGCGATGCTGGCCTCGCCGCTCGCTGCCGAGGCCGCCGTGACGCCCTCGCTTCAGAACTTCCTGGGCTCGATCGTGGCCGGAGGCGTCGTCCTTGCCGTTATCGCAGGAGGGATCACGCTCATCTCCAACTTCGACCCCACGTCGCGCTCATAAGCGGCTGCGGAGAAGCGGCGTCGGTGAATCGCGATTGGATGAGGGGTCGGACAGTCGAAGATCGGGCTGCAGGCCGATGAAGTGAAGGGGGAGGATGCTGAAGATGTGTGACGCGGAGAGCGTGTGTTGACTTGCATGACAACCAGCCTTGTGGAGGAGCCCCGAGATGGACGGTCGCATGGGACACATGGAGTTTATATAGGTTTTCCATCAGCGTGCTCTGTTTTCGCAAGCATAGGGGGTTGCTCATCAGACTATTTTTCAATCGCACTGCTCGTCCTGTGTAAAGCTACATTAAAGCTACATACAGAGAGTGCTTGCTGATGGCTCGGTCCGCAGACGACAGTAAGAAGGCCTACCGTAATCAGCACACAGGCCGCGCACATCAGCATGGCCTCTGATGGCCACGTGCAGTTGGCGACCACAGAATTGAAATGCAGCTCGGGAGGAGGCAGCCACTTCGGCCGTGCGATGGCAGCAGCCGCAGCCGGCTTCTGCGCCCGCCTCGATCGTCGGTCGCAACTGCGAGCCCCTCGACGTCCAATGCGGAGGCTCAGCACGAACCTCGCTTCAAGGCGCACATCGATTTCAAATACATCAAAGATAACGTCGACGCTCTGGTGAAGAACGCCAAGGACCGCAGCAGCAATGCAGACCCAAAGCTGGTGGCAGAGCTTTACGACCGATACGTGCTGCTCAAGATGGAGGCGGACGGCATCAGAGCTGAGAGGAACGAGAACAGCGGCGCGATGAAGGTGCATGCGAAGCTTGGCGTGTGTCCATGTGGGCATCGATTCTCGGGGATGAAATGAAATGGACCCCTTCACCACAGGGAAAGCTGGACGCGGAACAGCGCCAGATTCTCATTCAGCGTGGTCAGGAACTCAAGGACAAGCTAGCCAGTGTGGAGAAGGATCTCGAGACGGTGAGAGTGAGGAGAGGAAGAAGCCGGTGATCCGAAGCAGATTTGGGCGGAATTCGACTGTTGTCATGCTAAACACTCTCCGATTCTCCCATCCTCGCAGGTTGAAATGCAGCTGCAGAGGGAGGGTCAAAGGGTACCCAACCTGACCCACCCAGACGTGCCCATCGGCGGCGAGGAGCTGGCCACCATCCTCACGACAGTCGGCTCTCAGCGGCAGTTTGACTTTGAGGTCAAGGATCACGTGCATGTGGCCGAAGCTCTCGGACTCGTGGACTTTGAAACGGCGGCCGAGGTGTGGGGAGGAGTGTGGAAGGAAGGAGAGTTCAATGGGGCCGAACCGACTGCAGAAGTACAACCCTGTCTAGGCTCTCAACAATCCTCCTTGACGCTCAAACTAGGTGAGCGGCCAGAAGTTCTACTACCTGAAGCACGCTGCGGCGCTGCTAGAGCTGGCCCTCGTCAACTGGTCGATGAACAAGGTGGTGGCGCGCGGCTTCATGCCCGTCATCACGCCGGACCTGGTCAAGGAGTCGGTGCTGGAGAAGTGCGGCTTCCAGCCGCGAGGGACCAACACGCAGGCATGCAGGGATGGAAGAAACGGCATCGGCGGGGCATGTTGTCTACGATGAGCACTTCGTGGGTTGCATTGTACACACAAATTCAATTTGCGATTGTCGAACCTGTTGCCACCTCGCAGGTCTACGCGGTCCAGGACTCGAGCCTCTGCCTCACGGGCACCGCGGAAGTGCCCCTCGGGGGTCTCTACATGGACAAGCTGCTCAGCGAGAGCGAGCTGCCCATCCGCATGGCGGCTTACGGGCACTGTTTCCGGACAGAAGCGGGAGCAGCGGGAGCTGCCGGAAAGGGGCTGTACAGAGTCCATCAGTTCTCCAAGGTGCGCCTCTGCCCTTGGTGTACAATCTTGTGGGCTTTTGTATGGGTACGCGTGGTTATGACAAACAAAAAACCTCATTTTGCCGGAGCAGGTCGAGATGTTTGTGCTGAGCACACCGGAGCAGAGCGACGCCCTGCACAAGGAGCTCATTGACCTTGAGACAGAGATGTTCACCGAGCTGGGCCTGCACTTCAAGGTGCAAAGAGCGTTTGGGAGCTCAGTTTTCGTCCCCGGCGCTGACGCCTGCTGGCCCGATTTGCCGTCATCCTGCCCCTCTCGTTATTCCCCCCCGCAGGTGCTGGACATGCCCTCGGCTGACCTTGGCGCTCCCGCGTACCGCAAGTTCGACGTTGAGGCGTGGATGCCCGGCCTCAAGCGGTACGCCGGCATCGCCAGCGCTTTGCTTCATGCAAAGGGTGTTCAGTGCGAGTGGAATAATCGAGGGTGACTGACTCTCCCACTGGCCGCTGCCCTCAGGTACGGGGAGATCTCCTCAGCGTCCAACTGCACCGACTACCAGAGCCGCAGGCTCAACATCAGATACAGGTTGGCAGGCCTTGCGGTCAAAGGTGCGGAAAGGCATGCGTGACTCAACATCATTCCTGCAGGCCTGGGCCCGCCTCGAGAGCGGACGAGCCGGAGGAGGCAGCGGGTGCAAAGAAGAAAAAGGGCGGCAAGCCTGCTGCGACCGAGTTCGTGCACACACTCAATGCGACAGCTTGTGCCGTGCCCCGCATGATTGTGGCCATCCTCGAGAACTTCCAGCAGGCAGACGGGTCAGTGGTCATCCCTGAGCCGCTCAGGCCGTATATGGGCGGCATGTCCGTCATCAAGCCTCTTCCACACAAATGAATTGATGATGTAAACTAAACTAAAAAAGTCACTGCGCATTGTGAGGAGAAGCTTTATATTTTGTCTGTTCAAGGTGTCAAGATCGTTGTTGAAAAGATAAGCCTCTGCTCAGCCGCCGCCGCCCCAAGCTTGCTCACAGCTCTGTCAGCGATGGATCAGATGATGTCTGCCAGACTCCAACTCCTAGCCTGTGTGACAGAAAGGCATCGTAGAAGGGCGATTCAGTTCCCTTCTTCACCCCACAGTAAGTTCCTCACTTTCTCATCTCCTCTTTGTCGATAGGCAGATAGCCGCCGCGCTTCCTGTTGCGGTTGATGCAGTCAAAATCCGCCTCCCCGCACACCTCGCAGGCCTTGCACGCCTTGCGACAAGTGTCAAACATGAAGCCGACGTTCTTTTCGCATTCCCCACTCGCCACCCAGGAACTGCACTGAGGATGGTGGTCTTCGCACACGCCTGGGTCTGTGGTTGGCACGAATAGGGGTCAGCATGTGAGGAGGCATGATTTGCAGAATCGGCAAAAACGCAGTCGTGTAGAAAGACGTGGCATGTGCAGGGGGGTAGGGGGGGCAGATTGTCTATCTGACGGTTGGTACCTGGAGGCAGCACAGGGTTCCTGGGAATGCGAGCGTTGTTCATCTCCTCTGGGCGAAACTGTGCAATATGAGGCATTCTTGTGTAGGATTAGCGTCAACACAATCAGAGTGAACATGGACAGGCTATGAGTGCCATGGATTGAGACGTTGACCTCCACGCACCTGATCAACGTGGATCCAAACGGGGGCGGCCCACTTGATCCCTTTGATCACAGGCTGCGACGGTCCAGGAGAGGAGGAGAATTATTGACAAACTCAAGAACAGTCACAGTCTGTGGAACAGAACCACAACTCACACATCCAGTGTGCATCGACGCTGGGTCCATCGTGCCGTTCTGGGAATAGAGGAGGTTGAGGGGTGATGAGGAGAAGGGTGAAAGGAGCCCCACGGCCGCTCACAGGGAAGTACGAGTAGAAGAGGACAGCGTCGCCCTTCCTTGGCTTGGCAGCGACGTGGCCCCGGGCGCAGTCCGACCACGGCCCCCCCTTGGCCGGGATCGAGGGGTCAGTGTACACCGACTTCTGAGGGAAGGCTGTCTCGCCGCCCTGCTCCACGTCTGCGCCACACAGGCACGTAAGCGGGAAGGAGGGTCTCGAGGAGAGGAGGGGGACGGCGGATTCGCACCTGAGAGGTACATAAGGAACGTGCACAATCGAAACTTGGGGCCCTTCTCTGCCTTGTCGTACGAGCTGTCGTAGTGAGCGCGGTACGTCTGGCCCTCTTCGTATCGAAGCACCTGGGAGGCGCACTCAGTCGACTGAGCGAGAGGGGGGGGGCGAAAAAGGGGATCGAAAGATTTCCCCCTCCGCCGGTATTTCACCTGGATGTCCTCTTGGTGCTCGATGGGCACGTGCGTCCACATGGAGATCCTCTTCTCGATGTTGGCCACGATGGGGTCTGAGAGCCGCCGGAGGAACGCACCGTAGGATGTCCTCACGTTGTCGACCACGCTGGCCCCTCCAGCTCCGACGACCGTCGATCGCTTCATCTGCACACGTGCACATAAAGATGTCGTTGGCCCTCTCACTGGCAAAGCAACTGCATCCCACTCTCTCACGTAAGGGAGAGCGGTCTCGATCAGGTGCACCCTCTCCTCGTTGGTTAGAAAGTTGTGGAAATAAAAGACCTGCATGGAGGACCACGCGGCCGTCAGCATGCAGCTGTTGTTTCGACATGGGGGTGGGCCCACCTTGGGCGATTCTCCGACTTGCTCAACCCAGGGGCTCGTCGCTGGATCAAAGACGTGCGGCTCCGAGTTCTGCAGAATAGAAACAGTTCCGGAACGAGTTTCGACATCGGTATCCCAGATCCCTCACCATCGGGACAGCTCGATTGGCCACCTCTGGCGGTAGGTCGCCCCAACGTGGAGCTGCCGCGACTGCGCAGATCAACATCGCTTCGAGGATTATGGCACGCATGCTGCTGCTGTGCATGTGCATAATGGAGCGCAATCGATCAATGCCGGATCACAGTACGAAAAAGGCGAGCTCATCAGAGCATTCAACACTCGCGATGAAGCTGCAAACCTCTCCCTCTGTATTGCAACGAAGCTGCGCGCGATGCTGCAGCGCAACTCGGCGGCGTCTGGCCTTATCTTCTACTGGTCGACTCGGGATTCGAGTGACAAGAGCCGGGAGTGACGACGACGGTTGTAGCTTCACTCACTCGATGGGCCCACCATTGCCACAAAAGATGATGTCGTTGGGTACTGGGGCAGCGCTGGCCGCCGCAGGGGCTCTCGTGGCCATGATGGCGCCTGCTGCGGTCAATGCTGCTGAGGGCTCTGGCGTCGTGAATGCCATCATGGACCTAGGACTCACAATCCCAGGTGCGTGGTTGATTGCCCGAATATGGTCAAGATATTCCTGAACAAGTCCACCACCGCTTGGTCAGGGATCGTCGGAGACTCGCCTTTAAGGGAGGGATTTGTGTCGGGCTTTCTCCTGATTTTCTTTTCTGAGATTGGCGACAAGACGTTCTTCATCGCGCTGCTGCTTGCGCTCAAACAGTCCAGGCCGGCGGTGTTCACAGGGACGTTTGGTGCGCTCGCGGTCATGACGGTCATTTCTGTGGTCCTTGGACAGGCAAGCGATAGGGTCGTAGTAGTACCTCTCTCTCTCTCTCCGCTCTGAAAGTGAGAATCTTGTTTGTTACCTCCTTGTCCCCCGTGTCTACTCCAGGGTCTCCACCAGCTGGACGAGCTCATCCCACAGGACTCTGCAGCGGCATCGATCCCGTTTGATGATGTGATTGCAGCTGCACTGCTCGTGTGGTTTGGCATCCAGACGATTCAGGTATCATCTAGGGCCGAAAAACTGTCGATTATTAAACCTGTGCACATGCGGTTGTGCATTCCTTCTCACGCACCAACAAGGAGCTGTGTTGATCATCCTGTAGAGTGCGAAGGATGCTGCCGCCTCTGCCAAGGAAGAGAAGGAGGAGGCCCAAGAGGTTGTGGATAGTTTCGGAGCAGGTGAGGGTCTCGATCAGCCGAAGACAATAGAATATTCCAAATTAAATTCTTATCACTCACGTCCCATCTCTCCAGACGAGGCCATCAAAGTCATCCTAACGACATTCGCGTTGGTCTTTGCCGCCGAGTGGGGTGATAAATCCTTCCTGGCCACCATTGCCCTTGCGGCCGCATCCTCCCCACTTGGAGTCACGGCGGGGGCAGTTGCCGGGCATGGACTGGCAACGGGCATTGCAGTCGCCGGAGGCTCGGTGCTTTCACAGTGAGACGATGCGATTTCTTGACCTCGGAGTCCGCAGGTCAGACTGCATTCTCCAACCGCCATTCCGTTTTCCAGGTACTTCAGCGAGAGCTTCCTGCAGTACGTTGGCGGCTCCTTGTTCCTCGTCTTTGCAGCGGCCACGGTCATTGATATCTTTGTTCAGGTCACGTGAGCACTGTTGAGATACATAGTCATTCGGAGGCAGCTTCTTAGTTAGCCCGCGTGCAAAAAGGCACTGTCTAGCCAAAAAAAAAACAAGTTTGGATTATGATCCGGTGTGCTTGGGAGGAAAAAGCTATGCTTTTAAAATCCGCAGGGCAAGCCGCCGATCTCCATGGTGCCGATGTTGACGATGGCATCCCTTCCAGCCAGCTTGCGGTTCAAGACTGCAACTCGTCGCTCAGCCTCCTGGCCCTCGAATAATTCTTGCGCCTGAAACGAGACCTGAGATGCAACAAAGGCAAGGATGAAAACAAGTTTCACCAATAGCAAATAACGATCACTGACCGGCATGCTCTCACCTGGACCTTCAAAGCCATTTCTGGCTTGCTCTGGCTGCGTTGTTCCAGATGGCTTTGCATCTGCCAATGTTCCGCTGGGACAATCCTCGACATGTCGCCCCCTGACCTTGAAATCCATGCCTCCACCTCGTCGTTGGTCTGACCAATCAGCGATATCATTTGGATAGTCAAGTCAGAAGGTGGTAAGAGGTGATACCTCATGGTTTATGAGCCTCAGAAGAAGGACTGACGTGTCCTCGTCCCTCTCGCACTCTGGCAACGACGAAGCGGCGCCGAGGCAACGAGCCACAATGCCGTAGGCTTGCCATGATGTCGTGACAAAGTGGCCAGACATGTGACCAGAGGGAAGGAGAATGAGATGGCAGACCCCCGAGACCGAACTTGTTGAGCCTTCCTCCTCAAGCAGCACATCGTCTTCGGGCATCACAAAGGGAATCTGTCGTTCTGGCTCTCCGGCTGCTGCATCCCCGGAAGAGTTTGCATCGCATGCGTCGCTGGGACGGAGAGAGAGAGAGAGAGCAATGCATTGCCACGCTGCCACGCATGTGCAGACGCCATGCGCGTTCACCTGACTCGGCCCCTTTCACACCGGATCCAAGGGGCTGCATCGGACTGTGGCAAGGCCTTGATGAACTCGACGGATTGCGTATCGGCTTCCGATTGGTTTTTTTCCGGCTTTTCCTGCCAAGGCGCCACGGCGAACTCCAACCCCCTCTGTCGACTCTGCTTGACCTTCGGCATGCTCGATTGCGATCTGTACGATTGAGATCTGTGGTTGGGCACATGCACTTGCACATCAGAGCCAGCCAGCCAGCCAGCGCAGGGGTAGCATTGAGCTGCTTGATAGGGGAGGTGGATAAAGGCGGTGATAAAGGAGGTGGATAAATCAGAGGCGAGCCTGACTCAGACGGCCGACTCTCCTAGAAAAACAACTGACGCAATCCACTGTCCACAGACTGACTACGGACTGATTCAGCGAGGATGGCATTGATCACATGGCAGCGTTCTGGCGGCACAGGGGGCACAGGCGGCATCCGTTGCCTCCGAGAGGGAGCTTGGCCAGGCAGACTTGGCACACGAGGTGCCCGCAAGAGGTGACGGCGAACGTCTCCGAGGTCAAGGTGTCGAGGCAGACGGGGCCTGCGCAGGGGCAAGCCCGATTGCCACTTATCATCATGAAAGGTATGTGAGCAATGATTCAAAATGTTTCGTCATGGTGGAATGACCTACAGGCTTGCTTTGCTTCGTTTAAGAGTCGGTTGAACACGGCCCCCGTCGGAATAGGGGCGGCGGGCTTGCGGGGGGTGGAAGCGGAAGGATGGACAGGGTTGTTCAAGATCACAGTGGCCGAGGCTGTGGTCGTGATTACGGTGGCGGAAGAGCGGGTCGTTGACGTTGTCATCTGCACTGTCGGCGGCCTGCGGAGTTGGCGGAAGTAAGGGGAGTTCTCAAAAAAAATCTCACTTATCAATACTGAAAATACTGTGTTTACCTCCACTGACCTACCGATAAGGTTGAGGCGGAGCGCGTACCACTGGGGCGGCGACGGGGAGGAGATCCTGCCTGAGGCTGAGGCACCCGAACTGCTTGGAGTACAAACGGCGGCTGAAGAATGGGCGGCTTCTGAGGGGCGGGGGCATGGACACCACGACTTGAGTCAAGGCACAATGCAAGGGCAAACGTACGTTGTCACACACTTTTCTGGGGACGAAATTTGGATTGCAATGACGACGAGGATGGCCAGGAGGCTGACGCCGGACGCGATGATGAGGCCAAGGATGCCGGCAGCAAACAAGTTCATCAGCATTGTTCCGACGGCCAGGTAGCCGACTAGGCTAACGTCTGAGATGTTGGAATAAATTTCGATGCTCTCATCAGAGGTCACTACAAGAGACCAGAGGCAGTGATGGAAAGACAGAGATCACTCACGAGTCCTGTCAGAGGCCTGGTCTACACAGCAGTCATCGGGGCTTCTTCCGCAGGGTGTGAAGCAACAGAGTGGCAAGAGGCAGGCGATGACCACACCGCAAAGAGCCCCAGGGTAAACAGAGTACGCAGCAGAAGACAGGTGAACGACCTGCGGATGCAGGGAGCGAGGGAGGGTGTGTGCATGTGCGTCGTCATGTATACAGACCCCCCCGATTTCATCAGTGCACCGCCACTTACGTCATTTTGTTCTATTGAACTCCTGACAATCGCGTAGACACTAGTGAAGAGCAACACAAACGAAACGTAGATGCTGACAAACCCTGCAAGAGGAAATCATTCCTCTGCTTTAGTTCAGGCCATAATGAGGTCATACCATCACTCACTGCGGGCAGCAGTACTATTGCCCTGATGGTGTTCATCTTCGACGACTTGGCAGGAGAAAACGACGGCAAACATTGCAAACAGACCTGTGCAAGGTATGCAAGTTGCAACATTTTTTCCATGTTTCACGTT
>VFSW01009065.1_pt1 | contig 14221 bp, 10 predicted proteins | sample 5358111 | NCBI WGS metagenome assembly VFSW01 (sample SAMN11554181, study PRJNA540505) | mine drainage metagenome | isolation source: sediment from site ElyBrook_90M | place: USA: Ely Copper Mine, Vershire, VT | collected 2017
CGAGGGTACCGGAAGCGCCTGCGGCGCCGCGAGGCTCTGTGGAACCGGGCTGCGGGAGGGGGCCGGGGGTGGTGGCCTGCACAGAGTCTGGAGAGACAGACCGGCCTGCAGATCCAATTAGATCGGTAGCGGAAGAACCTGCGTCTGAATCGGACACCCAGCCTTCAGCGGCAATCAGGCTGGCCGGCGTCTGGGGCGCATCCGGAAGTTGCGCCTCCTGGGCGCGGAGACCGATGGAGAAACCTAAACATAAAAAAGCGAAAATGAAACGCAAACGCACCATCCTTGCATTCTTGAAGAGAGCATGTCCTCAAAACCGAGGGCCGGTGCCCCTCCTTAATTAGAATAAAAGCCGCGGAAATAGTTTCATTTCCTCCTGGGTGGCGATCTGCCAGCCACGCCTCAGTGCAACTGGCCGCCCGGGCCATCCGCGCCATCGGCGCTCCTTCCTCCTCCTCCCCGCCCGCGCTCCGTTGCCCCTTTACGCCGATCCCGCGTGAACCCGGCTTGACCGCGCGCCCCGCTTACTCCATTGTGGAGTCTGAACTGCTGCCATGCGCCTTCCTCGAGTCCGTTGGACCGCCATCGCCGCCCCGGCGACTCTGGCCATCCTGTGTCTTGTCGTGCACTCCGACGCTCTGCCCAGGGCCCGGCGCCATCTCTCGCTCCGCATGGCGCGTCTGCCCCGCAGAACCTTGTGGGTATGGGAGCGCCCCGAGGACCTGCATGCCATCGACCCCGCAACCACCGCTATCGCCTGGCTCGACGGGACCATCGTTCTGGGCACGGACGTCGCCAGCATCCCGCGCCGCCAGCCACTCGCCTACCCCACTCGCGCCACGCGCATTGCGGTCGTTCGCATCGAGGCACTGCCCACTGCAAAGCTCGACGCCGCCCAACGGCAGCAGGCGGTAGCGTCGCTGCTTCAGTCCGCCTCCCAGCCCGGCATCGCCGCCCTGCAGGTGGACTTCGACGCGACCCGCTCGCAGCGTGCCTTCTATGCCGATCTGCTCGCCGACCTGCGCCGCCAGATGCCGCCCGGCCTTCCCCTCTCCATCACCGCCCTGGCCTCCTGGTGCAGTTACGACAACTGGATCGCCGCTTTGCCGGTTGACGAGGCCGTTCCCATGCTCTTCCGCATGGAGCCTGACCGTCGCCGCGCTCCCGCCGATTCGCCCTGGTTCCGGATGCGTGAGCCGCTCTGCCAGGGCAGCGCCGGCATCTCCACCCACGAGCCCTGGCCGGACGACCTGGCCGGCAAACGTATCTACGTCTTCGCCGACCGTGGCTGGCGGCAGGACTTCTCCCTCTTAGCCGACAGGAACTTGCCATGAAATCGCGCTCGTTCGTACCTTCGCTGCTGCTCGTCTGCATCTTCGCGCTGTTCTCCGCCCAGGCCTGCGGCCCGGACTTCTTCCCGGATGTCTTTGTGCTCAAGCTGCGCCCGGACCATCCCAAGGAGTTTGCGGCAGGCAAGCTCGGCGTGCTGCTGCCCACCTATCCCCGCGCCGACCTGATCGTCGCCTATCGTTACCTGAATGGCGGAGCGCTCACCCCCGCGGAGCAGGCAGCCTATACGCCCACCTACGCCTTCCCCGATCCGCAGTGGGAACAACAATGGAACGCTGAGAACGCCGCCGTGCACGACGGAGACGACCCGGCCTCAAGCTGGAAGAAGCTTCACGATCACTACGCCGGCTCCGCCCCATCCGTCCAGCAGGAACGGACGGACAGCACAACCAACCCCGCCGGATTCGTCTCTCAAATCAGTTACGACAACTGCAGCGCCGATGCCTTCCGCACCGCCGCCGCAACGTTGCAGGCCCGCGCTAAAACCTGGGGCAGCCAAAGCCCCGAGCTGGCCGACTGGCTGCGTGCGCAGGATACCGTCTTCAACAACTGCGCCCAATCGCAGTTCCAGCTTCCCGCTGATCCGCCGCCCGCGGCCCCTGCGCTGCTCAAGGCCGACCGCGCCTACCAGCAGGCCGCCTCCCGCTTCTATGCCGCCAGCTACGCAGATGCCCGCAGGAACTTCGAGGCCATCGCCCTGGACGAGAACTCGCCATGGCACTCCATCGCGCCGTATCTTGCCGCCCGCTGCCTCGTCCGCCAGGCCTTTCACGACGCCAAGGTCAACGGTGGCGAAGATATGGCCACCTTCGACCCGGCGCTCATGCAGCACGCAGCCGATCTGCTCCAGGCCCTTCTCAAGCAGGACCTTCCCGGCGCCCCGCGCCAGGCCATCCGCAACGAGCTTGATCTCGTCCGCATGCGCACGGAGCCCATGGTTCGCTCCCGCGAACTCGCCGCCGCCCTGGCCGGTCCCGCCTCCGACGCCGGCTACGGACAGCATCTGCGCGACCTGACCTGGTTTCTCGACGCGAAGCTCGACAGCCTCCCCATTCGCGAGGACACAAGCGCATACGATTTCGAATTCGTACGTAAAAGCCCCGAATCTCAAGACGTTCCTCGGACCGATCAGGACAAAGTTTCGATCTTCAGCAAGACCTACACAGATCTGTCCGATCTTCGCGCCTCTACCCCGCTCATCGACTGGCTCATCACCTTCCAGTCGCCGGCCGGGCAGGCCAAGGACCACGCCATCGCCCAGTGGAGGGCCACCCACGAGCCCTACTGGCTGCTTGCGGCCGTCTTCAAAGCTTCGGAGAAGGACGCCGCCGCCCCCGAACTCGTCTCCGCCGCTGCGGGCATCAAGCCCGACACGCCCGCCTGGGAGTCCTTCACCTACCACCGCATCCGCCTGCTCCTCGCCCTCGGGCGCGCGCCGGAAGCGCGTGCCCTGCTCACTGAGACCCTGCCCCAGGTCCGCGCCGGCGGCCGCGATTCCTCCGTCAACCTCTTTCTTGGCCTCGAAGCCCGCGCCTCCGCCGATCTCTACGAGTTCCTCACCTGGGCCCCACGCAAGATCCTCGCCAAATCCTCCCAGTCCCAATCCGCCCTCGACCAGTGCCTTGACGTGATGAAGAACCCGAAGCGCGTCTACGAGTGTGCCAGAACCGTCGAGCCTGTCCAGTTCAGCGCGGATTCCGCCGGTTTCTTCAATACTCAGGCGCCCTTGGCCACGCTGGTTGACGCCGCCAACTCCAGCACGTTGCCGCAACAGCTCCGCACCTCGATCGCCATCATGGCCTGGGTCCGCGCCGTGCTGCTCAAAGACGACGCCACCGCGGCAAAGCTCTTTCCGCTGCTCCCCGCAAAGCTCCAGCAGCAGGCCGGCCCCGGCACCGGCTTCCACCCCCTCATGGCCCTGCTGCGCAACCCTGGCCTTCGCCCCTATCTCGACCCCGGCGTCCAGCGCAATTACTCATACGACTTCGGCGAAAGCTACGCCGACAACTGGTGGTGCCAGGACTGGAAGACGAATTGGTACGGCGACAACGGGCCGCTCCGCCCGCTCGATCCGGTCGCGTTCCTCGCTCCCGCCCAGCATTCCCAGGCGGATAAGGAGCTAAGCAAGCTGCTCGGCGAAACAGGCGCATCCGTCTATCTCGGCAGCCTCACCATCGACTATGCCAACGCGCATCCCGAAGATCGGGACGTGCCCGAATCGCTCTACCTGGTGCTGCGCATGATTCGCTATGGCTGCGACCGCTGGCAGGACATTCCAGGCGCGGGGAAAAGAGATAGCGTAGACGAGATTCGCAAGGCCGCCGCGCGTCTGCTCCGCCAGCGCTATGCCTCCAGCCCCTGGACAAAGAAAGCCGCTCCTTACGTAGGGTAGCCGGCCCCGGCGTCTGGTCTTCCCCGGCGCTGGCCCCCTTCTTAAAAAACTCAGTCCTTGCCTCTCGCCGGCCCTGCGGTGAGCCCGCGGGACCCCCCTCCCCGGCGCGTCCCGGTCTGGAGCCGGCATTTCTTGTCATTTGCAAAGTTTGACCCTTCTCAAACCGAACCTTTTAACGTGAAAGGGCCTGGAAAAATCACTCTTGAAAGTGGCCCAAATCGTGACGCGCATCACAGCAGCACGTGGTGCGGAAGCCTAACATAACTCGGGTTTTGGGCGAAGATTCGCCCGCAGGGTTAAGGGCGGTTTTCCCAGGGACAGGTCCATGCTGGAACGTACCTTTTCTAACGGCTGCAGAGGCAAAGGGATGGTTGACGCCGGAAGCTCCGGAATCCCCAGTGGAGGCGATCAGGCATGACCTGGCGTCAGGAATATTTGAGGAAGCGTGTGGATGCCCGCGAGGCGCTGGAGTCGGTCTGTTCCGGCGACCGTGTCTGGATTGAGTCCGGCTGCGGCACCCCCTCGGTGCTGGTGGATGCTCTGGTAGCGCGCGGGCCTGATGTTCTCGACGTCGAGATCGTCCATATGAAGACGCTGGGCAACGCCGAGTACACCCGTCCCGAGTTTGCCGGCCACTTCCGCCATCGCGGCCTCTTCCTCGGCGAGAACGTGCGCGAAGCCGTCGCCCAGGGCCGGGCCGACTATACCCCCATCTTCCTGAGCGAAATCGAGCGCCTGTTCGAAGACGGCTCCATGCCGCTTGACGTGGTGCTGATGCAGGTTTCGCCGCCTGATGAGCACGGCTTTGTCAGCCTGGGAACCACCGTCGATTGCACCCTCACCGCGGCCCGCTTCGCCCGCCTGGTCATCGCCGAGGTCAACGACCAGGTTCCGCGCACGCATGGCGAGACCACCCTGCACGTCAACCATATCTCCTGGATCGTCGAAACCTCCCGCGCCCTGCTTGAACTGCACGCCGAGCCCTGCACCGATCTGCAGAGGCGCATTGGAGAAAATGTGGCCTCGCTCATTCCCGACGGGGCCACCCTGCAAACCGGCATCGGCGGAATTCCGGATGCGGTGCTGGCCTGCCTTGGCGACAAGCGCGACCTCGGCATTCATACCGAGATGTGTTCCGACGGAGTGATGGAGTTGATGGAGTCGGGCGTCCTGAACGGCGAGCGCAAATCGATCAATCGCGGCAAGGCAGTGCTCTCTTTCGTGCTCGGCTCGCGCCGTCTGTTCGAATTCATCCGCGAGAACCCCAGCTTCGAATTCCGCTCCATCAGCTACACCAACGATCCCTTCGTGGTGGCCCAGAACGACAGGATGGTGGCCATCAACTCCGCCATTCAGATTGACCTCACCGGCCAGGTCTGCGCCGACTCCATGGGCACTACTCCCTACAGCGGTTTTGGCGGCCAGTTGGACTTCATCCGCGGCGCAGCGCGATCCAAAGGCGGCGTACCCATCATCGCGCTGCCCTCCACCGCCGTGCGCGGCACGGTCTCCCGCATTGTGCCGGTGCTCGAACCCGGCGCTGGCGTGGTCACGTCGCGTGCCGATGTGCACTATGTGGTGACCGAGCACGGCATCGCCTACCTGCACGGCAAGTCCCTGCGCGAGCGGGCCGAGGCGCTCATCGCCGTCGCCCATCCGCGCTTTCAACAGGAACTGGAAGATTTTGCCCTTCGCGCTCATTACCTGGAGCGCAGAACGGCCCCAGCAGTCTTGGTTTAAAGGAGGTCAGTCGCATGAACGAAATTGAAAAGACAGCAAAACGGGATCGTGGCCTGCTCCGCGTCAGCATTGACGAGTGCAAGGGCTGCGGCCTCTGCGTCGAGGCCTGCCCGTCCAAGGTCATCGGCATGAGCGAGCGCCTCAATCACTATGGCTATCGGACAGCCACCTATGCCGGCGCGGGCTGCACCGGTTGCGGCATTTGCTTCATGGTGTGTCCGGAGCCGGGAGCGATCACTGTGCTGCGCGCCGTGGGTCGGCCCGCCGTGGCTGCCGCGCGCGCATTCAACGCGGGCATTGCGGAGGCCAGCCATGCATAAGCAACTGATGAAAGGCAACGAAGCCATCGTGCGCGCCGCCATCCTCGCCGGCTGCCGCGCCTTCTACGGTTATCCCATCACTCCGGCCAGCGAAATCACCGAGGCCGCAGCGCTCTTGATGCCGCAGACCGGCGGCGTCTTTCTCCAGGCCGAGAGCGAAGTGGCGGCCATCAACATGCTTTACGGTGCATCCTCCGCCGGCGTTCGCTGCATGACGGCGTCCAGCGGCCCCGGCATCAGCCTGATGCAGGAAGGCATCAGCTACATGGCCGGCGCAGAGCTGCCCTGCGTCATCGCGGACATCACCCGCGGCGGTCCGGGCCTGGGCAACCTCGGCTCCGAGCAGAGCGACTATCACCAGGTGGTGAAAGGCGGCGGCAACGGCAGCTATCACACCATCGTCCTCGCCCCTCACTCCGCGCAGGAGATGGCCGACCTGACCGCGCTGGCCTTCGAATTGGCGGACCGCTATCGCAACCCCGTCGTGGTCATGGCCGATGGCTTTGTCGGCCAGATGATGGAGCCGGTCGAGTTTCCCAACAAGGCCGTTGCCCCACGCCTGCCCGACTGGGCCGTTGCCGGCACCGCCGCCTCACGCCCCAACATGATCACCTCGCTGCACATGGACATCAACGACCTCGAAGCCCATCTGCGCAAGCTCGAAGCCAAGTACCACCAGGCCGAGCGCAACGAGGCCCGCGCCGAGGAGTGGTTTACCGACGACGCCGAAATCGTGCTGGTCGGCTACGGGATCGTCGGCCGCATTCTCAAGGCTGTCACCGCCGAGGCCCGTGCCGACGGTATCAAGGTGGGCCTGCTGCGGCCCATCACGCTGTACCCGTTCCCAACGGCGGTCTTCCAGCGCATGGCCCGCCGCGCCCGTGTCTTCGCCGTGGTGGAGATGAGCAACGGACAGCTCATCGAAGACGTCCGCCTCGCGCTCAACGGCGCACGCCCCGTCGAGTTTCTCAATCGCATGGGCGGCAACGTTCCTTCCCACGACGAAGTGCTCGCCCTGGTGCGCACTTTGGCGCTCGACAACCTGTCGACGATCAAGTCCGAAGAGGAGCAGATGGCCCATGTCTAGCGAATTGATCTCCGAATACGAGATTTCCCACTCCAGGCCGCATGCCTTCTACGAGTGCTACGACCGCAAGGAAGACCTGAAGCACCACACCCATTACTGCCCCGGCTGCGGTCACGGCAACGTGCACAAGATGCTGGCTCTGGCCATCGATGAGCTCGGCATTCAGAACCGCACCGTCCTCATCAGCCCCGTAGGCTGCTCGGTCTTCGGCTACTACTACTTCGACGTGGGCAATGTGCAGGCCGCCCACGGTCGCGCTCCTGCTGTCGCCACCGCCGTCAAGCGCAGCCATCCCGAGAGCATCGTGGTCAGCTACCAGGGCGACGGCGACTTGGCCGCCATCGGCTCGGCGGAGATTCTGCACGCCGCCAATCGCGGCGAAAGCATCACCGTCATCTTCGTCAACAACGCCATCTACTCCATGACCGGCGGCCAGTTCGCGCCCACCACGCTCATCGGCCAAAAGAGTTCCACCACCCCTGGCGGCCGCACCGTCGCCAATGAAGGCTATCCGCTGCACGTCAGCGAACTGCTGGCCACGCTTGAGGCGCCGGTCTACATTGAGCGCGTCGCCCTGGGCGACAACAAGCAGATCGCTCAGGCCGCGCGCGCCATTCGCCGCGCCGTCGAAAATCAGGTGCGCGGGCTGGGCTTCTCGCTCATTGAAGTCCTCGCGCCCTGCCCCACCATCTGGAAGATGTCCCCGGTCGAAGCCCAGCATTGGGTCCACGACGTCATGGAGAAGACCTACCCTCTCGGCGTCTTCCGTGATCGCACCAAAGAAGCGCAACGCCGCCCGCTGCCCGAGCCGGCCCCCGCCCTCGAAGACATCCCGCGCATCCTCGGCATCGCGGATGAAGACGCGGAGGCAGATCCGCCCATAAGCCATCTCAGCGCGCAGGACGTCGACCTGCATGTGCGCGTCGCCGGCTTCGGCGGACAGGGTGTTCTGCTGCTTGGTGAGGTGCTGGCCGAGGCTGGCCTCGACGCCGGCCTTGAAGTCTCCTGGCTGCCGTCCTACGGCCCAGAGATGCGCTCCGGCACGTCGAACTGCCACGTGCGTGTATCGAGCCGACCCATCGATTCGCCGCTGGTCACCCTGCCCGACGTGCTGGTGGCCATGAACGAGCCGTCACTGCGCAAGTTCGACGCAAGCGTTCGTCCCGGCGGATGGGTGATCTACAACGGCGATGCTTTCCCGCCCGACTGCGAACGGAAGGACGTGCATGTACTGGCGCTTCCGTTCACTCATCTTGCCGATGAACTGGGCGACGCGCGTGCTGCAAACATGATCATGCTTGGCGCGCTGCTTGAGATTGCCGGCGTCCTGCCGCAGCAGAGTATCGACGCCGCGTTGCGCAAGCTCGTGAGGCACCAGAAGTGGATTGACCTCGACGAGCGCGCGCTCACCCATGGAAGGGAACTGTTCCTGAATGCGTCCAGGGAAGCATTCGCGGAGGTGTGAAATGAAAGCTGATGGCGACCCGAATCTGATTGTCTATCTCAACGGGCAGTACATGCCGCTGGGCGAGGCTCGCGTAGGAATCCTCACCCACGCCCTGCACTACGGAACCGGTGTTTTTGAAGGCATTCGGGCGCACTGGGACGAATCGAAGCAGGAGCTCTTCATCATGCGCCCGCAGGAACACTATGAGCGCTGGAAGCAGAACTGCGGCATTCTCCGCATCGCCGTCCCGCTCTCCGCGCACGAGCTGTGCGACATCACCGTCGAACTGATGCGCCGCAACAACTTCCGCACCAACGTCTACGTCCGCCCGCTCGCCTACAAGAGCGCCGAGCGTGTCGGCGTCAGCCTCGACGAACAGGATTCCTTCGCCGTCGTCGCGCTCCCCTTTGGCGATTACCTGCACGCGGAGCAGGGCATCCACGCCGGCGTCAGTTCCTGGCGGCGCATTGAAGACAACGCCATTCCCGCCCGCGCCAAAATCTGCGGCGCCTACGTCAACAGCGCACTGGCCAGCGACGACGCCCGCCGCTGCGGCTTCGACGAAGCCATCTTCCTCAACGAGAGCGGTCACGTGGCCGAAGGCGCAACCTGCAACATCTTCATGGTGCGTAAAGGCAAGCTTATTACCCCTCCGGTGACGGAAAACGTCCTCGAAGGCATTACGCGCGACGCCGTCATGGAACTGGCGCAGCGCGAACTCGGTCTCCTGTTCGTGGAGCGGCCCATCGACCGCAGTGAACTTTATATTTGCGACGAACTCTTCTTCACCGGCACAGCGGTGGGTCTTGCGCCCATCGTGCGGGTCGATCACAGGCCGGTCGGAGATGGAGACCTTGGCGCGATCACGCGCGGAGTGCGCCAACTGTACTTCGATGCGACGCGCGGTCATTTGCGTACTTACTGGAACTGGCTGACGCCGGTTTACCAATCGTGGATGAAACACCAGCAGGACCTGTCTTCGCAGGCAAGCGTTACGGCCGGTTGAGCGGATGATCCTGTGCATCACGCCTGGTTGGCAGCCTCAGCCAAGGAGGAACAACGATGCTCACGACAAAACTGGTAGACAACGCCTATGAACTTGCGCTGGAGAACTTCGATGCGGCGGCGGACGTTCTGGGCCTCGACAACGATACACGGGAGATGATCAAGTATCCCGAGCGCGTGCTGACCGTCACGGTGCCGGTGCGCATGGACGATGGCCACATTCACCGTTTTGAGGCCTATCGGGTGCAACACAGTCAGGTGCGCGGTCCGGCCAAGGGCGGCATCCGTTATCACCCGCAGGTCACTCTCGACGAGGTGAAGGCGCTGGCTACCTGGATGACCTGGAAGTGCGCGGTGGTGAACATCCCCTTCGGCGGCGGCAAGGGCGGAATTACCTGCGATCCAAAACACATGTCCAAAGGCGAGCTGGAGCGCATGACGCGCCGCTACACCAGCGCCATTCTGCCCATCATCGGCCCCGAGCAGGACATTCCCGCGCCCGACGTCTACACCAATTCGCAGACCATGGCCTGGATCATGGACACCTACAGCATGACCAAGGGCTATCCCATCCCCGGCGTGGTCACCGGGAAGCCGATTTGCCTGGGGGGCTCGCTGGGCCGCAATGAAGCCACCGGACGCGGCGTCTACTACACCATCCAGTGCGCCTGTGAGCATCTCGGCACGGAGTTGAAAGACTCCACGGTCGTTGTGCAGGGCTTCGGCAACGCCGGCTCCATCGCCGCGCAGTTGCTCTATGAGGCGGGAGCCAAGGTCATCGCCGTCAGCGATTCCGCCGGCTGTGTCTACAACCGCAACGGCCTCAACATTCCGGAGTTGATACACATGAAGGCACTCTGCGGGCATGTGGAGGGATTTCCGGAGGCTGAGCCCATCACCCCGGCAGAACTGCTGGCTCTCGAGTGCGACATCCTCGTTCCCTCGGCGCTGGAGAACATGGTCAACGCTGACAATGCAGGCACCGTGCGTGCGAAGATCGTCGCCGAAGCAGCCAACGGACCGCTCACCCCGGCCGCGGACAGGATTCTGGAAGGCAAGGGAACCTTCGTCATTCCGGATATTCTGTGCAACGCAGGCGGCGTCACCGTCTCCTACTTCGAGTGGGTGCAGGACGAGCAGCACCTCTTCTGGGAGGCACAGGACGTCTACGACCGCCTGGAGCGCGTCATGAAGACCGCCTTTCGGGACGTGCTCAAGATCCACCTGGACCGCACTATTCCCATGCGCACCGCCGCCAACGTGCTCGGCATCGGCCGCGTGGCTGAAGCCGTGCAGATCCGTGGCATCTATCCGTAGCACGCGCTGACGGCAGCGCCTCAACCTCGAGTCCGCCGCGAACGCGAGAGCACATCGCAGCGGACTCGCGCAATCACCCGCCGCCCGTCACCCCCCCGCTCAATTTCGTCCGGTATCATTTCCCATGCGGGTTGAACTCCTTCGTCAACCGCCGGGAACGTCATGACGAATTCAGCGTCATCTTCGCTCGACACAAAATCCCAGTTGCGCAAAACCATGGGCTTCTGGGACGTGCTGCTGTTCAACATCGCCACCGTGCTTGGCCCCCGCTGGATCGCCGCCGCCGGTCACAACGGCACGTCCTCCATCAGCCTCTGGATGATCGCAGCGGTCTTCTTTTTCGTCCCCGGCGCGCTGGTCATCAACGAGCTTTCCTCGCGCTTCCCTGAAGAGGGCGGCCTCTACGTCTGGTCACGCGAAGCCTTCGGTCCCTTCCACGGCTTTGTCGCCGGCTGGACCTACTGGATCTACACTGTCTTCTACTTTCCCGGCCTGCTTCTCGCCAGCGCCTCCATGAGCGCGTATATCATCGGCGGGCGGGGCGCGGAACTGGCGCAGAACCGGACTTTTCTGGTCTCGGTGTCTCTGGGGCTGCTGCTTGTCTCCGTCCTGCTCAACATCATCGGCCTCAACATCGGCAAGTGGCTGCAGAACGCCGGCGGCGTCGGAACCTATCTGCCCCTCGTGATGCTGGTGGGCATCGCTGCCGTGTTCAGTTGGCGCTACGGCTCCGCAACCCACTTCACCCTCCACAACATGCTGCCCACATGGAACTGGGATACGGTCAACTTCTGGTCGCAGATCGCATTCGCTTTCACCGGCCTCGAACTGGTCTCCGCCATGAGCGAAGAGGTCCGCAATCCGCGCCGTACCCTGCCGCGCGCGGTCTTCGGCGCTGGCGCGCTCATCGCGTTGATGTACATCGTCGGCACCTTCGCTATTCTGTCTCTGGTGCCCGCCGCCGATCTCGATCCGCAGAGCGGCGTCTTCCACGCCATCACCATCGGCTCCATGGCGCTGCGCGTCGGCTTCCTCGGAATCCTTGCCGCCATCCTGGTCACCGTGGGCAACGCCGGCGGCGTAGGCAGCACCGTCGCCGGCATCGCCCGCGTCCCCTTCGTCGTCGGCATCGATCGCTACCTGCCTTCGGCCTTCGGCAAGATCCATCCCCGTTGGAAAACCCCCTACGTCTCTATCCTCGTCCAGGCCATCGCGTCCGGCGCCATCCTTCTCGGCAGCCAGATCAACGAGTCCACCCGTGGCGCGTATCAGTTCCTCATTGACGCCGCCATCATCCTTTACTTCATTCCGTTCCTTTACATGTTCGCGGCCGTCATCAAGCTGGCCCGCCGCAAGGACCGCAATGCCAATGCGCACGCCATTCTCGTTCCTGGCGGCATTTCCGGTGTCTGGATCGCCGGAGGTCTCGGCTTCCTCGTCGTGCTGCTCGGCATTGTCGTATCGCTTGTCCCGCCCGGCGACTCCGCCGACAAGCTGGGATTCGAGCTCAAGCTGGTAGCCGGCACGGCCGCCTCCATCTTGCTCGGCCTCGTCCTCTACTGGCGCGGCTCAAGGTCCAAGCAGTCCCGGTAATCGCCAGTTCCGCGTTCGGCGGGCCACAGTCCCAACTTTCTCTGAGGCGCTGAAAGCCCACCCGGCCCAAATGATCCTGGTAGCGGCAATTGAGAGTATCGGAAAGCTCCAAGTGGTTCCCCTGGCCGGATCTCGAACTGCACCGCATCTGGCCAGACTGGTTACATCCTCAATCTTTGCTGGCACTTGTAGATGAAAATGATGGTCAGTTCGACAGCGGCTCAACCGCTGTTTCCAGGATGATGTGCCGGTTTGCAGGCGCAGCCATTACGGCTACGATGGGTCAGGAAGGTGTTCCATGCGTCAAGTTTCACTGCGTGCATTCACAACTCGCGGGGTTAAACAGGCTGCGGAAAAACTCATCCGGACGCGGCTCTCGAAGGTTTTGTACCAGTCGTCCATCGGCGATGCCGACCCACGGGTGGATGAGACTGGGTGCTCCATCTGGGGGCACTCTGAGCACGGCATCTTTGTTTTTTGCCGCTAGAGTGGGAGGTCACGAACTTCGACTATCATGCTTATTTTCAATAGCTTACTACTTTGACTCTCTTTAGTTCGCAGCGGTGTTGCCGATCCACAGTGTATGAGACGGGGCTCGCGCGATTTGTTTCTTTGTTGCACTTGCGCTTTTGTTTCTTATGAAGGCACGAGTTTACTCGTGCCGTAAGTGCCGTAAAATCAACGAGCGCTTTGGCCGTTGCTGCATGATTTTTTCCCATACGGCCAGAATCCGAGAGTTTTTCCGCAACCTGTAAAGCCCTCAAGGAAGTCCCCGCTGGAGAGACCACTGTTCTGGTTGGTCCGAATGGTCCCGCATATTTCTGGCCCCGGTCTTTGGCGATGTCTTTAAGGAAGATGGTGAACTGCTGCGCGCGATGGCGCTGGCCAGGGATGGAGACCCGGAGCCGATTCATCTGCAGGAAACCGAGGCCAGTTTCTCCGTCGCATGGATGGGCCAATATCGCATTGAAGGCCCAGCCTTCGTCTACTCCGATCGCGACTCGCACGGCGTCACCGCATCCTCGGCTATGCCACAAACAAGATCGCTCAAGCGGGCTGATCTGAATTTCAAAAGCTGTTTGGATAGGTATTTGTGACTCAGGCTTGCTGGTTGCAGGAGGTCCGGGAACGAAGCCTGGGCGCTTGCGGGGTTGCGCGGCGCGTTAGAATCGGCTAGGTGAGCAACTCATTTGAAATCGGACCGGTGCAGGTGGGCGCAGGACAGCTTTTCCTGATCGCGGGGCCGTGCGTGATTGAGGGCGAGGCGCATGTGCGCACCATGGCCGATGCGATTCAGCGCATCGCCAGCGACCTGCGCATCCCCTTCATTTTCAAGGCCAGCTACGACAAGGCGAACCGCACCAGCGTGAAGAGTTTTCGCGGGCCAGGCCTGGTGGAGGGGACCCGGATTCTTGGCCGGATTGCGAAGGAGACTGGACTGCCGGTGTTGACGGACGTGCATGAGCCGGGGCACTGCGAGATTGCGGCCGAGGTGGTGGACGGGTTGCAGATTCCGGCGTTTCTGTGCCGGCAAACCGACCTGCTGGTGGCCGCGGGCAAGACGGGCCGCGCGGTGAACATCAAGAAGGGCCAGTTCATGGCGCCGTGGGATATGACGCACCCGCTGGAAAAGGTGCGGTCAACGGGCAACGAACGGGTGTTCCTGACCGAGCGCGGGGTGAGCTTCGGCTACAACACGCTGGTGGTGGACTACCGGTCGCTGCCCGTGATGCGGGCGATGGCGCCGGTGGTGTTTGACGGGACACACTCGGTACAGCAGCCTTCGGCGGCGGGCGGGGTGAGCGGCGGGCAACCGGAGTTCATTCCGCTGCTGGCGCGGGCTGCCGTGGCGGCGGGGGTTGATGGGCTGTTTCTGGAGGTTCACGACGATCCGGCAAATGCCCTGTCGGATGGCGCGAATGCGCTGGACCTGAAGCTGCTGCGGCCGCTGCTGGAGAGGTTGCTGGCGA
>VFSW01009066.1_pt1 | contig 14220 bp, 15 predicted proteins | sample 5358111 | NCBI WGS metagenome assembly VFSW01 (sample SAMN11554181, study PRJNA540505) | mine drainage metagenome | isolation source: sediment from site ElyBrook_90M | place: USA: Ely Copper Mine, Vershire, VT | collected 2017
TCATCGCCCGCTCGCGTCGAACGCCGACGGGATGTGCTCGAGGCGCGCGCCGTCGAGCGCGACCACGTCGAAGCGGCAGGCGCCGTCCCAGCCGCGCGCCTGGAGCCAGAGATTCGCGGCGCGGATCAGCTTGCGGCGCTTGGCGCCGCCCACGGAGGCGGCCGCTCCGCCGAAATCGCGGGACGAACGCGCGCGGACTTCGACGAACACGATCTCGTCTCCTTCCTTGGCGACGAGATCGATCTCTCCGACCTTCGCCCTAAAATTCTTTTCGACGATCGTCATCCCTTTCGCCGAGAGGAAAGACGCGGCGAGGTCCTCGGCCTTCCGGCCCGTCTCGATCTTGTTCATCGCGCGGCCGCCGAAGCGCGGCGCGTCACCGGCGCGTAGGTGAGGCGATGGGCCGCGCAGACGCCGAGACGGTCGAGCGCGGCCATGTGGATCTTCGTGCCGTAGCCCTTGTGAACGGCGAAGCCGTAGCCGGGATGGCGGCGATCGATGCGCTCCATCCAGCGGTCGCGGATGACTTTCGCGATGATGCTCGCCGCCGCGATGCAGAGCGATTTGTCGTCGCCGTCGACGATCGTTTCCTGAGGCAGATCGAACTTTCGGATCGCGCGCGGCCCGTCCACGAGAATCAGGACCTTGCCGCCGCCGGCTTTCGCCGAGGCGCGCCTGGCCGCCCGGCCCATTGCGGCGAGCGTCGCCGCCAGGATGTTGTCCCGGTCGATCGCGGAAGGATGCGCCCAGGCCACCGAAACGGCCGACGCCTGGGAACGAACGACCCCGAAGAGCCGTTCTCGGCTCTTCGGGGTCAGCGTTTTCGAGTCGCGCGCGCAGCACAGCTCCGCCGAAGGGTCCTCCGGCAAGGCCACGGCCGCGACGACCACGGGCCCCGCAAGGGTGCCCCGGCCGGCCTCGTCGACGCCGACGAGAAGCGCGCCCGCGGCGCGCCTCCTGGCGTCAGCGTCGAAGCGGCGGCCGTCCAAGGGAGATTACTTGGCGACGGCCGGAGCGCCCTCGCCCTTCTTCGGGGCTTCGGGCTTCGCGGCTTTCGCCGCGGGCTTGGCCTCGGCTTTCGCCTCGGGCTTCGCCGACGGCGCGACGCCGGCCTCGCCGGTCTCGCGCGCGTCCAGACGCGCCGACTTGCCGGTCAGGCCGCGAAGGTAGTAGAGCCGCGCGCGGCGGACCTTGCCGGTGCGCACGAGCTCGACCCGCTCGACGTGAGGGGTCGTGACCGGGAACGTCCGCTCCACGCCCACGCCGAACGAGATCTTACGGACCGTGAAGGTCTCGCTCGCGCCGCGCCCGCGGCGGCTGATCACGGTGCCCTCGAAGACCTGGATGCGCTCGCTGTCGCCTTCCTTGACCTTCATGTGCACCTTGACCGTGTCGCCCGGCCGGAACGTCGGAACCGCCGTCTTCTTTTTCTCTTCCATCGCCACCATCATCGTCTTTCTCCTGGACTGCGTGTCGTTACGCCCGAGACATCAAATCGGGTCGCTTGCGCCTGGTCGCGGCGTGGGCGGCCTTGTGGCGCCACTCCGCGATCTTCTTGTGGTCGCCGGAGAAAAGGATCTCCGGAACCTCGCGTCCGCGCCAAACGCGCGGACGCGTGTACTGCGGGAAATCGAGCAGGCTAGTAACAAATGATTCGCTTTCGGCCGCATCCTCTTTTTTGAGAACGCCGGGAATCTTCCGGACCACCGCGTCGGCCACGACCATCGCCGGCAGCTCTCCGCCCGTTAAGACGTAATCTCCGATGGACAATTCTTCGTCGAACAGCTCCAACGCCCGTTCGTCCACGCCCTCGTAATGGCCGCACACCAACACGACATGTTTCTTTTTGGCCAACTGGGACGCCTTGCGATCAGTGAACGTCTCGCCCTGCGGCGATAGGAAGATCACCGCCGTGCCTTTCTTCTTGACGCTTTTGATCGCCTTTTCGAGAGGTTCCGCCATCAGCACCATGCCGGGCCCGCCACCAAACGGCCGATCGTCGACTTTACGATGCTTGTCCGCGGAAAAGTTACGAGGGTTCACGCAGCCCCATTCCAGAAGGCCCTTTTCCTTGGCGCGGCCGAGGATGCTCGCGTCCATGATGGGCGCGAACATGTCCGGGAAGAGCGTCACGAAGTCGATCCTCATGCTCAGTCGATCTCGACCGCCGCGTGGCGTCCGGCCTTCGCCGCGGCCGCGCCGACGACGGCGCGGATCGCCTTGATGACCTTGCCTTGCTTGCCGATGACCTTGCCCTTGTCCGATTCGTCCACCGCAAGCTTGAGCACCAGCACGTCCCCGTCCCGGCTCTCCGTCACGGAAACCGCCTCGGGCTTGTCCACGAGCTTCGAAACGACGAAGAGCGCGAGCTCTTTCATGCGCTCGTCACTTCCCCGAGGCGGCCTTCGCGGCGAGCTTCGCCGCCGACTTCACGAGCCCGACCACGGTCTCGGAGGGCAGGGCGCCGACCTTGATCCAATGATCGTAGCGGTCCTTCTTGATGACGACCTTCTTGCCCGCGACTTCTTCGCGCGGGTTGTAGCTGCCCAGGATCTCCACGGGCTTGCCCGACGCCGCGCGCGCCTTTTCGATGGCGACCACGCGGTAGTAGGGCTGGTGCGGCTTGCCCGTGCGCTGCAACCTGATGACGACGGCCATGTGTTCCTCCGTTCCTTCCGTGACTACGATTTGACGGCGGCCCGGGCCTTGGCCTCGAGCTCGCGAAAAGCCTTGCCGGCGTCCGGCGCTCCGAAAACCGCCGAGCCCGCGACGAGGCTGTCGGCCCCGGCGGCGGCGGCCGACGCGATATTGGCGGCGCCGACGCCGCCGTCCAGCTGAATCCAGCAGTCCAGGCCGCGCGCGTCGATCTCGCGGCGCAGGACCGAAACTTTCGGCAGCATGTCGGCCATGAATTTCTGGCCGCCGAAGCCGGGCTCGACGGACATCACCAAAGCGAGATCGCAAACGTCGAGGACTTCGATGAGGCCGTCGACCGGGGTTTTCGGCTTCACGGCGAGCCCCGCCTTCACGCCGAGCGCGCGGATCTTCTTGAGCGCCGCCCGGGGATCCGCGACCGCCTCGATATGACAGGTGACGATGTCCGACCCGGCCTCGGCGAACCAGGCCGCGACGTCGAGGGGATTGGCGACCATCAGATGGGTGTCCACGAAGAAGCCGCGCGCTTTCGCCAGCTTCACGAAATCGGGGCCGAAACTGAGATTCGGAACGAAATGACCGTCCATGACGTCGACCGACACCCAGGCACAACCGGCGGCCTTGACCGCGTCAAGCTGTTCGCCCAAGCGCGACAGATCGCCGGCGAGCAGGGAAGGAACGACCACGGCGGTTTTTTGAGCAGTCATCACAAATCCTGCTCCTCGACCAAGATGCCGTTGAGATAGATCTTCACGCGCGCGCCGCCCGCGGTCGTCACCGGGACCTCGATCTTGGAGCCCGGCTTGCGCAGGCCGTTGAACAGCTCGCGCTCGCCGTACTTGTCGACCAGCACGATGCGCACCTGGCTGTCCGAGCCGCCCTGAGAGAGCTCGTAGCGGAACGTCTTCGACGCGGCGGTGGGTGCCGCGCCCTTATGTCCGCTGACCGTCACCGCGACGGCGGCGTCGGGCGCCAGCGCGGCGTCCGGAGCGGGACTCTGCGTCAGCACGGTGCCGCTCGGGAAAAGTGAGCTCGGATCGCTCTTGACGTCCACCTTGACGCCCGCGCCCGCGGCCCAGGCCGTGACCTCGTCGACGGTCTTGCGCTGGAAGTCCGGCATCAGCGACACGCCCGCCGGCGGGGCCCCGCCGGAGACCACGAGATTGACCAGAGTGTCGCGCTCGACGCTGGTCTCGCCTTTCGGGTCCTGCGAGAGCACGAGGCCCTTCTCGTTCTTGAGCGAGTACGCCTCGCTGACCTCGCCCAGCGAGAGCTGGTTCTGGCGCAGCAGCATCTCGGCGTTGCGCAGCGGCAGGCCGAGCAGCGACGGCGCCTGCACGGTCTGGCCGCCCTGGCTGACGACGACGCGGATCGTTTTGCCCTCGCGCACGACGGTGCCGGCGGGGGGATCCTGGCGCAGGATGGAGGAGATCGGCACCGAGGCGTCGAACTCGACTCCGGTCTTGCGCAGGCCGACGTTGAGCGGCGCGAGCAGATCGAGCGCGGCCGAAAGCGAGCGGCCCTTCAGGTCGGGGATGGTCTGCGTCTTGCGGTTGTGGACCAGGCCCTCGACGCCCCAGTTCAGCGCCCAGAAGGCGAACGCCAGGAACGCCGCGCCGACGGCGGCCATCTCCCAGTGCGTCGTTCTCTCGGCTTTCGAGCTCAAATCGTGTCATCCCCAAACGGCAAAAAGACGCCGGCGGCCAAACGGAGGCCGTTGGCGAAATCCGCAGCGTTCAGCGTCTTTTTTCCCTCAGGTTGTACGGCGAGGAACCACAGACGGCTGCTGGACCCACATTCTACCAGAATTCCCCGGTCCCGATCAACGGCGAGGACCAATCCCGGCCGTCCTTTGGCGGCCGGGTCGTTCGGCGCCGCGCGAGCCGTCTTCAGCACCAACAGGCGCGGGACGCCCGATTTTTCAAGATAGGCCCGGGGCCAAAGCCGGAAGCCCCGAACCAAATCATGAATCTCCGAGGCGGGGCGCTTCAGATCGATGCGCGCGTCCTCGCGCTTGATCAGCGGCGCGACCGTCGCCGCGCCCTCCTGAGGACGGCGGACGACTTTTCCGGCCTCGATCGCGGTCAACTCGGCGTCGAGCATCTCGACGCCGAGCGCCGCGAGCCGCGCGAGCAGCGCGCCCGCGTCCTCGTCCGGATCGACCGGCGTTTCGCGCCGCGCCTGCACCGGCCCGGTGTCCATGCCTTCGTCGAGCCAGAAAAGGGAGACGCCGGTGGCCTTCTCGCCCCGCACCAGCGCCCACTGCACCGGCGCCGCCCCGCGGAACTTGGGAAGGAGGGAGAAGTGCGCGTTCATGAAGCCCAGCCGCGCCGCCGCGAGCGCGTCGGCCTTCAGGATCCGGCCATAGGCGACGACGACCGCCAAGTCCGCGCCGAGCTCCTTCAGCTCCGCCGCGATCTCAGACGGCTTGACGGGCTGGAGGACCTTGAGGCCGAGCTCCCGCGCCGCGGCCTTGACCGGCGTCGGCGCGACCGCGAGCCCGCGCCCCGCCGGCCGGTCGGGCTGGGACACGACGGCCAGCACCTCCGTCCGCTTCGCGAGCAGGCGCAGGAACGGGACGGCGGTTTCGGGCGTTCCGAAGAAGATCGTCTTCAGCATGGATATGACATAATCGGCTCGATGAAATTCATTCTGTGCGCGGCACTGCTGGCCGTCTCGTCGCGCGCGGCGACCCCGACGCCGCGTCTGAATCCCGATCTCGTCCGGCCCTGGTCGAAGGAACTGTCCTCGAGCGAGCCTTTCCCGTATCCCTACCTCGCGACGTACGAAAAGAACGGGTTCGTCCTGGCCTACCTCGCCGCGGTCCACGGCAGCTCGAAATCGAGCCCGACCTCGGCGCTTCTGCGCCGCGCGCTCGAGAAGAAGCCCTTTCGGGCCGTCGTGATCGAAGGATTCCCTTTCGACGCGACAGAAGACGACAAGGACCGCTACCTACGCTACGCCGAGAGCACGAGCTCGGGCGACTTCGTCGGCGGCGGCGAAGATGCCGAAGCGGCTATTTTAGCTCATTCCGAGGGCATTCCATTTTACGGAGGAGAGCCGGCGGACGCGGATGTCCTTCGCGGCACCCTCGCCCAAGGCTATGCAGCTCGGGACTTGATCGGATTCTACCTCGTGAGAATGATCCCGGTCTGGGCCCGGAACGGGAAGCTCAAGGATTCGTCCCTCGACCGGCTGGCCGCGGGCGAGCTCGGCCACGTCTGCCGGACCTACCGCCTTCCTCCCGCCGAGTGCCCGGACTTCGCGGCCGTCAAACGCTGGTACAAGGACAAGAACGGCAAGGAGTTCGGCGAGGGCTTCGACCACAGCGAGCTCACGCCCTATCGCGACGGGGCTTTCTTCACGCAGAGGCTCTCGGCCGCCGTCGACGACGTCCGGAACCGGGCCGTCGTCGAGAACATCGGGACGTTGCTGCTGAAGCACGGGAAAGTATTGGTCGTCTACGGGGGGAGCCACCTGACGATGCAGTCGAAGGCGTTCGAGGAGGCCCTCGGGACACCTGCTTACTCGCGCTAGCGAGTTATTCGCGTTTTCCCCGACCTCAACTGTTGTTAACAACAGTTGGTTCGCGAGGGTGCGCTCAACGTTTCAGCGCACGGGCCGCCGATATTTCAACGAGCCGATGTCGCGCAGACCAAACCAGTTCACGCGGCAATTCCAGGCCCGCGAGACACTATCGATGCGGCATCCCGCCCCTTTCAAAGCGAGTTCAATGGCCTGCAGCGAATCTTCGCCGGCGGCGTAGGAAGCATAACTGTATCTGGGGGCCGTCACTCTGTACGGACAAGACCAAAACCGATGACGGCGGCCGCGAGCCCGGGCATGCCGAGGCTGACCGAGCTCGACGATGACGTCGCATATGCGTCGACCGCCGCGGTCGAGACTCAATTCCCGTCGGGCGATGACTTTGGTCATGCGCCGCAGTCGATCATAGAACCTTTTTTCTTTCGCGTTCATGGGATTCCGACCTGCCAACGCCGTCCGAACTTTTTTCGGCCGTCGGTCACCATCAAGCCCAGGTGTGCTTGACGTCCTTGATCACGTCGAGGATCTTCAGGCGCTCCTCGAACGGAAGCCGGTCCACGTACAGCTTGCCGTCGAGGTGGTCCAGCTCGTGCTGGAAGGCGCGCGCGAGCAGCCCCTCGCCGGTCAGCTCCCAGGGCCGGCCGTGCTCGTCGAGGGCGCGCAGGCGCACGCGGGCGAAGCGCTTGAGCTTCGAGTACACGCCCGGGATCGAGAGGCAGCCTTCCTCGTCCTTGACCTCGCCCTCGGCGGAGACGATCTCCGGGTTGATCAGCACCAGGCGCTGGGACTTGCCCTCGGGACGCACGTCGATCACGGCCAGGCGCAGGGACAAGCCCACCTGCGGGGCCGCGAGGCCGACGCCGCGCGCGGCCGCCATGGTCGCCCACATGTTTTTGAGGAGGCTCGGGAGTTCGGGCTTCAGCGTCTCGTAGTCGACGGGAGGGCAGGGCGTCTTGAGGACGCGCTCGCCGTGCTTCGTGACGCGGAGGACGGGCATGGCCTCAGAGGTCCACCGCGTGCTCGCGGCCGGGGCCGACGATGCGGAAGCGCACGGGCTGCTTGTCGGTCTGCAGGGAGCCCCAGGTCATGGCCAGGCGCTCGAGCTGGGCGTCGGTCGAGAGCTTGGCGGACTCGCCGAAGATCACCTCGGACGCGTCGACCGCCTGCGCGGCCTGGGCGATGGCGTAGAAGGGCTCGTTGGAGACGACGAGCATGGGCGTGACGGTCTTGCCGCGCTTCTCGGCGACCTCGAGGACCTTCGTGAACAGCTTCTGCTCCTCGGCGTCCATGGTGACGTGCTCCTCGAGGACGAGACCCAGCCCGGTGCGGATGCGCGAGGTGAAGACGACGAGCTCGGTCTTCTCGGAGTCCAGCTCGTCGAGAGCCTTGGACAGATGCAGCATGTTGCCGGGATCGCGCACCGCGACCAGGACGCGGTTGGCGAGCTTGAACTCGCCGCGCACGTGCACGAGGTCCGTCTCCTCGCGGAGATTGAACTTCTCGTGCACGTCGTGCGCGTCGGCATGGTGGCGCTCGTTCCACTTCTCGGAGAACAGGAACACGGCGAAGAAGACCGCCGTGAAGATGGAGCCCGAGACCGTCGCGACGCGCTTGGTGATCAGGTTCATCGCCGCGGTGGCGAGCAGGACGAGGAAGATCAGGGTCAGCCCGAACGGCCATTCGACCCCGCCGATCAGGAGGTTGCCGGGGACCAGGAACTCGCGGGGCTCGCGGTTCTTGAAGCGCAGGACCATGACGGCCAGGGTCTTGAAGACGAAGCTCCAGACCACGCCGAAGGCGTACGCCTCGCCGAGCACGTACACGTCGCCGCGGCACAGCACGATCGTCAGCAGCTGCAGGCCGACGAACATGTTGATCATCCGGTGCGTGGTCCCGAACTTGGGGTGCAGGTGGCGGAACCAGTCGACGAGGATGCCGTCCTCGGCCAGGCGGTTGAGCACGCCGTTGGCGCCGACGATGGACGTGTTCGACGCCCCGGCCAGGATCACGACGCCGACGCCGACCACGAAGGACTGAAGAAGGAGGCGCGCCCAGTGCGGCCCGACCACCGACATGGCCAGGCCCGAGAGGAGGTTGTCGCCGTACTGGGAGAGGCGGATCGAGTCCGGGATGATCATGACCGCGAAGAAGCTGACCAGCGAGGTCAGCAGCATGCTGTAGACGAAGATCACGAGGCCCGTGCGCTCCAGATTCTTGATCTTCGGCGCCTCCATCTCGCGGTACACCTGCGCCAGCGACTCCTCGCCGCTCATCGCGAGCAGGGAGTGGCCGAAGGCCATCGTGATGCCGATCGCGCCGACGGGCTTCAGCCAGCCGATGCCCTTGGCCCAGCCGAGGCCTTCCGGGCTGAAATTCAGCGTGAAGGGGGGCAGCGGCGCGGGGTGGAGGTAGAGCGTGTAGAAGCACCAGACGATCATCACGACGGCCATCACCGTCGTCAGCTTCATGATGGTCAGGGCCTTGTCGCTGGACTCGTGGATGCCCTTCGTGTTCTCCCACCAGAAGTAGATCGTCGCGGCGAGCGCGAAGACCATCGCGAAGGAATTGGGGTCCAGGTGCCAGCCGATGCGGAAATGGGGGAACAGCATGTTCAGCAGGCCGGCGAGGTACTGGCCGCCGGCGACGGCGCTGATCGGCCCGGTCAGCACGTAGTCGAACATCAGCGCGGAGGCCGAGAGCTTGGCGAGCGTGCCTCCCATCGCTTCCTTCACGACCTTGTAAACCCCGCCGCGCACGAACATCGCGCACGACTCCATGTACACGGCGCGGATCGTGTAGGAGAACGCCATCACGGCCAGAATGAACCACGGCGCGGACTTGCCGACGGCGGTCTCGACGATGCCGCCGATGTAGTACGCCGTCGAGGCGAGGTCGCACAGCACGATCGCCGACGCGCGCCAGAAGGAGATGAACGACAGCATCGCCGTCGTCAGGACGACGACTTCGGTGACGCGGCGGCCCGGCCGGGGCTCAGCCTTCAATCTTTCGGACCAGCGCGAGCGCTTCCGCCGGGCCTTTCGCGGCGGTCAACCGGTCGATCAAGGCCGGCTGGAACAGCGACGACACGCCGCGCAGGAGCTGAAGATGCAGGGGGAACGCCTCCTGCTTGTTCGGCGAAAAGAACAGGAAGACGACGCGGATGGAAAGGTCCGCCTGCTTCGGGTCCGGGATGGGCGTCTGGAGCACGGCCAGCCCGGCCAGGATGCCGTCGATGCCGTCCATACGGGCGTGCGGCAGGCTCAGGCCCGTGTCGAGCGTCGTCGAGATCCCCTGCTCGCGCTCCTCGGCCCTGGCCGTGAAGGGCGCCGCGTCGCTAATGCCCGCCTTGCGGCAGACCGCCTCGGACAGCGCCGCGAGGATCGCGCTCTTGCCCATCGACGCCGATGGGAACAGAATCACATCCTCGCTCAAGAGGGGGCCGATCTTCAGACCTTTCGCGGCCCCGGAGGGGGGAGCGGTCTTGGGAACGGCAGCGGGACCTTCGGACTTCTTCTGGAACCAGGCCATGGGGGGATGTTCGAGTTATTATCGCACGGACCCCCGCCAATGTCAAATGGGCTAGAATTCCCGGGTGATCGCGGCCGCCGCCGTCTTTTCGGCGCTCCTCGCGGCCCGCGGGGCCGGGTTCTGGGGCTATGCCCTGCGCCATCCGCGGGCCTTCGACGCGGACTCGCTGCGCTTGCTGGCCGGTTACGGCGTCGGGCCCGTCCTGCTCGCCTCGGGGCTGTGGGCCGCGGCCCTCGGCCTGGGACGCCGGGCCCTGCGCGCCCTCGGCGCCCCGCCGCGGGACGCGCTCGACGGAGCCGCCGCCGCCGCGCTCGGCCTCGGCCTGCTGGGGCAGGGCGTCTTCCTGCTCGGCTGGACGGCCGGCCTCCGCCCCCCGCTCCTCGCGGCGGCGGCGCGGGGCCCCGCGGGGCGCGCGGGGGGGGGGGGGAGCCGCCCGTCCCTCCGGCTCCCGCGCCTCGGCGCGCGCTCCGGCGCGGCGGCGGGGCTGCTGGCCTTCGCAGCCCTCGCCGCCCTCGCGACCGCGCTCGCCCCGCCCGTCGCCTGGGACGTCCGCGCCTACCACCTCGCCATCCCGGAGCTCGGCCTGCGCGCCGGACGCTGGACGCCCCTGCCGTGGCTGCTCCACGCGCATTGGCCGCACCTCATGGAAGGCCTCTACGCGCTGCCGCTGGCCGCCGGCCGCGACGGCGCGGCCGCGCTCGTCCACGCGCTGACCGCGGGGATTCTCGTCGCGGCCGTCTTCGCGGCCGCGAAGCGCTCGGCGGGGCCCGCCGCCGCCTGGACCGCGGCGCTCCTCCTCGCCGCGCAGCCCGCGTTCCTGGCCGAAGCCGGGACCGCGCACTCCGACGCCGCGGCCGCGCTGTTCGCCTTCGCCGCGGCGCACGCGCTCGCGCGCTGGGACGAGGAAGGAAGCCCCTCCTGGCTGGCGGCCGCGGGCCTGCTCGCCGGCCTGGGCGCGGCGGCGAAGCTGACGCTGCTGGCGCCGCTCCTCGGCTGGGCGCTGTGGCTGGCCGCGCGCCGCCGTCGCCCGCGCGAGGCCGCCGCGTTCCTGGCGCTCGGCCTCCTGATGCTCGCGCCGTGGCTGATCGAGACCTGGCGCGAGACGGGCGATCCGCTGTGGCCTTTCCTGGCGCGCCGGCTCGGCGACGCGGCGGGCGCGGCGCTCGCCGCGCGCAACGCGCTCTCCAACCGCTGGCCGTTCCCGCCGGGCGCCGCGATCCTGACGCTCGACGGCCCCGGCTTTCTGCTGATCCCGCTCGCCGGGCTGTGGGGGCTCGGCCGCGCTCGCGCGAAGGCCTCGAAAGAGGAGCTCTGGCTTTGGGCCGCCGCTCCGCTCCTGCTCGCCGCCGTGGTCCGCCAGCACGCGGCCTGGCGCTACCTGATGCCCGTCTGGCCCGCGCTCGCGCTCGCCGCCGGCCGCGCCGCAGCCGCGGCGTTCGAGGCCAAGGGGCCGCGCGCCGCCGCGGCCGCCGCGCTCGTCGCCGCGGGGGCTTTCCCGATCGCGGCCGCCTCGCCGAACAACGCCCTGTTCGCCGTCCTGGCCCCGCGCCCGAGCGCGGCCCCGGCTGCCGACCGGCGTCAATATTGGGAAGACCTCTCCCTCGACGGCCTGCCCGGCTTCTACCGCGCCGCGCGCGCCGTCCTGCCCCCGGGCGCGCGCGTCCTGCTGTGGCGGGAAGTCCGCGGCTACGGCGCCGGCTTCGACTATCAGTGGGGCGACCCGATGAACCAAGCGCTCCTCGATTACCGCGCGATCCCCGATCTCGACGCGCTGGCCGCGCGGCTGAAAAATCTGGGGATCACGCACGTCCTCGAGAACGCCGGCTCGGACCTCTATCAAGAGGATCCCGGCTACTACGACCGCCGCACGCTCGCGCTGATGGCCGAGTGCCTGCGCCGCCGCGGCCGCGTCGTCCTGGCCCGCGGCGGCCTCGAGCTCCACGAACTGTTGTAGAATGCGCGCGTGGACAAAGCCCTCGCCGGCCGCACCGTCGTCGTCACCCGGCCGCGCGCGCCGGGCGCGCCGCTCGCCGCGGCGCTGGCCGCCCTGGGGGCGCGCGTCGTCGTCGCGCCGCTGATCCGGACGCTGCCCCCGCGCTCGTGGCGCGGCCTCGACGACGCGCTCCGCGGCCTCGCGGACTTCGACGCCGTCGCCTTCGCCAGCGTCAACTCCGTCGAGTTCTTCTTCGCGCGCGCCAAGGCCCTGCGCCTGCGGCCCGCGCGTCCGCGCGTCGCCGCCGTCGTCGGCGCGGCGACCGCCAAGGCCCTCGCCGCGCACGGCTGGAAGGCGGCCGTGGTGCCCGAGGACGCCCGCGCCGAAGGCCTCGTGCGCTCCCTGAACCTCCCGCGCGGCGCCCGCGTCCTGCTGCCGCGCGCCGAGCACGGCCTCGAGTTCCTGCCCGAGCGGCTCGCCGCCTCGGGCGCGGTCGTGACGCGCGCGACGGCCTATCGAACGGTCCCGGACGCGGCCGGGCGGCGGGCGCCGCCGCGGGCGGGGGCGCGGGCCGCCCCCGCCCCCGGGCCCGGCGGGGGGGGGGGGGCGGGGGCGGCGGGGGGGGGGGGGGGCGGGCGCCGACGCGGCGGTCTTCGCCTCGGGCTCCGCGGTCGCCTCGGCGGCGGCCGCGTTCGAGGACTCCGGCTTCCGCCGCGCGTTCCGGGACTGCGCCGTCGTGGCGATCGGTCCGACGACGGCCGAGGACCTGCGCGCCTTCGGCGTGCATCCCGCCGCGGTCGCCAAAAAGCCGGACGTCGAATCGCTGGCCGCCGCGGTCGTCGCCGCCCTGAAGGGAAAGACGTGAAGGCCCGCCTCGCCACGCTCAAGAAGGCCCTTTCGCGCGCGGGGGCCGTCCTGCGCCGGAATTTCGGCAAGGTGACCTACCGCCAGAAGCGCCGCGCCGACCTGGTGACCGCCGCCGATCTCGAGAGCCAGCGCGCGATCCTCGCCGAGATCCGCCGCGCGCACCCGGAGGACGACTACCGCGCCGAGGAGGACGCGGTCAAGCTCACCGGCGCGGAATACCTCTGGGTGATCGACCCGCTCGACGGAACGACGAACTACGCGCACTCCTACCCGGCCTCGTGCGCGTCGATCGGCGTCCTGCGCCGCGGCCGGCCCGCGCTCGGGGGGATCTACGACCCGTCGCGCGGCGCGCTGTTCCTCGCCGAGAAGGGCCGCGGCGCGCCGCTCGACGGCCGGCGCCTGCGCGTCACGCGCGTGGGCCGGGTCGCCGACAGCCTCCTGATCACCGGGTTCGCCTACGACCGCGCCGAGCGCGCCGACTACTATCTCGCGCGCTTCAAGACGTTCCTGACGCGCTCGCACGACGTGCGCCGCTCCGGTTCCGCCGCGCTCGACCTGGCCTGGATCGCGGCCGGCCGCGCCGACGGCTTCTGGGAATACGCGCTGAACCCGTGGGACGTGTGCGCGGGCTGGCTGCTGGTGACCGAGGCCGGAGGAAAAGTCACGGACTTCTCCGGCCGGCCCTGGCGCGACCCGGAGACGCTCGGGGCGCAGACTCTCGCGACGAACGGCCGCGTGCACGCGGAGATGCTGGCCTTGTTGAGGAAAACGCGATGAACGAGACCCTGATCCTGGCGGGCGCGCGCACGCCGTTCGCGGCGTGGTCGCACGGCGCGACGGGGAAGGGGACGCCCGGCGGCGCCCTCAAGGACCTCGACCCGTTCGACCTCGGCGCCGCGGCGCTCAAAGGCGCGCTCGCGCGCGCGGCGATGACGCCCGCGAGCCTGGGACACGTGGTGTTCGGCAACATGTACCAGGCGGGGCCGCACGGCTGCTACGGCGCGCGCTACGTGACGCACCGCGCGGGCTGCCCTCCGGAAGTGACGGGCCACGCGGTCGGCCTCGCCTGCGGGACGGGGCTCATGGCGCTCAAGGACGCCGCCGAGTTCGTCGCGCGCGGCGAGGCCTCGATCGCGGCCGCCGTCGGCGCGGACGCGCCGAGCCGCCTGCGCCGCGACGTCTTCGTCCCGTCGTTCACCGACGTTTCCTGCGGCCTGCACATCGCCAAGACCGCCGAGGCGCTCGCGTCCGAGAAGGGCGTGGCGCGCGAGGCGCTGGACGGCTGGGCGTACCGCTCGCACGTCAAGGCGCGCGAGTCCGCGGCGGCGCTCGCCGCGGAGATCGTCCCCGTCGCCGGACTGGACCATGACGACGCCGTGCTGGAGAACCCGGCGCCGGAAGCGTTCGCCGCGGCGCGCCTCCTGTTCGCCGACGGCTCGACTTTGATGACGCACGCCAACGTCCACGGCATCGTCGACGGCGGCGCGGCGCTGGTCCTCGCCGCCCCGAAGGCGGCGCCGGGACGCGCGCTCGGGCGGCTGGCCTCGATCGGCCTCGCGGGCGTGCCGCCGGCGCGCATGGCCTACGCGGCCGTGCCCGCCGTGGGGCCCCGCGCCGCGCGCGGCCGCGGGCGGCCCGCCCCCGGCCCAGCCGGGGGGGGGGGCGCGCCCGGCGCCCCGCGCGGCGCCGGG
>VFSW01009067.1_pt1 | contig 14220 bp, 15 predicted proteins | sample 5358111 | NCBI WGS metagenome assembly VFSW01 (sample SAMN11554181, study PRJNA540505) | mine drainage metagenome | isolation source: sediment from site ElyBrook_90M | place: USA: Ely Copper Mine, Vershire, VT | collected 2017
AAATACGGGCGGTCACTAAACCAATCATGATTAATAGCGAAGAAGCTACGATTGATTTCTGTACTTAATAGGGCCATATCATTAATGAATTCACTTAAATATTCATGTAATCCTCTTTTAATAATGGTTTTTATTTGTCCGTAGTGTAATTTCGCATGAATCTCTCCTGAGAGACGTCTCGCCTCGTAATTATTGAGGGTAATCATAATATTTAAAATACCATCAATTTCATCTAAGCAGGCATGAAGAGAGCGGGGCATATTCATTCTTAAAATCAATAATTCAGCCACCTTCTGAGCGTCAATGACATCGCGATAAATCTTTCGATAAGCCTCAAAAGCGCTAACAGACTTTAATAATGCTCCCCACTGATAATAGTCAACAGCACCCCCAATATCATCAATTGTAGGTAAGAGGATATGGTATTTCACATCAAGAATGCGTGCCATGTCAGCTCGTTCCATAAAACTGCCCAGTCTAATAAAGTGATAGGCTTCATCATGCAGGGCGGTGCCAACTGTTACTCCACGAAAAACATGTGAGCGTCGCTTTACTCGGTCAAACAGCTTACCAACCTGAGACGGATTTAGTTGAAGATCACTCATGTCTTTAAACTCTAACCAAGTACTGTTAATACTCTCCCACATTTCTGAAGTGATCGCTCCACGAACTGTCCTTGCGTTTTCTCTGGCAGCGGCGAGGCTACTGAAAATACTTGATTGATTGTCACTGGAGGTGACTAAATATTGTAGGATATTTTCTGGTGTTAGTTGTGTGAAGAGTTCATAAAAATGTTCAATCAAACCCATGGAAATGAGAGGGACCTCCCAAGAGGGGGCATTAGGACTCTCTTGATTATGACCTGGCATTAATAGACTGTGATAGGTCGCATCCAAAAGTCGTGCAGTATTTTCTGCGCGTTCTATATGCCGTGCCATCCAATAAAGATTCTCTGCGGTTCGGCTTAACATGTTTATTCTCCCACTATCCAGGTATCTTTGGTGCCACCACCCTGTGAGGAGTTGACAATGAGCGAGCCCTCATTGAGTGCAACACGAGTCAATCCTCCAGGGGTAATTTTAACCTCTCTACCACTCACAATATATGGCCTTAAGTCTACATGGCGTGGTGCGATGCCCTTTTCCACTAGCGTGGGACATGTGGATAGTGAAAGCGTGGGTTGAGCAATATACTTTTCAGGATGGGCCATGATTTTTTTACGGAAGGTATCAATTTCATCTCGACTGGCTTGCGGCCCAATTAACATGCCATAACCTCCAGATCCCTGAACTTCTTTCACTACCAAGTTCTCTAAGTTGGCTAGCACATACATAAAGTCATCGGCGATAGTGAGCCGAAAAGTCGGTACATTATTAAGAATAGGTTTTTCCCCTAAGTAAAAACGTATCATTTCAGGGACAAAGACATAGGTGGATTTGTCATCCGCGACCCCAGTGCCGATGGCGTTGGCAAGGGTCACCGATCCTGCTCGGATAGCTCTTAATAGCCCTGGTACCCCCAACATAGAGTCTGCTCTGAATGCCTCTGGGTCGATGAAGTCATCATCAATGCGGCGATAGATCACATCAACTTGTTGAGGCCCTTCTGTGGTTTTCATGAATACTTGATCGTTTTTAACAAATAAATCGGCTCCTTCAACTAATTCGATGCCCATTTCTTGTGCTAGAAAAGCATGTTCAAAGTAAGCACTGTTATAGGAGCCTGGTGTTAATAACACCACCGTGGGTTGCTTTACTTGCTGAGGACTCACCGCTCTTAATCCTTCCACTAAAATTTCCGGATAATGATCAACAGGGGCAATATTGAGTTTTGAGAAAAGCTCTGGAAACAGACGCATCATCATTCGTCGGTTCTCGATCATATAAGAGGAACCGGAAGGAGTTCTTAAATTGTCCTCAAGAACATAAAATTCATTGTCATTAACTTTGACAATATCTATACCCGCGATGTGTGCGTAAATATCGTGAGCCACATAAATATGCTTCATTTCTGGTCTAAACTGACTATTATTTATGATTTGCTCAGCAGGAATAATGCCTGCCTGAATGATTTCTTGTTGGTGATAAATGTCTTTGAGGAAAAGATTGAGTGCCCTAATACGCTGAATACAACCCAGCGCTACCGTATTCCATGAAGATTGGCTAAGTAACCTAGGAATAACATCAAAGGGAATGGAGCGTTCATTGCCCATGCCATCTCCATACACCGCAAAAGTGATACCGAGCCGTGCAAAAAGTAGCTGAGCTTCCCGATGCTTTTTATTTAGCAAATCAGGATCTTGTTTTGCAAGCCATTTTTGATAATTCTGATATAGCGGAGTAATGACGCCATTTTTTTCGTACATTTCATCATGGATAGTCATAATGCATCCTTATGTATGTTGTTCTAAAGCACGCAATATCCATGCCACCCCGATAGGGGTTGAAAGATCAAGTAGTATCAGTATCTCATGAGGATAATAGCCATTTTGGTGCGAGTTCGCACAATTTGTAGGCATCAGGAATGCACCTAAGTGGTGCTTAATGAGGTGTTTCTTTGAGTTATACTAAAGATGTTTAAATAAGGATTTAAGTATGGTTTCACGCACTCGTACACCTAAGCATTTTGACTATGCAGAGGGTATTTCCCTGCTTGCCTTAGGTGGGCGTTATGGTCAAAGTGAAACTCAACTTATTGAAAAAGCTTTCCAGTTAGCTATTGAGTCGGATCAAGAGGAAGAGCTTACCACTACCTCAACACAAAAAGCCCTCAGTATTGCTCGTTTACTGAGCGATATCGAAGCTCATCCTCATTGTATTGTCGCCGCGTTACTCCGTTCATTACCTTGGTCAAGACTAGAAAAAATGGCGCTCAGGGAAGAGTTTGGTGGTGAGGTGGTCACTATTATTCATGATTTACATCGTATTGACCAAACCATCAATGCTATCGAGGCTGTCCCGCAAGCCAAACAACATGATCAGCAGCGCTTAGAGGGGATCAGAAAACTATTACTGGCTATGGCGCAAGACATACGCGTAGTGATTGTGGCCCTCGCTGAACAAGTCTGGTTAATGCGCTTTGCCAGTGAGCTAGACCGGTCAGATCAATTACGCCTCGCTCATCAAACGATGGATCTTTATGCCCCTCTTGCTAACCGTTTAGGCGTGTGGCATTTGAAATGGGAGCTGGAGGACTTATCCTTTCGTATTCTAGAGCCGGATACCTATAAATTAATTGCCCAGCGACTTGATGAAAAATTAGTTGATCGCGAACATTACATTAATAACGTCATTAAAGCACTTGACAAAGAGCTCCAGACTGCTGGCATTGAAGCCATGCTTCATGGAAGACCCAAACATATTTATAGCATTGTCAAAAAAATGCGTTCTAAAAATCTCGATTTTGAGCATTTGTATGATGTTAGAGCAGTTCGAGTGGTGGTCAAAGAAATTCGTGACTGTTACAGCGTGCTAGGTGTTGTTCACCACCTATGGATCCCCATTGCGGGTGAATTTGATGATTATATTGCAAGACCCAAGGGTAATTTTTATCGCTCCTTACACACGGCAGTGATTGGCCCGGAGGATAAGGCACTAGAAATACAGATTCGAACCCAGGAAATGCATCGCGATTCTGAGTTAGGAGTCGCCTCTCACTGGCGATATAAAGAGGGAGCTACGAAAACCGATAAACATTTTGATGAGAGAGTGGCTTGGTTGCGCCAGATGCTGGCCTGGCAGTATGAAGTGACCATGACCAACTCTGCACGCACTGCTGTCCCAGTGTTAGACGATGTGATTTATGTTTTTACTCCGCAGGGACGCGTCATTGATTTGCCTCGAGGCGCTACGCCTATTGATTTTGCTTATCACGTTCATACGGATCTGGGTCACCATTGCCGGGGGGCTAAAGTGGATGGGCAGATCGTAAATTTAAACCATCCCCTTGATAATGCTCAGCGGGTTGAGATTATCACGGTACGGCAAGGAGGGCCAAGTCGTGATTGGCTGAATCCTGAGTATGGCTACCTAAAAAGCTCTCGGGCCTTAGCCAAGGTTCGCCAGTGGTTTAAACAGCAACATCAGGAAGAAGATATTGCCCAAGGCAAAATCATCTTTGAAAAACTGACGCAACGTATCGGTAAAACTCCAGTTAATATTGAACGTTTAGCGCAACAGGTAGGCTACTCCCGCGTAGAAGATTTTTTAATTGGGCTCGCTAGAGGAGATATTTCTCAACATCAAATTGAATTGCAACTGATTCCTGAGACCCAACATGATTCTGTCACGCCAGAGCAAATGATTCATCCGGCTCTGGACCAAGGCTCAGGTGGGGTATTGGTGCTAGGCGTTACCAATATTGCAACATTTTTTGCCAAATGCTGTAAGCCAGTCCCGCCAGAACCTATTGTGGGTTTTGTAACCAGAGGGCGCGGAGTCAGCATTCATCGGGCTAATTGTCGCAGCTTGGCAGCGTTAACTGGCACTCAATGGCAGCGAATGATGCCGGCCCAGTGGGGGCAATCAACAGAGGGTCTTTATAGTGTGGATGTAGTGGTAGAAGCTCAAGACCGACAGGGATTATTAAGAGATATTTCCGAGTCGTTCACCAGAGAGCATATCAATGTTACGGCAGTGAATACGCTATCTAGGGGGGTTCAGGCACATATGAAATTTACCGTTCAAATCTATGCACTAGAACAATTGGGGCGTGCTCTTAAAATAGTCTCCGCTGTTAAAGGGGTCACTCAGGTTTATCGGCAGTAGAGGTAATACGTTTTTTCAGCCATTGCCCAATTAGTTGAATCTCCTCCCAACAGACAGAGTGTCCCATGGCGTACTGGCGCCATTCAAGCTGACAGCCTGAAGAGGATAAATACTCAGCAGCCTGTTTACCAAGAGTCAAGGGAACAACATTATCTAAAGTGCCGTGAACCATCAAAATGGGGGAATGTTTGTTCACATCCTTGACCAGAGGTTGACTATCCACTTGTGGCAGATAAGTGGAGAGAGCCATGAAGCCCGCCAGGGGATAACGCGCTTGTGTGGCCAGAGTGAGAGTGATGGCCCCACCTTGAGAAAAACCAGCGATAATTATTTTCTCGCTTCCTATGCCTTGTTCTATTTGTCCGTCAATCAAAGAGGTAATGGCCTTGACAGATTCCTCTACCCCTTGCATATCAATTTGTCGGTTTAAGCCATCAAAGGCAATGTCGTACCATGCACGCATGACCATGCCGTTATTAATTGTGACAGGACGCTGAGGGGCGTGAGGGAAAACAAAGCGAATAGAGTGGTTTTCAGGGAGACCGAGCTCTTTGACAATGGGAGCAAAATCATAACCGTCAGCACCCAAACCATGCAGCCATATGACGCTCCATTGCGCCGTCAGAGGAGGCTCAACAATATGACAGGAGAGATTAATACTCATTGGTTACTCCCAGGACGCAGGGCAGATTTTGGACGAAAAATAGTAACGGTATCAGGCTTGGTAGTGATATAAGGTCCACCAATAATGTCTATACAGTAGGGTACTGCTGCAAAAATTCCATCTAGGGTTTCTTTAATAGCCTTGGGTTGACCGGGCAGATTAATGATTAATGAGTGACCGCGGATGACGGCTACTTGTCGAGACAAAATAGCGGTGGGAACATATTGTAGACTAGTGCGGCGCATCTGTTCACCAAAACCGTCGAGCACCTTTTCTGCTACATTTAAAGTGGCTTCCGGAGTAACGTCACGTTTAGCAGGCCCCGTTCCGCCGGTGGTCACGATGAGTGAGCAATGTAAGTGGTCGGCGAGATGAATTAAGTTTTTTTCAATTAACTCCTGTTCATCAGCAATTAAACAACTCTCAAAGTGAAGGGGATTTTCAAGTGTGTTATCAAACCATTCTTTGAGTGCAGGAAGGCCTTTGTCTTCATACACCCCCATTGAGGCACGGTCGCTGATAGAGAGGATACCTATACGTAAGAGTTCTGTATTAGTCATGTTCAGAATAATCTGGGTTAATGGGTAAGGTTTTAGCAGTGATATATTCAAATATGAGTCGATATAATTGTCGAAAAGCTCGGGGTGGTTTTTGCATTTGCTGTTCCTTCAGAGCATTGGTTGCAAGCTGCCTCAATTGAGCGCGATCAGCCATGGCGTAGCTTTGGCAGAATTCGTCCAGCAAACGAATGTCATCCATGATTTTTAAACGCCATTGTTCGGCAAGATGCTGCAGCGCTACCACTTCCTTAGATACCCCTTTGAGCTGATCGAGATAGGCTTGCAAGGGCTCTGGATCCACCTCGCGCATGAGTTTTCCGATGTATTGAAGTTGTCGACGAATGGCGCCATGTGCCTTGAAAGTTTTGATATCTAGCAGTGCTTTTTCCAAACTCTCGGGCAAAGAAAGATGCCTGATTTTATCATTGCTGAGTTCGGATAAGGCTTCTCCTAAAGCTTGCAGTTCATGCATGTCACGCTTACGTTGACTTTTACTAATTGGTTCTTCTAAAGACACGGTTTTTCCCAGCTAGTGCTAATCTTGATATGATACCGGATTGAGGCTTAGAGAGTAAGCCGTTAGACTAGGTAATTAATAGACAATCGAGTCACCATTGGGATCAGTCATGAACAATACAAGTTTTTCTAATAGTCCGGAGCATTTGTCTCAACTTGTCGAGGAAGCGTTAAAGCAAGCGAAGATCAATGGCGCATCAGCTGCTGAGGCAGAAGTGAGTGAGGGATTTGGTTACTCTGTGACAGTACGACTTAATGAAGTTGAAACCATTGAATATAATCGCGATAAGGATTTGAGTGTCACGGTGTATTTTGGGCAAAAAAAGGGTCATGCCAGTACCTCTGATTTATCTTTACAGGCATTGAAAGACACTGTTCAGAAAGCTGCCACCATTGCCAAATATACAGCGGCTGATGAATTTGCGGGACTGGCGGATGCGCAGTTATTCGCCCATCATCCTTTTCCTGAACTGGATTTATATCATCCCTGGCATTTACCCGTTGAAGAAGCAGTGGTTCTGGCTACCTCCTGTGAAAAAGAAGCGCTAAAGGTGGATAAGGCGATTCAAAATTCTGAAGGCGCTACCGTATATACGCAAGAGTCCCAATTTGTTTACGGTAATTCGGCGGGTTTCTTAGGGGGCTTTAGCGGCTCTAACCACGGTATCAGTTGTTCTGTCATTGCTGGAATAGATGATGGTATGCAAAGGGATTATTGGTATACCACCGCGCGCAACGCTAAAGATATGGATAGTCCCGAGAAAGTGGGTTATGAGGCCGGTAGCAGAACGGTTAGACGTCTTAATGCTCGACGGGTTAAAACATGTAAAGCTCCCGTACTCTTTGATGCAACCCTCGCTTCAGGGCTACTGGGACATTTTGTGGGGGCGGTGAGTGGTGGGGCGCAATACCGTCAATCCTCATTTTTACTCAATTCGCTTGAGCAAACAATATTTGCTTCGCAAGTCAATATTATTGAAGATCCTTTTATAATTAGGGGGTTGGCTAGCACCCCCTTTGATGATGAGGGAGTGGCCACACGTCGACGACAGGTGGTAGAAAATGGCGTTCTGCAAGGTTATTTCTTGAGCAGTTATTCTGCTCGAAAACTGGGCATGCAAACCACCGGTAACTCGGGAGGAAGTCATAACTTGATCATTCAGCCCTTTGGTGGGTCTTTTGAGGACTTACTACAACAAATGGGTACGGGTTTATGGGTCACTGAGTTACTAGGACATGGTGTTAATTCTGTGACCGGAGACTACTCCCGAGGCGCTGCTGGTTTCTGGGTGGAACATGGGCAAATTCAGTTTCCGGTTCAGGAAATTACGATAGCGGGTAATTTAAAAGAGATGTTTAAGCAAATTGTTGGAGTGGGTAATGATGTATTAATTCGAGGGTCTAAAATTACTGGCTCTATTTTGATTGACCATATGACTATTGCTGGAGAATAGCTAAGGATATAGAGATGAAATGTCCCTTCTGCGGTACGCTCGATTCACAAGTGATTGACTCAAGGGTAAATGAATTGGGCGATAGCGTCCGCCGTCGACGTCGTTGTGTGGGTTGCAACAAACGCTTTACTACCTATGAAATGGCAGATGTTCGTTACCCGCAAATAGTCAAGCAAAACGGAAAACGTGAAGATTTCTCTATTGATAAAATTCGTTCAAGTTTCCTACGCGCTTTACATAAGCGTCCTGTCTCAGCAGAGCTTGTAGATGAGGCAGTGAATAGGATTAATCAAAAACTTCTCGCCCAAGGGGATAGAGAAGTTCAATCGCTGCGCGTGGGGGAGATGGTGATGGAGGAGTTAAGACGCTTGGATAAAGTCGCTTATATTCGATTTGCTTCAGTGTACCGAAGTTTCCAAGATGTGGATGACTTTAGGGATGTCATTCGTGACTTATAGTACTAATCTTCCGGAAGATGGCGTATGGATGCGTCAAGCGCTAGGCTTAGCACAGCGGGGCTTACATACCACCATGCCCAACCCTAGAGTAGGGGCTGTGGTGGTCAATGCAGGACAAAAGGTGGGGCAGGGTTTTCATTGTCGGGCAGGGGAGGCCCACGCGGAGGTATTGGCTCTGCGGCAGGCAGAGGGCTTCACTCAAGGGGCTACCTTGTATGTGACCCTTGAGCCTTGTAGTCATTTTGGCCGCACCCCCCCTTGTGTGAAGAGTGTGATTGACGCTGGGATAAAACGGGTCGTCATCGCCATGCAAGACCCTAATCCATTGGTGGCGGGCCAAGGTATTGCACAATTAAAGAGCCATGGAATCAGCGTGACGGTGGGACTCGAAGAGCGTGAAGCCAGAGAATTGAATATTGGCTTTGTCTCCCGTATGGAGCGCCAGCGCCCTTGGATCCGCTCGAAAGTGGCCATCAGTATGGATGCGGTGAGTGCGCTCGCCACCGGTCAAAGTCAGTGGATAACCCATGATTTGGCTCGCGCTGATGGTCATTTGTGGCGTGCCAGAAGCTGTGCCATGTTAACGGGGGCGGGAACGGTGAGAGTGGATAATCCACGTTTAACGGTTCGCTCCATTGATAGCTCGCGCCAACCCTTAAGAATTGTTATTGACAACCAGCTTGACACTGACCCTCATGCTCAGGTGTATGAAGAGGGCCATGCAGTGATTTTTACGGTGAATCCCTCTCGGCAGCTGGCCCAACCTTTTTTAGAGCGTGGCGTCAGAGTAATGCTGTTAGAGCCTGATCTCAATGGTCGCGTCTCCATGCCGGCGGTGACCAAAGCCTTACATTCATTGCAGTTAAATGAAGTATTGATTGAGACAGGTCAGCGACTTAATGGGGTGTTCTTGCAGTCAGGCTTGGTTGATGAATGGATATGTTATGTGGCTCCGAGTTTTCTTGGTCTAGGCGGTGCAGGCTTAGCGCAATTTGGGCCCTTAGCAGACTTGACGCAGCGCATAGATTTAAAGTTTGTGGAAGTTAAGCCTTTCAAGGAAGACTTACGTATTATTTTGAGACAACCCCATTCTTTAGAATGGTTAAACAGGGTATGAATATGTTTACAGGTATCATTGCAGCTACCGGTAAAATCGCTGGTAGTGAAAAACTGGAGCAAGGGCAACGATTACACATTGACACGTCAATGGATTTGTCTGATGTGGCCGTGGGGGACTCCATTGCCGTCAACGGCGTGTGTTTGACGGTAGTCAAGTTGGTTAATTTAGGGTTCTTAATGGATGTTTCACGACACACCCTGGATGTTACAGTAGGTCTGGAGTTGGGGCGTATCGTCAACTTAGAAAAGGCATTGAGGTTGTCAGACCGCTTAGGAGGGCATTTGGTGTCAGGACATGTGGATGGGATAGGTGAGATTATGGATTACCGTGCGATAGGGGAGAGCTGGTTTTTAGAAATTAAAGCGCCCCATGAGTTATCACGTTATATCGCTAAAAAAGGCTCTATTACCGTCAACGGGATTTCCTTGACCACCAATACCGTTGACGCAGATCTCTTCACCATTAATGTCATCCCGCATACTCGTGAGGTGACTAACTTTAAAGAATTGTCTGTGGGAGACTCTGTAAATTTAGAAATTGATTTAATCGCTCGTTACATTGAACGCTCTCGATTATGGGAGAGTGAGTGAGAAATAAGTTAAAATAGTAATTTGATCCTAAGGAATAGTCCATGATCCCCACTAGTACGTCACGGTCAGTGCTACCTGGTATTTCTCCTACTGCAGAGATTATTGAAGAAATTCAAGCGGGCCGAATGGTGGTCTTGGTTGATGATGAAGACCGAGAAAACGAAGGCGACTTGGTCTTAGCGGCTGAATTTGTTACCCCTGAAGCCATCAACTTCATGGCGCGATATGGTCGCGGTCTTATCTGTTTAACTTTAACTCAAGAGCGTTGTCGTCAGTTGAACTTACCTTTAATGGTGTCTGACAACCGTTCTAGTATGACGACTAACTTTACCGTTTCAATTGAAGCGGCTAAGGGCGTCACAACAGGCATTTCTGCCGCAGACCGAGCGCAAACGGTGAAAGCGGCGGTGGCCCGCTTTGCCCGTCCTGAGGATCTTGTGCAACCAGGGCATGTCTTTCCTTTAATGGCTCGTCGTGGCGGAGTGTTAATTCGTGCTGGCCACACTGAAGCAGGGTGTGATCTTGCCATGCTGGCTAATCTCGAACCTTGCTCTGTGATTTGTGAAATTCTCAAGGATGACGGGGAGATGGCTCGACTCCCAGATTTAATAGAATTTGCTCAACAACATCATCTGAAAGTGGGCACTATTGCTGATCTCATTCATTATCGCAATCAACATGAAAAACTGGTTGAAAGGGCAGGAGAGCGTGAATTAATTACTCCCTACGGGACATTTAAAGTGGCTGCTTATTATGACGCCATTGCCAATAAAACTCATTTAGCATTAATTCATGGCCACATTGATTCGCAACAGGAGACGTTGGTACGGGTTCATGAACCTTTTTCTTTGGTAGATATTTTTGACGAGGAGGCCTATCAGCATTCTTTTGGAATTCAAAGCGCCCTAAGACGTATTACCCAAGCACCGCAGGGAGTGTTGGTATTATTGCAAGGGGAGGAAAGCGCTGAAGATCTCATCGCTTGGGCAAGCCCTAATCAAGAATTACCGCAAAGAAAATGGGACTCAAGGTTATATGGAGTCGGTGCACAGATTCTCAGAGACCTAGGAGTCACTAAAATGAGAGTATTATCTCGATTACGTAAAATTCCGAGTATGGCAGGTTTTGGATTGGAGGTTGTAGGTTATGTTACACCCAACGAGTAGTCCGCGAAATACCAGTATGGCTGATATTTCAAGTAACGGGAAAGGGTTGCGTATTGCTATTGTTATTTCACGGTTTAATGAGGCGATTGGTGAGCATTTGTTAGCCGCCACAGGCAAAGCTTTAATTGAGCATGGGGTACTGGAGAAGAATATTCCGGTGATTCGTGTACCAGGAGCCTTGGAGATTCCTTTAGCACTTAAGACGCTGGCTGTAACCAAGCGCTTTGATGCTTTAATTGCACTGGGCTCAATTGTGCGAGGTGAAACTTATCACTTTGAGATTGTAGCCAACGAGAGTGCAGCAGGAATTACTGCTGTGCAGTTGGATACGGGGGTCCCCATTGCCAATGGTATTTTAACCACAGAGAACGATGCTCAAGCCTTTGCACGGGTTGAACAAAAGGGCCTAGACTGTGCCATGGCGGCCATAGAAATGGCACGATTATTAGCAGAAATCAGATCAGGTGAAATGTGAAATCAGCCAGAAGACTAGCACGTGAAGGGGTAGTACAAGGACTCTACGCTTGGCAGATGAACGGCGATACCTTGACGCACATTAGCCAACATGTTTTAGCACAACATCACATGGGCCGTGCGGATGCCGCCTTACTAAATCATTATTTACAAGGCATTTATGGCGCTGTCGATGAATTAAATACTTTTATTGCGCCTTATCTTGATCGTGATTTGATGAATGTTAGTCCCGTTGAAAAGGCTATTCTTTGGCTGGCGGCCTATGAACTGCGCTACGCATTAGACACGCCATTTCGTGTAATCATTAACGAGGCTGTAGAGATTGCAAAATCCTTCGGTGCCACCGATGGCCATAAATATATTAATGGTGTGGTAGATAAGATGGCGTTGGATGTCCGCTCTAAGGAAGTCAAGTTAGCCCAAAGATAAGGAGCTCTTGAGTGCCCTCTGAGTTCGATTTGATACAGCAATATTGTCAACGTTTAACCGCTCATACTGATCTTGGGGTGGGTGATGATGCAGCGCTGATGACTGTTCGCCCCGGCCACCAATTGGCCGTCTCCACTGATGTGTTGGTGGCAGGGAATCATTTTTTTGTTGATGTTTCTCCTTTTTCTTTGGGTAGAAAAGCTGCCAGCGTGAATTTGTCTGATATGGCTGCCATGGGCGCCACTCCTCGTTGGGCTACTCTGGGATTGAGTATCCCAGGGATGAATGAGGGATGGCTAAAAGATTTTTGCGATGGCTTTTATCAGGCCCTCTCTGAACACGGGGTGGATTGGGTAGGGGGGGATACGACTCGAGGTCCCCTTAACCTTGCTGTAACTATCATGGGTGAAGTGCTTTCAGGTAAAGGACTAAAAAGGTCTGGAGCTAAGGTGGATGATGACATTTGGGTGTCAGGGAGCGTGGGCGATGCGGCCTGGGGGCTGGCTTTTCTCCAAGGGCAAGTGGAGCTTGGGATGGAGGCTCAGCAGTATTTTCGTGCTCGTTTAGACAATCCCACTGCGCGAGTTGAGTTGGGGCGTAGCCTGTTATCGCTAGCCCATAGTGCTATTGATATTTCTGATGGTTTGTTGGCAGATTTAAATCATATTTTAGTAGCTTCACAGGTGGGGGCAATCTTGAAGGCGGACCAGATTCCCGTCTCAAAGTTATTGTCTGAGCATCAACTTGACCCCTCATTTTGGCAAGCAGTCTTAAGAGGCGGTGATGATTATGAACTGTGTTTTACAGCCCCTCCCCATCATGATCACACCATTATAGAGCTATCAAGAAAAATGAATTTATCAGTTACGCGGATTGGTAAGATTGTCAGCGATGCTGAACAAAGAACATTATTAAACTATCCAGAGCAAGGGGTAGGTCAGCCCTCTTGGCAAGGATTTGATCATTTTAGAACACTGTCATGACACCCAATTTAAGAGAGCTTTTGTTCAGTGATTGGCGCCATTTTTTATCCCTAGGCTTAGGGTCAGGCTTGTCACCTAAAGCTCCCGGAACAATGGGCACGCTGGTGGCTTTGCCGTTTTATTTTTTAATACGTCAGTTCAACGCTCCCCTTGGCTGGTTCATCACCGGATTATCGTTATTAGTAGGGATTTATATTTGTCACTTCACGGCATCAAAGTTAGACGTGGAGGATCCTAGCGCAGTGGTATGGGATGAGATTGTTGCGTTTTTAATGATGTTATTGTGGGTGAAACCTCAAGGAATCGGATTGTTGTGGGCCTTTTTGTTATTTCGTTTATTTGATATTTGGAAACCCTATCCCATATGTTGGGCAGATCGACACATTAAAGGTGGTTTAGGAATTATGTTAGATGATCTGTTGGCCATGTTTTTTGCAGTGGGTGTTTGGTATAGCTTGGAGGGACTAATAGTTGGATTCTAAAGATATTGAGTTAGCCCAGCGTGTGGGCTTATTGTTATTAAACCAAGGACAACTCTTGGCGCTTGCCGAATCCTGCACCGGTGGTGGGATCGCAGCACTGATAACCGAAATTTCAGGCTCGGCCCAATGGTTTGAGCGAGGGTTTGTCACCTATAGTAATTTAAGTAAGGAGCAGGTATTGGGTGTTCCCGCTGCCACGCTTAGCCAATATGGTGCTGTCAGCGAAGAGGTGGTTAAGGCGATGGCCGAAGGAGCGCTGCTACATAGCGTCGCCCATTGGGCCGTTGCTGTGAGTGGTGTGGCAGGCCCCACTGGCGGGAGCTCGCAAAAACCCGTGGGGACGGTATGTGTTGCTTGGGCCCATCAGGGTGGCCCCTGCGAAGTACAAACCTACCATTTCGACGGAGACCGTCAACAAGTTAGAGCTCAAACAACCCGTTACGCTCTACAAGGATTGATCACTCGTCTAGATCATTGACCCCCATGAAGGGTGGATTAAGCCAATAACTTAAACTAACCCCAAGCGAGACTTTCCTTAAAAAAAGACCACGACTAAGT
>VFSW01009068.1_pt1 | contig 14220 bp, 10 predicted proteins | sample 5358111 | NCBI WGS metagenome assembly VFSW01 (sample SAMN11554181, study PRJNA540505) | mine drainage metagenome | isolation source: sediment from site ElyBrook_90M | place: USA: Ely Copper Mine, Vershire, VT | collected 2017
GCACGCCAGAACAGCGCGGTTTTTTGTAAGGATGAGCCGAGTTCGGCGAAGTGGAGGTGGAAACCGTGGCGGGGCCATCGGGCGCGCAAGCCCGCGTGTCTGGCGATGAAGAATGCGAATCGGCTTATGAATGTTGACAGTTTACTCGACGAACACATGCCCGCGGCTCCGATTGACTTCGAAGCCGCAGTCGAACACTTCTACGAGGCGCTCTACCAGTTCGCCTTCAGCCTCAGCGGCAGCGCCAGCGACGCGGCGGACCTGACCCAGGAATCCTACCGGGCGCTCCTGCTCAAAGCCGGACAAATTCGCGACCCGAAGCAGGTGAAGAGCTGGCTGTTCACGACCCTCTACCGGGAGTTCCTGAAAGGCCACCAGCATTTGAGCCGATTCCCCAAAATCGAGCTGGAAGAGGCGGCGAATGATCTCCCCGTCATCAGCGCGAGCATGGTGGAGGAACTCGACGCGGGAGTGGTCCTGTCGGCACTGCGGGCCCTGGAGGAGAACTACCGAGTACCCGTCGTGTTGTTCTACTTGGAGGAGTTGTCTTACAAGGAAATCGCGGAACTGCTGGGTGTGCCGATGGGCACCGTGATGTCGAGACTTTCCCGCGGCAAGGCCATGCTGCGGCGAAAGCTCGCTGCGGTCTTCACCGCCGAAGCCGTCGAACCGCCTCCGGCATCCGGCGGAATGCCGGTCCACTCCAACGACAAGAAGACGCAGGATCCGCCACCGTCTGAATTCCAATCTTCCCCCGCCCCCGTCTTGACGCCGGCGCGGACTTGAACGCCCGACGCATTGCCCCATGCACCAGCCCCCGGCACTGCTACGGTTGGCCTTCTCCGGGATTCTGGTCGGTACTGGCCTCGCTTTCTCGCAAGCCGCGACTTTCAACCAAAGCCATCCGCTGTTGGATAAGATCCTCAAAACCTACGTCAAGGACGGCCTCGTGGATTACACCGGCTTGACCGCGCACCGGCAGGATCTGGACCGCTACCTCGGCGAAGTCGCTGCCGTCCCAGAGCCGGACTTCGAGACTTGGACCGAGAGGCAACGGCTCGCCTTCCTCATCAACGCTTACAACGCCTACACGCTGCAACTCATCATCGACCACTACCCGGTCAAGAGCATCAAAGACATTGGCACCTTCTGGCGAGGCCCTTGGGACCAACCCGTGGTGCATCTCTTTGGCCGCACCCGCACGCTCAATGACCTGGAACAGAAGATTCTTCGCGTCCAATACCACGAACCACGCATCCACTTCGCGCTGGTCTGCGCAGCGCACGGTTGCCCGCCGCTTCGCAGCGAGGCGTATGGCGCCGATCGTCTCGCCGCGCAATGGGACGGTCAGGCGCGCGAGTTCCTCGCCACACCGAGCAAGAATCGGATCGCCGCCGGAGAACACGTTGTTTATCTGTCGCCGATCTTCAAATGGTATGGGGCCGACTTCGTGAAGCAGTCCGGGTCGGTCCTGGCATTTTTGAGACCCTATTGGCCGGCCAAGGAAGCCGCGGCACTCGCGCCGGGCGATTTCAACATCCGCTACACCGACTACGACTGGTCGCTGAACGAGCGCAAACCCCAGTGACTTGCTTTCACACCCATGAAGTTCCAAGCTCAGGTTCTCGCTATGCCCGCCAACGAACCTGCCGCTGCCCAGCCCGGCTCCCGCTGGAAATGGTTGCTTTACCCGGCCGTGCTCGTCACGCTCCTGGCCGCTGCCAAGTACTTCCACGCTCAGAACCTGCTGAAGCAGGTATTGGATTGGAGTGGCGGACTTGGCCCGTGGGGACCGGTGATTTTCTCGGTGGTTTATGTTGTGGCAACCGTGCTGCTGATCCCCGGATCGGTCCTCACCCTGGGCGCGGGGGCGGTGTTCGGGTTATTGGAAGGAATGGCCGTCGTGTCCATCGCCTCGACGCTTGCCGCGACGGCGGCCTTCCTCATTGGCCGCTATCTGGCTCGTGACGCCGTGGCCCGCAAGATCGAGGGCAACCAGAAATTCGCCGCCATTGACCACGCCGTGGCGGCGGAAGGATGGAAGATCGTATTGCTGACGCGCCTGTCTCCGGTGTTTCCGTTCACGCTCCTCAACTATGCCTTTGGGCTGACCCAGGTGAAGTGGCGCCACTACGTGCTTGCGTCTTGGATTGGCATGTTGCCCGGCACGGCGATGTACGTGTATCTCGGCTCGCTGGCTCATGCCGGCGCGGCGCCGCACACACGGACGCCCGCCGAGTGGGCGCTCTACGGCGCGGGCTTGCTGGCAACGGTGGCGGTCACGGTCTTCGTCACGCGCCTGGCCCGCCGGACACTGGCCAGAAAAATCAGCGGATGAGAAACGCACTCGAAAGATGACGGCCAGCATGACTAACCACTCCGGAGGTTCGTTTGGGACAGTCCCCATCCAATCCGCGCTGGCTTCGCCTTGGGATCAGCACAACCAAAGACTGGTCGCCAACGTCCACCCGCCGGACTGGAAGAACCCGACTCCGGCGCCGCGCTACAATCTCGTCGTCATCGGTGCGGGCCCCGCCGGACTGGTGGCGGCGGTCGGCGCGGCCGGGTTGGGCGCCAAGGTGGCCCTCATCGAGAAGCACTTGGTGGGCGGCGATTGCCTAACCGTCGGCTGCGTTCCATCCAAGGCGCTCCTTCGGGCCGCCCGCGCCGCGGCAGCCCTCCGCCAAGCCGCCGAGTTCGGGGTGAACGTTCCCGCGAGTGCCACCGTGGACTTCAGCAAGGTCATGGAACGGCTGCGCCGGCTGCGCGCGGACATCAGCTCCCACGATTCGGCCCGGCGCTTCAGCGATCTGGGCGTGGACGTGTTTTTCGGGTCGGCTCGTTTCACCGGATCGGCCACCGTGGAAATCGGTGGTCAGACATTGCGTTTTGCCAAGGCCGTGATTGCGACCGGCGCTCGCGCCGCGGTGCCGGCTATCCCCGGCTTGAAGGATGTTTCTTACCTCACCAATGAAACGCTGTTTTCGCTGACCGAATTGCCGCGGCGCTTTGGCATTGTAGGCGCCGGTCCAATGGGCTGCGAGATGGCTCAGGCCTTTGCCCGGCTTGGTTCAGAGGTTTATCTCGTCGAGACCGAGCATGGCATCCTCCCTCGCGAAGAACGTGACGCGGCCGAGATCGTGCGGCGATCGCTGGTCCGCGACGGCGTGACGCTGCTTTGCTGTGGCAAAGACCTGCAACTCGCCAAAGACCCGGCCGGCGTGCGGCTGCAAGTCGAATCGCACGGCAAGGGCTGCGACGTGCTGGTGGACCAACTGCTGGTCGCCGTGGGGCGTGCGCCGAACGTGGAGGGCATCGGCCTGGAAACGGCGGGTGTTGCGTTTGACAAGAAGGGCGTCCACGTCAACGACCGCCTGCAAACCACCAATCCGCGCTTCTACGCCTGCGGGGACGTATGTTCGCGGCATCAGTTCACGCACGCGGCGGACTTCATGGCCCGCATCGTTATCCAGAACGCACTGCTCCAGGGCCGGGCCAAGGCCAGTTCCCTCATTATTCCCTGGTGTACCTACACCTCGCCCGAGATTGCGCACGTCGGCCTTTATGAGAAGGAAGCCGTCGGGAAAGGCATTGCGGTGGACACCTACACGCAGCCACTCTCTGCGGTGGACCGGGCCATCCTGGATGGCGAGACCGATGGCTTGGTCCGCGTCCATGTCCGCAAGGGGACCGACCAGATCGTCGTCGCGACCGTCGTGGCCGCTGGCGCCGGCGACCTGATCGGTGAAGTCACACTGGCGATGAACGGCAAGCTGGGGCTCAAGGCCATTGCCGGGACAATTCATCCGTATCCGACGCAGGCCGAGTCCATCCGCCAGATTGGTGATCTCTACAACCGCACCCGCTTGACGCTGCTCGTCAAGAAGCTCCTGTCGCGCTGGCTCACATGGCAGCGCGGATGACGAGTATCCCCACCTGCGATAAGCGGCATTCGACGAAGGTTGATCCTGTTTGTTCGCTATACCGGCGCCAAGATCGTCGGGAGTAACTTGACTGTGTTTTCCTAGATAGAATGACGGATGGCGCCACAGGCCGGAGGTTCGCGCCACTCTACTCCACTTCGTCCGACGCTCAACTGCAAGGAGCGGCCAGACCGCAGGGCGGCATCGTCGGTGACTTGGTCCGGTGGCGCGGCTTGTTGGCGGGCAAGCCATAACTTCTATTTTGGCGCTTGCATCGTAAGCGCTTTCATGGTATTCGACAAGGCATGTCAACTACTGCACTCGCTCAATTGTCGCTGCAACAACTCCAACGCGCCATAGCTATCAAAGAGAAGATGGAAGAGTTGGAGAAAGAACTTAGCGCCGTCCTCGGCACTCCTCCGGCCGCCGCGGCTCCGGCTGGTCCCGGCCGCCGCCCCAAGATTTCCGCGGCCGGCAAGGCCCGGATCGCTGCGGCGCAACGGGCCCGTTGGGCGAAACTCAAGGGCAAGGCGCCCGCGAAGCCCGCCCAGCCGGTCATCAAGCGGAAATTCAGTGCTCAGGCCCGCGCCCGACTCGCGGCGGCGGCCAAGGCCCGTTGGGCGAAGGTCAAAGCGTCCGGCCGCACTACGCTCGCGGGTTAGCGGTTCGCAGGACACCTCCGAATCGCATCGCAGCCGTCAAGGCGATAGGGTGGAGTTCTTTAACCGAGAGTTGGTTTCCGTCCGACGGCGGGAGCGTGGTCTGCGGCTGTGGCGGTGCCCGATTCTTTTCGGCCAATCCGCGCCCCGCGTTTCCCCGGCGCGATTTGCATGATAGCTCCGCGGCCTTGGCTTACGGCTAAACGGTTTGATTGTCATGTGGCGGTTGCTGTCGAATGACTGGTGGCGCTTGGTTCCCGCCCCGTGGCTGCAGATTGCTTTGGCCTTGGTCGCGGTCGTATGTGGCGCGGTGGTCGGCGTCGAGCGGGAGCGGCGGGAGAAGCCCGCCGGCTTGCGGACCTTGGTGCTCGTATGCCTGGGGTCCGCGGTGTTCACCATGGTGTCGTTCGTATTCACGACCACCACCGGGGACTCCGGGCGCGTCGCGGCGCAAATTGTCACCGGAATTGGTTTCTTGGGGGCCGGCGCGATCATCCACGGCGCGGGCAACGTCACCGGCATGACCACGGCGGCCACCATCTGGGTCACCGCGGCCACGGGCATGGTGGCTGGCTGTGGTTACGCGGGCGCGGCGCTGGGATTGAGTCTGTTGACCCGGTTCGTGCTTGCCGGCATTTATGCCTGGGAAGCGCATTTCATCGACCCAGTCCGCACTTCAATCACCCACCTCGATTGCGATCCCGATCATGGCAAGACCGCCCTGCGGATCGCGAAGATCCTGGAGGACCATCATGTGCCCGCGCAGCCTTGGGATCTCGAGGCCGGTCCGGAAAGAACCGCCCGGTTGCGCCTGGTCTTGCGTCTGTCCCGGCGGCGGAGAAGGGAACTGCTGGCCGAGTTGGCGGCGTTGCCGGCCGTGCGGGAGATCCGGGACGAGCTGGAAGCCTTGCCCGCACCGCCGCTGAAGCCCCCCGCTCGCTGACGCGGATTTTTACCCTGCCGATGGGCTGAGCAGCGTCTCGCTGACGCTGAAGCGAGGGGGCAAAGGCCCGAGGCGGCCGGCTGATCTCGGTTCCTCACGCCGGGGCGCGACGCCAACATCGTTCGCCGCGGAGGACCGCGGGGTTCTGTTGTCGCCATCCACCATTTGCATCGTGGTTCCTGGCTCCCTATGGTTTGCGCCCGCATGAGACGCACGAAAATCATCGCCACCCTCGGGCCGGCGACGGACTCCACCGAGATGATTGGGCGGTTGATCGACGCGGGGCTGGATGTCGCCCGCCTCAACATGTCACACGCCACGCACGACTGGGTGCGCCGCGTGGTGTCGGACCTCCGCGCCGCGGCCACGGCGCGTGGACGCCACGTCGCCATCATGTTGGATACCCAGGGTCCGGCCATCCGCACCGGCGACCTGCCGGCGGCACTCGACCTCCGGCCGGGGGAGAAGTTCACCCTGACGGTTCGCGGCGCCCGGAGCGAGGAACATCACTCCGTGGACGTGAACTATGAGAACTTCGTCAACGACATCAGCGTGGGCGACATCGTGCTGGTGGACAACGGGCAGATCCACATGAAGGTGCTCGCCAAGTTCGCCAACAAGATCGAGTGCGAGGTCCTCACCCCCGGCAAGCTGGGCAGCCGCCGCCACGTCAACCTTCCCGGCGTCACCGTCAGCCTGCCCGCCCTCACCGCGAAGGACTTGGCGGATATCGCCGTCGGACTCGAAGTGGGCGTGGACTTCATCGCGCTTTCCTTTGTTCGCGAGGCCAAGGATTTGTTGCAGCTCCGGGCGGTGGTGGAGCGCGCGCTGCGTCCCCCGCGCCTCATCGCCAAAATCGAAGACCAACAGGCCGTCAAAAACCTCGAAGCCATCGTTGCCGAGGCCGACGCCATCATGATCGCCCGCGGCGACCTCGGCATCGAATGTCCCTACGAAGAGCTCCCGATCATCCAACGGCGGATCGTCAAGACCTGCCTGCGGGTGGGCCGCCCCTTTATCATCGCCACGCACATGCTGGAAAGCATGATCGAAAACCCGCTGCCCACGCGCGCCGAGGTGACGGACGTGGCCAACGCGGTCTTCGAGCAGGCGGACGCCCTTATGCTCAGCGGCGAAACCACCGTCGGCAAATATCCCCTGAAGTGCCTGGAGGTGCTGGACCGCATTGCGTGCCGCATCGAACGCAGCGGCGGCGCCAGTTTTCAAGAACACGCCGTCCTCACCACCCCGCGGGAGAAACTGGTGAAAGGCGCCGTGGTCATGGCCAACGAACTCAAGGCCCAGGCGATCATCGTCTTTACCCTGGGTGGCCACATGGCCCTTCACACCGCCTGGATGCGTCCCCGCTACTCGCCCATCTACGCCTTCACCGAAACCGGCGCCGTCGCCCACGCCCTCCACCTCAGTTGGGGTGTGCATCCCTGCGTGATCCCATTTGACCACGAGCAACCCGAGAAGACCCTCGCCACCGCTCTCACGACCCTGAAGGACCGCGGACTCCTCCGGAAGGGCGACACCGTCGTGGTTATCGGCGCCATCTCCTCTGGCGACCAGATCATCGACGCGGTGCGGATGCGCCGGATCGAATAGAAGCCCGGCCCAACGGTGCCCGTAAAAAAGGCCGTCCGAGCCTATTTCCAGCAAAATGGTGCGCGCTACAGGATTTGAACCTGTGACCCCCAGTGTGTGATACTGATGCTCTACCGCTGAGCTAAGCGCGCTTTGGGCAACCGGCCCTGTGGGCATTCCGTGCGGAAGACCGGCCCCGACGAAGAACCCGCACCTGAGATCCGCCAATCCCAACACACGGTCTTCACGACGCAGAAACTAACGGCAGTCGAATGGCGAGGCAATCGTTTTTGGTGCGTCGGCTGGCAGCGGCGGGGCGAAAGGGCGGATCCGGGGATTGGGGACCACGCCCGCCCACCCCAACTAGGTCGGGCGGTTGACCCTGCAAATTATTGAAAAAAGGTCGTTGACTTGTTTCGCGTCCTCTGTTACTTAATGAGCAGTCTGAATTGGGCGGCAATCGACTAGACAACATTTTATGAAAATGATGAAGCGTCTTGGAACCGTAGTGTTCGGGCTGTGCTTGGCGTTCGCTTTTGGAGCCTCCGCCAAGGATACGACTCCGAATTCATTCAAAGAGGCCCTGAGCCATGTGCCGGCGGTTGAGCTGCCCGCCAAGGCTGCCGGGTTGGTGGCGCAGGCCAAGCTGGCGGATCGGGAATCCACCACCATTGCTGTCGTGATCGCGGCGGTGGATCGCAGTCCGGCTGCCGCCACCGCGATCGTGGGTGCCATTGCCAAGGCTGTTCCTGGGATGGCCAAGACGGCCGCGGCGACGGCCGCGGCGCTCCAGCCGAAGCTGGCCCACGCGATTGCCAAGGCCGCCACAGTGGCAGCGCCCATCATGGCTGGCGACGCAGCGGTTCGACCCACCCTCGTGGCCGGAAGTAACCCGCTCCCGCCGAGTCCTCCGGTGCTGGCGCCGGGACCGTCCATCGGACCGCCCTACACCCCGCCGTCCGGAACTCCTGGAAACGTCACTCCCAATACGTCGGGACCAGAGCCCGCCGGTGGGCGCAATTACGCCTCGCCATAGAGTTCGTGTAACTTGGGATCCCCTTTCAAGTCCTCTCCGCAACCGGAGGGGACTTTTTGTTTTGCCGGGCGGCTGGAGAAGAGTAAATCTCGCACATGCTAGGTTGCGAGACGGGTTCTGTTCGGAGCGGCACGACCAATCGACGCGGGGGCGCGCATTTCGGCGCGGTCGTTCCGGGGCGCGGCGAGCCGCGGTTCCCCCCACGTCGGCCGTTTTGGCGGCGGCGTTGACAGGCGGGAATTATGGGCCGCACCTATCTTTTCCAGTGCTCCAAGTGCCAGTATCGAGCGGTCGTGGCCGGTGGCGCCGACCGTGGCCTGCACTGTTTCATTCAGACCATCCGCTGCCGGAACTGCGCGGCCTTGTACGACGCGCCGGTTCGCTTGCGTGTGAGCGGAGAAGAAATCGAACAGCCCTACCGGCTTTGGAGACGAAACCTCCTTACTCAGCCGCCGGCGCCGGTTCCGCGCGCCTTAGTGCTGTGGCACAGTCGTCTCGCCTTTGGCGGTTCACCCAAGCTCCACTGGATCCCCGTGAAGTTCCGTTGCCCCGTCTCCGTTTACCATCGCGTCGAAGTGTGGAATCATCCGGGTAAATGCCCCCGCTGTCGGACGGATCTGGAGCGGACGCTGACGCCTTATCGGATTTGGGACTGATGGTGCCGGCTCGCGGGCCGGCGGCGAGCGGCGTCCCCCGGCTGGAGAAGTGAGGTTTCGATCATGCCTGAAGCGCCGTGGAGCGGCACGACCGCGAACCTTCTCCAGGGAAGATCCTTCCAGCACCTGGAAAACCAGTTTCCCTTCGACGCGCGCTGGCTGCCGCCATAACCTTGGAGCCGATGGCCAGCGACGCCCAACCCACGCCAATGATGGCGCAGTACCGGCGCATCAAGAGCGAATTGCCGCGGGACGCGCTGCTCCTGTTTCGGCTGGGCGATTTCTACGAGATGTTTTTCGAGGACGCGCAAGCCGGCGCGGAATTGCTTCACCTGGCCCTTACCCGCCGCAACGGCGTGCCGATGTGCGGCCTGCCGTTCCACGCCGCCGGCGGTTACATCGCGCGCATCCTCAAGGCCGGCCGCAAGGTCGCCCTCTGCGATCAGATGGAGGACGCCCAACCCGGCAAGCTCGTCAAACGCGAGGTCACGCAAATCCTTTCCCCCGGCACGCATTTCGACGAACGGATGCTTGCGGCGGAGAGGAATAACTTCCTCGCCGCGATCTGCCCGGCGGGCCGCCGCTTCGGCCTGGCCTTCGTGGACTTGACGACCGGCGAATTCCTCACCACCGAGGTGGAAGACGACAACGCCCTGCTGGCCGAGTTGGAACGGTTGCACCCGGCGGAGGTGATCTATCCAAGCGAAACCGCTGCGCTCGCCGACCTGCTCCGCGGCAACGGTCCGGGGGCCGCGACGGATCCCATCCACGCCCTTCCGGTTGTGGGATGGGTGCTGTCGGCCTACGACGCCTGGGTCTTTGCACCGGAGACGGCCCAATTTGCCGTGCGGGACCATTTCAAGGTCGCCTCGCTGGACGGTTTCGGCCTGCGCGAGCGCCTGGCCGCCGCCGGTGCCGCGGGGGCGGCCTTGCACTATTTGACGCAGCATCTGCGCCGGGACGTGGGGCACCTGACGCGCCTGTCGTTCTATCGGCGCGCCGACTACCTCGTGCTCGACACGGCTACGCTGCGGCACCTGGAGATCCTTGCGCCGTTGCACGAACACCAACCGCGCACCGCCTCGCTCTACGGCGCCCTCCACCGCACCGTGACGCCAATGGGCGCCCGGCGGCTGCGGGACTGGCTCTCGCAGCCCCTGGCGGCGGTCGCGCCGATTCGCCGCCGGCAGGCAGCCGTGCAGGCGTTCGTCGAGGATCCGGCCGCTCTGGAGCGTTTTCGTGCGCAAGTCGTCCCAGTGCGCGACTTGGAGCGCATGCTCGGCCGCCTCAGCGCCGGCAGCGGTAATGCGCGCGATTTGATCGCGCTGCGCGCCGCCTTGGAGCAGCTTCCGGCCTTGCGCGGCGCGTTGTTGGAGTTGGCGGCGAGGTGTTCCGCCCGGCCCCCGGACGCGATCCGTGAACTCCCGATCGCCGACGGGAACCAGAACGGAGCGGAACCCCTCCCGGCCGGCCTGGTTGGGGAATTGACCGCGCAAGTGACGGAACAACCCGGTCTCGTCGAACTGTTGACCCGCGCCATCGTGGACGATCCGCCGCTCTCGCTGAAGGAGGGGGGAATCATCCGCGACGGCTTCGACACCGCGCTCGACGAGCTCCGCGCCGCCACACGCGGCGGCAAGGACTGGATTGCCCGACTCCAGCAGGACGAGGTGGCGCGCACCGGCATCCCGTCGCTCAAGGTCCGCTTTAACTCCGTGTTCGGCTACTACATCGAGGTGACGAAGGCCAACCTCGACAAGGTCCCGCCGCACTACGTCCGCAAGCAGACCGTCGCCAATGGCGAGCGCTACATCACGCCCGAGTTGAAGCAAATGGAAGGCCGAATCCTCGGCGCGGAGGAGCGGAGCGCGAAGCGGGAATACGAACTGTTCCAGCGCGTCCGCGAAGAAGTCCTCGCCCGGCTGGCCGACATCCAACGCACCGCCGCCGCGCTGGCGCAACTCGACGTCCTCGCCGCCTTCGCGGAAAGCGCGCGGCTCTTTAACTACTGCCGCCCGCACGTCGGCGACGCGGGCGTCCTCCACATCCGCGACGGGCGTCATCCCGTCCTGGAGCAGAGTTTGGCGGAGGAGCGGTTCGTTCCCAACGACACGGCTCTCGGGAGTGTTTCCCCCGTCGGCGACTCGGCCGCCGCTCAGCGCGGGACAGGCATTGCGCTTCCCCAAATCGCCCTCATCACCGGCCCGAACATGGCGGGCAAGAGCACCTATATCCGGCAGGTCGCGTTGATCACGCTGCTGGCCCACACCGGCAGCTTCGTGCCCGCCGCCGAGGCCCGCGTTGACCTCGTGGACCGCATCTTCACGCGTATCGGCGCCAGCGACGACCTGGCGCGCGGCCAGTCCACGTTCATGGTCGAGATGAGCGAGACAGCGAACATCCTCAACAACGCCACCCCGCGCAGCCTGATCGTGCTCGACGAAATCGGCCGCGGCACGAGCACTTTCGACGGGCTTTCGCTCGCTTGGTCCATCGTCGAGCACCTGCACAACCAGGTCGGTGCCAAGACCCTCTTCGCCACGCACTACCACGAACTGACCGAACTGGCCGCCCGCCTGCCGCGCCTGAAGAACTTCAACGTCGCCGTGCGCGAATGGAACGACCAGATCGTCTTCCTGCGCAAGATCGTCGAAGGCGGCACCGACAAGAGCTACGGCATCCACGTCGCGCGCTTAGCCGGCGTGCCCAAGGAAGTGTTGGAGCGCGCCAAGGTAATCCTGCGCAACCTTGAGGAGAGTGAACTCACGCCCGAAGGCACCGTCCGCCAAAGCACCCGCCGCCAGCACGATCGCGACAAGTTGAAGCAGCTCGCCCCGCCGCCGCAGTTGGATTTGTTTGGGTGAAGCCGAAGGCGGAATCTATTCGTCCCAGGAAATTTCCCGATACTCCCCCGTCCCCCGGCTGGGCCTGATTCACGGCGTCCACTACGGTCTGGATGTGCCGCCAAATCTTCGGCAAACGCGTGCGATGGAAGCTGCAAACTCCGAATTTAGACATTGCAAATGGCGCAACAAAGCGGCCTCCGTTTCCAGAGACCGCCTGGCCTATTTGCCGGCAACAGCTAGCAGCGTCGCGCCTCCGGTCCGGTTCTGGCTCAAGGTGCCGGCGTGACGCTCAGCACACGGGTGTCGTAGCTGATGGCGGCGCCACTCGGGTTGAGGAACTCCAGTTTCAGCGTTTTGGTCTGGTGCGGGCGCAGGACGTTGTCGTGGTCGTGTTCATCGCCCTCACCGAGGCTGACTTTGATGTCGGGGCTGCCGAGGGGCGCGAGCACACCGGTCACGCCGTTGGCATTGAGCAGCGTGACGTTGGGAGTGAGGTTGTCCAGCGCAAGCCACAAGGGGGCAGAGACCGGGGTCGGGCCGTTGTTGGCGAGCCGCACCACTTGAGACCACCGGTTGGCGTCCCGCTCTTGGGTAACACGTTCGCGGGTCACCGACACATTGGCGGGAGCCGGGATGGTCCCGGCCACGAACAGGTCGCTCAAGTCATTGACGGTCGCGACGTTGTTGTAGCCCCCATCGCTGTTGGTCTCGCTCGCGGGGATGGGGTTGTTGAGGAACGGCAGGCCGAAGATTTCCTCAATGGTTTTGAGGTCCGAGGAATGATTCATCGGCACGGTGCTGGCGTAGGCATTGCCCTTGGCCAGCGGGGAGATGACGATTTCGGGAACGGTGTGGCTGGGGTCGTCGCCGCCTTCGGATTCGTCCCACCAGATGATGATCACGCCGTTGTCCTGGTAGGCTTTCGAGGCCATAATCTGCGGGATGACTTGGGCGAGGAAGTTGTCGCCCTGCGCCACTGAGGATTGATCGCCGGTGTAATGCATGCCGTTGTAGTCGAATCCACCATTCAACGCGCTGTGGGCGTCGTTATATTGGTTGGGCGTGATCCAGTTGAATTGACCGACCGTGTTGTTGTTCAGATCCTGAAACAACTGAACCAGCGGATAGACGTTCTGGAAGGCCGTGTCGGCGAAGAAGGCCATCGGGTTGTGCTTGGCCGCATAATTGAACTGGGTGGTACCGTAGTAGGGGTTTACCGGGCCATTGCCCGCGGCGCTGTGGGTCGGGCCAACGCTCAATTGCACATCCTCCTGATAGTTCTTCCAAGAAACACCGGCTGCGTTCAGCAAGGCGGTGAGGTGAGGAGTTTGGTTCTGGTGCCAGAACGGCAACGTGCTGCCATTGGCAATCAACTGGCTGACGAGGTAAGAGGAATTGTCATAGAACGTGTTGCCGTTGGCGGGCGCAGGATCAGCGTCCGTATGCGCGCCGAAATCCGAGCCGGCCTCGGCCCAGACATAGTTCGGTTCGGACGGATGCTCGCCGGCGCCGGCGTTGTAGTAGTTCAAGGCGTAGGAAACCTGCGCCGCGTTCGGGTTGCCCGGCGTGACCAGGCTGTTGAGAAACGGCGCGGCCGGATTGCCGAGAATCTGCTGTGGACTCGCCATGGAACTGGGCTGCTTGAAGTTGTGATTTTCCATCGCCATCACAAAGATGTCGCCGGCCGGAACCGTCCGGGCGGCCAGCAACACGCCGGCCATGGCGGCGCCGCGTAGCGCCGTGGAGCGCGGCGGAAGGTATTTGAGGAAACGGCTTAACCAATTGGTAGGCTGTTTTGCTTTCATAGATTTTGGTTCGATTGTTGTTCGGATGCTCCCCGCTAGTTGTCAGGCTCGCATCTCATCGTGACTTAACCACACTTGCTTGTTTGGGTAAACGTGACGATTGTGATAATCCGGTTACGGAATCGTCGGAAAGGTGACAACGCTGTGTTGGCCTCGGAAATTGTCCCGGGCAAAAGCCAAAATCGAAATGCTAGTTAAATGGCTCCGCCCGCCTTGACATCGCCGGTAAGCGACTTCAAGCCGGCGACAAGACCAATTTTACCGGCAAGTAATGAAAGGTGAATGAGGGGCATCTTCTCCGTGATGTTCCTGGCCGCCGTCGCGCGCTTTAATTTCGCCACGGCCATTGCGCGCATCCTGCCGGTTCACTGGCGCCCTTTCGATGGAGAACCGCCATGAGCCCGCGTGGCGGGAGGCAAGTCTTCAGCGAGTTGCTCCTCGCGGCTGGGCCTGCTGATGGAACCAACTCAGGGGCGCAGGGTCGGCGCAACCGCGCCGCCCGTCGGCGGCGAGGCGACCTTCCCGGCGGCGCCCAGGCGCTCGCACTTGAGCGCCACGAACTGCGCAAAGGCGGCCAGGTAAGTCCTTCCCGGCGCCATGAAATCAAAGTCGCCGGGGCGCTCTTGGAAGAATTCCCGGTGGACGCGGGTCCAGAGAAGCCGGCCGTCGGTGCCGATGTTGACCTTCGTGATGCCGAGAGCGATGGCCCGCGCCAGGTCGCTCTCGGACACGCCGCGGGCCGAGGGAGCGAGCGCGCCGCCG
>VFSW01009069.1_pt1 | contig 14219 bp, 11 predicted proteins | sample 5358111 | NCBI WGS metagenome assembly VFSW01 (sample SAMN11554181, study PRJNA540505) | mine drainage metagenome | isolation source: sediment from site ElyBrook_90M | place: USA: Ely Copper Mine, Vershire, VT | collected 2017
CGAGCTGTTTGTCATCCAGAACCAAGGTCGTCACTATTTACGGATAAGCTCTTAGTTGGCCGCGTCCACTTTGCCCTGGAAGAAAGCAAGTGAGTTGAGCAGTCCTTCGCGGAGCTGAATCCGCGGCTCCCAGCCGAGCAGGGCGCGGGCCTTCGCAATATCCGGGCAGCGGCGCGTCGGATCGTCGATGGGCAGGTCTTCAAAGCGCAGTTCACTCTTTGATCCGGTAACTTCCAGAATGACCTGGGCGGCTTCCAGAATGGTGAACTCGACCGGGTTGCCGATGTTGACCGGCAGATGTTCGTCCGAACGCGCGAGGCGCAGAATGCCTTCGATCAGGTCGTCCACGTAACAGAAGCTGCGCGTCTGGCTGCCGTCTCCGTAGATGGTGATCGGCTCGCCGCGCAGGGCCTGCATGATGAAGTTGGAGATCACCCGGCCGTCGCTGGGGTGCAGGCGCGGACCGTAAGTGTTGAAGATGCGCACCAGATGGGTGTTCACGCCGCGGGAGCGATGATAGGCCATCGCCAGCGCCTCGCCGTAGCGCTTGGCCTCGTCGTACACCGAGCGCGGGCCGACCGGATTGACGTTGCCCCAGTAACTCTCGGTCTGCGGATGCTCCAGCGGGTCGCCGTAGCACTCCGAGGTGGAGGCGTGCAGAAAGCCAGCGCCGTGGCGGGCAGCGATTTCCAGCGTGTTTTCCACGCCGATGGAGCCGACGCGCAGGGTCTCGATGGCCAGGCGGAGATACTCCGGCGGGCTGGCCGGCGAGGCAAGGTTGAAGACATAGTCCACTGCGCCCACATCGAAAGGCCGGCAGATGTCGCGCTCCTCGAACAGGAAGCGCGGCTCACATGCCAGATGGGCGATATTCGCCCGGTCGCCGGTGCAGAGATTATCGACGCCGATGACGCTGTGGCCCTCGCTCAGCAGGCGGTCGGTAAGGTGGGAACCGAGAAAGCCGGCGGCGCCGGTGACAAGTACGCGCATGGTCAAAGGTCTTGCTCCAGGAAAACCTTCCATAAATCGTTCACAACGCTGACTCCGAAACAGCGCAAACTCCGCTGCAAGCCTTACACCACCAGCTTGCGCGGCTTGCCCTGCTGCGCCTGATAACTGGCCGGCCGGCCCACGCTCACATACGTGAAGCCATGGTCGAGCATCTGTTGCGGCTTGTAGAGGTTGCGGCCGTCAATCACGATGGGGAAGCGGACCATCTGATTGAGGCGCACCAGGTCGATCCCGGCAAACTCTTTCCAGTCGGTCAGAATCAGAACTGCGTCGGCGTCCTTGGCCGCCGCGTAGAGATCCGTGGCGTATTGGAGTTTTTCCGAGGGCGGCAGCACCTCTTTGGCGCGTTCCATGGCGGCCGGGTCGTAAGCCGTGATCGAGGCGCCGGCCTCCAGGATTTTCTTGATCACTTCAATGGCCGGAGACTCGCGAATGTCGTCGGTGTCGCCCTTGAAGGAAAGCCCCAGCGCCGCCAGCCGCTTGCCGCGCAAGGTCCACAGCGCCGAGCGGACTTTGTTGAAGAAGACATTCTTCTGGGTTTCGTTGACCTTGCGAATCTCGTCGAGCAGTTGGAAGTTCACCCCCTGCTGTTGCGCCACCCAGTGGAAGGCGGCCACGTCTTTCGGGAAGCAGGAGCCGCCGTAGCCCAGCCCCGCGCGCAGAAACTTGGGGCCGATGCGGCTGTCCATCCCCATGCCGGCGGCAATGTCCTCGATGTCCGCGTCCACCGTCTCGGCCAGGTTGGCCACGGCGTTGATGAAAGAGATTTTCAAAGCCAGGAAGGCGTTGGAGGCGTGCTTGATGATCTCCGAGCTTTGCGCCGAAGTGACCAGCAGCTTGGCCGGGCGCTGCGCGCTGCAGCTTCCCTGGAGGGCTTCCGGCTGGCCGTAATAACCGCCTCCGGTGAGCGGCTCGTAAATCCGCCGCAACACCTCGGCGGCGCGCTCGGTGTTGGCTCCCACCACGATGCGGTCGGGGTGCAGAAAGTCGATGATAGCCGTGCCTTCGCGCAGAAATTCAGGGTTCGAAACCACGTCAAAGCTGCCGGGCTCCACGCCGTGGCGGTGCAGCACGCGCCGAATCCACTCGTTCGTATAGACCGGCACCGTGCTCTTTTCCACGATGACCTTGTAGCCGTTGATGGAGCGGGCAATTTCGGAGACAACAGCTTCTACGTAGGACAGGTCGGCGGCTCCGGTATCGCCCTGGGGTGTGCCCACAGCGATAAAAATGGCCTCGCTCCGCTCTACCGCTCCAGCCAGGTCGGAGGTGAAGGTCACGCCGCGCCCGCGGTGCATGGCCAGCAGTTCGGGCAGATGGTTCTCGAAGATGGGCACCCCGCCTTCGCGGAGAGTCTTGACCTTGGCCTCGTCATTGTCCACGCAGGCAACCTGGTGGCCGATCTCCGCAAAGCAGACGGCTGCAACCAGTCCCACATAACCAGATCCGATGACGCAGATGCTTACAGGCTTTGACATAAACTTGCGCTCACTCCTTGGCGGCTTGCCGCTGCGTGGAGATTCAAGCCGTACTGCGGCCTGAGAGATGGAGTACCAAGCCGCTCCGCGGCCCAGAAATGAAGAGAACTGCGCCGGGCGCCTCCGGGGGTGACGGAAGGGAGACAGACCCTGCTGTTCCAAGACTAGTTGTTTGAAGCGAATGGAGCAACTCTGCCGCACCTCCCAGGCATGAGCATTCGGGTAGCGAGTGCAGACAGCGAGTGCGGACTTGGAGCCGATGCGTCGTCTGTGCCGGGCGGGCTGAGAGTGGGAATGCAGCGGGGATTGCGGCGCTGGCCCGCCGAAGAGTCCGCAATGGACGCCTGTTTTCCTATAAAATCGAATCCAGTCACATTTGACAGGCAGGGCAGATCCGTACATGCCTGCCTACTGGCCTATGAGTGGGAAAGGTTCACAATGTCTATTCCTAAGATTGCGTCCAACCTAGTCGTCGGAATGGTCTGCGCGGTGCTGTGCCCGGTTGCGCATGCCACCACCATCCTCACCCTGGATGCCAACTTCGCCGCGCCCGACTATGCCTTCTACACCTACACGGACACCAATGGCGCAGTGCAGGGTCCCACTCCCGTCGCTCCCTACATAGCGACCTTGAACGGCGGCGGCTATGATGACGCCTCGGTCCTCCTGACCTGTTACGACATTAACTCCCCAACCAACGTTGGAACAGCTTATTCGGGCTCTGTTGAGCAGGTCACGGATTTCACCGGCGCCGCCTTCACGGAGATCATGGAATCTACATATCTGGTCAACAAGTTGCGTGAAGATGGCCTGCTCAACACGCCCCTGGCCACCAGAGGAGCCATCTCGCTGGCGATCTGGGAGATTATGAACCCGTCTTCAACCGACAGCGTCACGCCCTTTGCCAGCGATCCCGCGGCGCAACCCTATGAACTGCAAGCGGTCGATGCGGTGAGCGATGGCTCGTGGACGATCGCGGACGCCAACCTTTACCCAACGTGGGTGCCCGTTGCCCCTTCGTCTGCCCAGCGGTTTGCCGTGATCTCTCTGGATGAGGCTCCCGAACCCCCTACGGGGGTTTTGGTGGGCTTGGGCCTTCTCAGCCTTGGCCTTGCAAGCGGCTGGCCGGGAGTTCTGAAGCTGAGATTCGCCCTTCCATCCTCGCGCCGTTCCTAACCGCGTCTGATGGCAAGCCGAACGGCTACCGGTTTGAACTGTGGGCGGATGCGCACGGCTCGGCCAGCAAACCGAAACTCCGCGTGAAAGGGAAAGTTTTCATGGCAATTCCCTCGCAATCCGCCTCGTCCTGCTGGGCTCCTTTTCGAATTGCGCCCCGGTTTTCCGAGCGGGTTTGGGGTTATCGGGACCTTCATCCCTGGTATGACGTGGAGGCGCAGGGTGAGCCGCTGGGCGAGGCATGGCTCACCGGAGACCAGTGCGTGGCGGCCACCGGCGCGCATGCCGGCCAGACACTGGGCGCGCTGTTTGCCCAGGAGCCGGAAAATCTTCTGGGAAAGTCCGCTCCGCGCGATGGTTCGCCGCTGCTGATCAAGGTGATTTTTGCCAGGGAAAAACTGAGTGTCCAGGTGCATCCGGATGACCGCATGGCGCGGAAGTATGGCCATCCTCGCGGCAAGACGGAGTGCTGGTACGCTCTTGAATCCGAGCAGGGAGCGCAGGTAGCCTGCGGGCTGAAGCCGGGTGTCACACTGGATAAGATTAAAACGGGAATCGAGACAGGCACGCTGGAAGAGAGCCTGAATGTGCTCGATGTGGCTCGCGGCGAGATGATTTTTGTGGATGCAGGGACAGTGCACGCCATTTGGCCTGGGGCGATCCTGCTGGAGACCCAGCAGAACTGCGACCTGACCTACAGGATGTACGACTATGGGCGCGGACGCGAACTGCATATTACCAAATCCCTGGAAGCCACGCGGCTCATTACGCGCGCCGGCAAGGTCCACCCTGAGCGGCTGGACGACCGGACCATTCTGATCGATAGCGAGTATTTTTGCGTGGAGCGCATCGACGTTGACGGTAGCAGGACGAGCGCCGGCCTGGCGGGCTCCTGTATTCCGGGTGAAGGTGAGCCGGCTCCCGGTCTGCAGTATTTGTTTGCGGCCGCGGGGTCGGCGCGTATCGCCGGGCAGAGCTTCGAGGCGGTGGAACTGCTCATGGGAGGCATTCTGGCCGTCCCGGCGGCTTCGCCGGAGTTTGTGCTGGAGGATCTGGGCGGATTGGACCTGATCCGCATTGCGCCCCGCTGGCCGGAAAAGAACTGAGGGCAGGGACCGGTTTGAGATCGCTGTCCGGCACTTGCGGTAAGTGGGTCATCAGGGGTAAGCAGTAAATCTTCGCCACAATTTTCCCTCTTGCCGTTGTAGACTTTACAAAAGAGGAATGCCTCGGGGGAGGGTGTCCTGCGACTTTTGGAAGGAGAAGCAGAATGCTTTTGAAACCATACATGGGGCTGACCCTTGTGTTTCTTTTTGTTTGCTCATCTGGCGTGTCTCTGGCGCAAACCGCGCCCTCCGGCACAGATCACACGCTGCCAGTTTCGATCGGCGCCGGCTTTTCCGGCTTCAACCCCGACCATGGGCATGGCCATCTTCTGGGCGGGACGCTTTGGGTCGATTATTTCCCCAATCGAATTCCGCATTTTTTGCGCGGGCTGGGCGTGGAGGCAGAAGCGCGCGACCTCAACTATGGCCGTACCCTGCCCGCACAGTGGAATCTGCGTCAGGATACTGCTGAAGGCGGGCTGATTTACTCCTGGCCGCACTATCGCAACCTTCGCCCTTATGCGAAGTACCTGATGGGATTCGGCAATACGGATTACGGCAACATGGCGACAAACGAGCGCGGCCACGACTCCCGCACCATCTCGATCATGGGTGGGGGCATCGAATATCGCCTGTCACAGAATCTTGGGGTGCGGGCCGATTACGAATATCAGACCTGGCCCGACTTCTTCAAACACACCGATCCAACCATTCCAGCCGGAAAGCTCAATCCGCAGGGATTCACCCTCGGCGCTCTGTATGATTTCGACCTTTTCCACTTGTTTCGTTGAGCTGGAGGACGATTTCTTCTGATACAACGCTGTTCTTTTTTTGCGCGGGATGGTCTTCCTAAAACGATAATCGGAAAGGGGTAAGCTGTGAGCGTAGCCATTGTCACCGGGTCGGCTGGTCTGGTCGGATCAGAGGCTGTTTCCTTTTTTGCACATCTCGGCTTTGAAGTCGTTGGAATTGAGAACGATATGCGCAGCCGATTCTTCGGCGAAGGGGCCTCGACGCGGTGGAATCATCAGCGCCTGCGCGATGATCTTGGAGCATCGTACCGCGCGGAAAGCTTTGACATTCGCGATTGGGAGCAGGTCAGCCGGCTATTTGCCTCCCTGGGAAAGAACGTCTCGCTGGTCATTCACACCGCCGCCCAGCCCTCGCACGATTGGGCCGCGCGCGAACCGCACACGGACTTCTCCGTGAACGCAGTAGGCACCTTGAACATTCTGGAGGCCACGCGCCAGTACTGCCCGGATGCGGCATTTATCTTTACTTCCACCAACAAGGTCTACGGCGACACGCCCAACCGGCTGCCGCTGGTTGAACAAGAGACGCGCTGGGAGATCCATCCGAATCATCCGTATTCCAAGGGGATCGATGAGAGTATGTCCATCGACCAGACCCTGCACAGCCTCTTCGGAGCCTCGAAGGTGGCGGCCGATGTGCTGGTGCAGGAATATGGCAAGTATTTTGGGATGAAGACCGCCTGTTTCCGCGGCGGATGCCTAACCGGGCCAAACCACAGCGGCACCAAGCTGCACGGCTTTCTGGCCTACTTGATGCGCTGCGCGGCGCTGGGCCAGGAATATACGGTCTTCGGCTATGCCGGCAAGCAGGTGCGCGATAACATTCATTGCTTCGACCTGATCCATTGCTTCCACGAGTTTTACCAGAATCCAAGCAGCGGCGAGGTTTATAACATGGGCGGAGGCCGGTTCAGCAACGCCTCCATGCAGGAAGCCATGAAAATGTGCGAGGAGATCACGGGCCGGCAGATGCTATCGTCTTACTCGAACGAGAACCGGATAGGCGATCACATCTGGTGGATCAGTGATACGGATAAGTTCAAAAGCCACTATCCCAACTGGCGGCAGAAGTTCGACGTTCCGGGCATCTTGAAGGACATTTACGAGAAGAATGTCGAACGCTGGCGAACGGAGATTTCATGATTGATCGCGGCGCGAAGAATGTTCTTGGCGTACGCGTGAACGCGGTGGACTATGAGTTTGCGATCCACGAGATTCTGGAGCGCGCCCAGTCCGGCCGCCGTTGCACGGTGAGTGCGCTGGCAGTGCATGGCGTGATGACCGGGGCTTTGGACAGCGCTCACCGGCATCGCCTGAACCATCTCGATCTGGTGGTTCCAGACGGCCAGCCGGTTCGCTGGGCGCTGAATCTGCTTCACGACGCGGGGCTTCCCGACAGGGTGTGCGGTCCGATACTCACGGAAATGCTGTGCGCGGCGGCAACGCGGCAAGGCGTCTCCGTCTATTTCTACGGCAGCACTCCCGCGACGCTCGAAAAGCTGCGCGCCAATCTCGCCGAGCGCTTTCCTGACCTCGTCATCGCCGGCACGGAGCCCTCCCGCTTTCGCAAGCTCACCGAGGCGGAGCAACAGGAGACGGCCGAGCGCATCCGTTCGTCGAAGGCGGGCATTCTGTTTGCCGGTCTGGGCTGCCCACGGCAGGAGGTTTTCGCCTATGAGATGGGGAACCTGCTTTCCATGCCCATCCTGGCGGTGGGCGCGGCCTTCGATTATCACGCCGGCCTGCTGCGGATCACACCGCCATTGCTGCAGCGCGTTGGTCTGATGTGGTTGCACCGGCTGGTGCAGGAGCCGCGTCGCCTGTGGCGCAGGTACCTTGTCACCAATACTCAATTTGTGGTTTTGTTCGTGGCCCAATGGCTGGGTCTGTGGAAGCCCTGCCTGGAGAGTGCGACGCCCCCCGGCGCCGATATCCGGTTTGGCTGAACTTTGTAGTTTCGCCGCGCTGCCAGGGCCGCGCTGAGCCCTGTCGTTTGTGGCGCGCGTCAAGTTCCGGTGGTAAGCGGAGTTTGGCCATGCGCTACCTCGAACACAACCCCCGCTTCGCCATCAAGTTGCTTCGGCAACTCTTATCCCGACCTGTCTGAGAAGCCCTTCGATGTCGAGGTAAGACAAGCATTTCGGCAGTGAGCAACGATCAAGATAGAATCATGATATCAGGCCATGACGCCCACCATGGCGCGGTGGAAAGCCGGAAGCCTGCCGCCGGTTGAGGCGTTCTGGCAATGAGAGGATTGCACACGATGCGCAAAGCTTTGATCACGGGCGTTACCGGTCAGGATGGCGCCTATTTGGCGGAGTTCCTGCTCAAGAAGGGCTATGAGGTGCATGGCATCAAGCGCCGCTCCTCGCTCTTCAACACGCAACGCATCGACCATCTGTATCAGGACCCGCACTCCGACCATCCCCGGCTGCTGCTGCACTATGGCGACATGACGGATACGTCGAGCCTTGTCAATATCGTTCAGAAGGTTCAGCCCGACGAGATTTACAACCTGGCCGCGCAGAGCCACGTGATGGTCTCCTTCGAGGAGCCGGAGTATACGGCCAACGCCGATGGACTGGGCACACTGCGCATTCTGGAAGCGATCCGCCTGCTCGACCTCGCCAAGAAGACCCGCTTCTATCAGGCCTCTACTTCGGAGATGTTCGGCCTGGTGCGAGAAACGCCGCAATCTGAAACCACGCCCTTTTACCCGCGTTCGCCCTACGGTGTGGCCAAGGTCTACGGTTACTGGATCACGGTGAACTATCGCGAGGCCTACGGGATGTACGCCTGCAACGGCATTCTCTTCAATCACGAGTCGCCTATTCGCGGCGAGACCTTTGTGACCCGCAAGATTACGCGCGCCCTGACCCGCATCAAGGTGGGCCTGCAGGATTGCCTTTACCTGGGCAACATGGATTCGCTGCGTGACTGGGGACATGCGCGCGACTACGTGGAGGCGCAGTGGATGATGCTGCAACAGGAGACGCCCGCCGATTACGTGATCGCTACCGGCGAGCAGCACAGCGTGCGGGAGTTTGTGGAACTGGCGGCGGCGCGGCTGGAGATGCCTCTGACCTGGCGCGGCAAAGGACTGGACGAGCACGCGGTGAATGAGTGCGGCGAGACCATCGTGCGCGTCGATCCCCGCTATTTCCGCCCTTCCGAGGTGGAGACGCTGCTGGGCAATCCCGAGAAGGCGCGCCGCGAACTGGGCTGGACGCCGCGCACTACGTTCAAGGAGTTGGTGACCGAGATGGTGGCCGAAGACCTGAAGTTGGCCAAACGCGATCTGCTCGTCCAAAAGCACGGCTACGAGCAGGCAGCCGGCTTTCACGAGCATTGAGAGCGGGTTCGCCGGATTCTCTTGTTCCCTGGAGGACTCATGAAGAAAGACAGCCGAATCTATGTTGCCGGACACCTTGGTCTTGCTGGTTCCGCCCTGGTGCGTAGCCTGGAACGCTGCGGCTTCAGGAATTTTCTCTTTCGCACCCAGGCCGAGCTGGATTTGAAGAATGCGGCAGCCACCGACTCCTTCTTTGCCGAGCAGCGTCCGGAGCATGTCTTCCTGGCCGCGGCCAAGGTGGGCGGCATTCATGCCAATAACACCTATCCGGCCGACTTCATTCGCAACAATCTCCAGATTCAAACCAACGTGATTGACGCCGCGTATCGCAACGGAGTTAAGCGGCTCTTGTTTCTCGGCTCCAGTTGCATCTATCCCCGCGACTGCCCTCAGCCCATCCGGGAGGAGTACCTGATGACCGGGCCGCTGGAGGCGACAAACCGCTCATATGCGCTGGCCAAAATCGCCGGCATTGAAATGTGCTGGTCCTACAACCGGCAATACGGGACGCGCTATCTGGCCGCGATGCCCACCAATATGTACGGCCCCGGCGACAACTACAACCTCGAAACCTCTCATGTTCTGCCGGCGCTGATCCGCAAGGTTTACGAGGCCCATTGTGCTGGTCGGCGCGAGGTGGTGGTCTGGGGCACTGGAGCGCCGCTGCGCGAATTTCTCTTCAGCAACGACTTTGCCGACGCCTGCGTCCACCTGATGATGTTGGACAACCAGGCCTACGGGACGCTACTGAGCGAGAGTTTTCCGCCGCTGATCAATGTCGGCTACGGCAGCGACGTGACCATCCGGGAGCTGGCGGAGACGGTTTGCCGGGTGCTCGGTTTTGAAGGCAGCCTGGTCTTCGATGCCTCCAAGCCCGATGGCACGCCGCGTAAGCTGATGGATTCCAGCCGGTTGCGCGCGCTGGGTTGGCAGCCCAAGATCGATCTGGAGACCGGGATTCGGCTGACGTTCGAGGCTGCGAAGCCGATTTTGGACCGCAATCTGGTCGCGGCTGCCCGGTAAGCCGTTTTTTCTCAAAATCTCCATCGGCAAATGCGGGCCGTGACGGTCGCACCCTTCAGAAACCGCGCAGATGAGCGACAATCAATAACGAGATGACCATCCGATTCGCACTCCCGCAAGAGCTTCGCGGCGCCGTGGACCAGGCCGCCGCCGACTGGACCGCCAACAACAAAGTTGCCCGGTTCTGGCAAAAGGACCCCAGCCTGTGGACCAGCCAGGGCGAAGAGCAGTGGATGGGCTGGATCGACATCGTCGAGCGCCAGCAGGCCGATCTGGCCACTTATGCGGCACTGGGCGCGGAGATTGAAACCTCCGACTTCCAGACGGTTCTGCTGCTGGGCATGGGCGGCTCCAGCCTTTGCCCGGAGGTGCTGTCGGCAACCTTCGGGCAGCAGGCTGGCTTTCCCGCGCTGCGCATTGTCGATTCCACCGATCCCGAGCAGGTGTGGACCGCCCGCAACAACGTCAACATGGCGAATACATTGGTTGTCGTGGCCAGTAAATCCGGCTCCACGCTGGAACCGAACATCCTGAAGCAGTATTTCTTTCAGCAGATGAAGGAAGCGGTGGGCGCGGAGGAGGCGGGCAGCCATTTCATGGCCATTACCGATCCCGGCTCCAAGATGGAGCAGGTGGCAAAGGACGACGGCTTCCGCTATATCTTCTACGGCGATCCCAGTATCGGCGGACGCTTTTCGGCGCTCTCGCCCTTCGGCGTGGCCACCGCCACCCTGGCCGGCCTGAACACGGAGAAGCTGCTGGCGGAGGCGGCCAAGGCCGTGGCCGCGGCCAAGCTGGCCCTGGCGGATAATTTCGCCGTGCAGTTGGGCCTGCTGCTGGGCACGGCCGCCAATGCCGGACGCGACAAGATCACCATCTTTACCTCGCCGGAGATATATGATCTGGGCGCCTGGATGGAGCAGTTGATCGCCGAATCCACCGGCAAGCTGGGCAAGGGCATTACGCCGGTGGACCGCGAGGCCATTGCCGCGCCGGAGTTCTACGGCAACGACCGCATCTTCGCCTACATCCGCCTGAAAAACACGGCCGACGCCAGCCAGGACGCCAAGGTCGCCGCTCTCCAGGCCGCAGGCCATCCCGTGGTTCACGTCGAGATCGCTGACCTCTACGAGATCTTCGGGCAGTTCTTCAGTTGGGAAGTGGCGACGGCCGTGGCCGGTTCGGTGATGGGCATCAATCCCTTCAACCAGCCGGATGTGGAGTCGGCCAAGATCGAAACCCGCGCCCTGACCGCGACCTACGAGGAAACCGGCAAGCTGGCCGAGCGCGTGCCGATGCTGGTTGCAGAGGCCGACGGCGCGCCGTTCAAGCTCTACGCCACCGACGCCTATGGAGCTACGCTCAAAGCCGCCGCCCCGGCGCAGACGCTGACCGGGCTTCTGCGGGCGCATTTCAGCCAAATCCACGCCGGCGACTACTTTGCCGCGCTGGCTTACCTGCCCATGTTCCCCGAGCACGAAGCCACGATCCAGACCTTGCGGCACAAGGTGCGCGACACCAGGCGTGTGGCCACCTGCCTGGGCTTTGGCCCGCGCTTTCTGCACTCCACCGGGCAGGACTACAAGGGCGGTCCCAATTCCGGAGTCTTTCTGCAAATCACCGCCGACCATGCTGTCGAAGTCGAGATTCCGGACCAGAAGCTGACCTTCGGGGTGGTCATCGACGCCCAGGCCGCCGGAGATCTGGCGGTGCTCGAGTCGCGCGGCCGCCGCGCCCTGCGGGTCCACCTGGGCTCAGATATCGAAGCGGGGCTGGCCGCGCTGGCCGCCGCGGTCGATCAGGCGCTGGCGTAGAAATCGCCGGCTGGCATAAAAAAGGGGCCGCATGGCCCCTTTTTTTATGCTTCTTTGGCGGTTCAGATGGCAGGGGAAATTGAGGGTATAGCGGTTCTCCAACAGGTGTACGCTGAAGCCCGTGCCCTGAAGTTGCTTTTTCCTCAAGAAAAAGCAACCCTGCACCGTGCCGTACGGGGCACATGAATTGGAGAACCGCTCTAAAACGCCAGAAACACTACGGAACTTTTCTCCGCCGGCCGGGTTTACAGCAATGACAGCTCCCGCGGCTCGCCGTCGAATGAAGGGGCATTGGGAGTAGGATTTCAGGCACAGGAGAAGCACGAGCATGAATCGCAGCTTGTTCAAGAGAGTTTTCCGCCAGGCGCTGGCCTGGACGGCGCTGATTGCCCTCTCCGGCGCGCTGGCGCTGGCCCAGGACCAAGACGCAACCCGCACCGACGGCCAGATCGAAATGGATGTGGTGCATGCCCTGGACGCCTCGCAGCCGCTGAAAAACGACTTGATCACCGCGGCCACCATCCAGAGCGAGGTCACGCTCTCCGGAACCGTGTCGGACCAGGCCTCTCGCCAACTGGCAGAGTCGATCACCAGCCAGGTGGCGGGCGTTACCAAGGTGAACAACAATCTGAAGATTGGCAATCCGCAGGAAGATCAGCCGAATGCGGACAATGCGGCTGGCTCAGCCGACCAGCAGCAGCCGGCCCCCGGTTCCCCGGATCAGGCGCAAGCTCCAGAGCAGTACCCAGAGCAGCAGCAGGATCAAGCATCTCCCTACCCGCCGGGCCAGCAACAGCCGGACCGGCCGCAGTATGCGCCCGAGCAGCCCCAGGCTTATGCAGCGCCCCACGGCCCGGTCGTGATCGGCACTGGAACCCTGCTGCAAGCGCGGACCAGTGAGCCGGTGGACAGCAAGCGGGCCAGGGACGGAGAACCGGTTCAGTTTACAGTGATCAGGGACGTGGTCTCCGGCGGCGTACTGGCCATTCCCCGTGGCGCAACCGTACATGGCGTGGTCACCGAGGTGAAGAAGGCCGGAACCGTGAGCGGTCACTCCGAGCTGGCGCTTACCCTCACCTCTCTCGATCTTGGCGGGCAGAGCTATCAGCTCATCACCAACGAATTCAAGGTGAAGGGGCCGGACAAGACCCACCGCACCCTGGGCAGCGCCTTGACCGGCGGACTTCTGGGCACCCTCATCGGCTGTTCTGTGGGACGTGGCGAAGGCTGCGCCATCGGCGCCGGGGTGGGTGTCGCCGCGGGTACCGCGACTTCCGCGGCTTCTTCCGGTCCGGGCGTCTGGATTCCCGCCGAAGCGCTGGTGGACTTCCACCTGCAGGCCCCGCTGACAGTCACGCCGGTGAGCGCGCAAGAGGCCGCCCGGCTGGCCGAGGGGCTTTATCCCGGCGGTCCCAACCTCTACCGGCGCGGCGATGGCCCCTACGGCCGTCCTTACCCCGGTTATCCTCCCTACGGCTATCCGCCGGTCTACTACCGTCCCTACTACGCCGCCGGCGGGTACTATTACTGGCGGTGAGGACGGACCTTCCCGCGGAAAAACTCACAAAAACGGCGGGCAGACCGGAAGCCGGGCTGCCCGCCGGTTTTTTGGGTATTGTTCAGACCGGCCCTCCGGGTGCAGCCGGTCCGGTTCCCAGTCGTCTATAATTGCTGAGATCGCATCGAGCGAGAATTGCGCATCCAGTCCGATGCCCGTCCGCAGTTGATCCTATGCTGCGCCAGGATGATACGGGCCGTTCGCGCGTAGAGAGTAGAAGGTTCAAGTCCGCCCATGATCCGTTTCCTGCAGAGAGACAATCGCCTGACCAAGGCATTTTTCGTCGTTATCATCGCCGCCGCCTCGGTGGGCATGGTGGTGTACCTGATTCCCGGCCTGATGGGCATGGGGACCACATCCGCCGACAACTACGCCGTGGTTTATCCCCACTGGTACAGCCGCATTCTGTCTTCGGGCGATGCGGTAACCGAGCTGCGGGTGAGTCAGGTAGCCCAGCAGCAGTTGCAGCGCCAGGACCCGCAATATGCCGACAACCCCATGGTGTTGGGCATCTTCGAGCAGCAGGCCGGCCAGCAACTGGTGCAGCAGCAGGTGCTGCTGGTCGAGGCCGAGAAGCTGGGCATCCACGCCTCGGATGACGACGTGAGCCATTTCCTGCATCAGGGCCAGTTCGGCGAGTTTCTGTTTCCCGACGGGAAATACATCGGTAAAGACCGCTATACCGACTTCGTCGCCCGGCAGTTCAATATCTCGGTGCCCCAGTTCGAGCAGGAGATCAAGGAAGAGGTTGTGCTGCGCCGCTTGCAGGCGCTGGTGACCGCCGGGGTCACGGTGAGCGATCAGCAAGTGCGCGATGCCTACCTGAAGCAGAATATCAAGATCAAGTTCGACTACGCGGTGATCTCCTCCGACGACCTGCGCAAGACCA
>VFSW01009070.1_pt1 | contig 14218 bp, 15 predicted proteins | sample 5358111 | NCBI WGS metagenome assembly VFSW01 (sample SAMN11554181, study PRJNA540505) | mine drainage metagenome | isolation source: sediment from site ElyBrook_90M | place: USA: Ely Copper Mine, Vershire, VT | collected 2017
GGTAGAGATCGGTCTTGGATTCGAAGTACTGGTAGAGGATCGGCTTCGTGAAGCCAGCCTCCTTGGCGATGTCGTCCATAGTCGCCGACTGGAAGCCCCGCTCCGCGAACATTGACGTCGCGACGCGCAGCAACTGTTCGCGTCGCTGCGCGTGCTGGGGGCGGTCATCTTGGATCACCATGTCGTTAGAGGTTAGTGGGCGTCACTCGATCCCTAAGGGTGACAGCAGCGCGCGAAGACGATCGGGGAGCGCAGTCACGTTGAAGTGGGTTTGGGCGATTGTGAGGTTGTTCGCAAGGAAGTCGGGGTCCGGCGACGAAAGGTAGTCCGCGATGTGCGCGACGTCGCTCAAATCGAAGAAATGGAACCCGTAGGCCAAGATCTCGAGGGCGACGGGATAGGGGTACAGAGCGAGCGGCCGTCGATGGGTCACCGACTCGAGCACGGGATTGCCGAACCCTTCCCAGGTGGAAGGCATAACGACCAGATCGCTGGCCGCGTAGGCGTCATGGACGTCGAAGCCTTGACGAGACCCGCGTCGCACTTCAACGTTCGAGCTGCCGAGGAGTGTTTCGAGCTCTTCGTCGTAGCCGTCCTCGCTCGGTCCAAGGAGCCAAAGGATCGCGTCGAGTTGCTCGCACAGACGTAACGCGCCCGCGACGTTCTTTCGCGGCAACGCGCGCGTCGCCATCAGCGCGACGCGTTCGTCGCCTACGCCAAGGCTCGCCCTCGCTTCGTCGCGTCGACCGAGCGGGGGAGAGCAGTCAAAGGAGTTCATGATCGTGACTGCTTCGATGCCGCGTTCGCGCAACTCGCGTCGCGAGAGTTCGTTGATCGTCACGTGCGCCCATCCGTCGGCGGCGCGTGGACCTTCTAAGTGGGCGAGGGGGGGACGCTGCCAGGGGAGGTCGTGGTGATGAAAGAGGGCACTTCGACCCTCGAGGACGTCGTAGAGCACCTCACGGGCACCCAGATTGAGTGGCAGTGAGGCCAGGTTCTCGACCACCACGAGATCGGCGTGACCGAGGGCGCGTTGCACTTCTCCCCGAGAGGGTGGTGTCGTCGCACCGATCGCGAGGCCCGGAAGGAGGATGTCGGCCGCGCCCTCACCCGCGACGGTTGCGACCTCGTGACCGAGCAGCGTCAGTGCGTCGTTCCACTTGCGCGCTTCGATGGCGACGCCGTCGGTTCCCCCGAGTCGGAAGCTGAGAATCGTGACGCGGGCCATTGACCAAGGCTAGGTATCCAACAGAGCACGATCGAGCGCCTCTAGTAAGGTTGCCGGGGGCGGTGACGGCGTGTCGGCGCTGACGTGTGGAGGACTGCCGGTGGCCAAACGAGCGCTGATTACGGGAATTACCGGTCAGGATGGCTCCTACCTCGCCGAACTCTTACTCACCAATGGCTACGAGGTCATCGGTCTCATACGGCGCAGTTCGACGCTCACGATCGAGCGCATCAGCCACATCCAGGACCAGATCACTCTGGTCTCGGGCGACTTGGTGGACGAGGTATCGCTCATCAACGTCCTGCGCGACTATCGGCCGAGTGAGGTCTATAACCTCGCCGCCCAGAGCTTCGTGCAGACATCGTGGACCCAGCCCGTACTCACGGGCGAGATCACCGCGCTCGGCGTGACGCGTATCCTCGACGCGATCCGCATCGTCGACCCCGAGATCCGGTTCTATCAGGCGAGTTCGTCTGAAATGTTCGGTCGAGTGCATTCGGTGCCTCAAGATGAACTGACGCCGTTCTACCCGCGCAGCCCCTACGGCGTCGCCAAGGTCTACGGCCACTGGATCACGGTCAACTACCGCGAGAGTTACGACTTACACGCCTCATCGGGCATCTTGTTCAACCACGAGTCACCGCGACGGGGGCTGGAGTTCGTCACGCGCAAGGTGACCAACGGCGTCGCACGCATCAAAGCCGGAGTGGAGAGCGAACTTCGCCTCGGGAACCTCGACGCACAACGTGACTGGGGATTCGCAGCCGACTACGTACGCGCCATGTGGTTGATGCTCCAGCAAGAAGCGCCCGATGACTACGTCGTCGCGACGGGAGAGACGCACTCGGTGCGAGAACTCTGCGAGGTCGCGTTCGACACCGCGGGACTGAACTACGAGGAGTACGTCGTCGTCGATCCCCAGTTCATCCGTCTGGCCGACGTCGATCTACTCGTGGGCGACGCGACCAAGGCGCGCACGGTGTTGGGATGGAAGACCGAGACCGACTTTCATGGTCTCATCCAGATGATGGTGGCCGCGGACATCGACGCCCTGGCGCGGTAGTCCTGCCATGACAGTCGAGGAACCTCCCGTCGTTGCATTGCGAAGTGCCGTCTCCATGGCGAACGGCTTCCCCTTGCTGAGCGGCGTCGACCTCGAGCTCGTGCCATCGTCGCTCACAGTGCTCGTGGGCGCCAACGGTGCCGGGAAGACGAGTCTCTTGCGGCTCCTCGGTGGACTCATCGGTCTCACCAGCGGCGACGGGACCGTCCTCGGGTTCAACCTGGCCACCATCGACCGGCGAGAACTACGCCGACACGTCGGATGGCTCGGTCACGAAGGTTCGTTCTACGACGACCTCACTGTCGCTGAGAACCTCACTTTCGCCGCGAGAGCACTCGCACGTCCGCTCGAGGACCTGGCGAGCATCCTGGCGCGCGTCGAGCTCGAGGGTCGACGCGATACCGTCGCCAAGGCACTGTCGGCCGGTCAGCGTCGACGTCTCGGCTTGGCATGGCTTTTGATCCGTCGACCCCAACTCTGGCTGCTCGATGAGCCGTACGCCTCACTCGACGATCAGGGTCGGACGTTCTTCGACGACCTACTCGGTGAGGTCCTCGCTCGAGGCGCCACGGTGGTCGTCAGCGCGCACGACCCACTTCGCAGTGCTCGACTCGAACCATCGACGTTGACCATGGTCGGCGGGCGGATCGTCTCGTCATGATGCGCATCGCGTGGCTCGTCGCCGCCAAGGATCTGCGCATCGAGGCGCGCAGTCGCGTGCTGCTGTGGCAGGTCGCGCCCTTTGGGGTCATGGCGCTGCTGTTGAGTGGTCTCGCCCTCGGTCCAGAACACGTGGGCCACTCGAGCGCCGCACCCGGACTGTTCTATTTGGTGGTCGTCCTCGTGGCGCTGCTGATGATCAATCGCAGCCACGCGATCGAGACGTCGGCGGGCACGAAGGCGTCAGTCGCCACCCTCGGGCTCGATCCCGCCGGGGTCTTCCTCGGCAAGACGTTCGCGCTCGCCGTTGAGCTCTGGCTGAGCGCCCTGGTGCTGCTCGCCGGCAGCGTCGTCGTCCTACACACGGCCCTTCGTGCGACGTTGGCGGCGTCGCCCAGCATCCTGGTCACCCTGGGAGCGATCGCGGCCGCCGGGACGCTTTACGGGGCGCTCACGAGCGGTGGGAACGCCGCGGCGACGTTGCTGCCGGTGCTGAGCCTGCCCGCCTTCGCACCCCTGCTCATCGCGGGTGAGCGCTCGTTCAGTTCGTCATTGCACGGCGGTGCGCTGCTGGAATGGTGGGTTATTTCGTTGGTCGCCCTGGCCGTATACCTAGGTATAGGGATTCTCCTTTACGGTGTTCTCGAGGAATCGTGATGAAACAGACCGTCCAACGACTACTAGGTCCCGCCACGATCGTCACGATGGGGCTCACGATTTGGCTGGGTATCTGGGTGACGCCGCCGGACAAGGTGCAGGGAAATCTCGCTCGACTCCTCTACGTTCATCCCGCGATCGCGACCGTGGCGCTGTACCTCTCCTTGGGCACCGCGACGATCGCGAGCGCGCTCTATCTCTGGCGGCGCACGCGTTCGATGGTGATGGACCGGATCGCGTACTGCGCCATGGAGGTGAGCCTCGTCTTCATCATCCTCACGCTGATCACTGGTTCGATCTGGGGTCGACCGGCGTGGGGTGTGTGGTGGGCGTGGGACGCCCGACTGACGTCCACGGCGATCCTCGGGGTCCTCGCGCTTGGTTACCTCGCGCTGCGCCGAGCCAACGACGACCGCGAGCTTCGGGCGCGGCGAAGCGCCGTGTACGCGATACTCGCGGCGATCAACGTGCCAATTGATCACTTCTCGGTGCAGTGGTGGCATACCCTTCATCAGGGCGCCACGCTGCTCGGACCGAACCGCGAGTTCAAGGTGCACGGCAGCATGCTCTGGACCTTGCTGCTCAGCTTTGTCGCCTTCAGTCTCGCGTACGCGTGGCTGTTGCGGGCGCGCTACCGCCTCGAAGTGAGGCGCGACGCGCACACCACCGAGACCCTCGAAGTGGCGCTCGAGCGACGACGCGCCGAAGGGGTGCACTGATGGGCTACGTCGCGGCCGGATATTCCTTTGCCTTTGGGGGGCTGGCGCTGTACGCGCTGTCGATCTGGTGGCGAGGGCGACGTAGTGACTGAGACGAGCCTCGATCTCTCACCCGTCGAGCCGCCACCCGCGAAACGCTCGAGCCGTCGCAGGTCGATCGCTGTCTTGGTCGTGGTCGCCGCGGCGATCGCCGCGCTCCTCAGCCAGGGACTGCTGCACTCCCTCAACTACTTCGACACGGTCGACCAGGTCTTCGCCAGCCGAGCGAAGATCGGCACCACGACGATCCGGCTCGAGGGTCTGGTCAAACCCCACACCATTGTGCGCACGGCGAGCGGCGCGTCGTTCTGGCTCGCCGGCTCAGGAACCCACGAGGTCTACGTGAAGAGCAAGGGCACGCCACCTCAGCTCTTCCAGGCGAACATCCCCGTCGTCGTCGAAGGTCACTTCACGACCTCGACGTCGACGACCTTCGACGGCACGCAGATATTGGTCAAGCACACCTCGACGTACATCGCCCAACACCCCACACGGGTGAAGGCGCCCAACGGCACGTCGCGATGACCCTCACGTGGCTCGGGCGCGCTGCGCTCTACGTCGCTTTCGTCGGCACCATCGCCGGCATCGTCCACCAATTGGTCGCCCTTCGAACCGGCGGGCCATCGCGCTCACTGCGCTGGGCGTTGGTGTCGTTGTTCGGGATCTGCGCCGCCGTCGCGGTCATGCAGTTCGCGCTCGTCACGCACAACTTCTCGCTCGCGTACGTGGCGGAGAACAATGCGACGTTCACGCCGCTCCTCTATTCGATCACCGGCATGTGGTCGGCCCTCGAGGGATCGCTCTTGTTGTGGGCGCTGTTGCTCGCCGGTCTCATCACCTTCGTCGTGCGCTTCTACAAACGACAGGGCGACGATCAGGTCGTAGGTTGGGCGACGGCGGTTCTCTTCGGAGTCAGCGCCTTCTTCATTGGCCTGATGTGCGGACCCGCCGACCCCTTCATCCACAACGGGGCGAAGGTTCTCCAGGGCGCCGGTCCGAACGCCCTGCTCCAGGACAATCCGTTGGTCGCCATCCACCCGCCGCTGCTCTACGCCGGCTTCGTTGGCTTCACCGTGCCCTTCGCCTTCGCCATTGCGATGCTCATCACCGGGAGGGTGCACGACCGATGGCCGCTCGAGCAACGTCGCTGGACGGTCCTCGCGTGGGGCGTCCTCTCGGTCGGCATCGTGCTCGGCGCGTGGTGGAGCTACCAGGTGCTCGGATGGGGCGGCTTCTGGGGATGGGACCCGGTGGAGAACGCGGCCCTGTTGCCGTGGCTCACGGGCACCGCCTATATCCACTCGGTCATCGTCCAGGACCGACGCGGGCTCTTTCGCGTATGGAACCTCTCGCTCGCGATCGCCACGTTCTCCCTGACCGTCCTCGGGACGTTCTTCACGCGTTCGGGCGTCTTGCAGAGTGTCCACGCGTTCTCCTCGAGCACCTTGGGACCACTCCTCATCGGCTTCTTCGCGGTCACGGTCGTGCTCGGCATCGGACTGCTCGCGTGGCGCGGCGACCGGCTACGTTCACCCGTCGGCGTCGATCACGCCCTCTCACGCGAGGGGCTCTTCATCGCGAACAACGTGCTCTTCGTCGGCTTCGCCGTCGTCGTGTTGCTCGGCACCGTCTTCCCGTTGCTCTACGAGGCGGTGAACGGGGGCCAGGTGACGGTCGGTACGCCCTACTTCGCCACCGTCGCGGTGCCCATGAGCATCGTCGTGCTCGTACTCATGACCCTCGCTCCCCTCGTCGGCTGGCGCACGCTCGACGTCAAAGTGTTGTGGTCGCGCGTGCGCGTGTCGGCGTGGAGTTCGTTGGCGGTGGTGGTCGTCCTCGTGGCCCTCGGGGTGCGTCGACCAATGGTCCTCGTCGCGTACTTCCTCGCCACCGCCGCCGGCGCTTCGGCGCTGCGGACGCTACGCGGTGCGTTCGTCACGGCCCGTCGTCGCCGACAACCGTGGTGGGATGCGCTGCGTGGTCCGAGTTCGGGCGGAATGATCGTGCACCTTGGCGTCGTCATCATGGCCGTCGCCATCGTCACGTCGACGTCGTACACGACGCGCAACGAAGTCACGCTCGCCACCGGCCAGAGTACGGTCGTGTCGGGCCAGTACGTGACGTTCAAGGGATTTCGAACGGTGAAGGATTCGCTCGAGACGGCGACGCAACTCCGAGTCGAGGTCGATCATCACGCGCTCTTGCCGGCCGTCACGACGTACAACGGGCGCAGCGACCAGAGCGGCGGTACGCCGGCCATCGACTCGACCCTCACGAGAGACGTCTACGGGACCTTCGACGCCGTGGGTGGCAACGGAGCGACCTCGGGGGCGCAGGTGCGCGGCGACCTTCCCGCCGGGTCCGTCGTGCTGGGTGTCACGGTCGAACCGCTCCTCGCGTGGCTCTGGATCGGCGGGCTCCTGCTCGGCCTCGGGTCGGTGCTCTCCTTCGTGCGCCGCCGTCACAGCGAAGTGGAGGCCACGTGAGACGCACGGTCACGATCATCTCGCTGGCGGTGCTCGTCGTCGTCATCGCGCTCTCGGCCTTCCTCGCGACGCGCCAGCCGAGTGACGCTACGGTCGCACAGAGCCCGTTGCTCGGCAAGTTGGCGCCCGCGCTGAAGGGGAACGAACTCGGCGGCGGGCGGTTCTCACTGAAGAGCGACCTCGGCAAGGTCGTCGTCGTCAACTTCTGGGCGTCGTGGTGTGGGCCGTGCAAGCAGGAGGCGCCCGAGCTCTCGAGTTACGCGTGGAGCGTCCGTCACAAGGGCGTCGCCGTCATCGGGGTGGTCTTTGACGACACGATCTCGTCCGCGACGAGCTTTGCCGCGTACTACGGCTCGCTCTACCCGTCGATCGTCGACCCCGGTGGGGTGATCGCCAACAACTACGGTGTCGAGAGCCCACCGACGACCTTCGTCATCAATCGCCAGGGCCGGATCGCCGCGACGCTGCTCGGGGCCACCAACGTCCGCCAACTCGCGGCCGTCGTCGCTCGGGTCGCGCAATGAGCATCCTCAAGTCGTTTCGACTCTGGCTCCTCGCGTTGTGCTGCGTGGTCGCCCTCGCGCTGGTGGCGGCGCCCAGCACCGCGACCTCCCAAAGTCGCATTGCGCACCTCGAAACGCTCGTCAAGTGCCCGGCGTGCGACGACCTCTCCGTGGCGCAGAGCAACGCGACGTCCTCGCTCGCCGTTCGTGAGGACATCACCCGTCGCGTGCACGCCGGTCAGTCCGACAACAAGATCCTCACCTCCCTCGAGTCGACCTACGGGACGTCGATACTTCTCAGCCCGGCGACCTCCGGCCTCGGATCGCTCTTGTGGTTGGTGCCGACACTGGTCCTCGTCGCCCTGGTCATTGCCGGCGTACGGCTCGCGAGGCGACGATGAGCCGCGACGCCGCGCAACTACGTGACGAGATCGCGCTGCGCGAAGCGTCACTCGCCGACGCTGCGAAGGAGTTCGCGGCGTCCGAGCTCACGGTCACGCAGTACGAGGCGATCACGCAACGCGAGCAATCGGCGCTGGAGAAAGCCCGTCGAGAACTGAGCGACTGTGCCGAGGCGCCCGCGACGACGCGTCGACGGATTCGCCGTACTCGTTGGCTCGTCGTGGCGCTCGTCTGCTTCGCGATCGCGCTCGTGTACGCGCTCTTCGCCGCGACCTCGCCGCGCCTGGCCGGTAACTCGGGCGACGGATCGATCACGCTCTCGAAGTCCCAGCACATCGCTCGCCTTCTCGTCGAGGGTGAAGCGGCGGTGAGGGCCGGTCAAGTGGTCACGGCGCTCGACGCCTACCAGCAAGTGCTCGCACTCGACGCCAACAACGTGACGGCACTCACCGAGACTGGATGGCTCGACTTCACCGCGGGCAGCGCCGCCCAGAAGGCTTCGGTCGTCGAAGTGGGGATCAAGGACCTGGAGAGGGCCATCACGGTCGCGCCTCGCAACCCGGCGCCGCGCCTCTACTTCGCCATCGTCGCCGACTCGACACCGGGCAACACGAAGGTGGCCAGGACCGAGTTCAAGGAGTTCTTGCGACTTCATCCGTCCTTCGACCAAATGACCATCGCCGAGCCGTTCCTGAAGAAACTCGGGCTCGCGCACTGAGGCTCGACGTGGTACTTAGTGTCAACCTGGCCCTCAGTGTCGACGCCGTGTGGCGACGCCGCCTACGCGGTGACCCGACAGGTGTCGTCGCCGCGAGCACGCGACGTGAGCGTGACGTTGCGCCGTTCGGCGCCAAGACCGTCGAGCATCCCCGAGATAAGTCCGCGGTCGACGGCACACAGCACGGGGTGATGGACCGCCGCCGTCCCGAAGGGGCAGTTCTCTGAGACGACGGACTGTTCGCGGTCGTTCTCTTCCACTCGGGCGGCAAATCCATGAGCGGTCAGGATGCCGGCGATGGACGCCATTGCGGCCCTGAGCGAGGGGTTGGCTTCTGTAGAGCCCACGGTCCCCGCGAGCGTTCGTCCGTATTCGACGCCGACGTCGTGGGCCATTGCTTCAGAAGCCTCCGGGCCGAGTCGCTCGAGCGCCATCTCCAACAGGGCCACGAGCAGGGCGTCGCGGCGCATCGAGCCATCCATCGCGAGGCTCGAGTCGACCACGCGATAACCCTTGGCCGGTCGCCCGACCGTCGTCTTGTGGACGTTGTCGAAGGTGACGTAGCCCGACTCGGTGAGGCGCTCGAGATGGTGGCGAACCACGTTGGCGTGCACCAGGCAGTGCCGAGCGAGCTCGGTCGCGGTCGCCCCGGGGTTCTCGCGCAAGTAGAGGTAGATCTTGCGACGGGTGTTATCACCGAAGGAGTGCGTCAGGCTGGTGACCGTGGCCGTGAAGAGCGCAGGGTCCAACTCGTTCTCGTTGGTCGTCGTTGACACGTAGAAAGTCTAGGAGCAGGTTGGTCGCGCGCGCCGGTAACCTCAGGAGGCCCTCTCAAAGGAATGTCGTGATCTCCAGCAGTCCCTCGCGCAGTGACCTCAGCGCCATCGTCGAACCGCAACTGGTGCGCACGCTCGGGGAGTTGGGTTTCCTCGGCGCGGTGGACGAGGTCGACGGCACCCCGCGAGTGGAACTCGTGCTTCCCGTGACCGGGTGGCCCAACTTGGCTCTGCTTGAAGCGGCGATCAAGGATCTCGCGCCGGCCGCGACGGTCGTCGTGCGGTCCATGGACGAAGAGGAGCTCCTGGGTCTTCGCAACTTCCTTCGTGGAGAGATGGCGGGGGACCCCGGACCGGGTCAACACGACCACGGCAACGATCCCAAGCCGAAGTTCCTCGATCGACTCTCCAAGACTCGCGTACTGGGTATCTCCTCGGGCAAGGGCGGCGTCGGGAAGTCCTCGGTGACCGTGAACCTCGCGATCGCGCTCGCGCAAAGCGGTTACGACGTGGGCGTGCTCGACGCCGACGTCTACGGTTTCTCACTTCCCAAGATGCTCGGTGCCGTGAACGATCCCATCGTCTTGGGCGACACGGTCATCCCGACATTGGCGCACGGCGTGCGTTGTGTCTCGATGGGTTACTTCGTGCCCGACGAGCAACCGGTCATCTGGCGCGGACCGATGTTGCACAAGGCGATCGAACAACTCGTCACCGAGGCGTGGTGGGATCAGCCCGACTTCTTGTTGATCGACATGCCCCCCGGTACCGGCGACGTGGCGCTGACGCTGTCCGAAGTGTTGCCCAAGATCGAGATGTACGTCGTGACGACGCCACAGGCCGCGGCCCAACGTGTGGCGCAGCGTTCGGCGTACGCGGCGCGCAAACTCAAACTCAGCGTGCGAGGCGTGATCGAGAACATGAGTTGGTTCACCGGTGAGGATGGCACGCGCTACGAGATATTCGGCGAAGGTGGCGGCGCGAAACTCGCCCAAGAGCTCGGCATCGCGCTGCTCGGCCAGATTCCACTCGAGGCACGACTTCGAGAGGGTGGTGACGTCGGGGAACCGGTCGTCGTGACCGATCCCACGAGCGAGGTCGCACGGGCCTTCGTCGCGCTGGCGGCGACGGTCGCGGCGCAAGGGCCGGCGCGCGTCTATCGCCAAGAGCTTCGATTGATGTAACGCTGCGAGCCCGAAGTGCTGCGAACGGGCTTGCTTATTTTGGTGGCAATTCGAAGCTCCAAACCAGCATCCGACTTCGATCGGCGCGCAGTATGTCGTGCGCGCTTTCCACGGGCACTCCATTCACGTCGAAAGCGACACGGTCGACGCGCAGCAGCGGTGTGCCGCGCGTCACGCCTAGGAGCCGCGCGGTCTTGACGTTCGCGCTTACCGGTGTGATCCGTTCGACCGCGCGAACCGGTCGTGCACCAAATTGGCGTTCGAGTACCTCGTAAATGGAACCGTGGAGGGGTTCGCCGAGCAGACCGCTGAAGCGTTCGGCCGGAAAACTGGAATGTTCCAGCAGCACCGGCAATTCGTTGGCCAGTCGCAGTCGGTCGATCTCGTAGACCTGCGCGCCGCTCGCCAGTTGCAAGTCTTCGATGGTCGAAGCATCGGCGCTCACCTTCTCCGTTCGTAAGACTCGTGCACTCGCGACGTGGCCCACACGGCGGGCCTGCTCCGAGAAGCCGGCGAAGGTGGTGAGGTCGTAGTCGATCACCGGATCAGCGATGAACGTGCCACCGTTGCGTCCCGTGCGACGGTGGATGAGTTTTCGAAGTTGCAGTTCAGAGAGGGCCTGACGCACCGTCAGTCGGTTGACACCGAACTCTTTGGCCAATTCGCGCTCGGGGGGAAGTCGATCACCCGAGCGAAAGTATCCGAGGCTTATTGACGACGCCACCGCGTTGGCAATTTGTGTGTGCAAAAGTCCCTTGGAGCGGGAGATTTTCGGTGGCCACGGCGACTCCTTTGCCACGGCGCCTCCTTTCGAAGTCCGACGCGTGCCCACGCAACGTTTGCCACGTCCAGACTCAATGGTATAGATGGCTCTCGGCCATGGTGCACCGTCTCGGTGACTCGCTTCTATGCCTCGACGAACGAGGCATCGTTAGTCAACTGCTCTGCCCGGCGGGCACGATTGAAGCGAACGCCCACGCCAATCGGCGATGCTCGCACTTCTAGGATGTGGAAAACGTAGGGGGAGCGATGACGGATTTCAACGGACGCATTGCCGTCGTAACAGGCGGCGGAACAGGCATGGGTCGCGAATTGGTTCGTCAGCTCGCGAAAGAAGGATGTCACGTGGCGACGTGTGACATCTCTGGCGTGACGCTCGAGGAGTCCACGTCGTTGGCTCTGGCGGACGCGCCCGCCGGCACGCGAGTGACGTCCTTCGTCGCCGACGTGTCGGACGAGAATCAACTGCGGGCCTTTCGCAACGCGGTCGCCGAAGAGCACTCGACGTCGTCGATCAATCTGTTGTTCAACAACGCGGGCATCGCGGGTGGCGGCAGTTTCGTCGATGACGAGCGCGCGTCGTGGGAGAGGACGTTCGCGATCGACTGGGGTGGGGTCTACCTCGGCACGCGGACATTCCTGCCCATGTTGATGGAGGCAAAAGAAGGTCACATCGTCAACACCAGTTCGATCAACGGCGTCTTCGCGTCGATCGGGCTCTCACGTCCTCACACGGCGTACTGCGCCGCGAAGTTCGCCGTGCGCGGCTTCAGTGAGGCACTCATCACCGACCTTCGGTTGAACGCGCCGCACATCAACGTCTCGGTCGTCATGCCCGGTCACGTCGGCACCTCGATCGTGATCAACTCGGGCATCGTCCACGGCAAGGAACCCGACGACCTCAACGCTGAGGACCTGATCAAGATTCGACGCCAACTCGCCCAAGGCGGCACGCCCGTGGACGAGGTCGCCGATGAGGACCTGCGAAAGGGCGTGGCGATGTTCGGCGAAGCGTTTCGAGACCTGGCGCCGCTCAGTGCGTCATCGGCCGCGACCATCATCCTTGACGGTGTCCGCAAGAATCAGTGGCGAATCCTCGTGGGCGAGGATGCGATCATGATGGACGAGATGGTGCGCGCGACGCCCGAGCGGGCCTACGACGATGAGTTCTGGCAGGAACTGCAGTCCAAGGGTCTCTTCCAGGGTTTCGGGGTATAGGCAGGAACCTCTAGCGTCGTCTCGGACGCTGTAGACGAAAGGTTGCGAGTGGAACTCAACGGAAAGACCGCGGTCATCACCGGAGGTGCGAGTGGCATCGGCCTCGCTACGGCCAAGCGGTTCGCGGCGTCAGGTGCGCGCCTCGTGCTCGGCGACATCGAGGACCAGCCACTCCAAGAGGCCGTCGCGGCGTTGCGCGCAGACGGAGCGAGCGTGATCGGTGTCGCTGGCGACGTCTCCAAGGAGGCCGACGTCGTCGCGATGCGCGACGCCGCGCTCAAGGAGTTCGGGGCGGTGCACGTGGTGTTCAACAACGCTGGCGTCGCCGGCGGGATGACGATCGGCACACCTAAGGCCGTGTGGGACTGGGTGCTCGACATAAACCTCGGCGGTGTCATCAATGGGGTGAACGCCTTCGTGCCCCTCTTCCTCGAGCAGAACGAGGGTCACGTCGTGAACACCGCGTCCGAATCGGGTCTTGTCGGAAGCGCGGGGTCGGGACCGTATTGCGCGAGCAAATTTGCGGTCGTCGGACTTTCCGAGGCTCTCTTCCAAGAATTGGCACTCAGCGGCAAGGACGTCCACGTCACCGTGCTGTGTCCGAACTTCGTGCGCACTCGCATCAATGAGTCCGAGCGCAACATGCCCGCGGCACTGCGCGGCGACCCCGACGATCCGATGGCCAAGATGGTGAAGAAGATCGCTGACGACCTCGTGAACGCTGGCATCGAAGCCGAGGAGGTCGCCGTCGCGGTCGAGGATGCGATTCGCGAGAACAAGTTCTGGATCTTGACCAACGAGCACTCCGCCACTCGCATCACCGAACAACGACTCGAGTGGATGCGCGGTGGGCGTCCCCCTCGTGCCAAGAGACTGACCTCGCCCGAAAGTTAGCGATCGATGCCGCTCGGTAATTGGTCCTCGGGCCAATCGAGCAGCGTGACCGCACTGCGGCACGCGAAGCGGTCCGTCATTCCCGCCACGTAGGCCACGCTGAGACGCATGGCCTCGGCTTCACTCACGACCTCGCCACTCGCGTCGGCCACGTCAGGGATGAGCCAAGGATGCTTCGCGAAGTACTCGACGAGTGCGCGCAGCATCGATACGACTGACTGCGCCTGCTGGCGTGACGCCCCGCGCAGGTAGATCGACTCGTAATTGAAGGACCGAAACGCGGCGAGCGCCTCCGCGTGACGTGCGTCCATGCCGATGACGCCCGTCGTGCGGATCGTGTTGATCATGGCGTTGATGAACGAACCCAGTTGCTGACTGCGGCGAGTGCCGCATCGTTGCGCGACGACGAAGGGGAGGTCGTGCGCGTCCACAATGGCGGCCGAGACCGCGTCCTCGACGTCGTGGCAGCTGTACGCGATACGGTCGGCCCAACTCGCCACTTCACCCTCGGGCGTCGCCGGTGCCGGTCGCGACCAGGAGTGATTACGTATGCCGTCGAGCGTCTCGCGACACAGGTTGAGACTCACGAGTGACACGTCGGCCCCCCAGGTGGCGTGGTCGAAGCCACCGAGGACGTAGGGATCGAGCGCCTCTTCACTCGCGTGACCACCGGGACCGTGGCCGCAATCGTGCCCGAGGGCGATCGCCTCGGTCAAGGCGACGTTGAGACCGACGGCCCGCGCGACGCCCGTCGCCACCTGGGCCACTTCGAGGGCGTGCGTGAGTCGAGTGCGCATGTGGTCGTCGGGGAAGACGAAGACCTGGGTCTTGCCGGCGCGGCGTCGAAAGGCGCTCGAGTGAAGGATACGATCGCGGTCCCGCTCGAAGCAG
>VFSW01009071.1_pt1 | contig 14217 bp, 13 predicted proteins | sample 5358111 | NCBI WGS metagenome assembly VFSW01 (sample SAMN11554181, study PRJNA540505) | mine drainage metagenome | isolation source: sediment from site ElyBrook_90M | place: USA: Ely Copper Mine, Vershire, VT | collected 2017
GCCGGCTTTCTTGCGTGACCGCCGTCACGCCCGATCCCCAGGCCTCGTGCAGCCGCACCGCGGCGCGCGCAGCCTTTGCCACATGCTCAACGCAGCGGGCTCCTGCCGGCCTTCGCACTCGCGTGACCGGGCGGTTGGGTATAGTGCGCCACTGGCTTCCCACCCGAGGATCTTGATGAACGGTCGCGACAAAGCCCCGACGCGCCCTGCCGGCAGGCAAGCCTCCGGCTCGCAGGGCACCCGGCTGTTTTCCGTCGAGGAGCTGCGCCAGTACGCCGACCAGGCCGGGGCGGTTTCCGATGGCCGCGCCAGCGTCGACCGGCCGGTGCTGGAAGGTACCAGTGCGGGGCTGGACGGCCGCCGCCACTTCCTGCGCAACGGCCGGCAGACGCTCGGCCGGCGCGGCGACAACGACATCATCATCGACGACCTCAGCGTCTCCTCGTCGCACGCGTGGATCATCAACCAGCAGGGGCACTGCGTCATCATGAACACGCTGTCCACCAACGGCACGTTCGTGAACGACAAACGCACCCACGAGGCCACCCTCAAGCACGGCGACCGCATCCGGCTCGGCCAGGCCGAGTTCGTGTTCCTGACGCGTGAGCCCGGTGCCGCCAGCACGGGACACCTGCGCTGGGTCGCGGTGGGCCTGTGGGTGGCGCTCGGTCTGGGCGCGCTGGCCTGGTGGCTGCTCTGATGGCCTTGCCGTGATTGAACCCGCCATGCCGCCGCAGATCGGCCGCTATCGCATCGAGGGCATGCTCGGCGAGGGCGCGATGGCGGTCGTCTACGCCGGCTTCGACCCGCAGATCGAGCGCCAGGTGGCGATCAAGTGCCTGCACCGCGAGGTCGCCGCCGATCCCGGCTACCGCCGCCGGTTTCTGGTCGAGGCGCGCGCGGCCGGCCACCTCACCCATCCGCACATCGTCACCATCTTCGACGTCGGCGAGACCGCCGATGGCCGCTCCTATATCGCGATGGAGCGGCTCTCCGGCGAGACGCTGACCAGCCGCATCGCGCGCGAGGGGTTTCCGCCGCTGCCGGTGATCATCGAGCTGGCCGAACAGATCGCCGCGGCGCTCGACTATGCGCATGCGCAGGGCGTGGTCCACTACGACATCAAGCCCGAGAACATCATGCTGACCGACGGCTGGCAGCACGCCAAGGTCAGCGACTTCGGCATCGCCGAGCGCGGTGGCACAGCCGAGCCCGGCGGCGCACCGGCGGAGATCGGCGGCACCCCCGCCTACATGGCGCTGGAGCGGCTGCGCGGCGAACCGGCCGACGGCCGCAGCGACCTGTTCTCGCTCGGCGTGCTGCTGTACTGGCTGCTTGCCGGCAAGCTGCCGTGGCCGGAAACCGCCGATGTACAGCGCCTGCTGCTGCAGCGCCAGCGACTGGCCAGGCCATCAATCCAGCCGCGCGATCCGGCCACCCCCTCGATCCTGCTGGACATCGTGCAGACGCTGCTGGCACCGGTGCCCGCGGCGCGCTATCAGCGCGGCAGCGAGGTGATCGACGACCTGCGCCTGGCCCGGCGCGAACACGAACGCCTGCACGAAAAACCGCTGGCCACCCGCATCATTTCGCTGCGGCTGCGCTGGGCCAGCATCCTGGGCGCCATCCTCAGCCTGACCCTGCTGCTGGGGCTGGCCGCGATCTACGCCAAGCAGAGTGCCGCGGTGAACGGACTGGCGCTGGATTTCGGCAGCTCGCTGGCGCGCATGATCGCCGGCGAGTCCGCCGAGAACCTGCTGGTCGGCGATCATGCCGCCACCCGCGCACTGGTCGAGGACGTCGCGCGCAACCGGCAGATCCACTATCTCGCGATCGCCGATCGCTACGGCGCCATCATCGGCAGCACCCGCCACGCCGAGGTCGGCCAGCATCTGCCGCAGCTGGCCGGTTCCATGCCGGTGCCGGGGCCGGATCAGGTCGAGAGCTATCGCGGCCACCTGCCGGGCGATGCGAGCCCGGGCGAGATGCTGCTGTTCGACGTGCCGATCCGCTACCAGACCGCCGCGGTGGGCGAGCTGCGCCTGGGCGTCAGCAACGCGCCGCTGCGCGCCGCCCAGAAAACCACGCTGTGGGTGATCGCCGCGGTGCTGGTGCTGACGCTGGTGGCGGTGGTCGGTTCCGCCTACTGGCTGTTCCGGCGCCTGCTGACCTTGCTGGACGTGCTCGGCGACGCGCTGCTGCGGGTGGCGCGCGGCGATACGCATCACCGCATCCGGCTGGTGCGGCGGGACGAACTGGGGCGGCTGTTTGCCGCCTTCAACCTGATGAACAGCGCGCTGCAGGCACGCCAGGGCAAGCCGCCGAAATCCGCCCGCGCCGCGGTTGCGGCCGCGGAGATCGGGCTGCCCACGCGGATCCTGCCCGCGCCGGATACGCCCGGCGGCAGCCCGCAAAAGCCCGCTTGAGCCGAGCCGTGCATGCCGGCACGGGGCGGCCTCAGAATTGCTTGAGGCGCTGCTTGAGCTCCAGCGCGCGGGCGCGGTAGGTGACGGCCGGCTCGTAGTTCGGATCGATCGCCAGCACGCGATCCCACAGCGCAATCGCCGGATCCAGCTGCTGGTCGCGGTACAGCACGATCGCACGCTGGTGGTACGCGGCAATCAGCTGTTTGCGCAGCGACGCCGGCCCGGCGCCGGCCGGCTGCAGCTGCGGGTCGATCGTCAGCGCCTGCTCCATCCGCGCCAGCGCCTGCGCCTTCTGCCCCTGTGCCAGCAGGGCCGCGCTCTCCTTCTGCAGCCGCCGCACCTGCGCCGCGGGCGAGGCGTCCACCGGCGTCGTGGTCGGAGGTATCGCCCGCGCGCTGCCGGCGGGCGCATCCGCCTGCGGCAGCGCCACGGTGGTCGCGGACGCCGGCAGGCGCAGCGTCTGCCCCACGCGCAGCAGTGAGGGGTTGCTCGAGTCGTTGTAGCGGGCCAGCAGCAGAAACTGGCTGGGGTCGCCCAGGTAGCGCAGCGCCAGCGTGCTGTAGGAATCGCCCGGCTGCACCACGTACGGGCGCGAGGCGCGGCCCAGCTGCTGCGCGGGATCGACCGTCAGCTGGCGCAGCAGCGCCTGCGCCGCGCGGTCACCGGGATGCTGCCGCAGGTACTCGCGCAGTGCCTGCTCGCCCTCGGCGTAATGGCCGACCTGCAGGTCGTCGTTGACGATCGCCGCCAGCGAGGTGGCCGCGGACGGCCGCGGCTGCCCGGTGGCTGCCGCTGGCGTGACCACAGCGGTCGGGTGACCGGCCAGCTGATCGCCGACCTGCGTTTTCAGTTTGCTCATCTGCGCGCAGCCGGCCAGCGCCAGCATGGCCAGCAGCGGCGCGCTCAGCGCGGCTTGCCGCAGATGCTGCCGCTGCACGCGGCCCGACGTTGATGTCGATGTCATTCGGTATTCCTGCGTTTTGCCTTGGGCCTGACCGGCAGGCCACCCTTGTCGCACTATCGCGTCGCGGCGCGGTCGAACACCGCCGACCAAAGCCGGCCGCCGCGCCACCAGCGGCGTGCCCCGCCGGGCCGGGCGAGAATCAACGCCACGTTGTCACCTTGCTCGCCGCCGCGCTGCAGCGCCAGCGTCAGCGCCTGGTGCGTCGCCGCAGGCAGGTCGCGGCAGCGCGCGAAGCGTCCCAGCTCGTGCGTTGACAGACGCTCCCACACGCCGTCGCTGCACAGCGCGAAGCTCTGCCCGGCACGCAGCACGGCGCAGCCGTGCTCGACCTGCGGCGGCTGCGGACCGCCCAGCCCGCGCAGCAGCTTGTGCTGATCCGGATCGTCGGCCAGCTGCTGGTGGACCAGCTCGCCGCGACGAACCTTCAGCTGCGCCACGCTGTGATCCTCGGTGCAGCCGAGCAGGCGGCGTCCCTGGAAGCGGTACAGGCGGCTGTCGCCCACGTGCGCCCAGCAGACGCGATGGCCGCGGATCAGCAGCGCCACCACGGTCGAGTGCGGTTCGCCGCTGGCCAGCTGCTCGCCGCGGCGACGCAGTTCGGCATGCGCGTCCTGGCACAGCGCTTCCAGAAACAGCGCGCCGGGCTGCTCGCGCCAGCCGCCCTGCTGCCATAGCTGGCGGGCCACGTGGATCACCCCGGCAGAGGCCAGCTCGCCGGCGCCGTCGCCACCCATGCCGTCGGCCAGCACCAGCAAGTGCGCATCCTCGCCGGGATCATGCAGGCAGACCAGTTCGTCCTGCTGCGTCGCGCGCCCGCCGCGCGCCCGTCCCGACGCCACCTGCGTCCCACGGCTGCTCTCGATACGCGTATCCATTCTCACGCAGCCCCTCGCACGGTGGCCGCCTCGTTCGGGCGGATCCGACTCGTGTCGCGCAGTATAGCCAGCGGACGGACTGTCCTGCCGCGCTGACCATGGCGCACCCGCAGCAACCAGCTTAAACTCAGAACTCCGGGGAATCAGCAGGCTCTTGCATGGATGTCGAACAGGATCGACGCCGTCCATTCGCGTCACGTCAGCACAGCCGCCCAGGCGACGGGCGCTGGCCGGCGCGCGCGCAACGGCTGATCGAGGCCAGCCACGCGTTGTGCGCGGAGCAGCTGCGCGGACTGCTGCGGCGCTGCCTGGGCGAGTTCGACCAGCAATTGTTCAAACTGGCTGAGGGCGCGCACCGGCATCAGGAGCAGCAGGATTTCTACAGCAGCCGCCAGCTGGTGCGGCAGGCTCAGGCGCTGCTCGAAGAGCGCTTCATGGCGAACATGGGCATCGCCTTCGAGCAGATCGGCAGCACGACCAAACCACTCGACGACAGCGAACCCAAGCCCTGGCAGTCGCTGCAGCTGCTCGACCCGGCCGAGCAGGAGCTGACGATGGCGGTGTCGCAGCTGGGCGCGCGCAGCGACATGCGCCACAGCAGCGTGCTGTACGAACTGGGCTACCGGCTCGCCGTGCTGGTCGGCGCGCCGCCGCTGGAGGGTGAGGCGCTGCCGCTGGGGCCGCACGCGCTGGCCAAGGCGTTTCGCGAGGCCAGCGCCGAACTGCCGCTGCCGCTGCCGCATCACCTGCTGCTGCTGCACAGCTTTGACCAATGGCTGCTGCAGTCGCTGACACCGCTCTATGACGCCGTCAATGCGCTGCTGCAGGCCGACGGCATCCTGCCGCAGCTGCGCAGCATCCCGGTGCCGCGCCAGTTCGCCAAGCGCGCGCGCGCGGCCCGCAGCGAAAGCGCGGCGAGCGCGGCCGAGCCTACGCCGCCGCCCGCGGGCGCCGCGCCGGCAGCCGCGGGTGACTCGATCGAGGTGCTGGAGTCGCTGCGCAACCTGCTGGCGCAGCGCCGCGCCGGTTCCGGCAGCGCCGCTGGCTCGGCCGCGAGCCGGGTGGCCAGCACCGACGAACTGCAGACCGCGCTGGGCGCACTGCAGCAGCATCTGGCCCAGGTCACCGACCACGCCGGCCGCGAATTGCGCAGCGCACAGCGCCTGCGTGATGAGCTGCTGACCCAGCTCAACATCAACAACCCCGCGGGCGCGCCGCAAACCTTGCTCACCGGCGAGCAGGGCGACACGGTGGAGCTGGTGGCGATGCTGTTCGAGCAGCTCGGCCAGCAGCTGCAGCAGGGCGGCAATGCGCGCGCCCTGCTCAGCAATCTGCAGGTGCCGGTGCTGCGCATGGCGGTGGCCGATCGCAACTTCTTCGAGCAGCGCGAGCACCCGGCGCGCAAGTTGCTGGACGCCGTCACCGCCACCGCCAACGACTGGCTCGACGGCAGCGACGACGAGAGCAACCGCCCGCTGGCGGCGAAACTTGAACAACTGGTGGCGCGGGCCGCCCAGGAGCCGCCAAGCGCGGGCCTCTACACCACCCTGCTGGCTGACATCGAGCACCATCTGGGTCTGCTCAGCCGCAAGGCGCAGGCCGCCGAACGCCGTCATGTGGAAGCTGCGCAGGGCCGCGAGCGGCTGGATCAGGCGCGCCAGCGCGCGGGCGCCCTGATGGCCGAACGCTTTGCACAATCGGCGCCGCGCGGTCTGCTGCGCGCGCTGCTGGATCGGGCGTGGTCCGACGTGCTGGCGCTCACCCTGCTGCGCCACGGCGAGGAAAGCGCAGCATTTCAGGCGCAGCTGGCGATCACCGACCAGCTGCTCGGACGGTTGCCGGTGGACGACCGTCTGCAGTTGCAAAGGGAGGTTGAAAGCGGCCTGCAGCAGATCGGCATGCACGCGGAGGAGGCCCGCCAAGTGGCCCAGCGGCTGCTCGGCACCGGTGCCGACAGCAGTGCGCCGCAAGCAGCGGCCGCGGCCACGACGAACCCCGCAGCCAAGGTGGCGAGCGCAGCGGCGGCGGCGGCACCCACCAGAAGTGGCGCGTCGGCGGCCTCCAGCGCGGCGGCGCCGCTCACATCGGCCCCCAGCGCGCCGGCGCCTGTTGCGGCGGCGCCTGTCGCAGTGGTTCCCGCCGACCTGCCCAGCGCCACCGATCTGGCCATGCGCCTGAAGCAGCATCACCGGCTGGGTGAAGAGCAGGATGCGTCGGCCCGCTCCGCCGGCATCGGCCAGCCCAGTGCCCAGACACCGGTGCTGGGACCGCGCGAGGCGCGCATCCACAATTACCTGAGCAAGCTGCCCTTCGGCAGCTGGTTCGAATTCGTCGATCCGAGCACCGGGCAGATCACCCAGCGCAAACTGGCCTGGTACTCGCCGATGTCCGGCCGCTGCCTGCTGGTCAGTCGACGCGGCCAGCGCGGCGAGGAGATGAACCTCTCGCAGCTGGCCGCGGAGATTGCCAGCGGCCGCGTGTGCGAGGTGCCGCAGCAACGCGAGAGCCTGCTCGATCGCGCCTGGCGCGGCCTGACCGGCAGTCTGCGCCAGGGTGCAAACCCGCGTCGTCCCGCTTCGCCGGAGTCTGAGCACCGATGAGTCCGCAGGACAGCAACCAGCGCCGCGCCGAGCGCAAGCGCGCCTCTTTCACCGCGCTGGTCACCGACGTGATCAGCGGCGAGCCGATCGGCCATCTGGGCAACCTGTCCAGCACCGGCCTGCTGCTGATCAGCGCGCAGGCGCCGCGCAGCGAGGCGCTGTACCAGGTCAGCCTGACGCTGCCGAGCGCGGGCCGCGCGCTGATCCAGTCGCAGCCGATCGAGGCGGGCATCCAGGAGCAGTGGCACGAGCCGGCCGCCAGCCCGGGACAGATCTGGGCCGGCTACCGCATCGTGGCGATCAGCGACGCCGATGCGGCGCGGCTGGACGGCTGGCTCAGCCAGGCCTGACGCGCCAACGGCTGGTCAGGCCGGCAGCGGCGCGCGATCATGCGGCGCTCACTGAAGAGCGTCTGAGCCCGCCGCTCCGCCCGTCCTGCCGCAGGAACCCCATGCACGCCACCTCGCTTGCCTCGCTCTATCCCGCGCACCTGGCCGCGCTGTGCCAGCGCGCGGACGCCGCACTCGCGCATGCCGGCTTCGACCATCTGTTGATTGCCGCCGGCATGCCGCCACGCAAGTTTCTGGATGACCAGGACTACCCGTTCGTGGCCAACCCGCACTTCCGCCACTGGCTGCCGCTGGACGATGCGCCAGGCAGCTGGATCGCGTACACGCCGGGCGCGCGGCCGAAGCTGATCTTCCTGCAGCCGCGCGACTACTGGCACGTGGTGCCGCAGGCGCCCAGCGGCTACTGGGTGGAGCACTTCGAAATTGTCACCGTGCGCAGCGCCGCCGCCGCGCTGGCCGAGCTGCCGCCAGGCCGGCGTGCGCTGATCGCCGCCGACGGCGCACCCGCCGATGCCGCCCTGAACCCGACGGCCGTGCTCGACTACCTGCACTGGCATCGCAGCATCAAGACGCCGTACGAGCTGGCGCTGCTGCGCCAGGCCAGCCGCACGGGCGCACGGGCGCATCGCGCCGCACTGGCGGCGTTCCGCGCCGGCGCCAGTGAGCTCGGCATCCATCAGGCCTACCTGCAGGCAGCGGACGCGATCGACGCCGAACTGCCCTATGCCAGCATCGTCGGCCTGAACGAGCACGGCGCGGTGCTGCATTACACGCACTTCGACCGCACGCCGCCGGCGCACAGCCACTCGCTGCTGATCGACGCCGGCGCCAGCGTCGGCGGTTACGCCAGCGACATCACGCGCACCCATGCCGGCCCGCACGCCGACGGCTTCCAGGCGCTGATCGACAGCGTCGACGCCGCCCAGCAGGGCTTCGTCGCCCGCGTGCGCGCCGGCCAGAGCTATCCCGAACTGCACCTGCACGCGCATCACGTGCTGGCCGGCGTGCTGCGCGAACACGGCCTGATCCGCATGAGCGCGGAGAGCGCGGTCGAGGCGGGCGTGAGCAGCGCGTTCTTCCCCCACGGCCTTGGCCATCCGCTCGGTCTGCAGGTGCACGACGTGGCCGGCTTCCAGCAGAGCGAGCGCGGTGGAACGATCGGACGTCCAGACGGCCATCCGTACCTGCGCATGACCCGCGTGCTGGAGCCGGGCATGGTGGTGACGATCGAGCCCGGTCTGTATTTCATCGACATGCTGTTGGCCGAACTGCGCGCCAAGCCGGTCGCCGCCGATATCGACTGGGCGCGGGTGGACGCGTTGCGCCAGTACGGCGGCATCCGCATCGAGGACGACGTAGTGTGCACCGACGGCGCGCCGGAAAACCTCACCCGCGATGCGTTCGCGCCGCTGGATTGAGCCGCGCCGTCACGCGCGGTGATGGCCCATGTCGCGGGCTGGCCTGCCGCAGAACGCCCGCTGCGAATTCGCCGTCCAGACCAGCGCCGGCGCGCTCGGGAACACCGCGTCGACCAGCAACGCGCCGCTGCTGCTGCGACATCCATGCACACCAGCACCATGCCGCAGCGGCGTATGCTGTGAGCCACAGTGAGCACACCGATCCGTCGCATGTCCCGTCCCGCCGCATCCAGCTCATCCAGCCGCCGCGCGGGCACGCCGCTGCGGCGGCTGACGCGGGAGCTGTTCGGCATCGTCGTGTTCAAGCTCGTGCTGCTGATGCTGATCTGGTGGCTGCTGTTCGCGCCGCAGCCCAAGCCTGATGCCAGCCCGCAGGCGATCGCACGCCTGCTGGCGCCCACGCCACACCCACCGCCGCCCGAAGGCCAGCCATGATCGTCGATGCCGATGTCGTCACGCTGTCGCGCCTGCAGTTCGCGCTGACCGCGCTGTACCACTTCCTGTTCGTGCCGCTGACGCTGGGGCTGGTGTGGATCCTGGCGATCATGGAAAGCGTGTACGTGATGACCGGGCGCGAGGTGTGGAAGCGCATGGTGCAGTTCTGGGGCGTGCTGTTCGGCATCAATTTCGCGATGGGCGTGGCCACCGGGGTGACCATGGAGTTCCAGTTCGGCATGAACTGGGCGTATTACTCGCAGTACGTCGGCGACATCTTCGGTGCGCCGCTGGCGATCGAGGGGATGATGGCGTTCTTCCTCGAGGCAACCCTGATCGGCGTGTTCTTCGTGGGCTGGGAGCGCATCTCGCGGATCAAGCACCTGCTGGTGACCTGGTTTCTCGCGCTGGCCACCAGCCTGTCGGCGCTGTGGATACTGATTGCCAACGCGTGGATGCAGAACCCGGTGGGCGCGGCGTTCAATCCGCAGACGATGCGGATGGAAGTAACCTCGTTCTCCGCGGTGCTGTTCAACCCGGTGGCGCAGGACAAGTTCGTGCACACGGTGAGCGCCGGTTACGTGACGGGTTCGATGTTCGTGCTGTCGATCAGCGCCTGGTATCTGCTGCGCGGACGCAATGTCGATTTCGCCAAACGCTCGATGACGGTGGCGGCGAGTTTCGGGCTGGCCGCGGCGTTGTCGGTGGTGGTGCTGGGCGACGCCTCGGGCTACACGGTGGCGAAGGATCAGCAGATGAAGATGGCCGCGATCGAGGCGATCTGGCACACCGAGCCGGCGCCGGCGCCGTTCACCCTGTTCGGCCTGCCCAACATGCAGCAGCGCCGCACCGATGACGCGTTGAAGATCCCCTGGCTGATGGGCCTGCTCGGCACCCACTCGCTCGACCAGACGATGCCCGGCATCAGCGAGCTGGTGGACGACGCCAAGAGCCGCATCGGCAAGGGCCTGCTGGCCTACGACGCGATGCTGACGCTGCGCCAGGACCAGGGCAACGCGCAGGCCCAGGCGGTGCTGGCTGCCAACGACAAGGATCTGGGCTACGCGCTGCTGCTGAAGCGCTCTGTGGACGACCCGCGTCAGGCCACGCCGGCGCAGATCCAGCAGGCCGCCGACAGCACGATCCCGAACGTGCCGGTGCTGTTCTGGTCGTTCCGCATCATGATGGTCTGCGGCTTCTATTTCATCGCGCTGTTTGCGCTGTCGTTCTGGAAAGCCAGCCGGCGCCAGCTGGACAGCCAGCGCTGGTATCTGCGGCTGGCGCTGTGGAGCCTGCCACTGCCGTGGGTGGCGATCGAGCTGGGCTGGATCGTGGCCGAATACGGCCGCCAGCCCTGGGCGATCGCCGGCGTGCTGCCGACCGCGCTGGGCGTGTCCTCGGTCAGCGCCGGCCAGGTGCTGACCTCGCTTGGCGGCTTCGTACTGTTCTACACCGCGCTGGCCGTCGTCGACGTGATGCTGATGCTGAAGTTCACCCGCAAGGGCCCGGACGGGCTGGGCATCTGGCCAAACCTTGACGGGCCCCGCTCACCGGCGGGGAGTGGGGAGTTCGGAGAAGCCCATGCTTGACTACGCCACGCTGCGGGTGATCTGGTGGGCCCTGCTGGGCACGCTGCTGATCGGTTTCGCGATCATGGACGGCTTCGATTTCGGCGTCGCCGGGCTGCTCAAGGTGCTCGGCCGCGACAACGAGGAGCGGCTGGTGCTGATCGAGGGCATCGAGCCGACCTGGGAGGGCAACCAGACCTGGTTCATCCTTGGCGGCGGCGCCACCTTCGCGGCGTGGCCGATGCTTTACGCGGTGTCGTTTTCCGGCATGTACCTGGCGATTTTCCTGGTGCTGCTGGCCTTCATCCTGCGCCCGGTCGGCTTCAACTTCCGCGGCAAGATCCACGACCCGCGCTGGGCCAGCCTGTGGGACTGGGTGCTGACGGCCTCCGGCGTGGTGGTGATGCTGATTTCCGGGGTCGCCTTCGGCAACCTGTTCCTGGGCCTGCCGTTCCGCTTCAACGACGATCTGCGGATGAGCTGGCAGGGCGGCTTGCTCGATCTGCTGCATCCGTTCGCGCTGCTCGCCGGGCTGGTCTCGCTGAGCATGCTGCTGGCACACGGCGCCTGCTGGGCGGCGCTGAAGGCCGACCACGTGATCGCGGTGCGCGCGGTGCGCATGGCACGCTGGCTCACGCTGACCTACGCGGCGCTGTACGTGCTGGCCGGGATCTGGCTGGCCTATGGCATTCCCGGTTTTTCGATCACCAGCGCGGTGGCCAGCGAGGGCGTCTCCAATCCGCTGTACAAGCAGGTTGCGCAAGGCGGCAGCTGGTTTGCCAGCTACCTGCAGTATCCGTGGTTCTGGAGCGCACCGCTGCTGGCGCTGGTTGCCGCGGTCGGCGTGCAGGCGCTGGTCGGGCGACGCAGCGTCGCCGGCTTCATCGCCAGCAGCCTGATGGTGGGCGGCACCATCGCATCGGCCGGCTTCGCGCTGTTTCCGTTCCTGCTGCCGTCCAGCCTCGACCCGCGCTCCAGCCTGACGGTGTGGGATGCGTCCTCCAGCCGCGGCACCTTGCTGCTGATGCTGGGCGCAACGGTGGTATTGCTGCCGATCATCCTGCTGTACACCGGCTGGGTCTACCGCGTGATGCGCGGACGGGTCACGCTGGAGCAGCTGCGCAAGGCGCACGGCGGCTATTGAAGGCCGCCGCCACCGCTTCACTCACCGGAGCTCAGACCGCATGTGGTATTTCGCCTGGATACTCGGACTCGGACTGGCGTGCGCCTTCGCCATCCTCAATGCGATGTGGTACGAGCTGCACGCGACCGATGCGACCAACCGCCTGCGCGACGACGCCGAGCTGCCCGACGAACTGAGCTGATCGGACCGAGCGGCCTCAGCGCGCCGCCAGCAGCGCCTCGATCGCCTCCGCCTCTTTCGGCATGCCGGCGGTCAGCACCTCGTGACCGTCGCGGGTCACCACCACATCGTCTTCGATGCGGATGCCGATGCCACGCCAGCGTTCGGCCACCGAGCGATCATCCGGCGCCACGTACAGTCCCGGCTCCACCGTCAGCACCATGTCCGGCTCCAGCAGACGCGATTCGCCGCCGACGCGGTAGTCGCCCACGTCGTGCACGTCCAGCCCGAGCCAGTGGCCGGTCTTGGCGGGAAAGAAGCGCTTGTAACTCTCCTGCGCGATCGCCGCCTCGGCGTCGCCCTTGAGCAGGCCGAGCGCGCACAGGCCTTCGGCCAGCACGCGCACGGCCGCCGCGTGGGGCGCATTGAACGGCCGCCCCGGCTGCACTTCGTCGATCGCCGCCTGCTGCGCGGCCAGCACCACCTCGTAGAGCGCACGCTGTTCGCGGCTGTAGCGCCCGCCCACCGGAAACGTGCGGCAGATATCCGACGCATAGCACTCCACTTCGGCGCCGGCATCGATCAGCAACAGTTCGCCGGCACGCAGCGGCGCGCGATTCTTCTGGTAGTGCATCACGCAGGCGTTGGCCCCGGCGGCAACGGTGGGCGCAAACGCCGGCACCGCGCCGCGGCTGCGCATCACGCGCAGCAATTCGGCCTCGACCTCGTATTCGTGGCGGCCGGGCAGCGCAAGCCGCAGCGCCGCCAGATGCGCCTCGACCGCGATCGCGGCGGAGGCACGCATCAGCTTCAGTTCGGCGCGCGATTTGTACAGCCGCAGGTCATGCAGCAGATGGCCGAGCGCCACGAACTCCTTCGGCACCACGCCGCCGCCGCGCAGCTGGCGCAGCCGGCGCATCCAGCCGAGCAGGCGCGCGTCGAACTCCGGCTCATGCCCGAAGTGGCAATACACGCGGGCGCGGCCCTCGATCATGCCGGGCAGGATGTCGTCGATGTCCTCGATCGGGAACGCGTCGTCCATGCCGTAGGCGGACACCGCGCGCTCGCTGCCGATCGACTCGCCGTGCCAGCGCTCGTGCAGCGGATCGCGCTCGCGGCAGAACAGCACCACCTCGCCATGCCTGCGCCCGGGCAGCAGCGCCAGCACCGCGTCCGGCTCGGGGAAACCGGCCAGATACTGGAAATCCGAATCCTGCCGGTACGGCCACGCCGCGTCGGCATTGCGCATGCGCTCGGGCGCGGCGGCCACCAGCAACACCGCATCCGTACCGGCCATCTGCATCAGCTGGCGGCGCCGGCGGGTGAACTCCTCCGCGGCGATCGCGGCCGCCGGCGGAGCCGTTGCGACGGGCGCTGGCAGGGATGCGCCGGGAATCAATGCAGGGTGCCACTGGCTGGCTGGTCGTGGGCGCTGCACTCGGTGTGCAGCAGCAACACGCCGACCCGCACGAATTCCTGCACCTCGATCAGCGCATCCTCGTCTTCGTCCTCGTTGCCGAAATCGAACGAGGAGGCGGCGATGGTGCCCAGATCACGCAGGATCTCCTGCGCCTCCGCCGACAGCTGCGCATGCGCCGCGGTGCCGGCGAGGCCGAAGCCGCCGAGGAAGCCGCGGCACCAGTCGACCATCGCCTCGGCCCGCTCGGCCAGCGGGCGGTCATCCGCCGGCAGCAGCGGTTCGAAGCCCAGTTCGGGGTCGGCCAGCTCGGTCTCGCATTGCCGCCGCAGCCGCTGCAGCAGCGCCAGGTCGTCCGCCGACGGGCTGCTCGCCTCGCCGTCGAGCTGCAGCGCCGACAGCACCGAGGCCTGCCGCAGCGAGCCGCCGCCGGCCAGATAACCGCACAGCGAACCGTGCAGTTCGGCGGCCTCGGTGCCCAGGCGCAAACGCCGCACCAGCGCATCGATCTCGTCATGGCCCACAAGCTCGCCAGCGGTCATGTGACACTCCTTCAGGGGATGCCGCCCAGTTTAATGCACCGGCCGCGCTGGCTCTCTGCACGCGCGGACAACGTCGCTGATTTCGTCCGGCGTGCTGCTATAGTTTCGCGCATGAGCATGCCCGATCACGTGCCGTCCGACCCGGTCCATCAAGAGCTCCTCGCGCTGAACCGGCAGCTCGATCGGCTGCTCGACAGCGTGCGTCGGCTGACCGAGGAAAACCGCAGCCTGCGCCACAGCCAGGAGCAGCTTTCCGGCGAGCGGGCCGGCCTGCTGGCACGCAACGAGCAGGCACGCAGCCGGGTCGAGGCGATGATCC
>VFSW01009072.1_pt1 | contig 14217 bp, 10 predicted proteins | sample 5358111 | NCBI WGS metagenome assembly VFSW01 (sample SAMN11554181, study PRJNA540505) | mine drainage metagenome | isolation source: sediment from site ElyBrook_90M | place: USA: Ely Copper Mine, Vershire, VT | collected 2017
CACTGGAGCTGGCGCCGGCTCTCCATCGCGCCGGGTTAGGTTCACATGCGCGCGCGCCCCCGGCGCCAGCTCCAGCGTGAACTGGTCCCGCCCCTCGTAAAAAAGCGTCGGCTCCACGACGCACCCCTCCAGCAGGACGGATTCCTCCGGGCCCGCCTCGATCACCGGGGCCGCCTTCGGTTCGTGCCACAGGGCCAGCAGCAGGCCCACCGGAACCAGCGCCAGGAGAACGCAAAAGGTGCGCAGGCGCGCCGCAAATTTCGCCGCCACTGCGGCGAGAAACGCGAGCGCGGCGGCGATGGCCACGGCTTCGATGCCGCGCCATGGAACGACGCGCTCCAGCGCAATGCCAACCGCGGTCGCCACCAACGGCGGTAGTAAGGGATATTTCACGGGACGGGAAAGGTAGTGCGCCGCCGCGTCCGTTTCTCGCCCCGGCGTTGGGGCGTATTGACACGCGCCGGGAACGGGAAGGGCCGTGTTTGCCGGGAAATCGCCACGGAACGCCGCGTGCTGGCTGGTTCGTCATGCGCACTGGCTTACTTTTGGCGATGGCGATTGGATCGGCGGCGGCCCAGTCCGCGCCGCCGGGCGGTCCGGTGGTGTTCGCTCTCGACGGGCAATCGACAACGATCGCGGCGCTGGCGACCGACGCCGCGGGAAACATGTATGTCACCGGCTTCACATCATCGGGTATTTTTCCGACCACGGCCGGAGTCGTTCAGCCCGATTACGGCGGGGGTCTGTGCGGAGGGCCGCTCGTCAACAACTACGTCCAGCTTTCCCCATGCGACGACGCTTTTGTCGTGAAGCTCGATCCGGCGGGCCAGACGATCTTTTCCACTTACCTGGGCGGGGACGACGGCGATTTTGGGTCGGCGATCACTGTGGATGCTGGGGGCAACATTTACGTGGCCGGGTCCGCGGGGAGGCACTTTCCAACGACGCCCGGAGCCGCGTTTTCGACCGGAGGCGCGGACGGCTACGGAGGGTTCGTCGCGAAACTTAGTCCGTCCGGCGATAAACTGATTTATTCCACGTATGTGCCGGGTCTGTCGGCCACGGCACTGGCCATCGACGCCGCCGGCAACGCGTACGTCAATGGAACCGGCGATGCCACGCTGCCCGTCACGCCCGGTGCGTTCCAGACCAAGCTGCTCACCACGAGCGTCTATACCACGGGAGCGGTGGCCAAGCTGAACGCCGATGGCTCGAAGCTGGTTTACGCGACGTACCTGACCGGCGGCGCGGTCGCAAGCTCCATGTACAACCAAGGCGGACTCGCCGTGGACGCGGCCGGCGAAGCCTACATCACCGGCTCGACGAACGGAGTGGATTTTCCGGTGACGCCGGGGGCTTATCTCACAAAGATTCCCAGCAACACGACCGAAAACTATGCGTCGGCCTACGTGTCCAAGCTGAATGCCGCGGGATCGGCCCTCGTTTATTCCACGTATCTCGGCGCGAGCGGAGGAGAGAACGGGACGGCGATCCGGGTGGATTCGAACGGCGAGGCGTGGGTTTTAGGTCAAACGAATTCGACGAATTTTCCGGTGACGGCGGGTGCGTTTCAGCCTTCGCCGACCACCGCGTGGGCCATTGCCGGACAGCCCGTCGGCTTCCTGGCGAAGTTGTCGGCGAGCGGCTCGAGCCTGCTCTACGCGACCTATCTTTCCGGGGCGGTCGCATTGGACGAGGACGCCGCCGGCAACGTTTACGTCGCCGGTGAGGCTTCGTTCGGGTTCCCTTTGACGAATGGAGCCTTTCAACGATGCATGAACGGCGGCGGCGGAGACATGTTCCTCGCCGAGTTCGACCCAACCGGTGAGTTGATCGCGTCCACTTTCCTCGGCGGATCGGGGCCGGATAGTCCCGTGGCCATTGCGGCGTTGGGCGATGGCTCGGCGGCCGTCGCCGGGTTCACAAGCTCGCTCGACTTTCCCGGTCTCTCCGGCAACCTCCCCTCCAATCTGAACGTGGTGGCCGCGCTACGCATCGACTACCCGTCGCGCACCCAATCCCCGTGCATGTCGTACACACTCGAAAACGGCGCCAGCTACGCCGAAGGTCCCGTGGCGCCGGGCGAGATCGTCACCATTCACGGGGACGGCATTGGGCCGGCTATCGGAGTTCCCGGAACACCCGAAGCTCATGACTTGCTGCCGCTCAATCTGGCCGGCGTCAAGGTCTTCTTCGATCGGTATCAGGCGCCGCTGCTCTACGTTCAGAACGGGCAAGTGAACGCCATCGTGCCCTGGATACTGGGCAATGCGGAACTGTTCACCTCCCAGCGAACCGTCGTCCACGTGGAATACAACGGAGCGGTCACCGACAGCACGACGATCCCTCTGGTCGCCGCGGCGCCCGCGATCTTCTTCACCTCCATCCCGCAGCCCATCGGCCCGCCTCTCGAACAGGCGGCGGCTCTGAACGAGGATGGCACCGTGAACTCGGCGGCGAACCCGGCCCGAGGCGGAAGCGTCGTCTCGCTGTTCGGAACCGGCGGCGGCGCGACGAACCCGCCCGGCGTCGACGGCGCACTGTGGCCGCTATCGTCTCTGGCGATCTTGACGATTCCCGAGCAGGTCCAAATCGGCGGCATGGACGCCCAAGTGTTGTATGAAGGCTCCGCGCCGGGATTGACCACGGGGATTTTTCAGATGAACGTAGCCGTGCCGGCGACCCTCCAGCCCGGAGCGGCGCAAGTCACGCTGAGCGCTCAAGTGCCTGGCTACTTCAACGTCAATAACCCGTCGATCTTCGTCCGGCCATAATTCCCGAATTGAGTTCCTGCCAGCGGTAGCTTGCACCCGGATGCACCCACCCGAAATCAATCCGCCATTCCATTCATCCTTCGGGCAATGGGCATGGCCCTCTTCCACCATCCCGCCCACTCCCACGCAGCCGAAGGCGCCCGCCGCTTCGGCTTAGACGCCGTCCATTTCCTCTCCGCCCCCCAAATCGAATCCGAACTCCGCTCCCGCGGCATCGCCTGGTAGCGCGGCGGCGGCCGCTTGCCTTACCTCGCGCCAAGCAACGGCAGGAACGCTTCCGGCGTCAGCGCCCGGATCGGAGGTCCGCGAAACCCCTTCGGATCTCGCGTCACAATTAAGTCGCATCCGGCCGCCTGAGCCGCCGCCGCCGTCACCGCATCCTCAAAATCGGACATCGGCAACCGTAGGGCTTCCTGAAGCACCGCGCCGTCGACGGCGGCCACCTCGAATACCCGCAGCATCGCCGAGATCGTCCCCCTGGCTTTCGCGATCCCCATTTCTCTCCGAACCAGGTAGTGAATCGTGGTAATCGCGTGAGCGGCCAGGAATCCTTTGGAAACACCCGCTTCGCCCGCCGCCCAAACCGCCGCGCTCCCCGCCGCGTGTGGATGCCGGTCCAGCAGAACGTCCAGCACGACATTGGTATCGACCAGCGTGTGCCTCATTTATATTTGGCCGCCAAGTGGCGCCGGTAGTCTTCGACATTGCCCCTCTTGAGCGACCCTCTCAGCGAACGCAGTATCGGAGGATCCTTTAGGCCTGGGCTTGGAGGCGCCACGACCGCGGCAAGGTATCCCTCCACCATCTCGGACACCGAAACCCCTTGCTGTTTCGCATATCGTTTCGCGCGGGAAACGACGCCCTTCTCGACACTCAGCGTGAGCTTGGACATACGTACGTATCCTATCAGGCAATCAATACGTATAAAAATGAGGTGGATATTCGAAACGATCGCCGAATCGCGGACTCGGAGCCGCCTTCCAAGGTCAAAGCGACTCAAGAAACTCTTCGATCGAGAGGTTGGCATTCCGAACGATGGTTCGTAGCGGAGGTTCCTTAAGCGTCCGTCCAGGATGAATAGGCGCCACGGTTCGAACCTTCGATTCAGGCCAGCCCGCGCCCTTTTCCCGCCACTCTAACGCCGGCAAAATACCCAACGGACTCCCGCCGCCCAGCCGCCCTCACGCCTTCGTCCAGTCCTCAATATGCAGTCCCTTAATCCTCTTGAAGGCTTTGTCGTTTGTCACCAGGACGAGTTCCAACGCCAAAGCATGCGCGCCGATCATCATGTCCAGGTTTCCCATCGGTTCGCCATCGCGTTCGAGCGTCGCACGAAGCTTCCCGTATTGTTTCGCGGCCTCCGAATCCCACGGCAGAATCGTCACGCGGAGCAAGAACTCGTCGACGATCGTCCGCAACTTCGCCGCGCCGGTCCGCCGAGCCACTCCATACCGCAGCTCACCCTCGGTAACCGCGGAAACCGCGAGCAGCGCCATCGGAACCCCCTCCAGACGCCGGCGCATAGCGGAGACATTTCCTTTGATGATGTAACGGGCCGTATTGGTGTCGAGGAGATACCGGCTCGCCATGGGTCTTCCAATTCCCGCGCGTTCCTTACAACGGTTTGCGTTTCCGCGGCCGTGTATCGCCGCGATCCGCAAGGAAGTCTTCCGGTACACCCGATTTTCGCGTGAGATCGAAGAAGCTCTCCCACGATTCCGGCCGCCGCGATAGGATCACGTCTCCGGTTGAAGGGTCGCGCCGGACGTAGACCTCGCTACCTTCGAACCGGAACTCCGATGGCAAACGAACCGCTTGGCTTCGGCCGTTCCGAAATAATTTCGCCGTGCGTGACATCGCCGCCTGCGTCCAATAGTATATACCAAGGTAGATATCACGGAGCCGGAATTCGCCGCTTACTCCTTCGGCGGCGCCGGCGGTTTCGCCGCGTCCGAGTCCGGCGGTCCGAAAGTAATCACCGAGTCGGCCGCGAACTTGCGGTAGTCCTGAAACTCGATCTCGTTCCGTACGCGCTTCCCGTCGAGCAGTAGCGAAACCGAAGCCTCCACCGGAAGCAGATACTTCGCTCCGCCGATATCCGTCTCGCTGTAATCGATCACCGTCGAGATCTCGCGCGTTCGCAGTTCCGCCGGAATCTCCGTCGCGTCGTCGGTGATCCGGTAAACCGCGCCGTTGTCCGGGTCGGCGTAGAGGGACCCGGTGTATGGAATGACGGCCTTCGCCAGATCGCTCAGGCGAAGCGTCAGCGTCGAATGCCGCCGATCCACCGTGTAATCGAACACCGCCAGCCGCTGCCCGCGCAGCGTTTCCCAGCCGCGCCACGTGAAAACCGCTTCGCTCTCCGGCCCGAGAACGCGGCTTAGCAGAATCCCGAACTCGCCTTCGGTCACCAGCGGCGTCCGCAAATGCGACGACCCCGGCTTCACCGGTTTCCCGTTCACCGTATCGAGCGTGCGATGCTCTTCGCCTTGATTGAACGTGAGCTTCGAAACCAGCGTGTCGCCCTTATGCCAACGCTTCGATTTCGTTCCGGCGTCGAGCTGGCGCGTCACCTGGTCGCAGAGGAAGTTGGGGAGGTTGGAAACATATTGGGCCGCGTAGCGCTGCATCGCCAGCAGAATGCGGTCCTGCTCCTCGCCGCTCGGAGCGGCGTCCTGCGCCAACGCGGTGAAAGCCGTCAATAGCAACAGATATCGCATCGCCGCCTCAACTCACATGTACCACTGGCCGCCGCTTGGCGTCGGGAATCGCACGCCGCAACACCTCCTGCGTGATGGGCGCCACGTCGCCCTGGCCAAGGATAAGGAAGCGCAGCAGGTTCCACACCGGATTGCCTTCCGTCCACCGGAAGTAGGCGTGCGGAACCTTGCCCGTGAGATTTTCCAAACGGATCAGCAGCGCGGCGATGGCGTTGCCGATCACCGGACTGTCGGCGCGAAGAACGACGAATTCGCCCACCTTCTCCGCCGTGACGTGGAGAACGTTTTCAAATTCCGAAGCGTCGCCCAGATTCACTTCGATAAAGAACACCCGCTCTCCCGGCTCCAGGCCGTGAACGGCGCGTAGCTCGTCGGCCGCCTGGGCGAGCGTCGCGGCGTCGTCGGTACGCTTGCGGCGCGCGATCAGCCGGATCACGTGATCCTCGTCTTCGGCGATCCACGCCGCCGCTTGCGGATCGAGATCCACTTCGGCGACGCGCAGCTCCGTCGAGCGCAGCGCCCTGGAGAGCAGGGAAGAGGCCACCATCGCGCAGATGAACACCGAAGCGATCTTGATGCCCTCCGGCCGCTCGTAAATATTCAACGCCGTCGTGTAGACGAAAACCAGCGAGACGAACAGGAACGGAACGCCCACCGGTTTCTTCCAATGCGAAATCGTCACCGCCACCGCGGCCGACGTCATCAGAACCAGAACCCCGGTCGCGTACGCGCCGCCCTGTGCGTCCACGTTGGCGTGGAACAGCAGCGTCACCGCGAAGGACACGCCCATAAACACCAGCACCAGCGGACGCGCCGCTCGCGCCCACTCCGGCGCCATGCCGAACCGCGGCAGGTACCGCGGAATCAGATTGAGCAACCCGGCCATGGCGGAGGCGCCGGCGAAGGCGAGAATCGCGATCGTACTGAAGTCGTATAGCGTGCCGAACCCGCCTCCGAGATACTTATGCGCCAGATACGCGAGCGCGCGCCCGTTTGCCTCGCCGCCGTCCCGATACAGCGCCGCCGGAATCAGCAGCGTGGTCACGAAGCTGGTCACCATCAGGAACACGCTCATGATCGCCGCCGCCGTGAACAGCAGCCGGCGCGCGTTGCGTATGCGCCCGGGCAGACCTTCGCCCGCGATGAGCGGCATCACCGCGACGCCCGTTTCGAAACCCGAAAGTCCCAGCGCCAGCTTGGGAAACAGCACCAGCGAGATCCCGAGCATCGCCCACGGATTGCCGTGCTGTGCGAAGAGAGCGTGCTTCCAATCAGGAATTAACCGGGGATGGAGAAGCACTTCGCGAACGCCCGCCGCCGCGACGACGACGTTCAGCGCCAGATAAAGTCCCACCAGAACCACCGCCACGCCGATGGCCTCGCTGAAGCCCTTGAGAAAAATCGCGCCGAGAATTACAAGCAGGACGAGCGTAACGCCCATCTGATTCTTCATCGCCTCCGGCGTGAACGGATTCCCGATAAGGTGCGCGGAGGCGTCGGCGGCCGACAGCGTCATCGTGATGATGAAATCCGTTGATGCAAAGCCGAGGAGAACCAGCACGAACAGCTTTCCGCTCCACTCGGGAAAAAGCCGTTCCAGCATCCCCACGCTGCCTTGCCCGTTGGGACTCGCCTCCGCGACGCGGCTATAAACCGGCAACGCGCCGAAGAGCGTGACCAGCACCAGAATGAAAGTAGCCAGCGGCGAAAGCACGCCGGCGGCGAGAAACGCGATGCCCGGCTGATAGCCGAGCGTCGAGAAATAATCCACTCCCGTCAGGCACATCACGCGCCACCACGGGTGTACCGGCTCCGGCTTGCCGTGAATTCCCTTGGGCAGTCGGAGATCGGCCAGTAACCAGTTGGAGAAGCCCAATCGACAAGTATAACGATTCATGGGCGCGTGAAAAAGATCTTGACAGCAGGCGCGATCCTTGCCATAGTCTAGCTATGGCAGACGAGACAAAACGCGACGAGATTCCCCCTGGGACGCTCTACATGCTGATTTTGAAAGTGCTGGCTCGGCACGGAGAGATGCATGGTTACGAGATCGCCAACTCCATTCAACAGGTGTCGGACGAGGTGCTGCGGGTGGAGGAGGGTTCGTTGTATCCGGCGCTGCAGCGGATGTTGGTGAAGGGTTGGGTGAAGGCGGAGTGGGGCGTGACGGCCGGGAACCGGCGCGCTCGGTATTACCGGCCGACTGCGGCTGGGAAGAAGCAGCTCTACGCGGAGATGGAGCAATACCAGCGGGTGAGCGGGGCGATTCAGAAGATCCTGCAAGCGGTTTGAGAGGCGACGATGCGGCGATTGGAAAATTCCTGGCTTGGTGAAATGTGGCGGCGGGTGCGGTTCCTCGTTGGCGGAGCGCGGTTCGAGGACGACCTGGCGGAGGAGATGCGCCTGCATGTGGAACTGCGGGCGGAGGAGAAGCGTGCGTCCGGAATGAACGAGGCCGAAGCGCGCTCCAGTGCGCAGCGGGCGTTCGGCAACGCGACGCTGGAGCGCGAGAAGAGCCGCGAGGCATGGGGGTGGAGATGGCTGGACAGTTTTGGGCAGGACGTCCGCTATGGGTTGAGGGCGCTGCGCGCGAATCCGGGGTTTGCGGCTGCGGCGGTGCTGTCGCTGGCGCTGGGGATTGGTGCGAATACGGCGATATTCAGCATCGTGAACGCGGTGATGCTGCGGACGCTGCCGGTAGAGGATCCACGGAAGCTGGTGCAAATCAAGCAGGGCGACAACGGTTGGCTAACGAATCCGATTTGGGAACAAGTACGCGATCACCAAACAGCGTTTTCGGGGACGCTTGCGTATTCAGGCGCGCGGTTCGACTTGGCCGGCGGGGGAGAGAGCCATTTTGCCCAGGGGCTTTGGGTAAGCGGGGATTATTTCCGCGTGCTGGGTGTAGCGCCACTGCGAGGGAGGGTATTCACGGCCGAGGACGACCGGCGCGGCGGAGGGACTTCCGGGCCCGTCGCTGTGATTAGCTATGGATTTTGGAAACGCAATTTCGGAGGAGATGCGAACGTTCTTGGCAAGACCTTGAACTTGAACCGTCACCCGTTCGAGATCGTGGGCGTGACGCCGCCGTGGTTCACGGGACTGGACGTAGATCATTCGTTCGACGTGGCGATTCCGATCGGTTGCGAGCCGATCCTGCACACGGACCGTAGCTGGTTGGACAGCAGGTCCACGTGGTGGTTGAATATCCTGGGGCGGATTCGCACGGGAGAGACGGTTGAGCAGGCGCAGGCCCGCACGAGCGCGATCGCGCAGGAGGTTTTCCGGGCTACGCTTCCGGCGGGGTTCGAGCTGCGGGATCAGAAGGACTATCTGAAGAGTACCCTGGTGCTGAGTCCGGCGGCGGTGGGATTCTCGCCGACAGGACACCAGTACCGGAAGGCGCTGTTTACCTTGATGGGCATCGTGGGACTGGTGCTATTGATCGCGTGTGCGAATATCGCCAATTTGTTGTTGGCGAGAGCCAGCGCGCGACATCGCGAATTCTCGGTGCGGATGGCGATTGGAGCAAGCCGCCGGCGAGTGATCCGGCAACTGATGACGGAGAGTCTGCTGCTTTCGACCCTGGGAGCGATGGGCGGATTTCTTCTGGCGCTGTGGGGAAGCAGGTTGCTCGTGCATATGCTTTCGACGCAAAGAAATCCATTGGAGATCGACATCTCGCCCGATCCGCATGTCCTGGCCTTCACCTTCGCCGTGACGATCTTGACGGCGGCCTTGTTCGGACTCGCGCCGGCCGTGCGGGCGACGCGGATCGAGCTGAACCAGGCGCTGAAGGAGAGTGCGCGGAAGGCGGTTCCCGGTTCCACCCGTTTCCAATTGGGCAAGGCGTTGGTGGCGGGGCAAGTGGCGCTTTCGCTGGTGCTGCTGGTAGGCGCGGGCGTATTCCTGAAGACGCTGGGAAATCTGTTGGCGGTGAATCCGGGCTTCGATCCGCGAAATATCTTGGCGATCAACGTGGACGTCCAGCAGGCCGCGATTCCGAAAGGCGAACGGGTCCGCGTATACGGTGAGATTCTCGAACGCCTTCGGGCGACGCCGGGCGTGGTGTCGGCGGCGAGCAACGCGATTCCCCCGATCAGTGGTGGCGGATGGGACCAGTGGACTGATCCGGAAGGCTACGCGGCGAAATCGCGCGAAGACACGCTGGTGTATCTGAACAGGATGTCGCCCGGTTATTTCAAGACGATGAAGACGCCGCTGCTGGCTGGCCGCGATTTCAACGATCACGATGATTTGAATGCGCCGCTGGCAATGATTGTTGGGGAATCGACGGCTCGGCACTTCTTTGGCCGCGCGAATCCGATCGGCAAGACGATCGGCATTGACGGGCCCGGTGGCCCCGGCAGTCCGAAGGACGTCTACCAGATCGTCGGGGTGGTAAGCGATGCGAAATACTTCGACATCGGCGAGGAGACGCTAACGACGGCGTATTTGGCGGCGGGCCAGGAGAAAGAGCCCGGAACGGGTGTCTACTTCACGCTCCGCACAAGCGGCCCCGTGGAAGCGCTGATCCCGTCGGCGCGCAAGGCGATCCTGGGCGTCCACCCCGGCGTGTCGCTGGAATTTCGCAACTTCGAAACGCAAGTAAAAGAATCCCTGTTGCAGCAGAGAATCGTCGCGCTGCTGGCGGCGATTTTCGGATCGCTGGCGCTGCTGCTGGCGATGGTAGGTCTATACGGCGTCACCAACTACGCCGTCGCGCGGCGCAAAAGCGAGATCGGCATCCGCATCGCCCTCGGCGCGGGCCGCCGGCGCGTGGTTTGGCTGATCATGCGCGACATGGTCATGCTGCTGGCCATCGGACTTCCCGTTGGTCTCGCGGTCTCCTTGGGAGCGGGCCGCCTCATCGCGAGCTTACTCTACGGCGTGCGCCCGAACGATCCCTGGCAACTCGCCGGCGCGGCGATCCTTCTCGCCGCGGCTACGGCGATTGCCGCCTATCTCCCGGCTCGCCGCGCGGCGCGGTTGGACCCAATGGCGGCGCTGCGGGAAGAGTAAACGGTGGCGGCCGATGGAAAATTCCTGGCTCGGTGAAATTTGGCGGCGGCTTCGGTTTCTGGTCGGCGGAGCGCGATTCGACGAAGATCTGGCGGAGGAGATGCGCCTGCATTTGGAGTTGCGGGCGGAGGAAAAGCGTGCGGCGGGGATGAGCGAGAGCGAAGCGCGCTCCAGTGCGCATCGCGCCTTCGGCAACGCAACGCTCGAGCGCGAGAAAAGCCGCGAGGCTTGGGGTTGGCGATGGCTGGCTTGTTTGGGGCAGGACGTGCGCTATGGCCTGCGGGCGCTACGCGCGAATCCAGGCTTTGCGGCGGCGGCCGTGCTGTCGCTGGCGTTGGGAATCGGCGCCAACACGGCGATTTTCAGCATCGTGAATGCGGTGATGCTGCGGACGCTGCCGGTGGAAGATCCGCGGAAGCTGGTGCTTGTTCATCTGGGTGACCAAGGATCTGTGACCAATCCGATTTGGGAGCAATTGCGGGATCATCAGAGGGCGTTTTCGGGAATGCTGGCGTTTTCGGAGCGCCGGTTCGATTTGGGCTATGGGCGAGAGAGCCACTTTGTGAACGGGGCGTGGGTGAGCGGGGATTTTTTCCGGGTGCTGGGAGTAGCGGCGCTGCGCGGGAGGGTAATTAGCGCTCAGGACGACCGGCATGGCGGAGGGAAGGAGGGGCCGGTGGCGGTGATCAGCTACGGATTCTGGAAGCGAAATTTCGGAGGGGACGCGAACGTCATTGGCAAGACGGTGCGATTGAACCGGCACAAGTTCGAGATTATCGGCGTCACGCCTCCTTGGTTTACAGGTCTGAATGTGGATCACCCGCTCGACGTGGCGATTCCGATCGGTTGCGAGCCTCTTTTGAGTTCAGAAGGCAGCCTGTTGAATAATGGGGTCGCGTTTTGGTTGCGCGTAATGGGGCGGATTCGCGAGGGGGATACGATCGAGCGGGCGCAGGCCCGCGTGAGCGCGATCGCGCCCGGGATTTTCCGGGCTACGCTTCCGGCTCAATTTGAGGCGCAAGATCGACAAGAGTATCTGAAAAGTCCGATAATGCTCAGTCCGGCGGGAGGAGGGTTCTCCGCGACGGGGAACCAATACCGAAAGGCGTTACTTACCTTGATGGCGATCGTCGGATTGGTGTTGTTGATCGCCTGCGCGAATATCGCCAATCTGTTGCTGGCGCGAGCGAGCGCGCGACAGCGGGAATTCTCGGTGCGGATGGCGATCGGGGCGAGCCGGTGGCGCGTGATCCGGCAACTGATGACGGAGAGCGTGCTGCTCTCGGTCTTGGGAGCATCGGGAGGATTTCTTCTTGCGTTGTCGGGAAGCAGGTTGTTGGTGCGCATGCTCTCCACGCAGGGCAATCCGTTGGAGATCGACGTCTCGCCAGATACGCATGTGCTCGCGTTCACCGCCGCCGTGACGGTATTGACGGCTGTGTTGTTCGGACTAGCGCCGGCGCTGCGGGCGACGAGGATCGAGTTGAACCAGTCGCTGAAAGAAAGCGCGCGTGGCGCGGTTCCCGGTTCGAGCCGGTTGCAATTGGGCAAAGCGTTGGTGGTGGGGCAGGTGGCGCTTTCGCTGATGCTGCTGGTGTGTGCGGGTGAGTTCTTGAAGACGCTTGGGAATCTATTGGCGGTGAATCCGGGATTCGATCCGCATAACATTTTGGCGATCGACGTGGACGTCCAGCAGGCGGCGATTCCTAAAGGCGAACGTCTCCGCGTTTATGGGGACATCCTCGACCGTCTACGAACGATGCCGGGGGTGGTCTCGGCGGCGATTTCCGATTTTACTCCCATTAGTCATCGCGGGCAGCTTCGCTATAGTTTCCCCGAGGGTTTCGCGGCGAAATCGCGGAACGACACGTTGTTGTATTTAAATCGTGTATCGCCTGGCTATTTTCAAACGATGGCGACGCCCTTATTGGCTGGCCGCGACTTTACCGATCACGACGACGTGAATGCGCCGCTAGCGACGATCGTCGGCGAATCCACGGCCCGGCATTTCTTCGGCGGAGCAAATCCGATCGGCAAGACGATCGGCCTCGACCCCATCGGCAAACCCGGCGGCCCGATGGACATTTATGAGGTCGTGGGGGTGGTAGAAGACGCGAAGTATTTCAGGATCGACGAGGAGACGGTGAGGACGGTCTATCTGTCGCGGGCTCAAGAAAAGGAGCCGTGGCCGGAAAACTGTTTCACGCTCCGCACCAGCGGCCCCGTGGAAGCGCTGATCCCGTCGGCGCGCAAGGCGATCCTGGGCGTCCACCCCGGCGTGTCGCTGGAATTTCGCAACTTCGAAACGCAAGTAAAAGAATCCCTGTTGCAGCAGAGAATCGTCGCGCTGCTGGCGGCGATTTTCGGATCGCTGGCGCTGCTGCTGGCGATGGTAGGTCTATACGGCGTCACCAACTACGCCGTCGCGCGGCGCAAAAGCGAGATCGGCATCCGCATCGCCCTCGGCGCGGGCCGCCGGCGCGTGGTTTGGCTGATCATGCGCGACATGGTCATGCTGCTGGCCATCGGACTTCCCGTTGGTCTCGCGGTCTCCTTGGGAGCGGGCCGCCTCATCGCGAGCTTACTCTACGGCGTGCGCCCGAACGATCCCTGGCAACTCGCCGGCGCGGCGATCCTTCTCGCCGCGGCTACGGCGATTGCCGCCTATCTCCCGGCTCGCCCCGCGGCGCGGTTGGACCCAATGGCGGCGCTGCGGGAAGAGTGAGCGCGAGGAAGCGGTCCAGGTCATACAACGCCGCCTGACCGGGCGGGGAGAAGCGGCTGTCGAACGGGAGCCGGGCGCCGAAGCGGGCGATGAAGCTGGTGAAGAGATCGAAGGCATGGTCGGTCCATGGAAATTCGATCTCGACCACCGGGACGCGGGCGGCGCGGAGGGCGGAGGCGAAGGATCGCGTGGCTTCGATCTTCGCGACGGAATCGAATTCCCCTTGCAGGAGGAGCGCGGGGACCGACCGCGAGGTGACGTAAGAGCGAACGTCGGCCGCGTCGTAGGCGCGCGGCACTTCGTCCGGCATTCCTCCCATCACGTTCCGCATCATTTGTTCTGTCGGCATGGGGCCGGAGGGCATGTTTGTTTTGGGATCCGACAAGGGCATCTTCGCGGTGGCTCGGACGCCGGTGCGGGCGAATTTACCGAGTTCGCTGGTTACGAAGGCGCGCATATCGACCGGGCTGTAGTAGGCGACGGCGGCGGCGACAGAAGCGTCGCATCCCGTCAAATCCGGCGTGGCGAACTCGGGCCGATCGACTGCATAAGCGGCGAGCAATGCGACCTCGCCTCCGGCGGAAGCGCCGCTAAGAACGATGCGCCGGGGATCGACGCCGTAGCGGGCGGCGTGCGCTTTCATCCAGACCACCGCGCGCCGCGCGTCGGCAACCATGCCGGGCAGGTCCGCCTCCGGAGCGAGGCGATAGGAGACGTCCATAACGACGTGCCCCTGCGCCGCCAGATGCCGGAACATGACGTCCGTTCCCCAGTCTTTGTCGGCCATGTGCCAGGAGCTTCCATGGAGATAGACGAAGGCAACGCCGGAGCGATTCCCTTCGGAGCGGGGGAGCCAGAGGTCGGCGAGAAGAATGCGGCCGTTCGCCGGAAGCTTCCAGAACTTCACGTCCCGCTCAAGGCGCGGCGCCGGATCTTGAAACTCGAATGGCGACCAAGGATGGGGGAGCATCGAATG
>VFSW01009073.1_pt1 | contig 14216 bp, 13 predicted proteins | sample 5358111 | NCBI WGS metagenome assembly VFSW01 (sample SAMN11554181, study PRJNA540505) | mine drainage metagenome | isolation source: sediment from site ElyBrook_90M | place: USA: Ely Copper Mine, Vershire, VT | collected 2017
CGAATGCGGAGGGGGAAGTGTTTTTTCTTGACATCCCCTTTTATAGAACCCGCCCAACTGGAGTAAAACCCACGATGGTGCCAGTTCGCCCGGTCAAGCAACCTCAAGACCAAAGCGGGGGGCAATAGGCATGGGACGACAGGTCCTGTTTCACATGCTGTCACGAGACTGTCAGGATTTCTTGGCTCACGTCACGCAGCATGCTTCAGTTTGGCCTATAGAAAGAGATTCGGACTCTTCCAAAGTCGAACCAGTGCGAAGTCCTTGCTCGCTTGGTCAAGTCATTATCCTGTGGAACAAAGATTTGCTGCCTGTCCTAAAGAGGAAGCACATACCAAAGTCCATAAAGGGGCCATACTATAGAGTTGATAGCTCGTTACCAGTTGTAGAGCTTTCAATTCCGCGTGAAGCGGATTGGGAGGGATTACCATCATTAACCCAAGGTCGAATTTACGCGAGTTTTGACTATCCGAATAGAGACTTGAATGAGTGGTTCGACTCGATGAGTAAGTGGATCCGAAAGAACTTTAGTAAGAATCCTGTAGGGTTAACCAGCGGCTACGTTGGTCCTGCGGCCCTCAAATGGTTTCAGGCAGGAGGAATTCTATTGCCATTTGTCCGACCAATCTCTTCGCCATACTGGATATCATTTGTAAACGCACAGCATCGGAACGCAAATATAAAGACGTAAGCGGACGAGTGGGGCGTATTCGAAGAAGCGGGTTTGACCATTCGGTGGGCCACTCCTTCGCGGGTTTTCCGAAGGGGTGGTAGGTTTGATTTGTGACGTACTTTGTGACGTAACCCTGCCATGCTAGCCCTTGCAAACGCCCCCAACGCAGGCCAAACGCTTGCAACCCATTCACCGCAAATTTCGCGCTAGCGAATTGATCCCATGCAACTTGCACTCACTCCACCTCATCTTTTTCCCAATCCGCCCAGCAAATTGACACGGTAGAGGTCTGAGGTTCGATACTGTACGGTAATCGAGCAGTTTCCCACTCGAATTCCAAAGCACGCTACAGCCTCAACCCGTCGGAAAAGTCAGACTGTGGCAAACTCGCCACGAAATCACCGAGAAAAGTTCTAAAATCGTCCCCTTGGGCGCACCACTCCTCCCCATGTTTGAAGTATATGTATTGCAAAGCGAGTCGTCTGGGGGCATGTATGTCGGATATACCCCTGATTTGACGTAGCGCTTAGGCCAGCATAACCGCGAAATCATTTTATAGCAGAGGACGCAGCAGTGTGACTTAAGTCACTGCGTGTGCACCCTCCCTTGGCGCTAGATAGGGTATCCTAAGAAGGCTCAGCTTAGGAGATCCCACCATGAAATCCAAAAAGCCTGATCGTAGAGGATTTTTGAAGGGAAGCGCAGCCCTTGCCGGCTTGGCCGCGGGATCAATACCGTTCGGGAATGGCAATGCGCACGCGGGCATCCCCGCCGGCGACCCACACCTCAAGCTGGGCGTGACCCCCGACAAACCCACGATCGAGGATTTGGCATACGGCGGGCGCTCTGGCTTCGAGACCAGCGACCGGACGGCGCTCATGGGATCAGGCGGGGCGACTGGGCTGAGAAATCTGACTCCCCTTCAGGATTCGATTGGAATTATCACGCCTCCTTCTCTTCATTTCGTGGTCAGCCGTGATTTACAGATGCCCAACATTGATCCGCGGGATCACACTCTCATGATTCACGGTCTGGTGGATCGTCCGCTGGTCTTCACGATGGAGGAATTGAAGCGCTTCCCGTCCGTCTCCCGAATTCATTTCCTGGAATGCACCGGAAACAGCAGCGTCTATCAGTACAAGAGCATGTTGAAGGATCTGAAGAAGGCGAATTCACCCGAATTGACCAGGAGCACATACCTAATCCAACAAGTTCATGGCAGAGCTTCCACCAGTGAATGGACCGGGGTTCCTCTCTCCCTGCTGCTCAAGGAAGCCGGTGTGCAAACGGGAGCGATCTGGATGATTGCGGAAGGGAATGATGTTGGGAAACACTCGAAGAGCGTTCCCGTCGCAAAAGCATTGGACGATGTGCTCGTGGCCTACGGCCAAAACGGCGAAGCGCTGCGGCGCGAACAGGGTTATCCCTTGAGGCTGCTTGTGCCCGGCTGGCAGGGAGTCAACAACGTGAAGTTTTTGAGGAGCATCAAGCTGGTGGACAAACCTTATTACGTGAGGCCGGAAATCAGCCAGTACACCAATTTGCGGCCGGACGGCAAATCGAGTTGGTACGGATATCAAATTGGGTCGAAATCCCTGATCACCTTTCCATCGGACGCGCACCATCTGCCGGAGCGCGGCTTTTATGAGATTTCCGGTTTGGCCTGGAGCGGCAGGGGCGCGATCCGCCGGGTGGAGGTCAGCACCGATAACGGAAGAACCTGGAAGGACGCGGAACTTCAGCAGCCGATCTTCCGAAAGGCGTTCACGCGATTCCGCTTCGACTGGAATTGGGACGGTTCCGAAGCCGTGATCATGTCCCGTTGCACCAATGAATATGGCGACATTCAGCCGACGATGATGGAGATTGCCCAGATGTGGGGCGACAGCGCGGAGCCTCGCATCCCGGCCACTGAAATTGTGAAATTTTGGGAAACCGCGGATGTCCTGGAGTTCTTCAACAATCCGATTCAGCCCTGGAGAATCGAGCGGGACGGGAGCGTGAAGGATGCGTTGTACAGCACTCTCAATGTCAAAATTTAGTTTTCTGCTGCCGGGAATAATTTTTCTGGCATTCGGCGCGGCCCAGGCGCAGTCCCCCACCTACAAGATGGGGAGGGCTCCGACGGCGGCGGAATTGCGCGCCTGGGACAACGTTGTAGGTTCCGACGGCAAGGAACTTCCTAACGGAAGCGGAACGGCCGTGGAAGGCGCGAAGATCTATGCCGCCAAGTGCGCCGTCTGCCATGGAGCGAACGGAGAGAGTCCATCCCCGAACCCGCGTTTGGTGGGTGGTGTGGGAACGCTTAGTTCCGGTAACCCCACACGAAGTTCAGGGAGCATTGTGCCGTTTGCAACGACGATTTGGGATTTCACCAACCGCGCCATGCCCGTTGGTGCGGCCGGGACCCTCACCCCAAACGAGGTCTACGCGGTGACCGCCTTTATACTCTTCAAGAACGGCATCATTAAAGAGACCGAGGTCCTCGACAAGAAGAGTCTGGTGGAAGTCCAGATGCCGAATCGTAATGGATTTTATCCCGACCCCCCACAAACAACGCCGGATAAGATCCGCTCCTGGCTGCCCTATTGGAATCAAGCAAAACCGGCGGCGAAACCCGCGGCGAAATAAGAAGGCCTTTGTGGTTTGATCGGAAGGACGAAATCCTGGACCGCTATCAAGAATCCCGGCGATTAGCAGTTGAGGGGGGAATAGTTGCGGCGGGAAAATGGTTGATCTTCGCTAATTCACGCGCAAAAAGCGGATTGCCGGGGAATTCCGCTACGAGTTCGCTAAGCTGTCTTCGCGCTGTTTCCGTGTCCTTCTCGCGTAGAGCAGCCATGGCCAGCAATATCTTCGCAAACGGCCGAAGGTAGCGGCCATGTTCGGCGGCTATCTTAAGTTGCTGGATCCCTGCTTTCTGGTCGCCGTGGATTCCAGCGAACCCGAGGAAGAACCTCTTGAATCCCGGTAGACTTCCGATGATGTAATTTGCAGTGCCCAGCCCAAGATAGGCATCGGCGGCATCTGGAGCGATTATCAGAAGTTTCTTCGCGTACTGATCCGCTTCGCCAATCTTCTTCAGGCTGTCGAGCTGACGCTTGTCAATAAGACTTCCGTAGTCGGCCTGCATACCCAAGCTCAGGGCCATGGCAAACAGGGCATTGGGGTCGTTCGGATTCACCTTTAATTGCGTTTGCGCCAGGTCCTGGGCCCGCTTGGCCGCGGCGAAGAAGGCCGCTCGCAATTCCGGGTCCGGTTTGAGTGAGATCTTGCCCAAGAATCGGTCATTGTCCAGGAAAAACTCAGAGGTCAGGACGCCCTGCCGGTAACACTCCTCAAACAAGTACGCTGCTGCTTCCGCGGCACTCCCGAGTGGGTTCTCCGGATGAGATATCTGCAAAGCCCTAAACTGCTTGTGGGCCTCTTCAGGCTTCAGATCGTAGAGAAGGTGAAAGCCGGCATCGAGTTCCGGGACATGCAAAGCCTCTATCGGATTTTGTTCAGGCTGAGCTGACACCGCCCGAACATCAAATACCCCCGCGATCAACGAGCTGAAAAGAAGCAAGCAGATCACTCGTAGGCAGTTGTTCTCAATCGCCCAAAGGGGATAGTGAAGGCTCCACTTGGTAACCATCGGACATGAATTCTACCTGACGTTATAGTGTGGCGGCCACACCCGGATCGCCTGAATCGCCTGGCGATGAAAGCGAAGGCGCGGCAGAATTCGGCTGCGCAGAAGCAGGCTCATCGCTTTGGAAGTAATTCAATTGCCGCTCCCGCATTCCGATGAGAGAGCTTCCCGGGACTTGACCAGTCCAAAATGATTCCGCGACTGCTTATCCTTTTTCCTTCGGCACGACTTCCACGGTCATATGGCTGAGTTTGGTGTAGATGCGGCCGCGCCGGCGTAACGGCCACCAGTCGTAAAGGTAGATCTGCATTGGCCGCCACATCGCGACCCAGCCTGCAATCGTCAGGCTCTCGCGCAAGACGGCGGCCCAGGTGCCTACGTCGCCACGCAAGAATGCCTTACTGATCGCAAGACAGATGGCCAGGAACGTCAAGCCGATCAACAAAGTGGTGCGGCCCTGCTTCAAGAGATGCCGGAACTGGAGCCCGGTAATCTCCGAGCGGTGCGTGAAGTAGTTGTGGATGGCCTGCCGGATCAGTTCGGTGGGATTCTCCGCCGGCCACTGCTCCAGGTAGACACGCAATTTCAGCCGGGCGTCCGGTGGAAACTCCTCCGCCCAGTCCAAAATAAATTCCACCGCTTCATCGTCGAGATCCTTTTCGATGAACGGGGAGGGATCCATCGAGTTGAAGAGCTGGCTTACCTCGCGCAGCCTCAGCTTGATGGTGCCTGTGTGTACTGAAGCCTTTGCAACGTGGTCCGGTGAGGAAGGATGCATGAGATGAGAGATTCTCGAGTGGTCTCGTCAGCGGCGCGTGACGTGAGTGTCCTGGTCGATCACCCTGACGGCATCGCCGCTTGGACGGCTCACGCGACCGATAACGTACCCCCCGCCGCCGCAGTTTTCAATTTTTCCTTGTTACTCGAAGTCGGAGCGTCGGGCCAGGACCCGAGAGATTTGGATTATCGGAATGTGGCGCAACTGTTTCCTAAGACCCTCAAGCCAGTTTCCTTCGGGGGAACTAATCAGAACCCAGCATCGCGCGGCAATGCCTACGATGGCATCGGAATCAGCGCAGGCTACTGGAACTACTGAGCCGCTGAAATCAGGAAATACGCATTCCAATCCTCTCTGTCTTACCTCGGCGTTTCGTCGGCTGGGCCATTGGACCCTCATACATTCGTCAAAACGAAATTTTCACGGCGCGCACGCTGGTGGTGTAGCATCACACCGATTGATCTCTGGTATTTCGAGGCGCGAATATGAAAATGATTAAAAAGGGTATAGTAATCCTCGTTGTGATCGTGGCGTTGGCGCTCGTGACTCTTCGTATCACTGGTCTCGAACCGGAATATCTGGACTTAAACCAGCTTCGCGCCCACGGCATGATCGCCCGCCCTGGATTGTGGCTGAAAGGAGAAGTCGTGACCACGCCGGTCACGGACTGGTCCTTCGTCACCACGATGCCGCATCCCGGGCAAAGCCTCAATACTGTGCTGGTCGAGACGCGCACGCGCTACTTCATTCCACACTCGGTCCGGACGGTTCCCGCCGTTCGCAACGGCCAGCTCTACCTGCACTCGCATCAGGATCGAATGGACGTGCCGTTTCCTAACGACAAGTCATGGACCTCCAATGCGGTCCGCGATCCCCGCGTGCGCATCAAGATCGGCGACAAATTATACGAAGCGACTCTGATATTGGTCGCGGATCGCTCGCAGGCCATCGCTCTCCTGGGAAGGAATCCCGAAGTTGTGGAGAAGGGGACGGACGGGAAAGATCACGTCGTGGGGTACGACCACGTCTTCCGCGTTTTCCAAAGGAACATTTCGGAATACGGCGGCGAACAGTTGTCTCCGAGCACGGTCGGTCTGGTACCAGAGACGAAACCATAAGAATGAGAGGGAGGCTTGCTGTTGGGCGAAGTGCGAGGCTCTCTTCAATGCATACAAATTTGATGAATGGGGTCAAAAGTCGGCCAGTTTTTCGCATTTGGAGATCGAGGATTTTAAAAGATTTCTTCTTTATTTTTCCGTTCTTGGGTACCACCTCAAGATTCAGAGTGCTGGCGTCGAGCGCCCCAGGATACCCGGCGTTCGCTTTCGGTTTTTGCCGGCAATGATTCCGCCAGTGCTTACGGCTCACGTTTCTTTCGCGCGGACATTTTCATGGAATGGGCGCAGGGCACAAGAGGCAAATGCAAGGCAGCCTTTGCGCAATTCCAAGGTCGAGGTTCAACCCGGGTACTTTCCTGTAATGTAGCTATGCAAGTCGGATATGGTTTGTTGCTGTGCGGAAATGATCCGCTTCACCAGATCACCGACGGAAATGACCCCCAATATTATTTCCCGCTCGATGACCGGCAGATGGCGGATGTGCTTCTCTGTCATGATGGTCAAGCAATCCTGGATCGTCTCATCGGGAGTCACAAAGATTGCGGGACTTGTCATGATCTCCTTCACCGGGGTTTCCTTGGAGGACTTTCCCTGCAGGATGATTTTTCGGGCGTAATCACGCTCGGAAACGACACCCACCAGCTTTCCCTCGGAGATCACGAGCAAGGCTCCCACATGCTTCTCCGCCATGATTTCTATGGCGGTGTAGACGCATTCCTCGGGCGAGACATGCCAGACGTTCTGGTCCTTGGCTTTCAAGACCGATCGGACTGTGTCCACAAGATCCATCAGCGCTCTTTTCTGATCCGCGGTCTTCAGTGAAATTTCTAAATTTCGACCTGTCTCGATCATTGGCCATGACCATACGGCAGCCATTTTTTCGTGTCAAGTTCAAATCGCCTTGGTATCAAATCGCCTTGGCATTCCGAGGGGACCTGCGGATTAGAAAAGTGATTATCGGAAGGCGGAACGAATCGAACCGCAGGGCACAAACCGCGTTTTGTTAAGTGAGCGTTCCGGTACGGATCCTGCGGCCCGCGGAATTTACCGCCCCTTCGAATTATCCGCCGAAAGCCGGCCAGCGGCCTAGCCCGGGATAAACATCCGCACGGCCGCGAGGCCCATGACCACCGTAGCGCTCCAGCCAAGGATAACGATCGGCCGGCTCGCGGCATATTCGCCCATCACGGTTTTTTTTGAAACCAGCAGGATGATCACAACCATCAGCGGAACGGCGACCACGCCGTTGATGACCGCGCTCCAGAATAGCGCCTTCATCGGGCTGATCGGCGAATACTGGATGACGAGTCCCGCGAGGACGCTGACGGCGATGATTCCGTAGAAGCCGCGCGCGTCCGTGGCCTTGCGCTCCAGGCCCCACTTCCAGCCCATGGCCTCGCACAGGGCGTAAGCGGCGGAGCCGGCCAGGACCGGCACGCCGATCAAGCCGACGCCCAAAATTCCAAGAGCAAAGAGCCAATACGCAAAGTCGCCGGCCAGCGGCCGAAGCGCGCCGGCGGCCTGCGCCGCCGTATTGATGTCGGTGATTCCCGCAACATGGAGCGTGACAGCAGTCGCCAGAATGATGAAATAGGCCGCGATGTCGGAATAGAACATGCCGCTCCACGTGTCCCACCGGATGCGGCGAAGCTCCCGGCCTGCGGCCCGCGCGTCGCGCACGAGAGGCGCGGTGCCGGGTATTTTCCGCATGTCTTCGACCTCTTCCGAAGCCTGCCAGAAGAAGAGGTAAGGACTGATGGTCGTGCCAAAGATGCCGACTACCACGGCAGCGGCGGTAGAATTCGGCGTGAATTTTGGCCAGACCGTTCGCAGCGCCACTTCGCCCCACGGGACATGAACGGTGAACAGGACCGCGGCGTATGCGAGCAAAGAGAGCGTCAGCCACTTCAGGTAGATGACGTAGCGGTGGTAAGGAATAAAGATTTGAAGCACCAGCGTCCCAAACACGAAGAAAACCGTCATCAGGTGGCGATTGACTCCGGTGACGAGTTCGCCGACTTCGCCCATGGCAGCGACATCGGCGGCTATGTTGAGCGTGTTGGCGACAAGCAAGAGAAGTACGACGCCATGTAGCACAGTCGGCGAAAAGGCGGCCTTGATATTCGCGGCGAGTCCTTTTCCCGTAACCCGGCCCAGGTTCGCGCACATGGACTGAATCGCGGCCATCAAGGGAAAGGCCAGCAGCATCGTCCAGAGCATGCTCAGGCCGAATTGAGCGCCGGCCTGGGAATAGGTGGCTATGCCGCTGGGGTCATCGTCAGCCACTCCGGTAATCAGCCCCGGACCCGGACGCGCGAGCGGGTGCACCTTCAGGCGCTCCCAAAGCACCCGCAAGTGATTCCTTCGCTGCGGTGTATTGGGGCCGTTGATCAAGACTGGATTCCCGGCTTATACATGTGGTCTGCTCATCGTACGCTCTCTCCGATGAAAAATATGTGAAAAAGCGAAACCGCTCAAACCGGGCGCCCGGCTCGACTTCCGGGCTCTTCCCGGCGTCTCATCTTTTGTTCTCGCGGGATTATCCATCAGTCGTTATATTGCTAAGGAATTATGGCGCATGGCGAACGGGCGCGGACTGTACCGGTGGAGATTGTGATTCACTTAGTTAAAAGCCAGAACTATTGTTTTCGCGTGGGCATGCCGCTCGAATCCGGGGTGCGCGAGCGATGAGCGACGCCAGCATCGCAGTTCCCGGCATGCGGGCTGACAGCCAGCCGCTTGTCAATCCTTGGATCGTCGCGCTCGTGGTGACGATGGCGACCTTCATGGAGGTGCTGGACACCAGCATCGCCAACGTCTCGCTGCCGCACATTGCCGGCGGACTTTCCGCGGGTGTGGATGAGAGCACGTGGATCCTGACGTCCTATCTTGTTTCCAACGCCATCATCCTGCCGATGAGCGGGTGGTTCTCCAACCTGATGGGGCGAAAGAACTTTTACATGCTGTGCGTGGCGATCTTCACGATCAGCTCGTTTTTGTGCGGGCTGGCGCCGAATCTGGGATCGCTGATCTTCTTTCGCGTGCTCCAGGGACTGGGAGGAGGCGGCTTGCAGCCCAGCGAGCAGGCCATCCTTGCGGACACTTTTCCTCCTGCCAAGCGCGGCATGGCCTTCGCCATTTACGGCATGGCCGTGGTGGTGGCGCCGGCCATCGGGCCGACACTCGGTGGATTCATTACGGACAACTACAGTTGGCGGTGGATTTTTTATATCAACGTGCCCATCGGCGTGATCTCGCTGCTCCTGACGTCGCGGCTGATCAGCGACCCGCCGCATCTGAACGAGCAGAGAAAACGGCTGTTTAGTATTGATTACATTGGCCTGGGTTTGCTCGCTCTTGGGCTGGGCGCGCTGCAGGTGGTTTTGGATAAGGGGCAGCGCGATGACTGGTTCGACTCGCATTTCATCGGTATTCTTACGGCGGTTGCGGCCGCTGCGCTCGTGGCCGTCATCTTCTGGGAGTGGAACCACGAGCATCCCATCATTGATCTGAGGCTGTTCCGCGACCGCTCCTTCGCAACGGCCAACGTGCTGATGTTCGCCATCGGGTTTGTGCTGTGGGGCACGACGCTGCTGATCCCGCTCTTTGCGCAAACGCTCTTGGGTTATCCCGCGGAGCAGGCGGGGCTGGTGTTGATGCCGGGCGGTTTGCTCATCATTGCTTTGCTGCCGCTGGTGGGGAGGATGCTGGAGCGAACCGATCCGCGGCGAATGATGGTCTTTGGCCTGTGCATCCTGTCCACGTCCATGTTTTACATGACGCACTTCGATCTGGAGGTCGCCTTTCGCAACGTCGTTATTGCCCGGCTGATCCAGGGAGGAGGCATGGCTTTCCTCTGGGTCCCGATCAACACCGTGGCGTATTCCTATTTGCCGCGGGAGAAGAACAACGCCGCGTCCGGGCTGATTAACCTCGCGCGCAACGTTGGCGCGAGCATGGGCATTTCCTTTGTCACGACGATGCTTGACCGCAGGGCGCAGTTCCACCAAGCCCGATTGGTATCGCATCTCGATCCGGGAAATCCGCGCTTGCAACAGATGCTGCAGGGCGCGACGGCCGCGCTGAAGGTGCATGGCAGTTCCACAGCACCGCAGCAGGCCTACGCCCTTCTGCAGTACAACGTTCAGCGCCAGGCAACGATGCTCTCCTACATTGATAATTTCTATATTCTCGCCATCGTGGCCTTGTGCTTGATCCCGGTGGTCTTTTTGGTCAAGAAGCCCCGCAAAGGGGGAGGGATGGTCTCGCATTAACGGGCTCTTCCAACATTCATTCTTTTAGCGTGACATTCTGAGGGGGCATTGCGCCAGGCCGTGCAGGAACCGTCAGGATGAGTGGGCAAGTGCATCCACACTTCGGCGAAGCGTTAACAAATGGGATTATCGGGAAATGGCTGTCAGAGAGCCCAATCCGCGCCAATGGCGGCAATATGCGAGCTAGCAAATACCGCTGGGTTTGGATCCCGTTCCACTCTCCTGCGTCGCAGTGCTCTGGGGGTTTACCATCGTAGGTGGTATTGTCCCGGCGAGATTTGTCGCGCATTCCTGAATGACTTGGGGGATTGCGGAGAGCGGGGAAGGAAGAGCCGGAATGGATCGGTCGGGTGCTTGGAAATTGAATGCACTCGTGAGATCGCCGACGGTTGCACGACGCCAAGCACTCAGGTTCGGTACCTCGGCCCCGAACCGCGATTCCAAAAATCGCAATATAGAAGTGTGATCGAAGAGATCCGAGGACACAAATCCACCTCGACTAAACGGAGAGATGACCAACATGGGGACTCGAAACCCCAAACCAATCGTACCGGAGATAGCAGGGGTCCCAGCCGCAATGGGATCAGGGATAGCGGGTACCGTGACGAATTCCCCAGGTGTGCCGGGCGGCGGCGTCATCGGCGCGACGTGGTCGAAAAATCCGCCGTTCTCATCGTAAGTTGCAAAAAGCACGCTCTTTGCCCACTGCGCTGGATTTGCCATCATTGCAGCGACAATCAAAGATAGCGCGCTTTCGCCAAACAACGAGGGCGCGGGTGGGTGGTCGGAGGTTACGAGGGATCCAATCAGCCAGGAAACTTGAGGCAAATTGCCCGAAGCTAAATCCGTCAGAAAATCTGCCGGAAACTGTGGTCCGAATGCCTTCTGATACAGGACCGACGAGGGGTCCTGAAAATTCTTAAAGTATGAAAGAATGTTGTCCGATAGAATCCCTCCCAACAAAGTCCCCTCTGGAGACGCGTAAACTTTCCAGGAAATCCCGCGCGCTTCGAGCTGCTCGGGCATCGTGGTATATGTCAGGCGGCCATAGAACGACGATCGATTCGCCACCAAAGTTTGAATCAGAGGTCCGCCATTCCTTCCATCCGGGTCGATCGAAGCCGCCATGGTATAAAGGCGATTCGGATCGGTGGGACCAATTGTGGAGCAGAAATAGTTGTCGCAAATCGTGAATTCGTCAGCCACCGCATAGTAAAAGGGAAGGTCCGCGCGGGTGTAGTAACCCATTGTCAGGATGGCGTCGTTGGCATTGATTGCCAGACGCGAAGTGACGAAGCCATCCATTGCGCCATTGTTCCAGCTCTGATGCTGTGGCACCCAGTCGTGGGTAATGTCGTGAGTGCAGGCAGCATTGATGCTGGATGTGTCCAGGTGGTAGGGCAATAACTTGCCTACCGGCACGTTATTCGTGTTTCCTTGATAGGGTTGCTGAAATGCCGGACTCTGATCGGAGAATCCGCGGACGCCCCGGTAGCTTCCGAAATAGTGATCGAAGGACCGATTTTCCTGGATGAAGATGACGACGTGCTCTACGTCTGTTAGCTTCGCGCAAACTGATGGAAAGAGCGAAGTGTTGGAGGCAAGACCGCCGCAACCACTTAGAACCGAAGATGCGAATGCTGTAACAGCGGCAGCACTGCCAAACCTCAGAAGTTCTCGGCGAGAAGCATTCCTGGGTGCCATGATAGCCTTTCTCAAACCGCTCGCTGGGAATGACAGCATGCCGTGAGTGGCAGTACCTGACCTGTTGGAATGCCACGCATTAGGCTGTAACCGCACTTGCTTGATGTCAATTGCCTTCGCCACATATTTGGATAGCTCGGTTGTATCGTACTAGGCAGGCCCGCCATAGGACTGTTCAAAAGGAAACTAAATCAACTGGGTGCCGGCTCAACTCCCGAGAGGCGGGGCCGGCTCAACCGGTCATTGCAACACTATCCAATCAGTTGATCTGACAATACTTCGCCTCAGGAATTGGTCTGTACGGCGGTACTCAAGCAGAACCTAAACAGGGCTTCGTTTCGTTTGAATCAACGGTCGCGAGGGAAATCGGCTTCGTAGACTCTTTCAAAAAGATTTCGAGCAAGTGTTGCGATGACCAATTGAGACCGCCCTCGTGTTGTAGTCCCGCATGTCGAGTGATAGCATCAGGCAAGTTATGGGGTGCGGTTTAAAGAATTGAATCGCACGTTTGTCTTTATGGGCCTGCCCCGGCTGACAACTTACTTATGGGTATACAGACGCGGATGCTGCCTGTTGCTCAGAAATCCAGCCGGAGAGCCTACCGGAAAAGTTAGGAGCACGATATGAAACATGAGCGTGACGAATTTCCGGGCGGCGACTCTGCCATCCACAATCCTTCCGAGGGCAATCGTCCCTCGAGGCGTGATGTCCTTGCCATGATGGGCGCAGTGGGCGCAGGCGCGGTTCTGGCTGCCGGCGAGTCCGTGGCCCAGCCTCCCGCAGCGGCCCCTCGTATCATTGATGTGCATCATCACATTTATCCGCCGGAATACGTGAAAGGCAATGTGGCGCGATTTGTTGCCGACGCGCCCTCCACCACCACGGAACTCTTTACGAGCTGGACACCCCACACCTCTCTCGAACAGATGGATCAGAACGGCGTCGCCACCGCAATTACTTCCATGGCCACTCCCGCCCTGTGGACCGGGAATAATGAGCAAGCGCGAAGAAATGCGCGCCTCTGCAACGAATTTGGCGCGCAGATGGGCAGGGATTTTCCGGGACGTTTCGGAATGTGGGGCGCCCTGCCGCTGCCCGATGTGGACGGAAGCCTGAAGGAAATCGAACACGTGCTGGACGTATTGAAACTGGACGGCGTCGGCGTGCTGACCAGCTACGACGGAGGAAAACTGCTGGGGCACAAGCAGTTCGCGCCCGTTATGGATGAGCTGAACCGGAGGAAAGCGGTTATCTTTGTCCATCCCACCGTGTCCTGCTGCGGGCATCCCGATCCCATGGTGGCCGGGCCGCCGATCGAGCTTCCCGTGGATACCACGCGAACGATTGTCAGTCTCATCTACAGCGGCACGATCCTGCGCTGCCCGGACCTGCGCTTCATCTTTTCGCACGGCGGCGGCACAACGCTCATGCTCTATTCGCGCCTCGGGAGCAATCGTATCGCCACGCCGGAAAATATCGCCAGGATCATTCCCAACGGATTCCTCGGCGAGTTGAAAAAATTCTATTACGATATCGCCAGCGTTGCCGTGAACCCCGCGGCCATGGCGGCCATTTTCACCGCGCTTCCCAAGGATCACATTCTGTTCGGTACGGACATTCCCTTCTGGAAAATCGAGCCGATCGCGACGGCCATGAATAAATTTAATGTTACGCCGGACGAACTCCGGGGGATTCAGCGTGATAACGCGCTGACTCTCTTGCCGCGCTGGCGCTCCTGAGGGCGCCTCCTTCTCACGACACAACGAATCCGCGTCGAATGGTTAACACGAAGCTTGAATACTGCATCGTGAGCAGCCTTGATTTTTGGTTGGACGTCCCGGCAGTGGTCGCCAATGCTAATCTCACCGGACATTTCACGTGCTAATGACACCACTTTGCCCGAACCATTGCATGGGAGGAAGAGTTGGGGGTAGAATCCCAAACAAATTGGGGGGCTTCACCATGAAAGCATCGCTATGCGGGCGCGTTGTGGCGTGGATTGGGGCTGGATTTGCGCTGGTATCGCTGGTCGCAG
>VFSW01009074.1_pt1 | contig 14216 bp, 15 predicted proteins | sample 5358111 | NCBI WGS metagenome assembly VFSW01 (sample SAMN11554181, study PRJNA540505) | mine drainage metagenome | isolation source: sediment from site ElyBrook_90M | place: USA: Ely Copper Mine, Vershire, VT | collected 2017
TCCGAAAAAGATTGCGTGGCCCGTGCGATCATGATTACCTCGAATCGGTAAAGCACCGCATCTGTCTTTAAAAATGGGTTCAGTAACGACAGTAGTGGCAACCGTGCGTCAATGCACAATCGAGGCGCAATTTTGATGCGAAGGAATGCGTTTCAAGATTACAACTGGTTGCGCGTCGCTAATGACGTGCCATCAGGACCGACACCCGGACGATCAGTGTGAAGTGAATTCACTGTTGAAACGAATTGAGAGGTATGCAACGCACACTTTCTTCGCGCTCTCGATGTCGACCGCGTGGGAAAACCAGCGCCATCAGGAACGCGACGAACGGCAGTTCGTCACATCGCGGCGAATCTCAATTTTCCAACATTTTCTTTTTCGCGCGCACAAGGACTCAGGTTGTGTCAGCTCACGTCCATCATTCCAACCGCTTTGTTGGGACTCCGACCCGTCTCAACGCAAGGGTTCGTGGAGCCACGACGACGTCAAATCTCCACTGCAAATCATTGGTGAACCTCTGCGAGTGATGCCGCACGCTCGTGGCACAAACGAACGCTCCCCCTCCGAGGAGGGGGAGCGTTCTGCAACTATGTGACGGAGACCCTACCTGCGAAGCACGTAGTGAATGCGTCCCACTCGACCATTGGCGTTGCGAATCGTGAAGGTGAAGACACGACCAATGTGACCGAAGCCTCGCACCTGTACGACGGCCTTCAACTGTGTGCCAGTGTCGTGGCGAACCACGATGCGCGTACCCGGGTCATTCGAGGTGATCCTTGGCTGACCGTAGAAACCCGACCCGATGATCGTGATGTTGCTCGTCCTACGAGAGTGAACGACACCGGCGATTCTGGTCGGGTGCGGTGTCTTCGGCGGCTTGACAGCCGCGGCGACCGTGATCGACAAGTTGCCGGGAATCGACTGGCCGTTCGCGTCGGTTGCCGAAACGACGAATGCGGAGGCGCCTGACGCCGTCGGTGTGCCAGAGATGACACCCCCGCTCGACAGACTGAGTCCGGCTGGCAAGGAGCCTGACGCGAGCGACCAGGTGTAGGAGTTGGTGCCGCCCGTGGCGGTCAACTGCTGGGCCGCGTACGGCGTGCCGACGGTGCCACCGGGCAACGTCGACGTGGTCACGAAGAGGGGGCAGACCTGATCGCCGTAGCCAAAGTGGAAGGTGCCGCCCGTGCCGTAGCCGTACCCGAAGGCGTTACCGGATCCGTAGCCGAAGGTGCCGGTCGAGCTGTAGCCGTAGCCACACGCAGTGGCGTAGTCCGCCTGAGCGTTCGGTGTGACGACGAAACTCACGAAGAGTCCCGCGAGCAGCGCTAGCGCAACCGCGCCGACGATAAAACGCCGTTTTTGCGCGGCGATGGACTGTGTGGCCCGAGTAATCATGGTGGCCCCGTAATTGATTGAGTACGACACGAATTGCTTGACTACGCCAAGTACATGACGGTTCCATGCTTGCTTGCCTACGAGTAAGGCTAACGGCGCCACCTCGCCTCGGCCCGTCGCCAACTTCGCACCGCACCATGCGCCGCGCGAAGTGCAGAAACGAATTCGTCCACGTCCTCATCAGGGAGAATAATCGCGATTCGTGACTTTCTATATTCATTGTTCAACAAAGTGATGAGTATCGTGGCGGCGATATCATTGCGCGCTCGTGTCGCGTTTGTGCTCGTAATTGACCGCTCATCAGGTACGAGACCTTTCTGCGGCAGCCCAAACGTCTCGAAAGGACAATTCTGCCGCAACTACATGTGAATTTCGTGTGAATCAATGCGTCAAGGACCATCGCGTTGTCGCTCGAGAAGTCTCGTGCCTTGACCCCGACGTCGACACATCGCTCGGCGAGAACCAAGAGTCTGGGTGCAGAACGCATCGGCGAAGAGAATGACGATGCGGACGTGCGCCTTTTGAACCCGGAGAGCCACTCATTATGCTCCCTGAAATGACTACGCCGCCTAACAGTTCTGGGTTCGTGCTTGATGAACTGGACGAATCCATTCGACCCCAAGATGACCTCTACCTCCACGTGAATAATCGCTGGTTCGAGCGCACCGAGATTCCGTCGGACAAATCGCGCTATGGCACGTTCGACGTCCTCGCCGACGGGTCAGAGGAAGCGATTCGTGAGATCCTCGAGGAGTCACTTAATGCGCCCGAAGGCACCGAAGCGCGCAAGATCGGCGACCTCTACGCCAGTTTCCTCGACGAGGCTCGAGCCGACGAGCTTGGTTCGTCGCCACTCGATGATCGATTGGCGCAGGTTGCGCGCGCGTCGAGTATTCCCGAGTTACTGGAACTTCTGGGCACCCTGCAGCGACTCGGCGGCCCGGGTTTCTACATGATCTTCGTCGACAACGACCCCGGTGATCCCGATCGCTATCTTGCGATGCTTGAACAGGCTGGTCTTTCGCTCCCCGACGAGAGCTACTACCGCGAAGAGCACTTCGCCGACGTGCGCAACGCCTTCGTTGGACACATCGAGCGGATGTTCGATCTTGTCGGAGTGAGCGACGCGAACACGCGCGCGAAGCGAATCTTTGATCTCGAGACGTCGATCGCCAGTCATCATTGGGACGCGGTGGCGTCGCGCGATTCGCAGAAGACCTACAACCTGAAGTCGCTGGCTGAGGTCGTAGAGATCTTCGGTGACGTAGCACTCACTCGTTGGATCGCTGGACTCAACGCGCCGGCGGGTGCGCTGAACGAGGTTTCGTTGCGACAGCCGAGCTTCGCGTCCGGACTCGTGCAACTGCTGACCGAGGAGAACTTGGCGTCGTGGAAGGACTGGCTGACGTGGCAGCTCGTCGCTGGCTACTCCCCCTACCTCTCGTCGGCCATCGTGGACGAGCACTTTGACTTCTACGGACGCACCTTGACGGGCGCGTCGCAACTTCGTCCGCGCTGGAAGCGAGCGGTCGCCCTGGTGGAAGGGGCGATGGGTGAGGCCGTGGGGAAGATCTACGTGGAGCGTCACTACCCCCACGACGTGAAGGAGCGAATGGACGACCTCGTCGCGAATCTGATCGAGGCCTACCGGCGCAGCATCGCCGGCCTGGAATGGATGGGTGAGGCGACGCGCCAGCGCGCGCTCGAGAAGCTCGACTCCTTCACGCCGAAGATCGGCTTCCCGGTGCGGTGGCGTGACTACTCCTCCTTGCACGTGGATCGCCACGACCTCATCGCGAACGTGCACGCGGCGCGTGCGTTCGAATTCAAGCGGAATCTCGACAAGATCGGCAGGGAAGTGGACCGCGACGAATGGTTCATGACGCCCCAGATGGTCAACGCCTATTACAACCCGGGCTTCAACGAGGTCGTCTTTCCCGCGTCGATCCTTCAGCCGCCGTTCTTTGACGCGAGCCGTGACGAGGCCGCGAACTACGGCGCCATTGGATCGGTCATCGGGCACGAGATCGGACATGGCTTCGACGACCAGGGCTCGAAATTTGACGGCACGGGCAAGCTGAACGACTGGTGGGAGGCGTCGGACCGCGCTGCCTTCGAGGAGCGCACCAAGGTCCTCATCGAGCAGTACGACGCCCTGTCGCCCATGCTCACACCAGAGCTGCACGTCAACGGTGCGCTCACCGTTGGCGAGAACATCGGCGACCTCGGTGGGCTCGCCATTGCCTGGAAGGCCTACCTACTCTCGCTGGATGGCGCGGAGCCGCCGGTCATCGATGGACTGACGGGCGCGCAACGATTCTTCTTCGCGTACGCGGAGAACTGGCGCGAGAAGGAGCACAAGGAGGAGGTGGAGCGACTGCTCGCCATAGACCCGCACTCTCCTCCGGAGTTCAGGTGCAATCAGATCGTGCGCAACATCGACGCGTTCTACGACGCCTTCGCGGTCACCGAGGGTGACGGGCTGTGGCTCGCTCCGTCGCAACGCGTCTCTATCTGGTAGAGCGCTCAACACTCATCGTCGCTCCGTCGCACCGAGTCCGCGTCGAGGAGCGATCACGCCGTCGATGAGGCCGTAGCTCACGGCCTCCTCGGGCGTCATGAAGTAGTCACGGTCGATGTCGCGCATCACTTGCTTGATGGGCTTGGCGCTGTGGTGCGCGATGATCTCGCCCATGCGTCTCGTGAGTGAGAGCACTTCGCGCAGCTGGATCTCCATGTCGCTCGGCGCCCCGCGCGTGCCGGCCGATCCCTGATGGATCATGATGCGAGCGCTCGGGAGGGCGAGGCGCTTGCCCGCCGCGCCGCCGCACAGCACCATCGCAGCGGCGGACATCCCCATACCCACACAGATCGTCGACACGTCGGGCTTCACGTGTTGGATGACGTCGTAGATCGCCATCCCGCCGTAGGCGAGGCCACCGGGGGAGTTGATGTAGAGGAAGATGTCGCGGTCGGGGTCGAGCGCCTCGAGGTAGAGCATCTGGGAGATGATGAGGTTGGCGACCTGATCGTCGACCTCCTGACCCAGGAAAACGATGCGTTGGCGAAGCAACATGGAGTAGATGTCGAAGGCCCGTTCACCTTTGTTGGACTCCTCGAGCACCATCGGCACCAGTGAGTTCCGGACCTCTCGTGTCAACACGTCGTTCATATCTCTCCTCGTCAGATCGCTATAGTGCAACCAATTGATTGCACTATAGCGATCGTCGCACTTTTGTGCAATAGTCGGGTTGCATGACTTACATCATTCACCGAGAGTTGGAGCTTCCCTGCTCGCCCCGCGAAGCGTGGGAGCACGTGGTGAGTCCCTCGTGGTTGGGCGACGACGGCGAGCTGCCAACGACGCCCGGAACCGAAGGATGGGTCCGCGACGCGGACGGTATCCACTTCGTGTTCGTCGAAGAGGTGGACGAGTACGAGCGCTACGTCTATCGATGGGCGACGTTCGACGACGCGCCGAGCCGTGTGGAGATCGAGCTGTCGCCGATCGGTGAGCGAACTCGCGTCTCCATCTCGGAGTCGCCACTTGACGTGAAGGCCCAGGCGAGTCTCGGCTTTCAATGAGCGACAACGTCTCACAGGTCTTTGCCGCGCTCTCGGACCCCACGCGTCGAGGACTCTACGAACAGCTCCTCGAGAGTCCGAAGGGCTACACCGCGACTGAGTTGGCGCTCAACGCCAGCGTCTCGCGCCAGGCAATCGTCAAGCACCTCCAGGTCTTGTCACTGGCGAAGCTCGCCACGTCGCATCGCGAGGGTCGCGAGGTCCGTTTCTTCGCCGCGTCAAAGGCCGCGGCGACGGCGTCGACCTGGCTGAACGAACGCGCAGTCGCGTGGGATCGCCGTGTCGAGCAACTCGAGAGGGACGTGCACTCGCGCACCCGTCGACGCAATGTGCGCCAATAAAGTGTTTTCTCTGCCGTGACCAGACGCGACGACGCGCCAAGGGCCCAAAACGGTAGACTTTTCCAGTATCGATTTGCCCTCGAGTCAGGTTTTTCCTAGACTTGGGAGTCCTCCGGCGCCAGTTTGGGCCGCCAACAAACGTCTATGGGAAGTTCTGTGCGCACATTTTCGCCAAAAGCCAGTGAGATCACCCGCGAGTGGCTCGTGATCGACGCCGAGGGTTTGGTCCTCGGTCGCGTCGCCACGGTCGCTGCCTCGCTCCTTCGTGGCAAGCACCGCACCTACTTCGCCCCGCACATCGACTGCGGTGACAACGTGATCATCGTCAACGCCGACAAGGTCGTCTTGACCGCCAACAAGGCCGCGCAGAAGTTCGCGTATCACCACTCGGGTTACCCGGGCGGTCTTCGCGCGACGTCCTGGCAGACCCTCCTCGACGAGGACCCGGTCACGTTGGTCTTCGACGCGGTCAAGGGCATGGTGCCCAAGAACCGACTCGGTCGCGAGATCATGGGCAAGCTCCACGTGTACGCCGGCCCCGAGCACCCCCACATCGCACAAATGCCCACGAAGTACGACACCTCGGCCATCCGCCGCGGTTAAGGAGTCCTGTGACGTCACCCCTCACCCAGACCACCGGTCGCCGCAAGGAAGCGGTCGCGCGAGTGCGACTTCGTCCCGGTACCGGCACGATCACGATCAACAAGCGCGCCTTCGACAACTACTTCACGTCGGCGACGCACCGTCAGATGGTCATGGAGCCGCTTCGACTCATCGACGCCCAGCAGACCTACGACATCGACGCGACGATCGAGGGTGGCGGGGTCGCCGGTCAGGCCGGGGCGCTGCGACTCGGCATCTCGCGCTCGCTGCTCGAGATCGACGAGGCCGTTCGCCCCGCGTTGAAGAAGGCGGGACTCCTCACGCGTGACTCGCGTAAGAAGGAGACCAAGAAGTACGGTCTCAAAAAGGCGCGTAAGGCTCCTCAGTACTCGAAGCGATAGTCGTGCCCGTGCAATTTGGCACGGATGGCATTCGCGGTCGAGCCTCCGTCGAGATCACGAACGACCTCGCCTACCGGCTCGGCAGCGCGGTCGCGAGCGTCTTCACCGGGTACGTCTTCGTCGGCTACGACACCCGCGAGAGTTCACCCCAACTCGCCGCCGCGGTCCTCGCCGGTCTGCGTCAGGGTGGGGCCATCGGCGTCAACCTCGGCTACTTCACCACGCCCGGCGTCGCCGTGATCGCCCAACAGCGCGGCGGGGTGGGCATCGTGGGGGCGGCGGCGCACAACCCCTATTACGACAACGGGCTGAAGGTCCTCGGCTTCGGCGGCGGCAAACTCGACTACGCGACCGAGCACGCGGTCTCGCTGGCGCTCAACGCGGCGGCGGGTGCTCCGAGCGACGTTTTCGAGGAAGTTCGGGTCGACGAGCAGGCCGAGCACGACTACGCGCGACACCTGCGATCGCTCGTACCAACGGACCTCTCATCGCTGCACATCGTGCTCGACTGCGCCAACGGTGCCGCGAGCCGCGTCGCGCACGACCTCTACGCGTCGACCGGCGCGCGGATCCCGACAATCCACGACGAGCCGAACGGTCGCAACATCAACGAGCACTGCGGCTCGACCCACGTGGACGGCTTGATCGACTTCGTGAAGAAGCTCGGTGCCGACGTGGGACTCGCCTTTGACGGCGACGCCGACCGACTCATCGCCGTCGACGCGAAGGGCAACATCCGCGACGGCGACGACATGATGATCCTCTTCGCGTTGGACTTCTTGGAGCGCGGCCTTCTCGGCGGGGGACTGGTCACCACCTCGATGAGCAACCTCGGTCTTCACCGCACGATCGCCGACGCCGGCATCGACGTCATCGAGACCGACGTGGGGGACCGCAACGTGTTGATCGCACTCGAGGAGAAGGGCTGGTCCTTCGGTGGCGAACAGTCCGGCCACCTCATCTTTCGCAACCTCGCGCCGACCGGCGACGGCCAACTGACGGGCCTCCTGCTCGCGGACCTGATCGTTCGTCGCGGGCCGCTCGACGAGCAGGCCGACGCGCAGTGGCAGCGCGTCCCCCCGCGCCTCATCAACGTCGCGGTCGACCAGTACGACGAAGGGGCCGTCCAAGAACTCTTCGAGGAGATGCGCACGAAGTACGGCGTCGATCATGACGACGTGCGCCTGCTGATTCGACCCTCGGGCACCGAACCGGTCATGCGGGTGATGATCGAGGCCCTCAGCGCCGATTTCGTGCACGAATTCTCGACGCGCGTCGCCGACCTCTTCGTCGCGTAGCGCGTCTCTCGCGCGAAAGGGCCGAAAAACGGCCCGAGTAGGATGGACCCATGTGCGGCATCATCGGGGTCGTGGGATCCGAGGAAACGCTGTCGACGCTCCTTGAAGGCCTCACGCGCTTGGAGTATCGCGGCTACGACTCGGCCGGCATCGCGCTCGTGCGCGCCGGCCAGACCTGGCGGGCCCGCACGGCGTCGGGCACGGAATCGGTGCAAGCCCTGAAACTCGAGTGCGAGCACGCACCCACGGGCTTCACCTCGGGCATTGGCCACACCAGGTGGGCGACGCACGGCGCGCCCGAAGCGGTGAATGCCCACCCTCACCTCGACTGTTCGGGCAACATCGCCATCATCCACAACGGCATCATCGAGAACCACACCGAGATCCAGGAGGACCTCGAGACCCGCGGTCACGTGTTCACCTCGGTGACCGACTCCGAGGTGCTGGCGCACCTGATCGAGGAGTCGCGCTCGAAGGGCCTTGAGCTGATGGTCGCGGTACGCCAGAGCCTGCTCGTCGTGCGCGGCGCCTTCGCCGTCGCCGCGATGGACGCCACCGAACCCAACGTCATCGTCGCCGCGCGACGGATCTCGCCGCTCGTCGTGGGCACCGCACCCGGCGAGACGTACCTGGCGAGCGACGTGCCGGCGATCCTCGACAAGGCGAAGGCGTTCTACGCCGTCAACGACGACGAGATAGTGCGACTCGGACCCGAAGGGTTCCGGGCGATCGACCTCGAGGGCGCACCCGTTCGCCTGCACCAACTCTCCATCGACTGGGACTTAGAGACCGCGGAGAAGGGCGGTCACGACGACTTCATCTCCAAGGAGATCGACGAGCAGCCCGACGCCATCCGTTTGACGTTGCTCGATCGTCGACGACCCGACGGCACCATCACCTTCGACGAGATGCGCATCAGCGACGAAGAACTTCGTGACGTCACGCGCGTCACGATCGTCGCGACCGGCACCTCGTACCACTCGGCGTTGATCGCGAAGTACGCCATCGAACGTTGGGCGCGGATCGGTGTCGACGTCGACATCGCGAGCGAGTACCGCTACCGCGACCCGATCATCGAGATCGGCACGTTGGTCATCGGCGTCAGCCAGAGCGGCGAGACCATCGACACGATCCAGGCAACGCGCGAGGCCCAGCGCCGCGGCGCTCATGTCGTCGCCATCTCGAACATCGTCGACTCGTCGCTCGCGCGAGAGGCCGACGCCGTCATCTACACCCGCGCCGGACTCGAAGTCTCCGTTGCCTCCACGAAGGCGTTCGTGGCCCAGGTCGCCGCGCTCGAACTCTTCGCGCTGCGTCTCGCCCAACTTCGTGGCACGCTCCCTCCCCACGAGATCGACGGACTGTTCCAGGGACTCAACGCCGTGAGCGCGCAGGTCGCGACGGTCCTCGACCGACGCGAGAACGTGCAGTTGGTGGCGAAGGAACTGATGGGCAGTCACGACTTTTTCTTCCTCGGTCGTCACGTCGGGTTCCCGACCGCGCTCGAAGGGGCGCTCAAACTGAAGGAGCTCTCCTACCTGCACGCCGAGGGCTACCCGGGCGGCGAACTCAAGCACGGCCCGCTCGCATTGATCGAGCCGGGGGTGGTCGTCGTCGCCATCGCGACCGACCCCGCGATGCACGACAAGATGCTGTCGAACCTGGCCGAGGTGAAGGCGCGCGGGGCCAGCGTCGTCGCGGTGGCGACCGACGACGACGACAAGATCGAGGCGGTCGCCGATTTTGTGTTGCGCGTCCCGGCGACCGAGCCGATGTTCACGCCGATGGTCGACGTCATATCTCTCCAGCTCTTCGCGTACGCCATGGCCCGCGGACTCGGTCGAAACGTGGACCGCCCCCGCAACCTCGCCAAGACCGTGACGGTGGAGTAGTGGCCGTTATCGGCGTCGGCATCGACCTCGTCGACGTACCTCGCTTCGAGATCGTGATGAATCGACGCCCGCGGATCCTCGATCGGCTCTTCACCGAGGGCGAACAGCGCGACGCGCGCGGCAGGGCCGAGCGGCTCGCGGCGCGTTTCGCCGCCAAGGAGGCCGTCATGAAGTCGATGAGCGTCGGGGCCGGTTCGGTGCCGTGGAAGTCCATCGAAGTCAAGCGAGCACCGAGCGGCGCGCCGTCGGTGCTCTTGCACGGCGCCGCCGCGGAGTTGGCCGCCACGCGAGGAATCGACGCGATGGCGATCTCGTTGACGCACACCGCGATGACCGCCGCCGCCTTCGTCGTCGCCAGCTCACTCGAACACTGATGCAGGCGCCCGGCGTGCACCGTCCGGCGTGGGCCGAGATCTCCGCGTCGGCGATCGCGCACAACGTCCAAGCGATCAAGGCCGTCGTGGGTGACTCGTTGGTCTGCGCTGTCGTGAAGGCCAACGCCTACGGTCACGGCGCGGAACTGGCGGCCAAGTCGGCCCTCGTCGGGGGAGCGGACCTCCTCGCGGTCGCCATCGTCGATGAGGGCATCGAACTTCGAGGTGTGGGCGTCACCGCGCCGATCCTGCTGCTCGCCGAGGTGCCACCCGACGCGTTGGGCGACGCGCTAGCGAACGGATTGACGCTGACGATCGGATCGCTCGCGGGCGCGCGGGCCGCCGCGCACAGCGCCGCCCAGAGTGGCGGCGTCCACAAGGTCCACCTGAAAGTCGACACCGGCATGCGACGCATGGGCGTGGCGCCCGAGGAGGTGCCCGACGTTCTCGACGTCCTCGTCGCGTCGCCCAACCTCGAGATCGAGGGTGTCTACACGCACTTCAGCGTCGCCGACGGTTCAAGCGCGGAGCATCGAGCCTTCACCCGGTCCCAGATCCAGAGTTTCGGCGAGGTCGTCGTCGCGCTCGCCCTGCGCGGCGTCACGCCCAAACTCGTGCACGCGGCCAACAGCGCCGGCGCGCTCGGCTACCCCGAGGCGCGCCTGTCGATGGTGCGCATTGGACTCTCGCTCTACGGGTACCTGCCCGAAGCGTGGCTGGCGTCGGCCCTCGAGGAGAAGGGTCAGCACCTCGAGCCCGCGCTCACGCTTCGCGCCAAGGTGAGTGCTGTGCGCCGCGCCAAGGCCGGTGAGCGCCCCAGTTACGGCCGACACCGCGCGCTCGAGCGCACCTCGACGATCGCGACGGTCCCCTTCGGTTACGCCGACGGGTATCCGCGTCGACTCTTCGCCTCGGGGTCCGAGGTGCTCATCAACGCCACGCGCTACTCGCTGGCGGGGATGGTGACGATGGACCAACTGCTCGTGGACTGTGGCGATGACACCGTCGAGGTCGGCGACGACGTGGTCTTGCTCGGACGCCAGGGTGACGAGGTCATCACCGCGGACGAGTGGGCCCGGCACGCCGGCACCATCTCCTGGGAGATACTCTGCGGCATCGGCGCACGCGTGCCGCGCACCCTCGTGAGTTGACGTGGGTCGCGACCTCGCCGAACTTCCGACGTGCACTCGATGCTCGTTGTCGCTGACGCGCCAGCGCGTCGTCATTGGATCGGGTCCAATTGGTCCGGCCCTCATGGTGATCGGCGAAGCGCCCGGTCGCGACGAGGACGAGGGTGGTGAGCCGTTCATCGGTCGAAGCGGTCGACTGCTCTTCCAACTCATCGCCGAAGAGGTGGGACTCGCTCGTGCACAGTGTTTCGTGACCAACGTGGTGAAGTGCCGTCCGCCGGCCAATCGGACACCGACGCGCGAGGAACTCGCCACCTGTCGACCGTGGTTGAGCGAACAGTTCCAGGTGGTGCGCGCCCCGCTGGTGCTCGCCCTCGGCAACACCGCGGCCAAGTCGGTCTTCGGGTTCGAGTTGGGCATCGGACGTACCCACGGTCAGGTCGTGCGCCTCGGCGCGGGCCTGGGCATGGCGACGTATCACCCGGCCGCCGCGCTGCGCGGCGGACCTAGCGTGGTCGACGTGATGCGCGACGACCTTCGGATCTTGAAGAGTCTGGTGGCGGCGCCGTGATCTGGCGACGCCAGGCCCTGAGTGCGCAGGACACGATGGCGGCCGGCGAGGACTTCGCGAAGGTCCTTCGAAGCACCGACGTCGTCCTGCTCTCGGGCGCCCTCGGCGCGGGCAAGACGACCTTCGTGAAGGGTGTCGCCCGTGGACTCGGCGTCGCGGAACGGATCACGAGTCCCACGTTCACGATGGTCCGCGAGCATCACTGCGCCAACGACCTCGGGATCTCGACCCTTCATCACTGTGACGTCTATCGCGTCGCGACCCTCGACGAGGTTGTCGACCTGGCGCTCGGTGAACTCGTCGAGGAGTCCGGGGTGGCACTGATCGAATGGGGCGAGCTGGCGGCGTCGGTCTTCGGCCGCGACGTCATGACCATCGACTTCGTCGTCGACGACGAGGAGAAGCGCACCTTGATCGTGGACGGGGCGCTCGCACACGAACGGACTGCTCTGCTCGACGAGTGGGTGGCGTCGTGAACATCGTCGCGATCGAGCCGGCGACGACCGCCTGCGCGGGGGGGGTCCGCACGAACGCCGGTGTCGGGGTGTCGCGCGTCGTCAACGCCGGACGGCGCCACAGCGAAGCGCTGACGCCCGCGCTCGGCGTCCTCCTCGAGGAGGTCGGGCTCGGACCCCGTGACGTCACGCGCGTCGTCGTCGACCGCGGGCCCGGACTGTTCACGGGTCTGCGCGTCGGTATCGCCACGGCCATCGCGTTCTCCCAGGGCCTCGGTGCCGAGCTCGTGGGCGTCACGTCCCTCGAGGTGCTCGCGCACGGGGCGTTCGACGCGGCGCTTCGCGGGACGCTCGTAGGTTGCGTGGACGGCCGCCGCGGCGAGGTCTTCGTCCAGACGTTCGAACTGGGTCACGAGGTTCGAGTGGTGTCAGCGCCGCGCGTCGCCACCGCGAGCGACGTCGCGGACGAGTGGACCGGTGCGGGCGGCCGCGTCACCTTCACGGGCGACGGCGTGGAGCGCTACGCGGCACTGTTTGACGCCGTGCCCGGGGCGTCGACCTTCGCCCAATCGGTGCCCTCGGTGCACGGCGCCCTCGCGCTCGGCGTCGCCGCGATACCGAGCGACACCGTGACGCCGCTCTATCTACGCGAGGCCGACGCGGTCGCCAACTTCGCGACGCGCCAACGTCCTTCATGAGCGACTGGACGATCCGTCTCGCCGAACGACGGGACCTGACCGAGCTGCTGTTCATCGAGGAGTCCCAGTTCCCCGAACCGTGGACGAAGCGGATCCTCCTCGACGAGATCAGCAATAGCGAGACACGTCGCTACACCGTTGCCGTGGCGAACAAGCGCATCGTCGGCTACCTGGGCGTGATGTTCGTGCTGGACGAACTGCACATCAACACGATCGGCACGCTCCCGGGCGAGGAGGGCCGTGGGATCGCGAGTTCGTTGCTCGACGACGCCTGGGCCGACGCCAAGGTGCGCGGGCTCAAGCGTGCGACCCTCGAGGTCGCCGTCTCGAACGAACGGGCCATCGCGCTCTACTACCGCTACGGCTTCGCGCCGGTCGGCGTGCGCAAGAACTACTACGAGAAGATCAAGGAGGACGCCCTGATCCTCTGGGCCGCCCTTCCCGACGACGACTGAACAGCGCCACGTACGCTGGAACGGTGGGAGTCGTCCTCGGCATCGAGACCAGCTGTGACGAGACGGCCGCTGCCGTTGTCGACCAGGACTTCCACGTCCTCTCGTCCGTCGTCGAATCCTCGATCGACGAGCATCGGGCCTTCGGCGGCGTGGTCCCGGAGTTGGCCGGTCGCGCCCACGTCGCCACCATTGGCCCGGTCGTGCGTCGCGCGCTCGTGGACGCTGGCCTGAACCCGACCGATCCCCAGATCGAGGGCATCGCGGTCACCAGCGGACCGGGCCTCATTGGCTCGCTGCTCGTCGGGCTGTCGGCCGCCAAGGGCTACGCCCTCGCGTGGGGCGTGCCCTTCGTCGGCGTCAATCACCTCGAAGGTCACCTCTTCGCGCCGTTGCTCGAGTCGTCGGACCTCGAGTGGCCGCTCATGACGCTGCTCGTGTCGGGTGGTCACAGCCTCATCGTGCTGCAACGAGTGGCGGGGATGCACGAGGTGCTGGGCGAGACGATCGACGACGCCGCCGGCGAGGCCTACGACAAGATCGCGCGATGGCTCGGGCTCGGCTACCCCGGCGGACCCGAGATCGACCATCTCGCCCAACATGGATCGCCGGGAACCCTGAAACTGCCGGTCTCGATGATCGGCGACGACTACGACCTCTCGTTCTCGGGGCTCAAGACCGCGGTCGTGCGCGCGACCCAGCACAGTGACGTCCCACTCGCCGACGTCGCCGCCTCCTTCCAGGCCGCGGTCGTCGAGCAACTCCTTCGAAAACTGCGTTCCGCCCTCGAGCACTACCCGGTCGCCGGCCTCGCCCTCGCCGGCGGGGTCGCGGCGAACTCCGCGCTCCGCTCGGGCGTCGCGGCACTGGCCCAGGAGTTCGGTCTGGTCTGTCACCTGCCGACGATGGCGATGTGCACCGACAACGCCGCGATGATTGCGGCCGCCGGACTGCACCGGCTGCGCGTGAGCGGGCCGAGCGCCCTCGCCCTCTCGGCCAATCCGAACTGGCAGTTGGC
>VFSW01009075.1_pt1 | contig 14213 bp, 9 predicted proteins | sample 5358111 | NCBI WGS metagenome assembly VFSW01 (sample SAMN11554181, study PRJNA540505) | mine drainage metagenome | isolation source: sediment from site ElyBrook_90M | place: USA: Ely Copper Mine, Vershire, VT | collected 2017
AACTCCCTCCGTGCGCGCTCGCCGGCAATCTCGGACCGGCGCGCGATTTGATTAAAAAGAAAAAGCCGGCTGCCGCGTGGGATAGTGTGCTCGCCGCCATTCAGGCGCGGCCTTATCATCCCGAGGCATTTCTTCTGCTGGCGGAGATCGCCCTGTCCGCCGGCGATGGATCAAGCGCGGCTCTTTGCGCCAAACATTCCCGGCAACTGGCGCCGGATTGGAAACCGGCCAAGAAATTTCTTAACCGCAGGCTCGGCGGCAATTCCAAGCCGCGCTGGCTTTCGCTGCCGAAGGCCTTGGCGCAGCCACCCGCCCAAGCCACGCCAAGCCTGTCGGTCTGTTTGATTGTCAAGAATGAGGAACAGTTTCTCGGCCGATGCCTGGCGTCCGTGCGCGCGCTGGCTCGTCAAATCGTCGTTCTGGATACCGGCTCGACGGATCGCACCGTTGAAATCGCCAAAGAACACGGGGCCGAGGTTCATCATTTCGAGTGGTGCGATGATTTCAGCGCCGCCCGCAACGCCGCCCTTGAGCGCGCCACGGGCGACTGGATTTTATCCCTGGACGCCGACGAAGAGATATTGGCCGGTCAGTTGGAAATCATGGCCAAAGAAATCCAGGTTCCCAACGCCATGGCTTATCGCTTGCCGATCATCAACCAAGGGCGGGAACAAGAGGGATGCAGTTATGTGCCGCGTCTTTTCCGAAATGCGCCCGGGCTTTTCTTTCTCGGCCGGGTCCACGAGCAGGCATTCAGCAGCATCCAGGTGCGCTGTCAAGAGTGGGGGTTGAGCCATTTGCTCGGCAAATCCACGCTGCTCCATCACGGTTACTCGGCGGAGGTCGTCGAAAGCCGCCAGAAAATCGGGCGCAACTTGCGCCTTTTGGAACGCGCAATAGAGGAGCTGCCCGACGAGCCGCATTTGCTCATGAGCCTGGGGGCGGAACTCATCCGGACCGGACAACGTGAACAAGGGCTGCGCCGCTACTTCGAGGCGTTCGATTTGCTTTCAGAGTGCCCGCCGGCGCGGATTGTGCCCGAGTTGCGAGAAACGCTCTTGACCCAACTCACCACACACTTGCTGGCCGAGAAACAATTTTCGCGATTGGCCGAACTGGCCGGCAAACCGCTCGCAAAGTCGGGCGACCTCACCGCTTCGCTCCATTTTAATTTCGCGCTGGCCTGCATGGAATTGCGGCAGCCGGCTCAAGCCGCCGATCATTTGCGCCAATGCCTGGAAAAGCGCCATCGCCCCGCCTTGTCTCCTGTCAATTGTGAAATTCGCAAAGGCGGTCCGCATCATTGCATGGCCCTGTGCCTTGCGGCGCTGAAACAACCCGCCGAAGCCCATGCCTCCTTCGTCGCGGCCCTGGCGGAGGACCCGCGGTCACGCCCGATCCGGTTCGATTTCGCGCGCTTTCAGGCCGAGGGCGGCCGGCCCATTGAGGCGCTCCGGCAATTGAACGCGTTGCGGCAGGAAAATCCCGGCGACCTGGAGGTCTGGCATTTGGGCGGAAAAATTGCCTTAAGCCAGCCGCAATTTCTCGATTTTGCGCGCGACTGGACGGGTGAGGCGCTGAAAGAATTTCCAACCGATTCGCGAATCATGCTTCAACGCGCGGAGGCTTTGCTGCTGAGCCAGGAGATCGGGCAGGCGTGGCCGCTGTGGAAGAATGCGCATTCACCCGCCTCGGCTCGCGATCTGGCCGCCTTGATGCTGATCGAATTCCTGGACGGAGACTGTCAACGCCAACTTAGTGACGCCGATGAAAGCCGGCTAAGCCAGGAGTTTCTCAAATGGTATCGCCAATTGATTAAGTTCGGCGCCCGCGACGTGCTCTGCCAATTGCACACGAGAATCGATCAAGTGCGCCTGATTCTGCCGACTTTCACCCGCATCTGGGAAGCCGCCAGCAAACAAGCCAGCCAGGCCGCGGCAGCTTGATGGCAGGACCGCAGGATTGCCGGCAAAAAGCCGGGGTGAGAAGACACATTTTTACCTTGTTATGGCTTGTTGAACGCCCTGCTTTTCTGAGTCCCGTGTGCCTGTCACGCACCGGCGATTAGTTTTGACTTTTGAGCCGGGCGTGAGTTAGGTAAAGAGCGTTTTCAGGGCATTATGCTGGGCAAAAACACTTTCCATTACGAATGCGGCATGCTTGTCCCGGAATGTTTGCCGTCCCAGTTCGTACGCGGATGAGAGATTGATTACCTGTTGATCGTGGAGTGTTTTCCTTTTTACGTTCTCTTTCGTCACCTTTCCGCTCACAGAAAGCAATTTACCTTCGTGGAACGGAACGCGGAAATGCCTGCAAACATCTTGAAACGCTTCGGGCAGGCTGGTTTTCAACGATTCGTATGTCACAACGGCTTTCTGCGTCGTGAAATTCTCGGTCATCAGCCATTTCTTGAGGTGCTGGCCGTAGAGAGCGGACCAATAGGCGATTCTGGCTCGATCCTCAGGATTCTCCTTATAGTAACTGAGTTGGGAATAAATCGTCGGAATTGGGTGGCGATAAAGATAGAGCACGTTGCGCCGCCGCAGCTTTAGGTCTTCATCATGCCAGTGATAGCAAGTAAAATCCCTGGCTGTCTTGAGGTAAAACGCCCGCACCAGGCTCGGCTTTTCAAAATAGAGTTCCATGATCATCCGCAACCAATGGCTGCCAGTTCGCGGAAAGCTAACCAGGTACGGAAAGTCTGGGTTGTCCGTGAATCGCCTTATGAGCGCCTCGTCGGTTATCCCAACCGAACCGTCATCCGCTTCCACGGCTCCCGGATTTTGTCGGTCCGCTTTTGTGTCATCAGACATAACGGCATCGTGGCGGTTTTCGGCGCGAGCGGTCAAGCGGCAAGTTCGAGCGCGTTTCCGGCGCGCCATTCCTGAACCAGCATCTTGCTTTCCAGGCCGGCGGGAATGGGCGGGTAAAGATCGAAACCAAATTCAATCAATCCCCAGCCCTTGAGAGGATGGAACGTGGAGGTTTTCTCTTTGTAAGCCGGATACACAATGCGACAGTTCAATCGAGGTTTGATACTCCCCGCAATCTGTTCAAAACCGCAAACCTGGCCGTCATATTCGTCAAACAAGAATTGGGGCTGGCCCGGCACCTTGAAGTCGTCAACGAATACGCAGGCGCCGGGAGAGGTGCGCGTGATAAATGCTATCTCCTCCTTTAGTGGCCACCTGAACCCATACCCATGCGAATCCAGCCAGAATAAGGTCCGGCCGGCTCCAATCGTTTTTTCCAATCCGATAAGAAACTCCGGCGATCTGCCATTGGTGAGTTTGACATTGGCCAGCTTCTCCGCATTCTTTCGCGCGGCGGCAAACGCATCCGCGTCCGGCTCGCAGGAATGGCATTGAAGTTGGGGAAAATTCCGGGCCAGATAACACAGCGAAGAGCCGACATTGGCGCCGGTTTCCACGAACTGTGAACATCGCTGGGCGGCGGCAAAGACCATTTGGATCAAGTATTTATCACCGTGAAAACCAAGGTCAAAAAACTGGGATAGTTGGCGGCTCATGTAGTTTCAGCTTTTGAATTATTTTGGTAACTATTCAGCACCGTCGCCAGCCAGGCGTAGGGTAGGCATCCTGCCGGCCGGTTAGGCCGGCTTCCAGCCGGGCTCTTCCGGCATCAGTGCTGAGCAGTTACCTTTTCAAGATGAATGATCCGCTATTGGTGCCCAAGTAGTATCCCTGGACCACATTTGTCGTGTCCTGAATGATTACGCTGTAAATGGCGTTGCTGGTGCCGGTGGGATCAATGAAGTATCCCGTTATCTCGCCGGTGCTCTGAGTGATGCTCAGCGTTAAACTATTGGTCGTCGGATTAGCCGTGATGGTAGTGCCACTGATCGTCACCCCGTTTGTGATGGGTGTCGTCAAGTCGGTGCCTTTGAGAACCACCGAGCCGGTGCTGAAGGACAAGAGCGGGCTTTGCGCGGAGTTATAGAGGGCTGCGAGCGGAAGGGCTTGATTGGTAAAGCCCAGCGGATAAAGCAGTGTGGCGCCGGCATCATTGAACCACGTCAGGACGGAATTCGTGCTGACGCTGTTGGACAGCGCCCCAGTAAAGTAGAGCCATCCGAATAGTGAGCCATTGGTCCCGTTGTCGTAGAGCGGCAGATAGACCGGGCAATAACCGTTGAGCGAAAGCTGGCTCACCTGAGTGGCGGAGGTGCTGTCTGCCATGTCGGCAGTCAAAGAAACGACACCGCTGTTGCTGATTGTAAGGCTGAAAATGCTATCTCCAGCGGGGCCGTTGGTTGGATCGGCCAGGCCGGGCATTGCCATTAGATATTTTCCGGCCAGCGAGGTCGGGAAAGAGCTGGAAAAGCCGGCAAGATAGCTCGCAAGCGACGCATTCCAGTGCGCCGAGGTGTTGGTCACCGAGCCGGTGATGCTTTCCGTCCAGTTTGTGGTGGTGTCAACAGTAAGGTCCATTATGTAGTTCCCGTTCGTAACGTTCGCCAGTGAGTTGGAGATGTCGAATTGCCCGGTAATCGCATTGCTGAGGCCGGCGCACAGGGAATATCCGGTGAATGTGCCATTGCTGGCAAGCACCAGGTCGACATAGCCGGAACTTTGATTCGCCACGGCGTTGGTATCGTAAAATAACCCGGTAAACGGACCGGCCAGGTACTGGAACGCATTCGCCGGGATCGTGATCGTCAACGTTTGCCAGCCCGAGGTGTTCACGCCTCCATTGGCGGTGCCGCCGTTGTCCTGCGCCTGCACTCCCACGGTCACAGTGCCTGCCCGGTCGCCTGGAGTGAACGAAAGGGTCCCGCCGGAACTGAACGATGGGAGGGTGTCGAACAGGTTGCTGTTGCTGTTGGTGACGACGAAGCTCACCGTTTGGCCGCTTTCATTGGCAAACTGATTGGTTGGCCCCGCGTGAATGTTCGTAAGGACGTTGGGGATTGAAGCCGCCACATCGTACTTGTCCACGGTTATCGAGGATTGACCAACATTGAAGAACGGAGGCTGGTTAACCGGAGTGATAATCACGACAATGTTCGTGGTAGTGTTGAGCGTGCCGTCACTCGCCGTTACAGTGACAGTGTTTGTGCCGTTGGCGTTCGTCCCGGGGGCGAAGAACAGAGTGTATGCGTTGCTGGCGCCGCTGCTTGTTATTGTCACCATGCTCGTGTTGGTGGATGTGGGCGTGACTGTGAAATTATTAGTCAGCGGGTCATACAGGGTAAACGCCATCGTCGAGTTGGTTGTTTGGTTTTCCAGGAGTGTCATTTGATTTGTCACGCCGATGAACCGCGGAGGATATGGGACCTGCTCGACCTGGAGCTGGAAGTTATTGCTGGACCAGTTGATTCCGCCGTTGGTGGTGTTGGTGCTGAGAGTCATGACCACCGCTATCGTATTCGTCCCAAACGAGTTGGTCGCGGTGGTGAAGACGAGGTTTCCGTTGGTGTCAATGGCTGGCGGCTGGGAAAATGCCACGTTGGTCGAACCGGCCATTATCGTGGCGGCGGTGAAGGTCCAAGTCTGGTTGCTTTGATTGGCCGGTCCCGCTGTCAGGTTGGTCAGAAAGTTGGCAAAGCTTGTGACACCGGCGTTTTCGAGCACAAGCAAATCATTGTTCGTCACGCCATTGGTAGTGAAGGCGTAGGTGGGCGGCTGTTCCACTGGAACCACCGTGAGCGTGAAAGTGTTGGTGGTCGTGAGCGGGCCTTCAGTGGCCATCAACTGGATTGTTGCCGTGCCGTTGGCGTCGGCAACCAGCGCAAGGGAGACGCCACAGTACACATTGGTCGTGGCAGAGGAGTTTGTCACCACGGTCACTGAGGTTAGATTTGTGTTCAACGACGTGGCAGTGATCGTGAAATTGGTTTGTTGATCATAATCCCAAACGGTGATGTAGTTGGTCAGCCCGCTGATTGCGTTTTCCAACACCGTGATGTTGGTGGCGCCGTCGATGACTGGCGCGTGATTGGTCTGCGCGACCTCCAACATGAAGCTGTTGGTGTAGGAATTGACGCCGCCGTTGGCCGTCCCGCCGCTATCTTGCATGACGACCGTCACAAGATTGGTTCCGAATGTATGCGGCGTCACAGTGAAAGTCAGCCCGCCGTTGGTGTCCACCGTGGGCGTCGACGTGAAGGAGGCATTGGTGGAGTTGCCGGTCACCGTGGCGGGGATGAAAGTCCAGGTCTGGTTGCTCTCGTTGGCCGGGCCGGCGCTCAAATTGGTCAGGAAGCCGATATTCGTCACCGCCGGCGTCTCTTCCACCACTAGCAGCGCCGGGAGATTGGTGTTCTGAACGTAATTGGTTGAAAAGCTGTAGCTGGGCGCCTGATTGACCGGCGTTACGGTCAGAGTGAACGTGTTGGTGGTCGAGGCGGATCCCTGGCTTTCAGTCTCGGCTGCGACCAGTTGGATGGGAGCTGTTCCGCTGGCGTTCGTGGCCAGTGTGAAGTTCAGGGTGCAGTTTACGCTGTTGGAGCCTGCCGCGTTAGTCACAACCGTCACCGCCCCGAGGTTCGTGTTCAATGAGATCGCGGTGACAACGAAATTTGTGCCCAGGTCAAAATCCGAAACATAGATCGGGGCGTTCGTCGTGTTGTTCGGCGTGGTGCGTCCGTTCTCGAATACAGTGAGATTGGTGAAGGCGATACTCGGCGGGTGAAGGATCTGCGCGACCGCTATCTGGAAGGTATTGGTGAAAAAGTTAGTGGAGTCAGTCATGATCACCTGCACTTGATTCGTCCCGTAAGAATGCGTTGCGGGCGTGAATGTCAGCGCCCCGTTGGTGTCCACCGCGGGCGCCGCCGCGAAGCTGACATTGTTCGGGGAACCGATTGCCGGGAAAGTTAGAAAGCTCCAAATCTTGCTGGAGCTGCTATTCCAAGCGTTCACAAATCTGGGATAACTCTCCGCCCCCGACTCTTCCAACACAGCGACCCAGTTGGTGGCCAGAATAAAGCTGGGAGCTTTGCTGGCTGGCGTGATGACCAGGTTAAAACTGACGTTGGTCGAAAGAGCGCCCTCGCTGGCGACCAGATGAATGGAAACCGAGCCGTTGGCATTGTCTCCCGGCGCGAAGGCGAGGGTAAACAGCGCATTGGTGGCGCTGACCACGTTGGTCGCGGTCACGCTTACCGTGGCAAAACTGCTGTTCGACGAGGTGGCGGTCAACACCAGATTGCTGGACTGTTTATCATAATCCCAAACATTGATCGTGGCCGTTAGCCCGTTGGTTGCATTCTCAAGGATCGTGTGATTGGTGGCGCCGACGATCACCGGCGCGTGATTGGTCTGCGCGACCCCGATCTGAAAGGTGTTGGTGACAGTGTTGTCACCGCCGTTGGTGACGCCCCCAGTGAGGTCGAGGACGAGCGTCACCGTATTCGTGCCGAAAGAGTGCGCTTTCGGCTGCACACTCAGCGTCCCGTTGGTCGCGACCGCGAGTATCTGGAATGCGGCGTTCGTCGCGTTGTTGGTTAAAGTAGTCGCGATGTACTTATAGGGTTCGCTGGTTTGATTGCTGGGGCCCTTGCTTATTGAGGCCACAAAGTTCGAGACGTTTATGACTGGCGATTCTTCCGTCACTTGGACATAATTGGTGGATAACGTGAAGCTGGCGGGCTGATTGACCAGTGTGACAATCAAGTTGAATGTATTGGTGGTTGACAGGCCGCTTTCGCTGGCAACCAGGCGAATGGGAACCGTGCCGCTGGAGTTGGTTGCCAATGCGAAGGTCAGTGTAAAGAGTGCATTGGTTGCAGTGGCCACATTGGTATGGGTCACGCTCACCGTGGCAATGCTGGTGTTGGACGAAGTGGCGGTCAATACCAGGTTGGTGGATTGTCTATCATAATCCCAAACATTGAAGGTCGCCGTGAGGACGTTGGTTGCATTCTCAAGGACGGTGTGATTGGTTGCCCCAACGATCACCGGCGCGTGGCTGGTCTGCGGGACTGCGATCTCGAAAGTATTGGTTGCGGCGTTAATCCCGGCCCTGGGGTTTCCCCCGCTGAGGGTCATTACCAACGTGACCACATTCGTCCCGTAAGAATGCGCTTTGGGCCGAACACTCAGCATTCCGTTGGCTGCAACCGCCAGCGTTTGGAAGGCCGCGTTGGTTGAGTTGGTAGTTACCGTGGTGATGGCGAACTTGTAGGTCTCGCTGTTTTGATTGGTGGGTCCCTTGTTCACCGAGCTCACAAAGTTGGTGAAATTGACGGTGGCCGACTCCTCCGCCACATTCACCAGATTGGTGGCCAGCGTGAAGGTGGGTGACTGGTTGACAAGCGAAACGGCCAAGACGAACGTGTTGGTGGTTGACAGAGCGCCTTCGGTGGCGACCAGGTGAACGGGAATCGTTCCGCTGGAATTGGTTGCCAGCGCAAAGCTCAGGGTAAAGACGGCGTTGGTCGCGCTGGCCACATTGGTCCGGGTAACGCTTACCGTGGCAAGGCTGCTGTTCGAGGAGGTGGCAGTCAAGACCAGATTGGTGGACTGCGTGTCATAATCCCAAACATTGATGGCGATCGTCGAGTTTGTTGCATTCTCCAACATCGTCTGGTTGGTGGCGCCGACGATGACCGGCGCGTGGTTGGTCGGCTCGACTGCGATCTGGAAGGTGTTGCTGACAACATTGACCCAGCCGGGATACCTTCCGTTGATGGTCATGACCGCCGTCACGGTGTTGGTCCCGAAGGAATGGGGCCTGGGTTTTATAGTCAGATTGCCGTTGGTCGCCAGCGCCAAGACCATGAAGGCTGCATTGGTCGGGTGGTTTGTCACAGTGGCAAGGGAGTAACTGAAGGTCGCATTGTTTTCGATGGATATTCCCTTGTTGACCGACGTCACAAAACCCGAGTTTGTCACGCCGGGCGACTCCTCGTTTACAAATACAAGATTAGTGGCGAGCGTAAAGCTGGGCAACTGGAGGTTGGCCCCAATTTGCAAAGTGACGACGTTGGTCAGGCTGTTTTTGCCGCCGTTGGTCGTGCTGCCGCTGCTAGTGAGGATAAACGTGATGGTGTTGGTTCCGGAGATATTCGTGACCGCCTCAAAAGTGAGAGTGCCGCTGCCGTCAATGGCGGGCGCCTGCGTGAAAAAGTTAGTTGTATATAGGTACGACCAACTGAGAGTCTCGCTGGATTGGTTGGCTGGGCCAGGAGAAATGCCGGTCATAAAATTGGGGAGTGTGACCGGTCCGTTGTATTCGTCGTAAGAAAGGACGCTTGCGAGCATGGTGGCCGTTGGCGGCTGATTCACCGCCCACACATAATACAGAAAGGAGTTCGTCGCTGTGGCGCCGCCTGCATTGGTGACGACAATATCAATTTGGGTCATGCCATTTTGATTTGTCGCCTGGGTAACGGTCAGTGTGCGATTACTCCCAGTTCCAGAAATGACAAGATTGGCGTTCGGAACCAGGGTGGTATTGGTGGAGGTGGCGCCAAAGGTAAGTCCGGACTCACCACTCTGAATGTCATAAACGCTAAACGACAAGTTTGTGGATGCCGTGTCTTCGTTATTGGTCTGGCTGGCGGGTATGGTCAGAAAAATCGGCGGATAATTGGTATAAGTGACGTTCAAGGTGAATGTATTTGTCGTGCTTGAGGGCGTCGAATCAGTGGCAACCACTGTAATAGTGGCGGTCCCGGACTTATGCGTCCCGGGCCTGATCGCGAGCAGGCGGCTTGTTCCAAAGCCGCTGAATGTCAGGCTCGCGTCGCTTACGAGGTTGGTGTCCGACGAGCTTGCGGTCGTTGTCACCGTGAATATGGGCACGCCGCTGTCGGTCACATCAACCGTCACATTGGTCGTGTCGTCTTCACCTATCGTGACGCTGCCTGGCAAGGTCAGCGCAGGCGGGCTGGCAAGCGCCGGCAGGACGCTGGCGGCCAGCATCGCGCAGATCATCAATAGCCGCGCCAAAATTGTTGTTGAGGCGCGGCTCGGCTCGCCACGCTGATTATTCCCCGACAATAAACTGGTTTTCATATTTGTTCACTTGATGGCCTGCAGAGGCCCGCGACCGTTTGCTCTCTTATCGGCATAACCCTTCCCGACTTGAGGAAAACACGCCACAGCGATTCGGCCATGCGTTTGACACCCTCAATCGGCCTGGGCTTGTGTTCCCTTCCAAGCAGGACGCCAGGACTACCTTCTGTTATCGGCATAACATCTCCGGGCTTTAGCGCCTGTTGAAAAGGACGTTCGATGGGAGCGTTATTGGGAATCGTCTTTTCGGACGAAGAAGGTCAGTGTTCTGCGGCCCCACGGAGCCTTCTGAGTATTGGTGGAGCGAAGGTAAAACGTTTCCTGCGGGTCCAGTTCAAATCCGTATTGCTTCATCTTTTTGACCCAATAATCGGTCGTCTGGCAATTGACGTGGTGGTATCCGAGCTGGCCCGGCTCGGCGTGTGTCAAACAAACGTATTTGCAGCATTGAAATGAGGCCATGTAGTTGGGAATGAACCGTTCCTCGACGTGTTCGACAAATTCGGCGCACCATGCCAGATCGAAGCGGCAAGCCGGCACAAAGGAGCCGCGGGTGTAGTCATGCTCAACGACGTTGGAGCGGCAACGGCTCTTGGCCAGCGCTTCTTTCCAGCCCTCAATTCCAAGCGTGTAAATTCCTTTTTCCACAAACCATTTGGTGCTCCATCCGGCTCCCGCTCCGATGTCGAGCACACTTTGAATTCCGTAAAGCTCGATGAGATGTTCCCACACGTCGGGGACGTGGGTGTGGGGATCGGGCACCTCGAGAAAAGCCCCGCCCAGATGCTCATTCGCCTGGAGCGGCCGGCTGTCAGCGGCGTCCGAATAGCTTGAAAGGCAGGCTTCCTCCTGGCTGACGGCAAGTTGATCCCCTGCCGGAAGGACTATTGCATCATTAGTCATAAGATAAAGCGCCCGGTCACGGCGGCCGCTCTAAGAGCTTTGCTGGTTATCGCGGTTATTGAAGCAGTTGCAGCACGGTTTGGGGCATTTGATTCGCCTGGGCCGCCATTGCGCTTGCGGGCCGCTCCAGAATGCTGGCGCGGGCATAATCAGTGTACTGGCCGGCGCGTTGCTCGGTGGAGATCTTCCCGGGGTCGTTGGAGGCGGCGCCTGAAAGGTCGCTCAAGCGGCCAAAAAGGCGGTCAATAAGAACATTATTGATTGCGTTCCCGGCCGTTGAAGGCGGCGGCGGCGCGGCCGGCGAACCAGGCGCGCTTCGGTTGTTCTTCAAACCGGGGTCCGGTGGTTCGGCGCCGCCATTAATGGTGGGAATCATAAAAGCTACGCGCCTTGGGCACAGGGGACAGTGTGGCCTTGCGGCGTTTTGATGGCGCTGAGACGAGGAAGGACCTGACGGCGATCTGTAATCGCTTCCTTATTGTTTCGTTGAATATCCTGATACACCTCCTGGCGATGCACCGGCACGTCCGCGGGCGCCTCGATCCCGACTTTCACCATGTCGCCGTCCAGACGCAGGATTTTGACGGTTATCCGTCCATCGATCACGATACTTTCGCCGGGTTTGCGGGAGAGTATTAGCATGTCAGCGGCGGTGAATGATTCAGGAAACCGAAAGCGGATGCTTCAGCGAGTAGCCGGCGGCATTGTTCGGAATTACCTGCTTGCCAACCAGCGTGCGGCGATTGATGACGATTGGCCCCTTGAGATTCACCGTCGCCTGGCTGTGCGGGCGAAGCGTGACAATACTGATCAAAAACGCATCGCCGGGGCCGTCAACCTCCAGGAATTCCGCATCCCCTTCGTTGAATTCCGGATGATAATCCGCAACGACCAAAGAGGGGGTAACGACCAGGAACGACCGCCTGGCGTCCTCCAGCATTTGGAACCACATGAAAGGCGCTTCGTGCGGATTGGCCAGCAAAACATAATTCTTGACGCCCTCCAATCCCAGCCGGCCGTACGGCAACCGGATTACATCGTTTGCCGCGCGCAGGCGCGACCGCGCGCTTTGGGCTTCCATTAGTTCTTGACTATTCATGCTTAATTCGATCTTGCCGCTTTGAGCAAAGCGTATGCCACGGCCAAAAACCTCGCGCCCGATTGCGCCAAAACCCTTGGAAACAGCCTATTTACGACGCCCCGCGTCGTCGGTGGCCAAAAGGGGCGATAGGCAGAAACGGCAGGCGCTTCCACTAACAGGATGGATATATCTTCCCAGTGACTCGACCTCGCGTTGCCTGGAAACAAACTGTCTTGAGACAAATTGGATTCTATCTCAAAGTCATCCCGGCGGGTTTGCGAATATGAACACCCAAACTTACGATGAAGCGGTGATCGGCGGCGGCCCCGGTGGCAGCACCGTCGCAACCTTCCTGGCTCGCGCCGGCAAGAAAGTTTTGCTCCTGGAAAAGGAAATCTTTCCCCGCTTCCATGTCGGCGAATCATTGTTGCCCTATAACGTTCGCCTCTTTAGGGAACTGGACCTGCTCCCGGCACTGGAGGCCGCGGGTTTCCCAAAAAAATTCGGCGCGCAATTTGAACTGGGTGATGGCTCAAAATCAGTCGGCTTCGTTTTTCGGCAGGGCAAATTTACGCGCGAGCCTCAAGCCTTTCAGGTCGAGCGTTCGCGGTTTGACCACATCCTTCTCAAAAATGCGCAAGCCTCGGGCGTCGAGTGCCATGAAGGCTGGACCGTGAAAAGCTTTTCGGCGGACAACGGCTGCGTGACAATTGAGGCCGCCGGCCCGGACAACAAACCCCGGGTTTTCGGCGCCCGTTATCTGGCCGATGCCAGCGGCCGGGGCAATCTGACTGGAAACCAGGAAGGCCTTCGGATGCTGCATCCGCATTTGAAAAAGCTGGCGATTTTCGGCCATTTTAACAACGTCCTCCTTGATCCGGGCGACAAAGGCGGCGACACCGTCATCACCCGCATGGAGCGAAGCTGGTTTTGGTTCATCCCCGTGTCGGCCGAAAAAACAAGTGTTGGCTGTGTTTTGGACAAGGACGATTTCAACGCCTGGAAAAAATCGCCGGAAGAGGCCTTTGCCGCGCTCGCGCAGTCCAGCCCGCCGGTGTTCCGCCGCATGGAAAACTCCCGTCCCGCCGGTCCCCTGCAAGTCACCGCGGATTTCTCCTATTACAATCGCCGCCTGGTGGGCTCGCGCTTGATCCGCGTGGGCGATGCCGCCGGTTTCATGGACCCGATTTTTTCCTCCGGCGTGTACATGGCGATGCTCTCCGGAAAACTGGCCGCCCAAGCGATCCGCGCCGCAATGGAAAGCGGTTCCAGCGCGCGCCCCTTTGCGCGCTACGAAAAACAGTTTTTCAGCGCCTTGAAATTCTATTGGGAAATGATTGACGGATTTTACACCACGCCATTCATGGAAGTCTTCCTGGAGCCGCGTGAAAAATGGGATTTGCCGGCGGCGGTCAACGCGGCGTTGGCGGGCGAATTGCGCGGCAGTTGGTCGCTGCGCTGGCGCATGCGGCTTTTCTTTCTGCTCGTCAAACTGCAGGGGCGCCGCCCATTTTTGCCTCGCATATCCTTCCAGAAGGGCTGCTGATGAGACCTTGGGATAGACTGCAGTTTGCCGCAAGAGCGCCTCTCATTTGGTGGGAAACCCGCCGGGCCGCGGAAAACCCCGGATGCGGCCGCCTGGCTAAAGGCAAGCGGGCTTCTGTTTGACAGAAGCCCGGCGCGCCAGGCAATTATCCGGCAGATGGTTAGCGGCTGGAATAGCTGCGGTCGCGGTAACCGCCGCCGGCGGGACGCTCTTCGCGAGGACGAGCCTCGTTTACTGTAAGCGCGCGTCCCTGGAAGTCCTTGCCATTCAAGGCCTGGACGACGGCGTCGGCGCCTTCCTGGGTGTTCATAGTCACGAAGGCAAATCCGCGGGCGCGCCCGGTGATTTTGTCCATAATGACATTGATTTCGTTGACTGGGCCGTGTTCTGAAACCAGGTCCCGGAGATCGTTTTCGGTGACGTCGAAGGAAAGATTCCCGACATATAATTTTGTGCTCATGATGATTTGATTATTTAGACTCGCTACTCATTCCTAGACTGTTCCCGAACGCCGGGTTTCAAATCATCACTGAAAACAAGTTCCAACTGAGGATCTTCCATGCCTTGAAAACGGTTAGACGCCTAAAAGCAAGGCTAATCTACGTGTCAGCCGAACATTAGCAAGATATATTTCAATAAATCGCCCAGGGTGCATCACAAATTTCTTCACGAAGATCTTCTCCTCAGTTTTTTGTGGTGA
>VFSW01009076.1_pt1 | contig 14213 bp, 9 predicted proteins | sample 5358111 | NCBI WGS metagenome assembly VFSW01 (sample SAMN11554181, study PRJNA540505) | mine drainage metagenome | isolation source: sediment from site ElyBrook_90M | place: USA: Ely Copper Mine, Vershire, VT | collected 2017
GTAGTAGGACGCACTCTTGCCGGTCTGCCCGCCGCCACCGGGATTGGTCGTGCCGCCTCCCGAACCCGTATTGATGTTGGCGCCGAGCACGTCCGATAGTGCACCGGCGAGCGTAGGTTCGATGGCGACGTCTTGATTGAACACGGCGATCACGTAACGAAGCTGCGGCAACGGGTTTGACGTGCTCGTCACGTACAACGGCCGGATGTACAAGACGCTCTGATCGAGCGGCACCATCAGGTTGTTGCCCAACAAGACGCTCGATCCATGCTGGTCGAGCAAAGTGGTGATTTGTGCGGCCTTGCTGTTCTGTTGGATCTCGGAGTCGGCCTGTACCGGTCCAGTGACCGACGTGCCACGCGGTGTCACATAGACGTGGAGCTGTCCGTAGTCGTTGGGATCACTCGTTGCGATCATGAAGGCCGTCAGACCTTGGACGGTCGTCGAGTTACCGGCCGGCACGTAGGCGATCGTTTGGAGCAGTTGCTGATGGTTCGCGAACGGCAGCGAACCGACTTGGTAGACCGGGCTCATCGGCGAGAGTTGCGTCGACACGACGTTGCCGGCGTTGTTCGTGACGGTCGTACGGGCGAGCGACTGGCGCGGCGTGCCCGAACCGGTGGTCGGTGAGATCTCCCAGCGGTCCGACCCGTTGTAGAAGGCACTCGCGGTCGCGATGTGGTAGCGGCCAAGGATCGCCGCCTGCACCGAGAACAGGTCGGTCGGGTAACGCAGGTGAGTGCGGATGGCCTGGGGCATCTGGCTCAACGGGTGGAACATGGTCGGAAACGCGGAGCGGTACGCCTTCAAGATCGGATCGTTCGGGTCGTTCGCGTAGAACGTCATGGCGCCGGTGTACGCGTTGACAACCACCTTCACCGAGTTGCGAGCGTAGTTGAAGCTGTAGGGAAGGCCACCCTCGTTCACGTTCAGGTTCGAAGCGTTCTGACTGTAGGCGTACTGGTCGGTCGTGGTGTAGCCGTCGAGGACGTACTGCACCTCACCGTTGGCGATCACGGCGTAGGGGTTGGAGTCGAAGGTGAGGAAGGGAGCCGCCTTCTGGGCCATCTGCTGGACGTCACGAACGAACATGACGCGACTCTTCGAGGTGATCTGATTCGAGATGAGGAAGTTGAAGTCGCCGAGGCGCAGAGCCAGCGCCATACGGCTGAAGAGTCCTCCGACCGCGACGCCCCCCGTGCTCGCGTAGTGCGACTCGACGGGCGTACCGGCGTTCGCACCCGAGTTGATCTGATAGTCGAGTTCGGGTTGTTTCGTGTTGGCCACCACCCAACCCGGGTCGTGGATCCCGAAGTAGATGTCGGGGTCGGTAAGCACCGGCATTCCGTTGGTCGACTGTGGCGGCACATTGGACACCACGAAATTCGGGTTGCCCGTCGTATAGTCCACGGCGTTCGCGGCGAGCACCGCGGCGCCGATGCCGTGCGTGTACTGCAGGTGCTGGTTCACCCAACTCGGTGATGACAGGTTCGCCGAGTTCACCTGGCGCGAGCCGATGAGCACTGGCGTCAACTTCCCGTTCACGAAGTATCGATCGACGCCCAACGTCGTGAACGTGTAGTACGAACGTATCGACTGACGGCGCGTCACCGTGGTGAGCGCGATGGCCTGGGCGGGGTCCCAGAGGCGGATGTTGTCGAGCGTCGCGGAGTCGGCCTTGATCGTCGCCGCAGAGATCGTGGTCGCACCGGCGAAGGTGTTGTAGCTGACCTTGTCGAGTCCGAAGGCCGACCTCGTCGCTTCGATGTTGCGCTGGATGTAAGGAGCCTCAAGGGAGTCCTGATTCGGGCTCACCTTGAGGGCCTGGAGAATCGTCGGGTAGAGCACGCCGATCACCAACGCCACGAAGAGCCATAGACCAACGGCGACGGCCGGCAACGACCACCCTCGAAGTCGGACATTCGAGAGCAAGATCAATGCCGCGGCCACCGACAAGAAGAAGAGGATAGTGAGCGCCGGCATTCGTGCGTGCACGTCGGTGTAGCCGGCGCCCTGTACGTAGCCGTTCGTTGAATTGACGAGTTCCCATTTGGCGATGACGTAGCCGGCGGCCTTCATCAACGCGATGCCCGCACCGATGACCGACAGGTGGGCCTTGACCCTGGGAGCAACGCGTGGCGTGACGCGCGTCGCGCGAATGCCGCCATTGAGATAGTGGAATCCGGTCGTCACGACCAAGACGACGATGAGCGAGACCAGCAACCACGTGACCACGAAGGAGACGAAGGGCAGCGTGAAGATATAGAAGCTCAAGTCCTTGTGGAAGAGAGGGTCCTTCACGTGGAACGGCTGGCTGTTCGCCCACAACAGGTACTTCTGCCACTGGCCGGTCGCGTTCAATCCGGCGATGAGACCCATGACGAGAGCGATCGCCGCGTAGATCCTCTTGGCGTAGGGGCGCACCACGTTCTGAAACCTGCGAACTATCTCATCCTCGGGGTCAAAGGAGAGGTCGCGGGCGCCGAAACGGTCCGTGAGGAGCAGGTTGCCCCACATGATGAAGAAGAAGACGGCGCCGAAGGTCAGCCCGAGGCCCACCTTCACCATCAGGAGCGTCGAGAACACCTTGCTGAGTCCAACCGACGAGAACCACATCTGATCGGTCCAGAGCACGGCCAGGTTGCGAAGTGAAAGGAATCCGATGAGGAGGATGACGAAGACGAGGCCAAGCCAGAATCTTCGTGAGAACCGGCCCAGCCGACGAGGGCGCGAAGGGATGTCAGTCGGGCTACGCACGAGTCGAGCCTAGGCCGTTTTTCAAACGGGAATTACGGCGCACGCGCAACCGGCGTGCAGTGGCGGATGCGCTGAGCCGCTCGGAAACGCCTGACCGGCTGGCCGTTCACCCGACGCCGCGTCAAGCGCGCACGCGTCACACGGTGCGTCGTTCGGTGCCACGAAGAAGCGCACGTTCCTCCCCTTTGATGCCGCGAGTACGCCGATCTCGAACGCCCGGCGTGCCGCATCAGTGCAGAGCCGCTCGACCCGCGCGCCGCGCCACTCCTTATAGGCGGCGTTGGCGCGGTCGGGGCCGTCACCGCTCCCGTCGGCGAGGATCCTCTTGCGCAGGGCTAACACGATCGTCACGGCGAGGTCGGCGGCACAGTCGTTGAGTTCGGTGGCGTTGACTTGACCACCCGGCACTCCCGCCTCGTCCTTGGCGAACTGGACACCGGCCGCCGCGGCGTCGGTCAACGCGTCGATCGCGGCGCCGGCGTAGCGCGCGCGCTGTTCGTGCTCGTCTTCGAGTTCCGTCGTGATCATGGCCTTCACGTCGCGAAGGCGATCCAGCATTACGTTCTGATCGTCTTGGAGAGCCCGCTTGACCTTGCGCGTCAACACGGCCAGCGACTCGTCGAGCGCGTCGTCGCGACGTTTGAAGAGTTCGCCGTTTGGCGTCTCGGGTTTGGACGCCGTCGGCGCCTTACGCGGCGCCTGCGCCGTCGCGCCGCGCTCCTCGAGTGTCGCCTTTCGCAGTCGCGCGAAGATTTCGTTCACGACGTCCGTGCCCGTCGCCTCCTCGTCGAGGACGCTCACCATCGCCACCTCCGCCGGTGGAGCCTTGGCCGGACGCGGAGCCTTCGGTTTCACTTCCGCGGGAATCTCAGCCGCGACGAGTTGTGGCTCAGCGACCGGGCGCAGCGGAGTGCCGGCGAGCAACTCCTCTTCGGTCGGTTCGGCGCCGGGCGGACGAAGGCGCAGCGCCTCGAGGGCGGCATTTCTCGCCAGGTCGTCAGAGTTGTTGATACCCACGAGGACCGACTCGACCTGTTCTTGAATCGACGACACGAATGTCGCCAACGCGTCACGTGCTGCTCGGAGTTGATCGATCTGGATGTGGAGCGCCTTGCGCTTCACGGCGAGATCGTTCAGCACGGCCTTGCGCGCCTCGTGGGCCTGTTCGAGGATCGCGCGCCCCTGCTCGCGACCGCCCTCGACGAGCGCGTCGCCATTCACCTTTGCCGAGTCGACGAGCCGCTCCGCCGCCAATCGGGCGTCGTGTTCGATGGTCGCCGCGGTGTTCTCCGCCTCGGTGATGAGCGACGTCGCGCGCTCTTGGGCTTCGATCAAATGGTTCGCCCCGCGCTGTTGGCTCTCGGTGAAGACCTGCGCGCTTCGCTCCTGTGCCTCGGCCGTGACGCGCCCGGCCTCCTCGTGCGCCGAACGCAAGATCGCCGCGCTTTGGGCCCCGAGGGCGCTCGCGAGGGTCGCTTCATCGAACGTCGGATTCGCGGCCCGTCGTTGGGCCTCGCTCAACTGATCCTGGAGTTCGCGAATCCGGTTCTCGAGGTGTCCCATCTCGCGCGCGACTGCTTCGAGTTGGATGCGGACCTCGTTCGGGTCGTAGCCCCCCTTGCGCACGGTCGTGAAGGTCATTCGGGCGATTTCAGCCGAGGTTTGGCGCGTGGTTGAAAGGATTCGGCGATCGTCCATTCCTTCAAGACTACGGCGTTGTCAGCGAAAAAATGGGTTAGTGAGGCGCGGTAATGGGCTGTGGCGGGCCGCCGCCGATTTTTCGGAGGTCGCGAAGTACCTGTCGCAACGTCGACACGCCAACGATCGTGAGACCGGGGGACGCGGCCGACTTCGCCGTCGCGACTTCTACCTGTGGGACGAAGAAGTACTTCGCGCCGGCACGTTGAACGGCGACCGTCTTCTCGGCCACGCCGCCCACGTCCCCGACGTTGCCGTGCACGTCAATCGTCCCGGTGGCCGCGATCGGCTGATTACCGGAGATCGAACGCTTGGAGAGCTTGTCGATCAACGTCAACGTCATCGCGAGTCCCGCCGACGGCCCGCCGATGTCCTTCGTGTTGATCGTCACCTTCGCGGGAAGCGCGTACGTGGCGCCATCTTCGAGTCCGACACCGAGCCACGATTTCGAGACCCCCTTCACCCCGGCGCATCCCGACGCCACCATCCCCTTCGGTGGAACGGCGGTCGTCAGCGTGACGTTAGACGGGCCACGATACGTGATGATCCCCGAAGGTGAGATCTTGGCTCGATCGATGGTGAGGCGCTCTTTCGCGCCGGGTGCGACATCGTGCACCACGCGGATCAGCGCACACGTCGATGTCACTGGAGTGCCGTTCGCGGCCACGATCTCGTCCGCGACGTGAAGCCCGGCGCTTCGAGCGGGCGAGGGAGCACTCACCGAGGTGACGACGGCGCCACTGGGCGTAGCGGGTGTTCGCCATCCGAGTGCATTGAACGCAGCGACTTCGGCGGCCTGCTTGGAGTCACTCATTTCGAGGTAACCCTGCGCCGTGAGTTCGTCCGTCGGCACACCGGGTTCGACGAGCTGGTCGGCGCCAACGAACTCCACGTGGCTCGAAAAATGAAGCGTCAACCATTGCCAGGCGTTGAGTGACGTGAGGTAGACGTCGGTCAACATGATCTTGTCGTGGTGTGTCGTCGTGGCCACACCTTGGACCTTCACGAGCGGGCCGACCGGCGTCGCGTCACCCGGCGTGAGGGCGTACTCGTTGAGGTTCCAGCTGTGTAGGCCCACGATGGCGAGCAGGACCACGAGCAGCGCAGAAAAGATGGTCACTGGGGCCCGGCGCGACCTTGGGAGTGGTGAAATGGGTCCGTGCAAAGTGATGAGCCAACGCTAGCGGAGAGCCCCGAAGAGTTACTACTGCGCGCCGGCTTCGCGATCGGCGATGGCTATGGCGAAGTCCTCCGTTCGAATCTCGGCGATGACCGCGCCCGTCGCCGGGTGCTCGCCCTGCGAGGAATGGTCCGCCAAGGTTTGGTGACCGACGCGCAATGGGTGGCGGCGATTGACGACGTCGATACCGACGTCCGCCGGGAGGCACTGAATCTTTGCGCGCACGTCGAACTCGGCCAGATCGTCGTCGACGCCGTCGTGCGCAGATTGGCGGACGAAGATCCGCTGGTGGTTGACGGAGCGATCTTCGCGTTAGGGGAGCACCTGTACGTCGGCGCCGTGGAGCAACTGTGCTCCATCGCTCGCTCACACGACGACGCGCGCTGTCGCGAGTCGGCAATCGCGGCACTCGGTGCGATCGGCGATGACCGCGCCCGCCCCGTTATCCTCTCGGCACTCGACGACAAGCCGCCGGTGCGACGACGAGCGATCGTGGCTCTCTCGAACTTCGAGGGTCACGATATCGACGATGCACTCGAACGCGCGAGCAACGACCGTGACTGGCAGGTGCGCGCCGCGGTGAACCAGTTGGGTCGCGACGTCGATTAGCGATCGGCGTCGCGATAGAGCGCATGAAGGGTTGACATCTCTTCGAGACAGAGCGCCAAACCCTGAATGACGGCGGTGTCGGGATGTTCCGCGATGTGCACCTCGACCCCGGTGTTCGTCGCGATCAGCTCCGCGAGGTCCGAGAGCAGGGCGTTGCCACCGGTCAAGCTGAGTCCGCGCGCGCTGACGTCCTGGGAGAGGTCCGGTGGCGCGTCGCCGAGGCACTCTTGGATCATGCGCACGGTAGCAGTGACGATGTCGCTCGCCGCGTCATTGACCAACGCTGCGTCGACGTCGATCTCGACGAGGTCGCCGCGATCGACGGTCCGGGCCAAGACGACCTCGGACTTCCCGCGGGTACGGCCGAGCGCTGAGGCGAGCGACAGCTTCAAGCCCTCGATGACCATCGGCGCGACGACGACGCCGAGTTGGGTTCGAAGTGACGTCGCGATGGCCGCGTCGAGGTCGTTACCGCCCTGACGACGTGCGCTGCCCGTCACTATGCCACCGAGCGAGATGATGGCGGCCTCGGACGCACCGGCGCCGAGTACGGTGACCGCCGAACCCACGGGGTCCTGCACGGGCAGGCCCATGCCAATGGCCGCGGCGATCGGCGCTTCGATGAGTGTCGCTTCGCGCGCACCGGCCTGAATGGCCGCCTGTCGCAGCGCCCGACGTTCGATACTCGTGGCGAGCGACGGCACACTCATGACCACGCGGGCACGGCTGAGCTTGGACACACCGGCTCGTTCGAAGAGTCCGTGGATGAGCCGCGCCGTGACGTCGAAGTCCACGGTCGCACCTTGAGCGAGGGGCCGAAAGACGACGACGTGGCGAGGGGTCCTCGCGACCATATCGAGCGCGCCGAAGCCGACCTCAACGACGTTGCCGCTGTTCGTGTCGATCGCCACCATGGTCGGCTCATTGAAGACAATGCCTCGCTGAGTGGTCGCGAGGCGCGTGTTGGAGGTCCCAATGTCGAGCGCAACGTCCAAAGCCATGGATTATGAGGCTAACCCGACCGTGGCGCAAGGCTGGTGGTTACTAGCCTTTACTGGGTGGAGAGCGCGGGGACGAACTGGTGGCGCCGACGGCGCACGAACGCGAAACCGCCGCCCCTCGGCGAGCGCGAATGGGTCCATCCGAGTGAACTACCCAGCTTCGAGAAGTTGCGGACGCACCCGAATTGGCCGATAAAGTCACCCGCCGCCCGCGTCGTCGTCGCGGTCATGGCCGTCGCGCTGGTCGTCGGATCACTCGGGTTGTACCTGACCAGGACGACGACACCCCCGTCGACCCCGCACGTGGCGAGCACACTGGCCCAGTTGCCAGCCGTGAGTAGGACCGCGGCCGATCGCACCATCGACCTCTCCATCGCGACGCCCGGCCACGTCGAAGTGGTCGCCGCGATGGCGCTGCCCCACGACCTTGCGGTGACCACGACGCAGATACCGGCCGACGCCATCATCACGGGCTCGACGCCCGGGCACGTCAATTTCCACGTGACCTGGGTTGGACGCGACAAGGTGATGGGTTTTTCCATCGTGCGTCTGGGCGTCCACGTCCCCGCCCTGACCTTCGCGCCACTGCCCTCGAGTAAGTGGGTGGTGGCGGTGTCACCGATCCTGAAGAGTTCGACCGACGCTCCCCAATTCGCGTGGGCCAACACGATCCTGGGCGACCCCCAAATCGACGCCACCGGCGTCATCAGTTACCTGTCGACGAAGTCCGACACGAACCTCGACAGCTTCATCGATGCGATCGCCGTGAATCAGAGTGGACAGGTCGTCGCGGTCCTTTCGATCAATCACCTCTGGTACTCGGCGCAGTTCGTCGCGCGCATCGCCTATATCGTCGCCACCGGTCGAGGTTGCCACGCGAGCTTGGGTATCGTCGGCGCCACCGCCCAAGGCGGCGGCGTCACGGTCACGCGCGTGATCCCCAAGAGCCCTGCGCAGTATCGCCTGATGAAGGGTGACGTCATCACGGCGCTCAACGGGCGAGAGATGGACACGTTTGACGCCCTCGACACGGCGCTCTATCTCACCCCCGCGTACACGAGGGCCGAGGTCACCTTCATCCGTGCAGCGAGCGTCCACCACACCGACATGACCCTCGGCTGCGCACTTTAAAGTCGTAGCCGTGAGCGACAATCCCTTCGGCGGCATGTTCGGCGACATCTTCTCGATGCTCGGTCAACAAGGCCCCGACGCCTGGTTCACGACCGCGTCGCAGTTGGCACTCAACATCGCGCGAGGTGCCGATGACGATCCGAATCCCCTTCCGCTCGAACGACAACGACTCGAGGAACTCGCGCCACTCGTCGCTCGTCACGTCGACAGCCTGTTCGGCGTCGCGCGCGCCGCCGCCGTCGTGACGGTGAATCGATCGGCCCTGACGCTCGCCGCCCTGGAACAGTGGCGCCCTCTCATGGAGCCGATGGTCGCGAGCACCACCACGATCGGTGACAACCTCAATCTGGGTGACAACGCGATGATGGCGCAGATGGCCGCGACCTTGGGTCCCCTGTTCACGGGATTCCAGATGGGATCGGTCGCCGGCCATTTCTCCGAGCGTGCCTGGTCGCTCGCGGCGTTGCCGCTTCCGCGACTCGACGCGCGACGACTCCTCGTCGTGAACAACCTCGCGAGCTTCGCCGAAGCGTGGTCACTGCAACGCGATGAGGTCTACGTCTTCGCCCTCGCCCAGGAGTTCCTGGCCTCGCTGGTGCTGACCCAACCGGGAACGGGCGACGCCCTGCGCGCGCTGCTCATCGACTCGGTCCGAGAGTCCACCAAGGCCCAAGGCGACCTCCTCACGAAGTTGCAGTCCATGATCAATCCCGAGGACATCGCAGGCATCATGGAGAATCCGGAGTCACTCCTCGACGGCATCGAGATGCCTGACGAGACCGACGCGACGCGCGCCATCAACGCCGCGGCGAGCGTGTTGCTCGCGTTCTTTGACGCGGCCGCGCACGAGATCACCGAGGCGATCCTCGGACCGCGCCCCATCCTCGTCGAGGCTTACGCGCGACACCGCCGGAGTGACGCACGCGGCGAAGACGCTGCGGCGGCGCTCTTTGGCATCTCAACCCAAGGCGAGCACCACGAACAAGCGGCGAAGTTCGTCGCGACGATCAAGCAGACTCACACGTTGCGCTCCTTTGACGCACTGCTACGTGTCGACGGACTGCCGAGCGCCGACGAACTGCTGCACCCTGATGACTGGTACGAGCGAGTGACGAACTCGCCACTCGCCTAACTCTTAGCTCTCTTCGTCGTAGCCGAGGTTCCATTCGACGAGCAGGTTCTCGCGTTCGGCGTCGCGGTTCACGCGTTCGCGGTTGCGACGGAACTGCGGGTCGTGTGGGGGCAGGAATCGCAGTCGGGCGTCCACCCGATCGACGAAGGCCTGGATCTGCTCCTCGTCGCCAAAGACCATCCGACATTCCCAGTGCGGCGCGACCGGTCCGAGGTAAATCACTTGGACGTGCCCGACCGGGTCGACGACCTCGGTGGACTCGATGGTGGGAACCTGGCTCACAATGCTCCTTCGGAGTGCTTTCCTACTGCTGAACAGCCATTCTACAGCGTCGATTTTCTGGCCTTGGCGGGGCCAATCCTTAGAGCAGGCTTCGAGGAGCTTTAGAGGAGTATGGTAACCAGCGGCTCGTGAACAAAAGAGCCTGCCGTTATCGTTTTGTCACACAAACTGTCGCTACTGTGACACAAGAGACCAACATTGGGGGGTGAGCATGAGTACAGAGTGGATGGCAGATGGTAAGTGCCGCGAATACCCAGCGGGGACGTTCTTCCCTAGAGACGGGGTCGGGGTGATCATCGCCCAACGCATCTGTGCCACATGCCCGGTCGCGAGCCAATGCCTGGAGTACGCCCTCGAGAACCACGTCGATCACGGGATCTGGGGTGGCTGCAGTGAGCGCGAGCGACGACGCATCCTGCGCGAGCGTCGTCGTCGACGCATCTTCAATACCGACGCTTCGTAACAGCCCCGCGTGTTCGAGTGCGTCATCAACCTCTCCGAGGGACGTGACGCGCCGCGCTTAAATGCCCTACGTGCGACGGCCGGGCGATCACTTCGTGACCTTCACGCGGACGTCTTTCACAATCGAAGCGTCTTCACCCTCATCAACGAGCCCAATCAATTGGTGCTCGACGTCCACGCCCTAGTGGGTTCCGCCTTCACCTCGCTCGACCTCACCCGACACGAGGGTGTGCATCCAAGATTCGGGGTGGTCGATGTCGTCCCCTTCGTCGCCCTCGCGCCTGAGGCGTTCGACGAGGCCGTCGCACTTCGAGACGACACCGCATCGTGGATTGCTGACACCTTCGCCGTCCCGGTCTTCCTCTACGGACCGGTCGACGACGTCATGCGAACCTTGCCCGAGGTGAGAAAGTCGGCGTTTGTGACCCTGGCACCCGACAAGGGACCGAAGAGGCCGAGTGCGACACTCGGAGCGAGCGCCGTCGGGGCGCGAACGATCCTCGTCGCCTGGAACCTCTGGCTGCGTGGCGTGGGGATCGACGACGCCCAGGCCATCGCGCGAGCGATCCGTCGACCCGAGGTGCGCGCGTTGGCGTTCCAGGTCGGCGACGAGGTCCAGGTCAGTTGCAACCTGGTCGAACCACTCGCCGTCGGACCATCGGTCGTCTATGACCAGGTGACGTCGTTGCTTTCGCCGTCAGGAACCATTGAACGAGCCGAACTCGTGGGGCTCGCACCGTGGTCGCTCTTGGAACGAGAGAGCCCCGCACGCTGGACCCAGCTGGACCTCAGTACTGAGCGGACGATCGAGAGTCGCCTCGGCTGACCTCAGCTGGCCTGAGCTCGGCGTTCGATGGCGCGGGCTCGTCGGAGTCGACGCCGTTCGCGCTCACTCATCCCACCCCAAATGCCGAACTTCTCACCGTTATCAAGGGCGTACTCCAAGCAGTCCTCACGCGCGACACACCCTCGACACACTTCCTTTGCCTCGCGGGTCGATGCGCCACGTTCCGGGAAGAAAAGGTCAGGATCGACGCCCATGCAGTTCGCGCGAGCCTGCCAACCTCGATCTTCCATGCCGCTCATCAGTTCCACGATTTCCACGTTGTATTCCTTCCCCTCAGCGGTGATCGCCACTGATGTAATTACAACGGTGTCATTGTTATTGGAAACGTGACAAAAAGCAAATGGAAATATTGAACCTCCTGATGAGGGCAGTTTTGAGTGGCGTCTAACCGGCGCGACGGTGTCGAACGAAATCGTCCAGGGCGTAACTGCCGAGTTCGTCAACGTCGGTGTAGAACAACCGCCCCCCGTTGACCTTGGCGATCTGTTCGACGAAGGGGAACTGACTTCGCTCGATGTCGAGGGCGAACGTATTGATCGTGATGTTGGCCTTCGTGCAGCGCAGCACCTCGGCCATGGTCTTTTCGAGCGTCTCGTGGACCGGCGGCCACGCGAAGACGGGCTCGCCGTTGGCGAGCAGGTGGGCCGTCGGCTCACCGTCGGTCACGACGACGATCTGGCGCTCCCCTCGCTCGTTGCGCATGAGGTGGCGACTGAGCGCCAACGCGTGCTGGAGATTGGTGCCGTAGGCGTAGTCGATCGTGAGTGCGGGGATGTCCTCGATCTTGAGTTCCTGGGCCATCTCGCCAAATCCGACCACCGCCACGAAGTCGCGCGGGAACTTCGAACGAATGAGCGAGGTCAGTGCGAGCACCATCTTCTTCGCCGGCACGAGGTTGCTCCGCATCGCCATGGACAGCGAGAGGTCGATGGCGAAGACCGTCGCGGAGCGGCGCGTCGACTCGAACTCCTCCACCTCGAAGTCATCGACGTGCAACGTGACCGGCGTCCCCGGCCCCTGTCGGAGTACGGCGTTACGCAGCGTCTTGGGCAGGTTCAACGCGAAGGGTTCGCCCGGCATCCACGGCTTGGAGGTCTCCTCGCGGTCGCCGCCGCGTGACACGGTCGCGACGCGGTGCATGCCGATCGTCGGTGAGTCGCGAAGTTGCGCGAAGAGGTCGCGAAGGGCCTGTTGACCGATCTGGCGCACACCCTTGGGGGTCAAATGGAGGTGCTGGCCCTGGCGGTCCACGAAGCCTTGGTCCTTCAGGCCCTGAAGAGCTTTCTGTAGTCGGACGACGTGACGCGCCGCGTCCTCGCCGAGGTTGCGGCGCACCGACTCGATGTCCACCTCGGGAAGGCCCTGCGCGGCGCTCGACTGACCGAGGAACTCTTCGAGCCCCTTCAGCTGCCCGAGCTGTTCAGCGATCGACGCCGTTTGCGCGAACGGACCTCCGTCGTCACCGCGCATCCGGTGGGCCCGATTCCAGTCGATGTCGGGCGTCGCCATGCGAAGGTTCGACACGAGCCGGTTCAGTGAGAAGTTCAACTCCATGTTCTCCATCATCTGGGAGAACATGTTGCGCAACTCACCCTGCTGCTCGGGCGACAGCGAGTTGAACATGGCTTCGGCCGCAGCGGCGCGTTCCGCCATCATCCGCACCACGTCCTCGAGGTTCTCCGCGCCCGGGAAGAAGTCGCCGAACTTCTCCATGAAGTCCTCGAACGTGGGATCGAGGTCTTCGCCGCGGCGGTCCTGTTCGATCATCGTCGACAACGCGTCCATCATGTCGCGCATCCGGGCCAACTCCTCGGGGTCCGGGCGCCCCATCATCTCCTTGCTCTTCTCGAAGTACGTGTCGAGCACGTCGCGTTCGAGTTCGGCCATCAGTTCATCGAACTGTTCGCGCGCCTCGGACGAGACGAACTCGTAGTTGCGATAGTTGCCGAGACGCTCGCTCAGACGATCGCTCATCAACTCCTGTTGCATCTTCTTCTGTTCGACGAGGTCGCGCGTGACGTCCTTTCGACGTTCGTCGTCGCTCGCCTGCGCCTCGGCCAGCAGTGAATCGAGCTCCGCGTTCTCGACGGCTTCGATCTCGTCCAGCCAGTCGCGGTAATGCTGCATCTCGCCGTCGGGGTCGGCCTGTTGCTCGAGCTCGCGGCGCTTGGCGCGCGCCTGTTCGAGGAGGTCACGAAGCCCTTCGATCCGCTCGCCATCAGCGGTGGTGAAACCTTCGCGCAGCAGCCGGTCCATCGCCTCTTCGAGGTCGCCGTTCTCCATGAAGTCATCGGCGAGCATGCGCAACATCTCTTCGACGTCGAGGTCGTCGAAGTCGTCGCCCTCACCGAAGCGACGAAAGCCGTAGCGAACGGCCACTAACGATTCCTCGAGCGATAGAGCGCCCGCGCGCCCGAGGCGTCCTTCGCCAGTCGCTTCGTCAAGTACAGCCCCTCGAGGATGAACTCGACGGCCGAGGCCAGTTCGCCATCGGTCGGCGAAGGTCCGGCAATCCTGCGTGCCGGGGCGTCGAGGGCCGCCATGGCGGCCATGACGGCCATGTAGTCGCGATCAGGAAGATCATCACCGGTGTGGACGAGTGCCTCGGTGTTGAAGGCCTCGACGATCTCCGGGCCTTCTTCGAGGAGGACGTGCTCGGCGAAGCACTGGCGCACGGCGAGCGACACGAGCGCCGCGATGACCTGATCCGAGTCACTGTCGTCCATGGTGTCGAACTCGAGTTTCCCCTGCGTCGACTGCACCAACGCACTGAGGTCGCTCACGCGCGGCACGACCGAGGCGTCGTGCGTGCGCAGCGTCCGGCGCAGCGCGTTGGCGACGACGATCTCGTAGTTCGCGATGGAGAGTCGTACCGAGACGCCCGAACTCTGCGAGATGACGTGACTCTTTCGCGCCACGTGGCTGACGCGCGCGACGATGTCATCGATGAACCAGGGCACCTTGATCGGGACCGGCGACGTTGGGAGCTTGGCCTCCTGGTGGACGATCGCAATCTCGGTCGTGAGTTCGTAGGGGTAGTGCGTGCGGATCTGTGAGCCGAATCGGTCCTTCAAGGGCGTAATGAGCCGACCGCGATTGGTGTAGTCCTCGGGG
>VFSW01009077.1_pt1 | contig 14211 bp, 8 predicted proteins | sample 5358111 | NCBI WGS metagenome assembly VFSW01 (sample SAMN11554181, study PRJNA540505) | mine drainage metagenome | isolation source: sediment from site ElyBrook_90M | place: USA: Ely Copper Mine, Vershire, VT | collected 2017
CGCACCGAGGACCGCCGGCGGCGGACGGAGGACCGCCGTCGTCGCTCCGACGATACCAGCGGGGAAATTGTCGTTACGTGTCGCAAGCCCGCGGCAAAGTGTCCCTTGGCGGACCCCGCCTACCCCTCGGAATGCGCGCCCCCGTGGGAGTGCGGGTATGCTTGTTACCTACCCCATGGATGCCACTCCCTTGCCGGTCGCGCCCACGCGCGCGTTGGACCTTGCCCTTGAGGCGCTCGCGCACAACGACCCGGAGACTTGCCTCCGTCATGCCATTCCTGCCCTGGAGGACGAAGGGGCCGGGGCGCCCGCGGCGGATCTTGTCGGGCGGGCCATGGTCACACTCGGTGCCATGGCCGCCGCGCGGGGGGCTTTTGAGACCGCCGCGCGCGCCCTCGCGGTCCAGGGAATGGCCAGCCACGCCATCGCCGCCGCCCTTGCCGTCGCAAAACTCTCGGGCAGCGACGTGCTCCTACGCGAACTCGCTTGTGTTTTTGGCTCCGAGAGCCCGCGCACGGCACAGGCTTCGGTTGCTCCGCCGCCGCTCGCGAGCGTTGCCGTGCGCCCGCTTGACGGCGCCATCCCCCGGGCAGAACTCATTGCGCTGGCCCGCCGCGGGGTCGACCTTTTGTCTGCGCGCACCGCCACGGATCTCCCTGTGCGGTCTCGGCACGGGTTGTGGGGCACGCTCCCACCCGGGGCGTTCGAGCGCTTTGCCATGGCGCTCGACGTACGGGTTTCTCCCGCGGGAGAGCGTGTACTCACCGAGGGCGAACCCGGACAGTGTGTGTATCTCGTCGCCCGGGGCGAAGTCCGCGTCACGCGGGGTCCCGACGACGACCCCGTCGATCTCGCCGTCCTCGGCGCAGAATCCGTCTTTGGCGAAATGGCCCTGCTTACGGACGCACCCCGCGCCGCGAGCGCTGTCACATCCAGCCCGACCCTGTTACTCCAGGCTTCTCGCGCCGCGCTCGAAACCGCCTGGACCGAAGTCCCGGCCCTCGGGGCAGAACTCTCGGCCTGGGGGCGCCGACGCCTCGTTGCCAACCTCTTGCACACCTCCCACCTTCTGCGCGAGCTCCCTGCGAACACCCGGGCGGCCCTGTCCGACGTGTTTGACTCCGTGCGCTACGAACCGGGCGACGTTCTGGTCACCCAGGACATGCCCTCCCAGGGCTTGCATGTCATCGCCACGGGCCGCGTCAAAGTTCACCGTCGGGACGCCCAGGGCGAGGACCTTCTGGTGGCCACTGTGGGCCCTGGCGGGTGTGTCGGCGAGGTCTCGCTCGTGTTGCGCCGTCCCGCGACCGCCACCGTGACCGCCGTGACTCCCACGGTGTCCCTGGTGCTACACCCGGACGACTTCATGGCCGTCGTGCACAAGAGTCCCGCGTTGCTTGCTTCGCTGTACGCACTCGCCGTCGAGCGCACGGAGGAACTCACTTCAGTCGTAGCCCAGGAAGCCACCGACGCGGACGACCTGGTCATCGTGTGACCCCCGCACATCCTCCATCACCCAAGCGTGACGGCGGCCAGCATGGCCTTGCGGGATTCGAGTTCGTCGTCGGCGTACAAGCCCTCAAGGTTGCTTAGGTCCACGGCGCGAAGAGCCCCCGTGCGCGGGTCCCGCACGTCGAGCGAAAGCACCCCCGCGCGGTCGATCCGTAGCGTCACTTCAACATCTGCCCCGTCTGCAACCTCCGTATCCAGCGCCACGCTGAAGCGCCCGACCGAGACCGCTTCGGCAAGACTCCCGCCCTCCAGCACTTCAATCGGCAGCGTCGCCGCGCTGCCCCGCTTACGAAAGGTCTTGCGGCCTTCGTACGGCACGCGTGTTCCCGTGGGCACGAGCACCGCAAGCGTTTCTCTCGGCGTCCCCCCCGCATCCCTCTCCCGCGCACGGACCCCCAACGCATCGGGAATCACGCCACGGTAATCCACTCTGGCGTCCTCCCGCGTGAGCCCGTCGGCGTAGAGCGCTGCGCCCGCGGCCACGGCCGTCGCTGGGTTGAGCGGGTGCGCTGCATCGTCGTACAACCGTACCCGTCCGTGACACAGCGCTTGAAGACGGTGCTGTACGGCAAGAAGCCAGCTCGACCCGCCCACCATCAACACGTCGTCGAGGGCCGTCCATCCGAGGTTCGCGCGATCGAGCGCTTCTTGCGCGCAGTCAACGGCCCGTTCGGTGACTTCGCCCGTCCACCCCGTGACATCCCCCAGCGTCACCCGAACGCTCGCGCGGGGGAGGACTTCTCCGTGGGTCAGGGCGAGGCTCAACACCCGTGTGGCCGTGCGGGCGGCTGGGTTGACGTCCGACGTCGCATGGACGTTGAGCTGGATCTTGACGCCTTCGGCAGCGTCGAGAAGCACCTCGCGAGACCGCTCGTCCAAGGCGTCAAGCGGGATGTCCGTGCGGGCGATGGCGTCGGTGTACCGCTCGAACAGCCTGTCGCGCAGTGCAGCGTCGATGGCTAACCCGCCAAGGTGTACCCCGTACGAGGCGAGGGAGGTCAACGTCGGCGGCCGACCCTCGCGTCGCATCACGGTCACGTCCAGGGTCCCGCCACCAAAATCAAACACCATGAAGGTTCCCGTGCCCTCGCGGTGCTGCAAGCCGTACGCATACGCCGCCGCGTCGGGTTCGGGAAGCATGGCCACGGCGTGGAGTCCCGCGAGATGCACCGCCTGCGCGGTCGCCTTGCGCTCACGGTTGCGAAAGCGCTGCGGGTGGGTCACCACCACGCCGTCCAGCGCCGGGAGTCCCGGCGTGCGACGCACACGCTCGGCCAGCGCACGGAGCACCAGGGCGGCAACGTCGGTCGATCCCAGGGAGACTTCTCCGAGCCTCCACGGCGGACCGCCGGCCACGGGAGAACCCACGGCGAGGTGGTTCTTGGAGCCACGCACCAGGGTGACGCCTGCGGGAGGGAGCCCGCCAGGGTCACAGAGCGAACGGTAGGTTTGCACGGCCTCACGGCCGACGAGCGCCCGCGGCGAGCTTCTTCCGTCGAGCAGAACGGTCGATGCCAGGGTGGCCCCGCCCTCCAACGCCACCACCACGGGTACACCGCGGAGGGCATAAGCGACCGAACAGAACGTAGTCCCGAGGTCGATGCCGTAAACTGCCATGCCGATGCGCGTGCCGTGCGGGCTTTTTGGGCCCGTCGTGGCATTCGTACCATACTCCCACCCGACGGCTGCATGGACGACGCGCCGACCCCCGTGGTTGGTACGCTCCCCGCCGTGGAGCGCGACGTGGCCAGGTCCGACGAAGCTTATCTAGAACTTCACGACCCTGCGGGTGCGTCCACGTCCCCCGAGATCCCTTTGCGCACGGACACGGCGGCGCCCGTGGACGATTATCTCGAAGTCCCCGAGGCCCTCGCGGTCCCGGGCTCCCCGTCACAAAAGGTACTCACGGACGACGACCTTCGGGTGGTGGCTGCGCTCGCCGAGGACAACCGGCCGATTCTGGCGTGCCTCTGGCCAGGCGAGCCCGACCTGGCGTCACGGTTGCCCGACGCGGATTCTCTTGCCGAACGTGTAGCTTCTGCACGCAGGTTCATCAATCAGGCCACCCGCCGGGGTTCTGACTGGCGGGCACGGGCAGAACTCGCAGGCGCGACCCTTTCTCGAAGGCTGTCCCCAGACGGAACGCTCGATGCCACGGAAGCCGGCGAGGCACTCAAGGCATGGCATCGCACGGCGTTGATGCACATCGCCCGCGCCGACGCGGATCCCCAGGGAAAGCTCTACGCTGCCGAAGTCCGCAGGCTGGATGCCGAAGCCCGCCAGCGGGGGATCACCGTGGGAGCGCTGGATGGCTGGTGCGCCGAGGCGGGACTGCAACGTGTCACCGGCGACGCCGGGTGGCCTCCGTGCGAGGCCCTCCCGGGCGCACCGCGTACGCGAGACGCCGTCGCCGAAGCGTTGGTCACCCAGCAAGCCCAGGGGGTTGCAGCCCTGGCCGAGGGTGCCGTTCGTGCGTGGCTCGCGGCCGCCCGCGCACCGGCAGAACTCATCGACACGGCGGTGGAAGCAGAACGTCTTGCGGGAGACAAAGCCACGGCCCTGGAGGGACTGTGGTCGATGGCCTGGGCGCTGGGGCGTGAGGGTGTTTCGGTCCATGGGTTGGAAGTCGGCGCACCCGAGGCGTTGCTTGCCCACATGCGGGCTGCCCGATTGCATGACTCGGTGGTCACGTCGGCGGCGCCCGTGCTGGCGTTGTGGTTTCGCCGACGGGGATCCATCCCGGTAGCGGCGGCGTGCGAGGCCCTCGCGCGCGGCGAGCCCCACGCGCTGCAACGGCTCCGGTGGTCCCTGGGAGAACCGTTGCGCCTCGGCGGTCGCGCCCTGCACGACCCGACGGAACTGGCCCGCGAGGTGGTCACCCACGCACCCACCCGCGCGGCGGCGCTTGCGGCGTGGCGTGACGGCTTGCTCTCGGCGTGGCTCTCTGCGCTCCCCCTCGCGCGGCGCGACACGCTGTGGTCTGACGAACTCGCCCAGGCGCGCACGGGCGCCCCGCCCGCGGAAGTTCACACGGACGAAGGGACGTTTTGGCGGGGGATCTACCGTCGCGCGCCACGGGCGGCGTTGAGCGTTCGGGTGTCGGGCGGCACCGTACGCTTCGCATCCCTCGCAGACCTCCTCGTCACGGACAGCGTCGCCGCGGTGTGGGAGGCGCTCAAAGCCCTGCACCGTAACCGTGAACTGCTCGCCTGGCTCAACGTCGCCGCGCCGGGCATGGAAATTCCGTCGCCGTCCAACACCTTGCCCGGCGACGACCTCGCGCTCAACACGTTGCTCTGGGCGGTCGGGCACACCGGACTGGTGCTCCCGTGGGCGGGCGGCGGCGTTGCAATCGCCACCCCCGGCGATGTGGTCGCAGCGTGGACCCGCAGTCCGGCTCTTCTCGCGGCCCCGCTTGCCCGGGGGTGCCTCACGGCGTGGCTCCATAGGTTTTACAGTGACCTCCGCGCGGGCGGGGTCTCCGTCGGGCGCTCCCTTGCAGCGTTTGCGCAGGCGCCTAACGGGCTCCCGGACGGCCATGCGAGCGTGCTTCTTGCGTTGCTCTGCGGTCTCCAGGCGCTGCCGGCAGACCCTGCCAACCCGGGCACCGGCCGCGCGCGCCGCGCGTGGGTAGGCATCGACAGTACCCCCCCGGAAGGCACCGACCGTACCGCCGCGTGGGAACCCTTGCGTGCGTACATCACTTCGGGTGTTGCACTGGTGTGGGCCGCCCGCCACGCGCCGGAACTCGGTGCGGTACTCGCCGCGCGGGTGGACGGGGCTGACGGATCCGACGAGATGGTTTCGCGACTCGCGGCGGTGGGTGTTCCCCGGGCGTCGGCGGCGTTGGCAGGGGAATTGGAAGGTGCGCGGGAGGTGCGTACGCGGGAGGTTGCCCGCGTGGCCGCGATGCGCGAAGCCGCCGAGCGCGAAGCCGCGCGTACGATAGAACGCATTGCGGCCGAGCGCGAAGCCACGCGGCTCGCTGCCCAACGGGATGCCCTGCGCGCCGAGGCCGAAGCCGAGATTGCGGAACTCACGGCGCGACGCACGGAGGCCCGTGAAGCCGCCGAACGGGAGCTCGCACGGTTGAAAGCCGTGCGGGAGGCCACACGGCTGGCTTCGGTACGCGAGACGGCCGAACGCGACGAGGCCCGTCGGTTGGAAGCGTCCGAAGCGGAAGCCCTGGGACGCAGACTTGAAGAAGAACAGTCTGCGGCGGAGAAAGAAAGCGCACAGAAAGCCGCCGCGCGCGAGGCAACCCGCGCAGCGAGTGCCCGCCAGGGAGACGTAGAACAGCGGGTACGGGAGCGACGTTGGGCGCACGAGCGGGCTGCGGCCGAAGCCGAAGTCAGTCGCTGGAAACGGGCCTTCGAGAGTGTCTTGCACGCGGGCCGTGGAGAGGGTGGCGACGCGGAGGACACCGAGGATGCAACGTTGGCGCCCGCGACGCCTGAAGAAGTCTTTGGTGCGGCGTCGTTGCGTGCGGCAGCGGGAGACGACGTCGCGGGAGAATCCCTGCCGTGGGGAGACCGACACGAGATGGTGGTGGACCGTCTCGTGGCGGCGCCCGTGGACGACGCGGACCGGGAACGGATTGTCACGGCGGTGGACGTCTGGGCCCGCGCGCTCCCCAATCACCCCTGGAGAGACCTTGCGGCACGGATGGAGGTGCTGGAACTCACGGCCCACCCGGCGTACGAGATCGCCGTCACCACGCGGTTGGAGAGCCGGGTAGCGGGTGTCGTGGGGCCCCCGTGGCACGAGGACCGCACGGTCGCTGCACCCCCCGATGTCGTGACGACCGAGGTTGCAACCCGCGGCTGCGCGCCCACCGTCGACCCCTGGTCCGTGACCCTCCCCGCCGTCGACACGTACGGGCCGTGGAACACAGAATATCTCTTGGACCTCCCCCCCGAGCGTCGCCCGTGTCCCGACTGCGACGCCACGGGGCGCGCAACGTGCACACGCTGCACGGGTACGGGAACAGTGCCCTGCCGACGGTGTGACGCCAAGGGTCGCGCGCGTTGTCCGGACTGTGTCGGTGCCGGGGCCGTGCTCACCGAGGGCGGGCTCCAGCGCTGCCCGCGGTGCGACGGACGCGCGAGTGTGGTGTGCGACGGCTGCACCGTTGGCCGTGCGCGGTGCAAGGACTGCGCGCGTACGGGACGGGTTGCCTGCACCGGGTGCGGTGGTCGCGGCGCCCTCGCCGAGCGCGTGGCGGTCACGCAGTCGTTCACTTCTGTGGCAGCGTTTGCCGTCGTTGCAGAGGGCGTCCCGGCGGGTGTGACCGCGGCCGTGCGCTCGGTCGCCGCCGAGGGACGCCCGGTGATCCACGTTGAAGGCTCGGACATCGATCCCTTTGCCCTCGCACGGGAGATTCCCCACCCGGAGGTCGGCGCGCAGGCTGCGCAGTTGCTGGGTGAAGAGGCTGCCCGTGGAGGGGAGGGTACCCGCGCGACCCGCCAACGACTGATCGTCCGGCGCTACCCCGTGTGGCGGGTGACGTACCGTACGGGAGAGACCGTTGATGGGTTGTGGGTGCACGGACTCCGGCAGCGTGTGCACGCAGAGGATTCCCCCATTGCGCGGTACGTGACAGGACTGGTGACCGCCGCGCGGGATGCGCTGGCCCAGGGTGACATCGCCACATCGACCGATCGACTCACGGAACTCGTTCAGATTGACGCGGAACACGCGGAGGGAAGGGCCGTGGCGGGTGCGCTGGGCGAGAGTGTGTACGCCATGGCGCTTCGGGGAGAGCTCTTTGCGGCGCGCGACGCGGCCGCCCGCGCGGCGCGGCTACGCTGGCCCGAGTGCGTCGCCCACCTGGTCAAAGCCGAACAGGTACTCTCCCGACGGCTGCACGCGCCGACCGCGTGGGCCATGCTTGAAGAAGCCTCGCGCGCCCTCGACCGCGGGAGACTCCCGCGCGCGGCAGAACGTCTCGCGGCCCTTGCCACCAGCGAGCCCCACCACGCCGAAGGCACGGTGCTCGCGCGGCGACTCGCCCAGGGTCTCGCCGCGCTGGACGTCACCGAGCCCGAGAACGCCCGCGCACTAGCCCCTGCCGTGGCCGCCGTGCCGTGGGGAGGTTGTCCTGAGACAGCCGCGGCGATCCTTCGACGGGCGGCGCGGGATCGCTGGCGAGCGGGCATCCGTCAGTGGGGGCCCGTGGTGATCGCCGCCACGGTGGCCCTCGGGCTGCTTGCCCACTGGCTGGCGCGTTAGGGGACGGGGCTACCTGCCCGCGCATGGCTGGCTCGGACGGTGTATGCTCCGCGGCCGTCATGCGCGCCGTCGACGCCCGCCACCATGCGATCTGGATCGTGCGTGGGCTCGTCGCGTGGGCGGCGCTGTCCGCGGGGTGCCAGCAAGCGGGCGCCGGGGTTGACCCCATCGTGTGCATGGACGAAGTCCTCGCCGCCCAGCAAGACATCGCCTCGGCCATGGACACCTCGCAGATGTACTCCGCCGTCGACCGGGTGCTTACGGCTGAAAACGCCGAGGACAACCTCCGTGGTTGCGGCGGCATGGCGTCGGATATCGCCACGGCCCGGATGGTCACTTGTCAGTACCTGGCCATGACCACCCCCGGGGACTTCATCCCGAGTCTTGTACCCGACCTGCAACGTCGGTGCTGCCCGTCGACCGTGCCGGGGTTGCACCCGTGGTGTGCGACCTACGACGCCGGGGTGTTTTAGCCCTGCGTGGGGGCTACCGTGGACCGAGAAGCACGGAGACCATGCCTTCTTCATCGTGGGCGTGCAGCGAGATCACGTCGGCTCCCAGGAGCCAGTGCTTTTCGGTCTTGACCCGAAACTCCAGGCCGTCTTCGTGGTCGACGGTAAAACTCAAGGTCACGTCGTGCCAGCGCCCATCGGGAAAGTTCAACGGTGTGAGATCCGTGGACGCGAGGGTGTTGTCGGGATGGGCGTGGACGTCGACGGTTCCGATGTCTCCGGCAAAGCCCATGGGGACGGCCCGGAGACGAAAGGTCACGTCGTACGCTCCCGCGGGGAGGCGCAGAAAGGGGCCGTAGACAATGTACCCCGCGGCCCGCGGGTCCGTCGGCGAGACCACCCTCGCCCATCCGTCACTGGCGGTGACATCCGGCACGGCGCAGCCCGTAAAGTCTGTCTGTTCCGTGCCTTCGACTTCGTACCGCCGCCGGGCAAAGAGATCCCGCACGGCGTCGGGGTTGTGGGATGTGTCTGCGTCACGGTGAAGGACAATCGCGCCGTCCGTCCAAGCGACGGCGCCCCAGCGGGTGCGTAGCATCACCCGCAGGATCTCGTCGCGTTGCTCGTTCTGCGAAGGCCACGGTGGCCGCTGGAGATCCACCAACGCCCACTGAGCCTTTTCGATCCCGTTGGGAAACAACCCTACCCACGGGCGGTTGGACACCAGCGGCCCGACGAACGTAGTCGCCGACACCGGCGCCCGCGCGGGAATCTCCCGGGCGAGGGAATGCACGCCACGGGTGTGCGCCGTGACCGCATGGGCGTCCGTCGCAGCGATGACAGAAAACACGGAGGCCGGGTGCAACGCAGCCATCACGACGGCGGCCGTGAGAATAAACGCCGCGAGGGATGCGCGGAGACGGGCGGGACGGAGAGACGTACCGATCAGGGCCGCAGCGCCGTAGGCTGCAGCGGCGTAGAGGGCAGGATGCTGAATGGCGCCGTAGTGGTACCGCAGGGAGGCGATCTCGGGGTTGTCGGACAAGAGCACGATGCCCATGGGGGCGACGAGCGGAAGGCGACGACGGGCAAAGGCCGGGAGAAGCCCGAGGGGAAGCACAAGGGTGAGCAGGGTGGTGAGCCGCGCGTCGGTGAGCGCCCAGAGCCCGAAGCGTACGGGCTCGCCGAGGAGAAAGCGCAAAGGACCGCCGGGGCCGCGGAGGTGCCGAAAGTTACGGAGAAATTTGTACCCGTCGGTGTGGGCTTCGGCCATGTACACGGGGACGCCGCGCGGCGGGCCGAAGTGTGGGAGAAAGACGGCCATGGCCAGGATGCAGTACCCGGTGGCCAGCGCGGAGAGGGTCAGGGCGCGCTGGCGGTCGCGGGCGTCTTCGGAGAGCGCACAACCGAGAAGAACCGCCACGGCGGGGATGAACATGTCTTCTTTGGTAAAGACAAGGAGAGCCGTGGCGAGGGTGGCCTGGCCCCAGTGCTTTCGGTGTGCGGCGAGGCAGAGCCAGGCGAGGGCGGGGACCCCGAGGAGGTCCATGTGAAAGTCGTAGAGGAGCGAGCCCTGCATTGTGGGGGCGAAGAGCATCGCACCCAGGAGGGCGGTCGAGAGCCGTCGGCCGAGGCGGAGCTCTCGGGCGAGGAGGTACAAAGGCCACGCGGAGACCGACACGGCCAGGGTCTGGACGGTGAGCAGACACGCACTCGTCGGCCACAGGGCATAGAGCGGAACGAGGAGAAACAGCACCGGGGCAAAGTGCTCGCCCAGAAAGCTGTAGCCCACGGTGGAAGAGAACATCATCCGGCCGTGGAGGGTGTTCCAGAGCGCTTCTTTGAAGATTCCGAGGTCGACGGTGGCGGACCAGAGAGCACGGTCGCGGGTGACGGCGAGAGAGGTGAAACTCAAGGCGTGGAGGGCGATCACCGTGAGCATGGGCCAGTGCCCCCGCCAGCCCCTGACCGTGACCTCGGTCGGGAGCACCGTGACGGGACTGCCTTTACGGAGGGCGACGGAGAGGGCGACCGAGAGCGCGATGAGCCCGGCGAGGAGCGCGGGTCTCCGAGAGACATCATCCTGGGAGAGCACCAGGGGGGTGACGATCAACGGGAGGTGTACGGTCACCATCCGCAGGGCGGGTGTGCGTCCAAGGGCTCCAAGCGCGTCCCCCTCGCCGCCCAGCACCACTCCCCCGAGGAGCAGTCCGAGCGCCACGCCCGGGAGCATCCGAAGGATGAACAACGGCGGCGGTTGGCCGACGTACGACCCTGCGGCAAGCGCTCGGGTGATAGCCTCCGGGTGCTGCGCCCACAGGGCCAGAACCACGGCAAGGCAATACCCAGAGGCCACCGCCAGCCCGGCCCAGAGGGCCAGTCGATGGATGGGTGTCCACGGCGCCGCCCGGTCGGGCATCGCCGGGGCTATGCCTCGACGCGGACGAGCACCGTAGAGATGTTGTCCGGTCCGCCACCCTCGTTGGCAGCTTGCACAAGCTCCCGGCAGCGCTCGGCGAGGTCGCCGCCGCGAGCGATGATCTTCGCGATGTCAGGGTCTTTGACCACGCCGGACAACCCGTCGGAACAAAGGAGATACACGTCTCCGTCGGCGAGTTTCTCCCGGCGGGTCTCGGGCTCGGTGTCAGGCGCCGTACCGATCGCGCGGGTGATGACGTTGGAGTACCCCCCAAGGGCGGCGTGGGCGATCGGGTCGTCCCCGGCGAGTTCTTCAATCAAAGAGTGGTCGCGGGTCATGCGTTCGAGCTTGCCCCCACGGAATCGGTAGCACCGGGAGTCCCCGACGTGGACGATGCCCATGTCGTCGCCGTCCCGGATGATCCCCACCAGGGTGCTGCCCATGCCTTTGCGCCGACGATTGCGGGCGCCTTCGTCGATGACCCGTTTGTTGGCCTCCCGAGCGGCGTCCGCAAGGACGGCCAGTTGGTCTCCCGTACGGTGTGCCTGGACAAAGTCCACCACCGTGGCAATCGCCAAGGCGCTGGCCACCTCCCCGGCCTGGTGGCCCCCCATCCCGTCGGCCACGACGTAGAGATCCACGGAGCTTTCGACCGCGTACGAGTCCTCGTTGTGGTCCCGCTCGCGTCCGACGTCTGATAATCCAGCAGCGGCGAGTTTCATCCCTTCCTCGTGACCATACCTTCCATCCGAGGCGGCATGGATGCTCCGTGCGCCCTGTGGCACCGCCCTGCGGCCGTACTTTCACAGAACCTACGTGCGCCAAGCGCAAGCGGTCAAGCGGGCCGTGCGCCTTCGTCGGAATTTGCCCGTTCTCCGCGGTCCCCAAAGCCCATCCAAAATTCCCCTAACCCCGGTTTACCCCCGCCGCGGCGGGTTGGACCTACGACGCCCCTCCCAGCGGGCCGGATTGGGCCACCCCCCCCCGGGGGCCGGGCCGCCCGGTGGCGTCGCGCCCGCTTCCCACCGGCCATCTTCATCTGGCCGAGGGATCCTCCCCACGTTCCACGTAGCGTGCCGGGGCCGTCTCTTCTATGGTCCGGCCGCCCTGCCCGTCGCGGTCGCCCCGTGCATGACTTTGCAAAAAGTCACCGCCGCAGACCCTCACGGCTCCTCCATGGTCATCCATTGATGTCAACGCCCGACGCTCCCGTCCCCGTGCCCCCGCCTTCCCCGTGGCGCAGCGCCTTTGCCGCCGTCCGCCTCGGCGCATTGACCTTCGCCGGCGGGGCCATTGGCCTCTGGGCCATGGACGTCGCCATCCTCCTCCCCGACCGCCGTCTCATCGGGAGCTCTCGTTGGTTCACCGGCCTCGGCGGCGCGCTTCTGGTCGCCGTCTCCACCGCCCTGATCCTCGGTGGAATCTCCGGCCCCCTGGTGGTCCCCATCGTCACGTCCATCGCCTCTCGCCTCCGTGGCCTCTGGCACCGTGTGCGTGACCCCGACCCCGAGGTCCAGTCCGTCCTCGCGGCCCAGGCCCTCACACTCGCGGGGCTCACCGCCCTCACCTGCGTCGCCACCGACCGCATCGCCTTTGTCCTCCTCATGGACCTCGCCCGTCCCGAGTCCATGGCCATCGCCATTGCCGCCGTACAGGTCACCCTCGTGGCTGGTCTCATCGCCCTCTGGCCGGTCTCCGTCCACGCCATGCGAGTTGTCCTTTGTGCCCTCGCGGCCGTCCCCGGGATCCGCTGGGGAGTCGCCCGCGCCTGGCGCACCGTGCTCTCTCTCTCGCTCATCGGGCTCGCCATCGCCGCGTGGGTCTTTCGTACGCGCTGGGCCGAAGCCCGGATGCTCCCCTGGCACGAGATTCTTCCCGTACCGGGATTCATCCTCGGGATCGACCTCGCGCGCAGGGCCGGTCGGTCGTCCGCGCGCCTCCGTCGCTCGGCGTGGGTTCTCGTCGCCGTGTGTCTCGCCCTGGGCTTTGCCACCGGCCGACGGATACGGCCAGCGTCCAGCGACGCCCGTCGCCTTGGCTTTGAGCGCGCCCTCAGCGGCACCCTGGGGTACGCTGCTTGGACGGCCGCGCTGGACTTTGACCATGACGGCCACATCCACGTCCTGGGGGGCGGCGACTGCAACCCCTTCAACCCGCAGATCCACGTCGGCGCGATTGACATCGCCGACGATGGAATCGATCAGGACTGCGATGGTTTCGACGCCGCCACCGAGGTCTTTCGCCCCCGGGGTCGGGTGGCCCTCCCGCTCGGTGTCGTCGCGCCGCAACCCACCGTGGTGCTCATCACCATCGACGCGCTCGCCGCCGACCAACTTTCTTCCATCGGGCACGGCGTCTCGCAGATGCCTCGGGTCGACGCCTTCGCCGCCACGTCCGCGCTCTTTGTCCATGCCTTTTCTGAAGGGCCGTCCACGCGCCTGTCGTTTCCGTCCATGTTTACGTCACGGTGGGACTCGGAGCTGCAGTTTACCTTCTCGCCCCGACCGCCGTACCCCCTCGCGCCAAGTGAACGGCAGATCCAGGACATGTTTGACACCGCGGGGTACGAAACCGTCGCCGTGGTATCCCACAGGTATTTCACCCCGAGCGCATGGCCCAGCGTCACCCGTGGCTTTCAACGCGTCGACACCACGCCGGTCGAAGTCGGCAAAAACAACTCGGTGCAGGTCACCGATGCGGCCCTGCGTGCGCTGACGGCGCCACACACCCAGCCGCTGTACCTCTGGGTACACTACTATGACGCCCACGCGCCGTACGTCGCGCCCGCGGATTTTCCCCCGGTGGATCGCTCCGACGCGGCCGTGTACAACGCCGAGCTGCACTTAATAGACCGCGAAGTCGGGCGTTTGCTGGATGCCATCGCGGCGCGTCCCGACCCGACGTACGTTGTGCTCACCGCCGACCACGGGACGGTGTTTCACCCACGACCGTGGACCCGGCACGGGCGCTACGGCTACGACTTGTACACGGCCACGCTCCACGTCCCGTTGATGGTGCACGGCCCAGAGATCACCCCGCGGCGGATCGAAGGGATCGCCTCGACGATGGACGTCGCCCCGACCCTTGCAGACATCATCCGCGGAGGTGACCGGATGGATTTTCACGGGGTGAGCCTCGTCCCCGAGATTTTTCAGGGTGTGGACGACCGCTCCCGGATGCTCTTCAGCGAGTTTTACCTCGGAGAACGGGACTACCGCGGCGAAGACCCCCTGGTGATGGTCTCGCTACGCACCGACCAGTGGAATTTCATCCTTGATCGGGTCCATGGAACCTACGAACTGTACGACTGGCTGCGGGATCCGTACGAAGAGACCGACCGCTTTGAAGACGACGCACGGCTCCCGAAAGTCTTGCGGTTTCGCGCGTTGATCTCGTCGTTTCTACAGGCTTATCACCGCCGCCCGACGGGGGCCGCGCTCCTGCCGCCGCCCCCACGGTAACCACCCTCGCCCAACCGTGAGCACCTGCAACGGGCCTGACCACCAAGGCGAAGGGACAAGGTGCCCACCCCTCTCTCAACGAGCTAGACCCTCGCCGAAAAGCAGATGCGCCGGTGAAACAGGCCGAAGATTCGTC
>VFSW01009078.1_pt1 | contig 14209 bp, 11 predicted proteins | sample 5358111 | NCBI WGS metagenome assembly VFSW01 (sample SAMN11554181, study PRJNA540505) | mine drainage metagenome | isolation source: sediment from site ElyBrook_90M | place: USA: Ely Copper Mine, Vershire, VT | collected 2017
ATTGTGATATAATTGCATAATACAAAAAATGCAGGCCTAGCGGTCATGCTGTTTTCGCTAATCGTGTCATTGGCCCTTGCTCCAATGCCACAAACGACATCCATACCGACAACCACGATACCGTTCAGCACGACAATACAGACTACAATACCTGCGTCAACAACCGTGAGCTATTCAAGCACCGCATTTACGACCTCGACAGCGTATACTACCGTAGCCACCAGCGTGCCGACAACAACAGTCCAGGCATCAACCACGATGCCCACCACGACAATACCAATATCAAGCACGATATACACTACCACGATGCCCGTATCAAGCACAGCGCCAACCACGACCATACCAGGTTCAAGCACAAGCGTGCCAACCACGACAATACCAATATCAAGCACAATAATAACGACCACAATACCCGGATCAAGCACTGTTACGACAACGATATCCCCGACAACAACGATAATATTCTCAACGACGGTGCCATCAACCACCACGATACCTGGAGGGGGAGGAGGCATCACAAACGCATGCAACGCAACCGTAACCTTAAATGTGGGGCACGAAGTGGAGTGCGGTTCATGGATTGTCCTGCTTACCAGCATCGGCCAGCCGAACGCCAATAACGTAAGCCCAGCATCGCTGAGCATCTACTACGACAGCGTGCTGACGAACACCTCAGTGATGCAGCCCCAATCATCCGCAACGTTCAACTCATCCGGGCAGTCATTGATCGTCACGGTAAGCCAAACATCCTTAGGATTATATTCATACCAGGAGTGGGCAATGATAAAGCTATCCTTCCCATCAAAGCCCGCGGGTGCGCCCGGCGCCTCAAGCGGCGGAGGAGGCGCATTGCCTGGCATACCCTCGGGATACGGCGCGCCTGGGCCATCAACAGCAGTATCGAAATCAAGCACGAGCTGCTATAGCCTGACGAACATAGCCGAGCGCAGCCCGTTCACCGTGTCTATAGGCGGCCAGAGCATAGGGATGATAAACAGCTATATCGACCCCAGCGTCGCAGGAGTCACGATAAACGACCAGAGGTACCAGCTAAGCCTTAACCAGCCGTTCAAGATACCTGGCACAAACGTTACAATAACGCTCACATCCGTATCCCTTCAATCAACCGTGAGCACCGCAAGCTTCGAGGCATGCGGGCCATCCATACCGTTCGTGCCTCCATCCCAAAGGTCGATAAACATAACATACTCGATATCCCCGTTCAACATAATAAACGAATCGAACAGCTCCGTATACACTTACAACGTGCCAGCGAACCTGCCAATGGCCCCCAACGGGTTCAGGATACTGGCAATTGCCAACATATCCACCAATTCGCTGCAGTACGGGATAATGAACCTGACCGCCCAATTCAACTGCAGCCTCAAGGGCGTAGAGCCGTTCATACTGTCGGAAAACACATGGACATGGAACCCGCTGAACTATTCGTACCGCAATTCCTCAACGCCGACATCCTGCGCCGCCAGATTCTCCGTGCCCAGCGATCCGGTGATAGCGATAATGCAGAACCTGAAGTATGCCGTTCCCGAGGTACCTACGGGCAACCAGACGAATTCCACCGGCACCTCCAAGAAAAAGCCGATAAGCATCAACGTGATCATAGCGGCAATCGCCATAGCCATAGGCGCGATACTCCTTGCAATCGCATTCCTGAGGAAGGACGAGAGGGACGACCGGAACCAATACTTGCACAATGACAGCGAAAGCGCAAATTGGGCGGAGGACAAGCAGAAACCCGATTATTCCAATGCTTCAGTTCCAGAGGAAGATGCGCCGGCAGATGGAAAAGTGGACACGGCAGCCTAATTCATCTAGCGGATCTTGGCATCCTATGAGCTGCCTCCTAGAATGTCCCTGCAGGCACGTGGCTCTGCCATCATGAGAAACATTTTAAATGTTTCAAGCGTTTAGTATCTGGCGTATACTTTGGAGGGCAAATGGGGGATTGCTATTCTTATTGCAATAGTAGCGGTTGCGCTTGTTGCATTCCTCCTGCTCCACGGGAAGCCAAGCCTGGGCAAACTGGGGCCCGGTCAGAGCTCGACATCTACCATCCAGTCAAATTCACTGAACTCCACAACGGTTAATTCGTCCACAGCCTCGACTATAATCCCCACAGCATCAAGCAGCTCCGCAAGCACATCAACATCCTCGACAACCTCTGTCGGAGCGGCAAGCTCATCCATACCGTCAGTGACCTCCTCAATACCGCAGGGCGCCAACCAGTCAAACCTTTCCAGCCAGTACAACAGCAATGTTGTTCTCAGCCTGAACTCAAGCTACATATACTGCGTTGGAACCATAGGCGACATACCCAATGACACCTACTATGCCCCATTGGTCGCCGGATTCGGAATAGGGAACTGGACGCAGACAACCCCGTATCCTCAATACATGTTCGATGGCGCATGCCAGACGGGCGGCAGCTACATATACTGCGTAGGCAGCGGAAACTACCCGTACAACCGATCATACTTTGCGCCCGCCTCCAGCTCAGGGATAGGCAACTGGACGGCAACGAATCCATATCCTATCAATTTCACCTCGGGCAGCTGCACTGCATACAACGGATACATCTACTGCATTGGCGGAAACACGAACCTCAGCTACTATGCGCAGCTGTCATCAAACGGAATAGGGCCGTGGAGGCAGACGACCTCATATCCGGAGAACATATCGGATGCGCACTGCCCGGCATCGGGCGGCTACATATACTGCATTGGCAACGACTTCTCAAGCAGGACGAACTTCGGCTCAAGTTTCAGGCAGGTGAACTTCGCGCCGGTTTCAAATGGGGGCATAGGCCAATGGCAGTCATCGAACTCATTTCCTGTGCCCGTTACGGGAAGCGGATGCTCCTCGTACAACAGCACGATATACTGCGTAGGCAACGGCTACTCATACAACGGATCATCAACCCTGTCCTTCTACTCAAGGATAGGCCCCAACGGCATACCTGGCGAATGGCTGCAGACATCAAGCTATCCTGTGCCGCTGGCAGGGGGAACGTGCGACGCCTTTTCAGGCAGCATATTCTGCATAGGATCGTTTAACCAGTCCGATTCCAGCTCGGCATACTATTCCGCGTTGAATTCCAGCGGAATAGCGCAATGGAAGGCAACGACGTACTATCCGGTATCTATGGAGTACGGGTCCTGCGCCATAATGAAGTGATCTATTGAGGGCCTCTATTCTTGCCATGGTTGCATCCATCGCCTTCTCCATGCTTGCAGTTGCTTACGCGTTCGGAGGCGTCTCCATAGGCGGCGCGACCCCATGCCCTTCGGGCTCGCCCATCGGTGTGTGCTTCGGAGTGGCCACCGATACGTTCTTCACGGCGTACACGAACGGCGGAAACGGATACATATCTCCGACAGTCGGCGGATGCAGCTCTGTTGGATGCCCCCTTATATCGACAAGCTCCACGCCCCTCATAAGCGAGCTGCTGCAGTCGAACCAGCAGGCCAGCCAGTGGCTGATAACCTGCCCTGCAACGCCCAACACGTACAACACGATGGAATACTTCTCCACCGGCAGCTACATATCCGGGGACAGGTGCCTGGCCAACGACCTGCCCCTTGTCACTTTCGTGATGTTCACGACATCAACTGTTTGGACTCCGTTCTCCCCCGCCGCATCGACAATACATCCCCTTGTCGTAAAGGATGCGGCGACCGGCTCAATCAGCGACCTTGCATACTCCGGCGAAACCAACGTAGGCAGCTCGGCATACAACATATCGAACGGATACAACACGCAATCGTACATCTTCGGCCAGGTGCCTTCCTCAAGCCAGGCTGGCATATGGACATGGCATTCAAACTATGCCGACTTCTCCAATGCGGACGTGTCCCATTTGAGCTACAGCCAGAACATAAACAAGCTCTGGCTGATGTTCCCGCCCGGAATCGGATGCATCTACACCTACGACTACAGCGTGCAGGCGAGCGTGCTCAAGCTCCAGAACGCGAACATACCTGTTCCGCAATACAACAAAAGCGCCCTGTCGAACGGCGCAGACTATCTCGAATTCGGCGGATACCTCTACAGCCCCGTGAAGCAGCTCGGCACCTCAAGCTGCTCAACCTCGCTCCAGGAGGGCCAGCCGTGCGACGGCTGGACAAAGGTATCCTCAAACGGTACGCTTGGCCTGTCCGGCCAGACGTACAACAGCCTGTACGTGTACTATGGCACAAGATCGGGCGCGGGAAACCCTAGCCCCGATTACCAGTATTCGCTCATAGCCGCTTATCCCGGCGGCATAGGCGAGGCGAATGCGATAGCGCTCAACTACACAAACGCCAGCCAGGTGGCTTACTTCAACTACAACTTAAGCATGCCCACCGCAAGGTCGCAGTTCGCCCAGCAGTCCTATCTTAACGAAAGCTACAACCTGTACAGCACGCACAACTACGCAAACCCCGGCAACTTCCTAGACCAGTTCGCCCTCGGCGCAGGCTCCGGGCTCTTCGCAAACTACAGCGGCTACCTGACGATGTTTCCCCTAAGCTCCATAGCGATGGACAACTCGAACACCAACGGCTTCAACGACATGACAAGCAACTTCCTGAGCATACTCTCGCCATACCAGGCATCGGTGCAGGGCTTCAGCAACGGGGGCAAGGCTGCCCAGCTCGGGCAGTTCGCGCTGGGGGACATTCCGGATCCCGCATACATAACCGCGTCCCCCGATGGCTACGTTTACGTCATAAGCTATTCAACAGCGTGCCATCCGTGGTGCTGGATAAAGTCCGACATAACAACATACCTGTACGCATTCAAGTTCGTGCCGCAGGGATACTACAACCTCTCGAACCAGCAGCCCAATTCCCTGGGCAACCAGGGCAGGCTTTCCGACTGGCTCTCGCAATGGCAGAACTATTATTCGAATGCATTCCTTGAGGGAACGCAAGGGCTATATCTTCTCGGGGTGTACAAGCTCGCGTCCGCCGGATCCGAATTCTTCGGCCTCCACACAACTGCGCCCGAGCAGGTGGCGCTGCAGAACTTCGTCCCATTGGCCGCGCAGACAGACGACAACGGCAACCTGTTCATGCTCGGCCTCAACAAGGGCGTTTCAAACGGGTTTGAGATTGCGGCAATCCCCTCCGAAAAGGGGGTGCCGCTTACCGAGAACGATCAGATAACGCAGTCCGTCCCTTCGGGGATCCAGGCATCGCAGGAATTTGCGGTCTCCCCGGGAGGGCAGTTTGCATACGTGGCAAACGTATCTGACCCCGGATACATATTCGTTTACAACGTCGGGCTCCAGGCGCCCGGGTCAAGCACCGCGTCATCCTCCGCATTCGGAGCATATTCTGGGAACATAGCATTGTCATATTCGAACGACACCTCGAACATGGACATAGCGCAGTATCTTTCCAACGGGGGCCCGTTCGGCGACCCGCAGGTTGCCAAGGCATGGAGCGCATACAAGTCAACCGACGTGCCCGACGTGCCCTCATATCATCATCCTGTGTCGATAACGGATTCCAAGGGCATACTCTACGTCGTGGACAACTGGACCTTCGAGGTCGGAGGCCAGTTCTCTTCGGTGCTGATGCTACGCGCCTTCGCGGAAAACGGGACAGAGGTGCCGATCGACCCGCAGTACCTTGACACCATGACGACGCCGTCAAACGCTCTGCCTCCGCTGGGTTGGAGGCCGTACGGGTGGCCGCTCTCCGCAAACATATCCCTTCCGGACGGTCAGTCGGTGTCTTACTGCTCGTTCGAATGCAAGTACTCTCCCAACAACCTTCCGGTGCCCTCCGCTTACCAGCCAATCGGCCCTAGGATAACGGCTAACGGCGGATTCGTGGGCAAGCAGCCCGGGCTGTCCGTATCTTCGGACTTCAACGGGACCTTGTACATGCTTGCGCACGTATACTCGTTCAATTTCCTTGACCAGGCCGGCCAGGAGGAGCTCGGGCAATACGCATATGCCGACAGTCCGCTATACAGCGAGCTGCTGGTGCTGCATCCGGCCATACAGAACTATACGAGCATTTCCTACCTTGCCAATTCATCATATGCTTGCTTCCTGAGCGCCAAGCCCCCGAGCAACTCTGTATGCACATACACTCCGAACACCGAGGTAATAGCAAGCCTGAACCCCCCGCTTATCGGCGCGCCCGACGCATTCTCATATGCGGAAAGCCTTGGAAGCCCAGAGCAGTACCTCAACTTCCAGAATTCGCTGTCATCCCTGCTGCCCCAGGGCATCGATTCCAGCAAGTACAGCAAACAGGCGAGCAACGTCGCGCAGAACGGATACTCAGGCACTAGCGACTACGGCAACGCACTTACTGGCCCTGTAACCAGCAACCTTGCCCCTCCTGCGAACATACCCGACAGCTACCTAAAGAGCAGCATAGCCGGCTATCTCATCACTCCGTACAATTACACTACGGAGCTGAAGCAGTCATGGTCGACAGTAAGTTCAAATCCTACAAATCCCTTCTGGTTCATATGCGTTCCGGTGAGCCTGATAGCCAAGCTATACGGAGATCCGTCTGACCAGAAGCAGAACACCTTCACCTATATAACTACTTCTCTCAAGAGCAACCAGCTGAACCTGACGATAGAAGGAGGGAGCACCTACCTGCAGTCGCTTCCGCTTCAGCAGAACTTTGTGGAGAACCTGTCGGATGCGAGCGCCATCTACCCTCCAAGGCTGTACTATGAACTGTTCACCAGCAGGCTGTTCGGCGAGGCGTATGTAAACCAGACAATCAGCCCGAAGACCGCGCAGATGCCTGCAGCGTCAAGGTACGGGCTGCCTCTGGTTGTCAATGCATCCCACAGCTACGATTACAACCTGAACGGCTACGTGCAGCTAAGCACCCTTGGTTCGTTCGCCGCGCCAGCATACTACCAACAGTCCGCAACAGGCAACGTGAAGTTCGGCGCAAACTGCGGAGGCACATGCCTGAACCCTCTGGGCGGCATAGCCTATTATTATTCGCTCAACCCATTGAACTACATGTCCGACTTCGCAAACCTCACATACGCGATAAGCAATTCGTCGCAGATAACGCAGCTGTTCGAGTACTTCAAGGCTGAGAAGTATGCAGGAGAGATAGGCCTCAACTTCAGCGGCAACCAGAACATATTCGGGTACAACAGGCTCGTGTTCACGTACATAGACAGGTTCAACAACACGATCTACATGCCGATGGACGTCGATTTCGCCAACATAACCTCAATAACTACGAGCGCATCGACAAACCTGGACCAGGCCAATACAAACCAGACCTCCATAACAGTGAATGGCATCGCAACGTACACCACAGCGAACGGCGTAATCGAACCGCTGCCTGCTGGTTCCCAAATTTACCTGTACTGGAACCAGAACCTGGATTATTACAACACGATAACAACGTCGCCGCAGACGGACATCGGCTATGCCGCCGCATCGCTTTCGTGCGCGCTTGACCCGTCAACAAGGAACTGCACCGCCGCAAATCCGCTTAGCACCCTTACCCAGAAGCAGCCTATGGGATTAGAGGAATCGCAGCTCGTGACGTACCATACGGAAAGGGCTTCAACCGGAACAGGATGCCCCGTAGAGCCAAGCAGCCTGCTCAAGCCGATAGTGTACAACTGCAACATATACGGCACGAACGGATTGAAATCGGTGCAGCCGGATCCGAACATCCCGGGCGCATTCCAGTACTGCCAGCCGTTCACCTCTAACGGCGAAGGCTTCTTCACCTCCCAGATGGGGTTGATAGGCATAGCGAAGACGGATGCGAGCGGCGCGTTCAACTACCAGTTCACCGCGTGCGGCGTGGGGCAGAACAGACTCACCGCGTACTATTACGGGGCATCGGCGCCAGAGCCGATACTGGTATCGCAGACCGCGCTCTCCAATTCCGGAGGGGTTAACGAGTTCCCCTCGTCGCTTAACCAGAACGCGCTCATCCAGACGCAGGAATACAACTACGGCTATGCCCCTAACTACAGCATAGAGAACATGCAGATAGGATCCTACTCGCTGCCCTTCGGCAGCATAAACGCCTACCTCGCAGCGGCAATCGCGTTTGCGGTAATTGCGGCAATAAGATTGGGAAGGAGAAAATGATGATGATACTGCTGAACATAGGCTACGTCTACGCGTTCATACCTGTAGTGATAATCATAATACTGATACTTGCCGCAAGGGGCTCCATAGGGAGGGACTTCTTCCAGAGCTTCGGCATAGGACAGCTTACCGACATGGTCTTCGGAATCGGAGGCGGCGGCGCTGGGAAAGGGCTTCAGAAGATGAGGTATTCCGCAACGAACACTGCAGGCAAGACCGGAAAGGGACCGTCTTCCAGGGTTGCCGGCGCGCTGTTCAAGACCGGCAGGTCCACAAAAGAGCATAAAGAGGAATTAAAGAACCAGCACAAATGGGAATACGGCGGATACAAGCCAGGCCACGGGCCTGGCGATGAGAAACCAAAAATGTACAGGTACAGCCAGTGGGGCAGGGGAGACCTATGGAAGGCCAGGAACAATGCGAAGATGGAGCTGCTGAAAAGGATGAACAATGCGGAGCTCAAGGCGCTGCTGGTCAAGCATGGCGTATTTTACAAGGCGAACGGCCTGACCGAAAAGTCCGACATAGAAAGAGTGGCGGCAAACGAGCTGGGCCTAAGGCAGATAGAGAGCCATTACAATTCAACAACCGCATTGAGGGCGCCGCCGGGAGCCCCAGCAGGGCTGAAGCCCCCGAGCAAGGTGAGGCTGTCTATAGGCGACGCATACAACTACACGTTCGGGAAAGGGGGATTCTACGACAGGTACGAGAAAATAAGGTCAGGCAAGGCGATGAGGGACTTCGCTGCCGGATCCGCCGCAGGCGGCAAAGGGAGCGCGCCGCAAATAAGAAATCCCGAAGATGAAAACAAGGGCGGGGCAGGATCTGGCATGACGGTTGCGCAGCAGGGCAGGCAGGCAACACAGCCAGGGCAAAAGCAAATGCAGGAAATCAAATCCGTAAAGGAGATCAACGATGACAACTTCCATACGGTGCTGGGACTCCCGCAGAAACCTCCAGACTTCGAGACCGCAAGGAAGGCGTACATCGGGCTTGCAAAGAAGCTTCATCCCGACGTGACCGATGCAAAGTCAAGGGAGGAGAACAAGGGGAAATTCAAGCTGGTACAGGCGGCCTACGAGGCGGCAAAGAAGCACTACGGCAGGAAATGATCACTGCGCGCTTCCTGCCGCAGCAGCCAGGGCCTCCCTTTCATAATCCGTTATTATCCTTTCCTTCTTCATCTTCGCGCTGCGCAGCACGTACATCATAACCTCGGCCCTCTGGTCGTTCCCAGAAACTGTCCTCTTTATCATTCCGGCAAGGTCGTCAATATTGGAATTCTTGCCTATGTCCCCCATCCATTCCTCTATTATCCTGCTGTAGCCCATGAGCTCGCATATCTGGTCTACCGAGAACAGGAACTTCCTCAGGCGCTCGCTCCTTATAACGTCCGACTTTGAATTGCCGTCCATGTCGAGAGAGCCCCTGTATCTCTCCATTATCTGGTCCCTGTTTTCAATTATCCTGTTTATGATGAACATCTTCATGTCCGTCTCGTTCGATTTCTCCGGCATGTTGACTATGTAGCCCTTTATGTCTATCTCCTTGTCGCCTACCGCCCTGTCAAGTACCTCGATTGCCTCCGTTATGAGCTCGCTCTTTATCCTGTTCAGCATGTCCTCGCAGGTCATCCAGGCCGGAACGTCGTTTACGGGCATGCTATCATTTACAAATAGAGTGCCAAACAACAATATGCTTTCCCACCCGAAGGCAGTACACACATATCGTGAGCAGGCTTAGCTTCCAAGTTCGGAATGGGTTTGGGCGTTTCCCTGCTCCTATTATCGTTTGACGATAATTATTCTGTTTCGATATATATAATAATATTTTGCAGAGAAGGCAATATCGCGCCTATTTTTACTTCAGTAAACAAATATTACAATAAGTAGCTATCTAAATACTAAAATATAAAATAGGGATATAAGAGTGCAAAGCCCGAGTCGCTTAATTTGGCATAGCGAATGCGTCAGAAACATTTACCTTAACGGATGTGCGGGTTCAAATCCCACCTCGGGCGCACAGTTCCGCGCAAATGCGCAAAACCATTATTTATATGGAAGGCAAAATATTTATAGCTACAGCTACATTCTGCCTGATTTGCATGCCTGACACAATCCCGTTCTGGGATCATAATGCTTCTTGCACACTGCCTTCCCGCATAGCTTGCAGGTGTGTCCTGCAATATTCCCGCATATCCTGCAAAGCCCTTTTGTTGTTGCCATTGCGACACCTAGTTGAATTCCACCGCGTTCCCAAGGAGCTCCTTCGCCTTCTCGAAGGACAGCGGCCGCATGCCCTTGTTCTTTGCGTAATTGCACTGGTACTCTATATACCTCTGGTTGACCTTCGTGTCTGGATCGACAAGCTTGCACCTCTCTATGTAGTCGACTATCACCTTCACAGCCGCTTCCACATCAAGCTTCCTGGTGTTGACCAGATAAGGCGCAAGTATGAGGTTGACGGTCCTGTGGCGGACGTCAGAAATCGGAGTGCTCAGGAGCTTCTCTATCCACGCCTCCGTCCTGCTTCCCTGGGCCGCGATGCCCTTTATCTCAACTTTCTTCAGCTTTACCCTCCTTGAATACTCGATTATCTGCTTCGGGAGCTCCGAGGACTTTATCGGGAGCCCCTTTGCGATCTGCCCTGCCATCGCCTTTTCAAGCACTGCAGCAATCCTGCTCTTGTCCGCAAGCACCACTCCTCCGCTAAGATTCTGGTTGACAAGCTCGAATTCCGGGTTCCTTGGCGCGTATGCTATGTAATCGGCGAAGCCGATCAGCATCGCCCTGGATTCATCCCTGTCCATGCTCCTGTTGAGCCTTATGCCGAGGTAGCCGGCTACTTTTATTATCTCGTCTATGCCTGCAACCGCAAGCGCCTGTCCGGACCTCCTGGCCTCCGACGCTGCGTATTCCTTTATTACGTCGACCCTCTTTATCGCGCTGAGCAGCATCCTGGAATATAAATAAGCCATGAGGTAGTCGACCTTGACCGACTTCAACCCTATCTCCTTATAGTCTATGCCTGCGGTTGTCGCGTTTTCGATCTGCCTTGCCGCGAGCTCAAGGTATCTTGGATCTACCGACTTTGCCTCGTAAGATCCTACAATCTCCTTCGCCTCCTTGGAAAAGGGGTATTTGTATGCAAAGTCAAGCGACGAAGCGTCCATGTTAATATTTCCCAATTAAAATATAAAACACCGACCTGCCAAGTTTTTATTGATTAACTGAACAGGTTCATCCATGATTGTCATAGATGTCGAAACATCTGGAATCGATCCGGAAGCAAACTCAATACTGAGCATAGGCGCAGTCGACTTTTCAAGCCCCGGCAGGCAGTTCTACGGGGAATGCAGGTTGAGGGACGGCTCCGCCCACGACCCCGCGTCTCTTCTGGTCAACGGATTCAATGCGGATGAGATAAGCGGCACCGCCAAGATGCCTCTTGATGCCCTCCTTCGCAATTTCCTCAAGTGGGCCGAAGAAACGAAGGACATGACCCTCGCCGGGCATAACGTGCAATTCGACATAAAGTTCCTCGAGCAATCGTTCAGGCTGTACGGAATGAAATGGATATTCGGCCACAGGAGCGTCGACACGCATTCGATAGTGTACTGCAGCTGCCTCTCGAGGTCGCTGGAAATACCGACAAAAAACAACAGGACCGACATAAACTCAGACACGGTATTCGGCTATGTGGGGCTCCCTGGCGAACCGAAGCCGCACAACGCACTTACGGGTGCCAAAATGGAGGCCGAGGCGCTGTCCAGGCTCATCTGCGGCAGGTTCCTCCTCGAAGAGTTCGAGAGGTTTCCGGTTCCCGATTTCCTTGCGCGGAAAGATGGTTACCGTTAGTAGCACTCGTTCGGCGCAAGCTTTAAATAGTCTATTCCTTAAAGTATTATTCGTATTTTTTTTCTTCTTAGAAGTTCTACTTGTTAGTTTTAGAACGCTTAATGTGAAAATTCCTTTTTGGAATTGGATGCAGTCTTGAGGAATGTAAGGAGAAATCGCAACGCAATTGCAAACAACAATTGCCAAACTCCAAATAAAGGAGCGCATCGACTCCAGTCGATGCTGCTGGAGGACACTGCTATCAGATTTCGACAGCCATGCAAGTTTGCTGTGTCACTTGACACGGCGGCGTACGGCTCAGTAACACGTGGTCAATCTACCGTAAAGAGGGGGATAACGATGGGAAACTGTCGCTAATACCTCATATGCTAGGACATCTGGAAGGAGTCCTAGTTCAAAGGGTTTCGAATTGGAGAATTACCGCTTTACGATGAGACTGCGGCGGATCAGGCTGTTGGCGGGGTAACGGCCCACCAAACCGATAACCTGTAGGGGATGTGAGAGCATAGGCCCCGAGAAGGGCACTGAGACAAGGGCCCTAGCGCTACGGCGTGCAGCAGGCGCGCAAACTCCACAATGCGCGTAAGCGTGATGGGGGGAATCTGAGCGGTTCACTTCGGTGAACCTTTTGCCAAGTATAGCAAGCTTGGCGAATAAGTGCTGGGCAAGACCGGTGGCAGCCGCCACGGTAATACCGGCAGCACAAGTGGTGTCCACGATTATTGGGCTTAAAGCGCTCGTAGCTGGCAGATACCGTCTCGTGTGAAATATTGGCGCTCAACGTCAATGCGGGCACGAGATACCTATCTGCTAGGGAGCGGGTGAGGTCAGGAGTACTTACGGGGAAGGGGTAAAATCCTATAATCCTGTAAGGACTAACGGTGGCGAAGGCGCCTGACTAGAACGCATCCGACAGTGAGGAGCGAAGGCTAGGAGAACGAATCGGATTAGATATAGTTACCGATATAAATATGGTTTTCCAAAATGATACTATGGAAATGCGTAAAGGCAGATTAAATTACAACTCCTCAACCATCAAAGACAGGGCTCGCGCAAAATGAGACTTCTTGGGATAATCCATGGCGATGGCAATACATCATACAATAGATTGCTAATAACCGACATGTCAAAGGAATTTCACCAAATGGTGATAATACCAATGATAATGAGGTTATTTGGCGTCAGGATGAACCTTTTTCATGACGTGAACAGAAATTCGTACTACAGCCATACAAAAAGAAGGCAGGTTTACGATTTCTTCACTAATGAACTTGAAGTGCCAAAAGGCGCAATTAGGGACCAACTGTACATACCTAACTTTCTAAGCAATGCAAATGTGCAATTGCAAAGGGAGTATATCGGCGGACTCTATGACGCAGAAGGCTGCGTGAAAACCAGGCAGGCCGAGATAAACTTTTCCACAACTTCAAAGGAAATATACTATTTTGTAGGAGACGTCCTTAAACGGTCTGGAATAAAATTTAGCACTTATGAAAGGTCCAGGAGAGCCAAACGTGAATATGAGTTCTATATTTACGGTCGAGATGAGTTGAGAAAGTTTGACGATTTAATCAAGTTTACGCACCCAAAGAAGATTAGAAAACTCAGAAAATATACCTGTACTACTAAATACCCGAGTAGCCCTAGCAGTAAATCATGCAGACTCTGATGTTGCACATATCTTGAATATGTGCAGTACCGTAGCGTAAGTGTTAAGTCTGCCGCCTGGGGAGTACGGCCGCAATTGTATCGAGGCTCTCATAAGCCTTTTAGATTACAAAATTCATAAATTAAGCGATTTGATGAAACCTCTGAACATACCAGAAGAACTTACCACTGATGTGAGCTATTTGGCTGGAATTATATCCGGCGATGGAACAATGGCGAAGTATTTCATAAAGATATATTCAAGGTTGGTTGGATGCTGAAGGCTCTTTCGAGAAATGGAAGAAACCACACACCAATAAAATATTTCCAAGAATAAGATTCTGCTGCAAAAGCAGGGATGTAATTGATTGGATAAGTAAAGAAATGGAAGATCTAAGAATTGATGTAAGTGAAATCTGGTATAGTTCAAAGGTTTTTAGGTTTCAGATCGCCAAAAAGAATTCTGTTTATCATTTCATTAATGATATTGGGTTTAGATACCCAACTAAAAGGCCGGGAGCTTCGTACGACGGTAAAGGTTGAAACTTAAAGCAATTGGCGGGGGAGCACCACAAGGGGTGGATGCTGCGGTTTAATT
>VFSW01009079.1_pt1 | contig 14208 bp, 11 predicted proteins | sample 5358111 | NCBI WGS metagenome assembly VFSW01 (sample SAMN11554181, study PRJNA540505) | mine drainage metagenome | isolation source: sediment from site ElyBrook_90M | place: USA: Ely Copper Mine, Vershire, VT | collected 2017
ACCCCCGCCTTGCCCGCCGCCCGCGCCGCCGCCACTTCGCCCTGGGATGAATCAAGCGGCTGAACCCGCCCGGCGCCAGCAGCAATGGCATGGCCAACTAGCTTCCCAGCACGGTGGTGCGCAATTCGCAGCGGCCCGGCGCCACCGCATTGCGCGGACGGAACGTCACTTCCTCGAAGGCGCGCGTGTTGGCCCGCAGCGTCACTTCGCCATCGGCTCCGCCGTCCACGTAATCGAACGCGACGCGCGGCAGCCGCCGTTGCGCCACGCGCCGCACGTCCGCGATGTTGACGATCTGGCTGGTAGAAACTCGGCGCTCGTCTCGCGTCATCACCCGGCTTCCTCGTCCGCTCAGCCGGCCAACTCGCCGGGGCGGGAATTAGGCATTTTCGCCGCCCATTCTACCGGGTATCTTCACCGTTTTGTGGGCAAGTTGCGAACAGCCTGCTTGCTCCGTCATTCTGAGCCCCGGCAAAAGGCCGGGATAGACTCCGCGAAGAATCTCTCTTGGTTCTCACACCGGGAAAACGTGGATTCTTCGCCCACCGGACAGGGCGTTCATTCGAGGACGCCGCTGTAGAGGCGCTGCTTGCTGCGCCCCGGGGCTCGCGTCGCACCAGCGTTGCTACCCGGCATCCGTTTTGGTATAGATGTCACGCAAACATTTCATTACCACAGGGGGAATCATGCGCCGAGCGCAATTCGTAACCGGGTTCGTAGCGGCTTGGATCTTCGGAGCTCTCTTTGTCCTTCTCGCTGGAGCAACGCCGGCGGCCACCCCTCCGCGCCCGGCGGCGGCGAACAACTGCGACCGCGCCTGCCTGAATGGCTTTGTCGACCAATACATGGCGGCGGTGGCCGCGCACGATCCCTCGAAGCTGCCGCACTCCCCGCATGCCCGGTACTCGGAGAACAACGTTGAAATGCCGCTCGGCGAAGGTTTGTGGCAGACCTCGGACGGCTGGGGCTCCTACAAGGTTTACATCCCCGATCCGCAATCCGGACAGGTTGGATTTCTGGGTGTCGCCAACGAGGACACGCACCTCTCCGTCTTCGCCGCGCGCCTCAAGATCGTCAACCGGAAAGTCACGGAAATCGAGGTCCTCGTCGCGCGTCCCGACCGCCCCGGCCCCGCCTCTGGTTCTGGAAATTTGACGGGAGGCCCCGAAAACTTGAAGGACAAGCCTCTTTTCTCCGAGGACGAGCCCGCCAACCAGCGCGTTTCCCGCGAAAAACTGATCGCCCTGGCGAATGGCTACTTTGACACGATTCAGCGGAACACCGGCAAGCTCTATACGACGTTCGATCCCGATTGCCAGCGCATGGAGAACGGTTCCATCACCGCGAATAATCCGAATCCAACCGGCAACCCGGTCGCCAGGATGGGATGCCAGGCGCAGCTGGAGACCGGGATGCTCAAGATGGTCACGCGTTGTCGCGATCGCCGCTATCTGGTGGACGAGCAACGCCAGATGGTTTTCGCGGCAACGTTTTTCGATCACAATGGCACGCTGCGCAAGAACACTTTGGTGGACGGCTCCGTGCGGACCATCGGACCGCCCTTCGATCGGCCCTTCACCTTCGTAATCTTCGAGCTATTCAAAATCAAGAACGGGAAGATTCGCCAAATCGAGGCGGTCCTCAATACCGTTCCGTATTACATGCCGACACCCTGGAAATAGGCGACGCTCCTCTAATCGCCACATATTGCTGGCTCCCGTGGCGCACCGAAAGGCCGGGATTACATAACTGACACAACATCCGCAAGCAGGCCAGGCGCATCCAAGCATTGTGTTAGCCTGTAGTTCATTGCCGCCCGGACCGGCATAGGGCGCCTCGGAGCGAAATGAAATGTGCGGAATAGTCGGCTATATCGGGCCCAAGCGCGTGGTGCCGTTGATTCTGGACGGGCTGCGGCGCCTGGAATACCGGGGCTACGACTCGGCGGGGATCGCCGTCGTCGGTGAAAATGGAAACATTGAGATTCGCCGCGCCCCCGGCAAGCTCCGCAACCTGGAAGAATCGATTCGCGCCACGCCGATGGACGGCCTGTACGGCATCGGCCACACGCGCTGGGCCACGCACGGCCGCCCCACGGAGGAAAACGCCCACCCGCACCGCGACTGCACCGGCCAGGTGGTCGTGGTCCACAACGGCATCATCGAAAATTACATCGAGCTGAAGCGCCAGCTCATTGCCGAAGGCCACAAATTCGTCACCGAGACCGACACCGAAGTCATCGCCCACCTGATTGAAAAATTCTCGACCGACGCTTCGCTGGAAGAGGCGGTGCGAAAATCCGTCAAGGCCATGACCGGCGCGTACGCCCTGGTGGCGCTTTCCGCGAAAGATCCCAACAAGATCGTGGCCGCGCGGCTGGGCCCGCCGATCGTGGTGGGACTCGGCGAACACGAATTTTTCGTCGCCAGCGATATTCCCGCGATCCTGCAGCACACGCGCAGCGTCTTCTTCCTCGGCGACGGCGAAATGGCCATTCTCACGCCCCAGGGCGTCCGCCTGTGCGATTTCCAAAGCCATCCGATCAGCCGCCCGCCCCAGCACATCACCTGGGACCCCATCATGGCCGAGAAAGGCGGCTTCAAGCATTTCATGCAGAAGGAAATCTTCGAGCAGCCGCGCGCGGTGCGCGATACGCTGCTGGGCCGCATTTCGCAGCAGACCGGCAAAGTGTTTCTCGATCCCATGGACATCTCCGAGGAGGATCTCCGCGAGATCCGCGACGTCAAGATCGTCGCCTGCGGCACCAGCTGGCACGCCGGCCTGGCCGGAAAATTCATGATCGAGCAGCTGGCGCAGATTCCGGTGGAAGTCGATTACGGAAGCGAATTCCGCTATCGCAATCCCATCGTTGGCAAGCACAGCCTGATCATCGCCATCAGCCAGTCGGGCGAGACCGCCGATACCCTGGCGGCCGAGCGCGAAGCGCGACAGAAGGGCGCCAAAGTCCTGGCCATCTGCAACGTGGTGGGCGCCATGCTGACGCGCGAAGCGCAGGGCACCATCTACACGCACGCCGGTCCGGAAATCGGCGTGGCTTCCACCAAGGCCTTCACCGGGCAGCTCACCGCGCTGCTGCTCACCGCGCTGTATCTGGCGCAGGTGCGCGGCAAGCTCGAAAACGCCGCCTCGCAAAATCTGATGCAGGAGTTGACCCGCATCCCGCACAAGATCGGGACGATCCTCGAGCACGACGCCCAGATCGAGGATCTCGCGCGGCAATTTTTCCGCTATACCGATTTTCTCTACCTCGGCCGCGGCATTCACTATCCCATCGCGCTGGAAGGCGCGCTCAAACTGAAGGAAATCTCCTACATCCACGCGGAAGGTTATCCCGCCGGGGAGATGAAGCACGGCCCCAACGCCCTGATCGACGAAAATCTGCCCGTAGTCATGATTGCCACGCGCGACGAGTCCGATCCTGCGTCCATGACGCGCTACGAAAAGACCATCTCGAACCTGCAGGAAGTGAAGGCGCGCGACGGCATCGTGATCGCCGTCGTCACCGAAGGCGACCGCATGGCGCGCGAGACGGCCAACCATGTGCTCGAAGTTCCCGCCGCGCCGGACCTGCTTTCCCCAATTCTCGAGATCGTCCCGTTGCAATTGCTGGCCTATCACATTGCCGTGCGGCGCGGCTGCGACGTCGATCAGCCCCGCAACCTGGCCAAATCCGTCACCGTCGAGTAGCCCGCACTATGCACTCCGCCTCACCTTTCTCTCCGCGGAAGGCCGGAATGTTCCGCCGCGCCTGCTCCCTGGCTTTGTTGCTCGCCATTTTGTTGCCGGCACGCGCCGCCCACGCGATGCCGCAGGACGCCAAGGACCGCCTCGCGTCGGTTGCGGTGGTGGGCTCGTCGCATTTCCGCTCCGAGGAGATTGCGCCCGCCACGGGCCTGCGCGTGGGAAGCGAGATCACGCGGGAGGACTTGCAGAAGGCCGCCGACGCGCTGGCGCGGCTGGGCTGGTTCACCGGCGTAGAGTATCGCTTCGCGAGCGGCGCCAAGGGCGTGGAGGCCGAATTCCGCGTGAGCGATGCGCCGGCCGTGCCCGTCGCGTTCGACAATTTTCCGTGGTTTACCGACAGCGAACTCACCGCCGCGGTGAAGGGCTCCGTGGCGCTGTTTGACGGCACGGCGCCCGAGCACGGAACCCTCATCGACGCCATGGGCGACGCGATTGCCACGCTGCTGGCTAAGCGGGGCGTTCAGGCGAGCGTGTCCCATGAGCTGGTGACGGCGCTGGGCGGCGAGCCGGTGCAGGAATTCCGCGCCGAAGGCGCGAGCGTGAACATCGCGGGCGTGGAATTCACCGACGCCCTGGCGCAAACCGACCGCGGCATCCAGACGCGCCTCGCCGATCTGATCGGCAAACCGTTTTCCCGGCGCGCCATCGAGTTGTTTGTATTCGAGCAGGTGCGCCCCGTCTATCTCGAACACGCGTTTCTGCGCGCGCGCTTCGGTCCGCCTAGAGCCAAAGTGGCGAGCGCCCCCGGCGGCACAACCGTCACGGTTGTCGCGCCGGTCGAGCCGGGAGCCGCGTATCTGTGGAACGGCGCGACGTGGAGTGGAAATTCGTCCCTTCCCCCGGCGGAACTCGCCGCGCTCGCTCCGCTGAAGCCGGGCGATCTTGCCGACGGCATGAAGATCGAGGGGGCCTGGCAAAATGTGCGAGACGCCTACACCCGGCGCGGATACCTGGACGCGAAGGTGAGCCCCGTGGCTCAGTTTGACGATGCCGCCAAGAGTATCCGTTACGCCGTCTCGGTCACCGAAGGGCCGCAGTACCACATGGGCAAGCTCGTTCTCACCGGGCTTTCGGCCGAGGGCGAGCGCCGCATTCGATCGGCGTGGAAAATTCCGCCGGGAGCCGTCTTCGATAAGAGCGCCTTCGAGGAATTCCTCGACGCCGGAGTCAAACAGGCATTTTTCGGGTTGCCCTTCCACTACGAGCGCATCGGCCGCTTCCTCCAACAGGACCCCAAGAGCGGCACCGTGGACGTAATGCTGGATTTTCAATGACTCAGGGCGCGGGATATACTGTCCGGGCATACCCATGAGTTCTCCTTCCATGGCCGCGCAGCCGGATGCGGACGAAGCCCTCGCCCTTGAAAAACAGGAGCATCTGCTCGCGGCCCTGCGCGCCGCCGGACCGCTGCTGGTGGCGCTATCCGGAGGCGCCGATTCGGCTTACCTCGCGTGGGCGGCGCATCAGGGGCTGGGCGAAGGCGCGCTCGCGGTGACCGCGCTCTCCCCCAGTTTCTCGCTCCACGACCGGGAGCAGGCGGAAGGATTGGTGCGCGCGGTGGACCTGCGCCACGAATTCATCCAGACGCGGGAATTCGCCAACCCCCGGTACGTTGCCAACAACGCCGATCGCTGCTACCACTGCAAGGACGAGCTGTTCGACTGCCTGGACGCGCTGGCGCGCGACCGCGGCTTTCGCGCCGTCGCCTATGGCATCAATGCCGACGACACCAGCGATTTCCGCCCCGGACATCGCGCCGCCCAGGAGCACCGCGTGCTGGCGCCGTTGCTCGATGCGGCCCTGGGCAAGCAGGAAATCCGCCTGCTCTCGCGCCGCGCCGGCCTGCCCACGTGGGACCGCCCCGCCTCGGCCTGCCTGGCATCGCGCGTCCCCTACGGAACGCCGGTAACGCCGGAGTTGCTGGGAAAAATTGACCGCGCCGAAGCGGCGCTGCGCTCCCTCGGATTCCTCCAATTCCGCGTCCGGGCGCACGGCGATCTGGCGCGCATCGAGCTGGCGCCCGCGGAATTGCCGCGGGGGCTCGATCCGTGCGTGGCGAAAGAAATCGCGGCGCGTTTGAAGCCGCTCGGCTTCGCGTTTGTCACGCTGGATCTGGAAGGCTACCGCCAGGGCTCGCTCAACGTGTTGTTGCCTGTGAAATGATGATCGCCCGTCTGATGGTTTGCGCCGGCCTGCTGCTCGCGGGCGGCTCCCTGCGCGCCGCGCAAAAGTCCCCGCCCGCCGCTCCGCCGCCGAAAACATCCGTGGAGGCCGCCGCCAAGAAAAACGCCGAGGCCGAAGCGGAGCTGGAAAAAACCGTGGCCGACGCGGGCAACGACAGCGCCGCGCTGCTCCGGAATCTGAAGGACTATCTCGGCCGGTTCCCCGATGCGCCGCGCAAGGCGGGCGTCTTCCGCGCGCTGGTGGAAGCCTGCCAGCAGCTTCGCAACAATGGCTGCGCACTGGAGTACGCCGAGCGCCTGATCGCGATCCGTCCCGATGACTCCCAAATGATGCTGCTGGCCGTGCATCTGCTCGAGCAGCAGGGAGACGACGCCAGCCTGACGCGCGCCGCCGGCTACGTATCCCGCGTGCTGGACCGCGTGGAGAAAACATCGCCCGAGGAGAAACCGGCCCGCGAGTCCCTCGACGAATGGCAGAAGAGCCAGGGAGATCTTCGCTCCGCGCTCTACTACGTGCGCGGGCGGGTGGAAAAATCCCAGCACCGCTTCGACGAGGCGGCGCGGGATTTGCAGGCCAGCGACGCCGCCCGGCCCAACGCCTTGGCCGCCCAGATGCTCGGCGAAATCGCGGAGATGCAAAGCAATCCCGCCAAAGCCATCGAGGAATACACGCGCGCCTTCGTGCTGCCGGAAGACGGTCCCGCCGGAAGGGCCGACCGTAGGGAACTGCGGCAAAAGCTCGGCAATGTGTGGCGGCAGGCGCACGGAAGCGAGCAGGGCCTGGGCGAGGCCATTCTCGCGGCCTACGACCGGCTGTCCGCGCCGCCCGCCGGCGCCAAGCCGAGTCCAGCGGCCCGCAACAAGGACGCCAAAGAGCCATTTGCATTTGTGGTGCGGCGCGTCGACGGAACGCCGCTGCCTCTGGCCCCGCTGAAAGGCAAAATTGTAGTGATGAGTTTCTGGGCCACGTGGTGCGGCCCGTGTCATGCGTTGGAGCCGTTGCTCAAGCAGGTTGCGGCGGCCTATGCCGGGAGTTCCGACGTCGCGTTTTTGGCGGTCAACACGGATGACGATGAGTCGCGCGTCCCGCCGTTTATGGAGCGCAGGAAGTGGGGTTTTCCCGTGGTCTACGCCGATGGGCTGGACGGTTTGCTCGACGTGGACTCACTGCCCACCGTGCTGGTCCTGGGGCGGGACGGGGAAATCGTCTACCGCGCCACGGGCTTCGAGCCCGAGGGATTTTCGCAAGCGCTCACCACGGCAATCCAGTCTGCGCGCGGTAACGCCCGATAACGCCTCCCACCCACGGCCCGGCATTGCCACCCGCACCCAAGAGGAGTATAAATTTTGGAAAGCATCCTAGGTCCACTTACTGGACGGAGGAGCGGCGGAAATGAACTGGAACGATATGACCCTGAAGCGTTATTTTATGATGATAGGTGTTTTCGTTATTGTCGCAAGTTTTTTGGCTCTGTTCGCTGTGTGCATTGCTGTTGGCGCGCGCGGCGGCTCAAACCGCGTGGCCGTCGCACTCTATACGGCGGTTTTTGCGGCTGTGCTCACAGTTCTTTTTCCGTCCATGGTCGGGCTCTTGGGGCGCGAGTTTGCCCAGCCGGCTAATCCTAATTACCCGCGCATCAAGCACCTTCGGATCGCTGGGAAGTACACGGCCACCGGCGCTTCGCAGGTTGGCGTGTCTCCCCTGCATATAGACAAATAACCGCGCAAGAAGCACGCGCGCTGCTCGGTGAGATTGTGGCTGCGCCTACGCCAACTTCTGCTGCGCCGCATCGCGAGCCGCGAGAATCGTGTTGATGTGGATGGTGACTGTATCGGCCAGTTGCCGCGCGTAGCCCCCGCCCAGCGTGATCGCCACCGGGACTCCGTTGCGCCGCGCGTAGTCGAAAACGAGCGCATCGCGGCGCGCCAGGCCTTCGATCGTCAGCGCCAGGCCTCCCAGCAAATCGTCGCGGTAGGGATCGGCGCCCGCCACACAAAAAAGAAGTTGCGGGCTGAAATCGTGGAACGCCTGGTGCAGATGTTTTTCGAGAATGGCGAGATAGTCTTCGTCGCCGATGCCGTCCGATAAATCAATATCCACCGTGGAAGGCGGCTTGGGGTACGGGTAATTATTTTTCTGGTGGATCGAGAGGGTGAACACCGTGCCGTCGCCGCCGAAAATGTCCGCCGTGCCGTTTCCCTGATGGACATCGGTATCCACCACCATGGCGCGCTCGATGGCGCCGTCGAATTGCAGGCGCCGGATGGCGATGGCCACGTCGTGGATGACGCAGAATCCTTCGCCGTTGTCGGGACAGGCGTGATGAAAACCTCCGCCGATGTTCGCGGCCCAGCCGTCGCCGAGGGCGCGGCGCGCCGCCAAAATCGAGCCCCCGGCAGCCAGCCAGCAGGCCTCGACCAGCTTCTTCGAGTACGGGACTTCCATGCGCAGGATTTCGGTGAGCGAGAGCGAGCCGGTCTTGAGCTTGCGCACGTAGTCCTGGGAATGCACGAGCAGAACGTCTTCATCCGAGGCGGGCTCCGGCGCGAGGAAATCCTCCGGCGCGGCAACCGCCTCCTCCAGGAGGCGGTCGTGAATCAGCCGGTACTTCTGCGACGGGAAGACGTGCGCGCCGAGGTGGAGATCGTAGTCGTCGTGGTAGACCAGCTTGAACGGCAGCACGATGGCGGTAGCCTACCGCGAAGTTTTTGCGAACGCAAACGCGGGGAGCGAGCTTGTCGCGGCCGTGCGCGGGCGCGGTGCGATAGCATTGGGGGACGGCTTTGTGTTAGCGTGAACTCGATGCGCCGAGCCGAGGCCATTGTCGTCATCGTCGCGCTGCTGGCGATCCCGCTGGCGCTGCTCGCCCGCAGCGGATCGTGCGTACAGACGCAGTGCATGTGCTGCCTGCTGCATGGCGCCAAGGCGCAGCACGGCAAGGGCATGTCGTGCAGCCACTGCGCCGGCGAAAGATGCGGGATGGGCGCAGCCATCCCGGACTACGGCTTGAACGCTCTGATGGCGCCAACGGCGCCGGCAGCTCTGACCCAACTACCTGCGCCTGACGCCGAGCGGCGAGTGGTCTTGTCTTTCGCGCGATCCAACGTGGCAGGATTTACTTCCAGACCGTTCGAACCTCCGCGGGCCTAGCCTTTTTCCACCGCAGCTCAATATTCAATCTGGAGTGAAGGCATCCATGCGGAAGGTTATTGTGCCTCTGCTCGCCGCGGCTTTCTTGATTTGTGGGCAGCCCGCGCGAGCGACGATTTTCGGTAACGTACGCGGAATCGTGCATGATCCGCAGCACCGCCCGGTTTCCGGCGTGGTCGTGCAGCTGAATTCGGCTACGTCGTACTGGTCGCAGGCGGCGCAGACCAATCCGGACGGTGAATTTGCATTCACGTCCGTGCCGATTGGCGACTACCTCGTCACGGTTGCCGTGCCCGGATTTGAGAAATCGGAGCAGCGGGTCACGGTGGTCGCGGATTCCTCGCCGGTGCTGCACTTCATGCTCCGCATCGCCACGGTAAGCCAGACGACAACAGTCTCGGCAGAATCTGAAGCTGCCAGCGGGAGTTCGGCCACCCCGGCGACGCTGATCAACCGGGCGGACATTGAACGGACGCCAGGCGCGGACCGCACCAACAGTCTTTCCATCATCACGGATTTTGTCCCCGGAGCGTACCTGACTCACGATCAGTTGCACGTGCGCGGAGGCCATCAGGTGAGCTGGTTGGTGGACGGTGTGCCGCTGCCGAATACGAATATCGCCAGCAACGTCGGACCACAATTCGACCCCAAGGACATCGACTACCTCGAAGTGGAACGCGGCAGCTACGAAGCCGAGTACGGCGACCGCACCTACGCGGTCTTCAACGTGGTTCCGCGGACGGGCTTTGAGCGCAACAACGAAGCTGAAGTGGTTCTGAGCGCGGGAAACTTCTTTCAGACCAACGATGAGATCAATTTCGGGGGCCACTCGCCCCGCCTGGCGTACTACGCGAGCCTGAACGGCAATCGCAGCGATCTGGGCCTCGATACTCCGGTTGGTAAAATCCTCCACGACTCGGAGAACGGTTTCGGAGGCTTCGGCTCGCTCATCTTCAACGCCGATCCCAAGGACCAGTTGCGCCTGGTGACGTCCGCGCGACGGGATTTCTATCAGATTCCCAATACGCCCGAGCAACAGGCGGCGTGCGCGCCCGGAGTGTTGACGTGCGACGTCCGCGACACCGAGCGGGAGGCCGACGCGTTTGTGAACTTCTCCTGGGTCCGGACCTTCGATCCGAATGTGGTGCTGACACTCTCGCCCTTCTACCATTACAACAGCGCCAATTACGGCAGCTCCCGAATCGAGCAGCCGCTCAGCACGACCGACGACCGCGCCTCCCAGTATGGTGGCGGCCAGGCAACGCTTGTCTTCTACCTACCGAAAAACGATGGCCAGGCTGGGCTCTATGCCTTCGCACAGCGCGACCATCAATTCTTCGGCTTGACCTTCAACGACGGCAGCGGGAATCCGCCTGTCCAGGAGCCGGAGAGGGCATCCGGCTCCGAGGAAGCCATATTCTTAAGCGACAAATTCGCGCCCACCTCGTGGCTGACCTTGACGGGCGGCGTTCGCCGGACGCACTTTTCGGGCGGAGTGGTGGAGAACGCGACGAGTCCCCGCGTGGGCGCGGCGCTGCGCGTCCCGCGCCTGCACTGGTTGTTCCGCGCATTCTACGGGCGGTACTTCCAGCCGCCGGCGCTGGTCACGGCCTCCGGGCCGCTGTTGCAGTACGTCACGAGCCAGAATCTTGGATTTATTCCGCTGAACGGCGAGCGCGACGAGGAGCACCAGTTCGGCGTCACAATTCCAGTGCGCGGCTGGTCGCTCGATGCCGATTCGTTTCAGACGGTCGCGCAAAACTACTTCGACCACAACAACGTGGGCGAGTCCAACATCTTCTTTCCCCTGACGATTGGCGGGGCTCTGATCCGCGGTTGGGAACTTACGCTGCGCTCGCCGCGCCTGTGGAAGAGCGCCCAGGTGCATCTGGCCTACTCGAACCAGGTGGCGCAGGGCCGGGGAGCGATCACCGGCGGGCTGACGGATTCTTCTCCACCGCGAGGCTACTTTCCGCTCGACCACGATCAGAGGAACACGCTCAATATCGGGTTCGAGGCAGCGCTGCCGTGGCGGGCGTTCGCGGCGGCCAATGTGTATTACGGCTCCGGGTTTACGGACGGCAATCCTCCCCCGAGTTATTTGCCTGGACACACCACGGCCGATGTGTCGGTCGGGAAAAAAGTGGGAGAGAAGTTTACGGTGTCGCTGGCCGCGCTGAACGTGGCCAACCGCCGCTTGCTGACCGACAATTCCCTGACCTTCGGAGGGGTTCACTACAATCAGCCGCGCGAGATCTACGCCGAGCTCCGCTGGCGATTCCATTACTGATTCGGCGTACCCTCGCGTACAATGCGGCGCAAGGGGGGGATTCTTCAGAAAGGCGGAACGTTTGTGAAATACAGACAGAGCCGTACATGCCGGCGAGCGGTGGCCGTCTTCGCTGCCGTGGTGGCGGTGATGGTGCTGGGAGCAGCGGGTTGCAACAAGCAGGAGCAAGAGCAGGTCCGCCGCTATCACCTGAAGGGCAAGATTGTGTCGATTGACATGCAACAGGGCTTTGCCACCATCAACCACGGAAACATTCCCGGGTTCATGGATGCGATGACCATGCCTTACCCGGTGCGTGACGCGCGTCTGCTGCAGGGCCTGGGGCCGGGCGATGAGATCACGGCGGACGTTGTCGTTTCCAGCGACGGCGCGTATCTCGAGAACATCGTCGTGACGAAGAAAGGCAGCGGCGCTCCCGCCAAGCCCACTACGCGCTTCCACCAGCCGCAGCCCGGCGAGAAGGTTCCCGATTTCGCCCTGATCGACCAGGACGGCAAGCGCATTCATCTCGCCTCGTTCCGCGGCGACGCGCTGCTGGTGACGTTCATCTACACGCGGTGCCCGTTTCCCAATTTCTGTCCGCTGGTCTCGAAAAACTTCGCGAGCATCTACGCGGCGACGCGCAAAAAGCGGCCGCCCGACTCGAAGATCCGCCTGCTGAGCGTCAGCTTCGACCCTGCGCACGATACGCCGGGCGTGCTGCGGCGTTATGCCGGGACGTTCCGGGAAACCACCGGCGCCAATCCCTTTGACCGCTGGGAATTCGCCGCCGTGCCGCCGAAGGACCTGCCGAAGGTGGCGGAGTTTTTTGGACTGACCTACAGCGCGGCGGGCGACCAGATCGAGCATTCGCTCAGCACGACGGTGATCGCGCCGAATGGCACGGTCTACAAGTGGTATTACGGCAATGAATGGAAGCCCGCCGACCTGATCGAAGACGCCACGCAGGCTCTCGCGCAGCCCACCTCGCAGAATACCCGGCCGCGCACCTCCGCGCTTTCGGCCCACACATAAAACAGGTTGTAGAGAAGCCTCCGTGAACTCTGTGCTGGCTCTGTGTTCTCTGTGTTAAGCCAGTGCATGCGGCGCCACAGGATTTAACACCGAGGTCGCGGAGGAAGGCGCGGACAACACGGAGAGGCACGCTCGTTGTTACAGCCTACGACTTACAGAGTGCGGATTCAATTATCGCGTTCGAGGATGAAATCGGGGACGCACAGCAGGGCCCGGCGGTATTCGGTGTCGGGGAGTTCGTCGAGGGCGGCTTTGGCGCGGTGGGCATAATCGCGCGCCAGCGCGGTGGCGCGGTCGAGCGCGCCCGTTTCCCGCACGAGCTGGGTGATCTGCTCGGGGCGCACGCTCAGAAAGCCGCGCTCCTCGAGCACCTTGGCGACCAGCCGGCGGCGTTCCGCGGAACCGTCCTTGTTTTCGCCGTCTGCCGCGAGCGGCCCCGCGTCCGCGTGGGGCACGCCATTTTGCAGCGCGAAAATCAGCGGCAGCGTGACTTTTCCTTCCTTAAGATCGCTCAAGACGGGCTTGCCGAGCTGTTCGTGCGAGGCCGTGAAATCCAGCAAGTCGTCCACGAGTTGGAAGGCGAGGCCGGCGTTGCGGCCGTATTCCGCCAGAGCTTCCTCGCCGCGTTGGGACTGGCGGCCAAGCACGGCTCCCAGGCGCGCGCAGCCGCTGAATAGGCAGGCCGTCTTGCGGTAGGCGAGTTCGGTGGCGTCCGATTCGGCGAGATCGATTTTGCCCATGTGCATGAGCTGCAGGAGTTCGCCCTCGACCATGTTTTGGGTGAGGCCGATGAGGATGTCGAGGATGGCGAAATTCCGCTCGCGCAGGGCCATTTCGAACGACTGCATGTAGAGCCAGTCGCCCGCCAGCACGCTCATGTGATTGCCCCAGCGCGCGTTGGTGCTGGGACGCCCCCGGCGGGTCTCCGCGCCGTCGATGACGTCGTCGTGGACCAGCGTCGCGCTGTGGATCATCTCCACCACCGCGCCCAGGGGGATGGCGCTGGGGCCGCGATAGCCCGCGGCGCCCGCGGCGAGCAGTAGCAGGGCCGGGCGGAGCCGTTTGCCGCCGCCCTCGCGGAGATAGCCGGCGATCTGCGCGGCGGGTTCGATCGCCGAGCTGCTCTGGGCGGCAAGCTCCTGTTCGACGAGCGACAGATCGTCGCGAACCAAGTCGAAAATGCCCCTGACGGTTTGGACAGCAAATGCCATCCGAGTTGTTTACCTAGGCTGCGCCGGAGTGTTCCGGGCGCCGAGCCGAAAAAACTGCCGGAAGTTTGCGGCCGTAGTGGCCGCCACCTCATCGGGGACTAAGTTTCTCACATTCGCCAAGGCTTGCGCTACCTCAACCACAAAGGCAGGCTCGTTGCGCTTGCCCCGGCGTCCCTGGGGAGGCAGGAACGGAGAATCGGTCTCGGTCAGCAGGCGGTCGAGCGGAAGCTCCCGCGCCACGTCGCGCAGGTGCTGCATTTTCGGGTAGGTCACGTTGCCGGCGAACGACACCAGAAAGCCCATCTCCATCCCGCGGCGCGCCTCCTCAATCGTTCCCGTGAAGCAGTGGAAAATTCCGCCCAGGCCCGAGGCCTGCCACTCCTCGCCGAGGATGGCCAGGCAATCATCCCACGCGGCGCGGCAGTGAATGACCACTGGGTGGCCGGTGGCCCGGGCCTGCCGAAGCTGCCGGCGAAATACGTGTTGTTGCACGTCGCGGGGCGAGTGGTCGAACTGGTAATCGAGGCCCATTTCGCCCCAGGCGATCACGCGCCGGTGGCGCGCCAGCTCGTCGAGCCGGGCGAAGTGTGCGTC
>VFSW01009080.1_pt1 | contig 14207 bp, 15 predicted proteins | sample 5358111 | NCBI WGS metagenome assembly VFSW01 (sample SAMN11554181, study PRJNA540505) | mine drainage metagenome | isolation source: sediment from site ElyBrook_90M | place: USA: Ely Copper Mine, Vershire, VT | collected 2017
ATGAGGGTAAACGAGACGATCACCCTTCTTGTACTTGTGAGTGGCCATGACTCGGGTTCTCCTCAAAGAAAAAACGCGCAACTGCGCAATAGGGGATTAGATATTCTACCAAACTTTTCAGCGAACGTGTCAGATGTCGCCACCCCACCGGCACTGACGTGCCATCATGGCGGGGTCCGTCACCAATTCGAAGGAGCCACGTGACACGAGCAGCCCTCGAGAACTTTCCCCGCGTTCGCCTGACTTTTGGACGCTCGCCCCTGCAACGGCTGGACCGCCTGAGCGACTATCTCGGAGGCGACGTCGAGATTTGGGCTAAACGCGAGGACGTCAACTCCGGCCTGGCCTTTGGCGGTAACAAGACGCGCAAACTCGAGTATCTGGCCGCCGACGCACTCGCCCAGGGCTGCGACACGTTGGTCTCAATCGGTGGGGTGCAGTCCAATCACACTCGCCAAGTGGCGGCGGTCGCGGCCCACCTGGGACTCAAGTGTGTCCTGGTCCAGGAGCACTGGGTGGACTGGGACGAAGCGCACTACGAGACCACGGGCAACATCTTGCTCTCGCGCCTGATGGGGGCCGAGGTGCGTCTGGATCCGGCTACTTTCGACATCGGCTTTCGACCGTCCTGGGAGCAGGCTCTGGCGGACGTGAGATCGCGAGGCGGTTCTCCCTACGCCATTCCGGCGGGTGCCTCGGACCACCCCCTGGGCGGCCACGGTTTCGCCGGCTGGGCCTTCGAGGTCGAAGACCAGGAGGTCGAACTGGGACTGCACTTTGACCGCTTCATCGTCTGCTCGGTGACGGGCTCGACCCAGGCGGGCATGATCGCGGGATTCGCGCACTCCGCGCGCGCCCAGGACGTCATTGGCATCGACGCCTCCGCCACGGTCGCCACGACCCGCGAACAGATCAAGCGCATCGCCCAGCGCACCGCCGACGCCATCGAGTTGGGCCGCGAGCTGACCGATGATGAAATCGTCCTTTTGGATCGTTGGCACGCCGGTGTTTACGGCGTCGCCGATGAGAAGACCCTCGAGGCCATCAAACTCGTGGCTCGCCTGGAAGGCATGATTGTCGATCCCGTCTACGAGGGAAAGTCGATGGCGGGCCTGATCGACCTCGTCTCGGAGGGTGCCTTCACCCCCGGCTCGAAAGTCCTCTACGCGCACTTGGGCGGTCAACCAGCGATCAACGCCTACACGACCGCTTTCGCCGCGATCTAGCGGCGCGCCTCGCCAATCGCCTCGGCGAGCGAGGCGCAACGGTGCACGCGGAGCCCCGCCACCTCATCGAGCTCCCCGGCCGTCGGAACGAGCACCGTAGTGGCACCGAGGCGCTGCGCTTCACGCACGCGTCGGGTGAGTCCACTCACCGCTCGCAACTCTCCGGCCAGTCCGACTTCACCCACCGCGACCAGAGATCGCGGCACCGAGAAGCCCGCGGCCGCCGAGGCGACCGCCAATGCCAGGGCCAGATCCACCCCGGGTTCCGTGGCGGCGATCCCTCCAGCGGTGGCGGCGAATACGTCGGTGGCGCTCACGTCAATGTCACAACGCGACTCGAGGACCGCCAGCATCAGTGACAGTCGCTGAGAGGAAACTTGGTGCGCGACACGTCGGGGCGATCCCGAACTCGACGCCACTAGCGCCTGCACCTCCACGAGGAACGAGCGTGAGCCGTCATTGGTGACAGTAAAGACCACTCCGGGCACGTCGACGCCCCCACCGAGGGCCATCGAGGTTTCGGGAAGGTCACGCAAGCCCTCCCCGACCATCTCGAGCAGCCCCACTTCGCCCGTCGGTCCGAAGCGATGCTTGATCGCTCGCACCACGCGCAACGTACCGTAGCGATCACCTTCGATTCGCACCACCGTGTCCACCAGGTGTTCGAGGGCCCGCGGGCCCGCGAGCTCGCCATCCTTAGTGACGTGGCCCACCAAGATGAGCGCGGTCCCCACTTCCTTGGCTCGAGCACACAATCGCTCGGCCGCGTTACGAACTTGGGGTACTGATCCGGCCACGCTGGCGAGAACCTCGTCGCTCATTGCCGAGATCGAATCAATCACGCAGACCCGAGGTCGTCGCTCGTCGAGGAGCGAGAGCGCGACCGCCACCGAGGTCGTGGTGGCGACGTCGAGACCCTCGGGAACGGCGCCGAGACGCCGAGCACGCTGAGCCACTTGGGGAGCGGACTCTTCGGCACCGATCAGGAGTACCGATACTCCCGCCAGGGCCTGTGCGCGCAGGCTCATCAGTGCCAACGTGGACTTACCGACTCCCGGCTCGCCGAAGAGCAGCGTGGTCGACCCCTCCAACAACCCGCCGCCCAGCACTCGATCGAGCTCCGAGACGCCCGTGGAGAGCCGCTGCTCGTGATCACCATCAAGGGTGTGCAGCGCCACCACGGCGGAACGCAACGGCGCCGAGGGTGACCGCGGGGTGGTCCTCTCCTCGTCGAGCGAGTTCCACGCCGCACACCCAGGGCAACGACCGACCCACCGCGGCGAGGTTGCACCACACTCGCGACAGACGTGCACCGAGTAGGTCTTCATCCGACCAACTCTAGAGAGGCGCTGTGACGACTACGCGTTGGGCGAGAGGTCTTCGAAGTCGACCGACGGGGGTAGGCCCTCGACGCCTTCGAAACTCAGGGACGGACCCTCCGGACCTTCGACCACGTCGACGACGATGGTTTGGGGCGCGTGGAACTCCTTGAACAGAATCTTCTCGCTCAAGACGTCTTCGACGTAGGTCTGGATGGCGCGACGCAACGGGCGCGCTCCCAGTTCAGGATCGTATCCCTTGTCGGCCAAGTAGGCCTGTGCCGCGGCGGAGAGTTCGAGTCCGAGTCCCTGCACCGCCAACTGATCACGCAGTCGCGCGATGAACAAGTCGGCGATGGCGATGACTTCATCCTTGGTCAACTCGTGGAAGACGATGGTGTCGTCGATGCGGTTGAGGAACTCCGGACGGAAGTGCGCCTTGAGGGCCTGATGCACCTTTTCCTTCATGCGCTCGTGGCTGGCGAGGTCCGAGCCCTTGGAGAAGCCAATGGTCTTTCTCAGGTCGGCGGTGCCGAGGTTCGAGGTCATGATGAGGATGGTGTTCTTGAAGTCCACCACGCGACCTTGGGAGTCGGTCAATCGACCATCCTCCAGGATCTGCAGGAGGGTGTTGAACACGTCGGGGTGAGCCTTCTCCACTTCGTCGAAGAGCACTACGGAGAAGGGCTTGCGCCGCACCGCTTCGGTCAGCTGTCCACCTTCGTCGTATCCCACGTAGCCCGGGGGCGAACCCACCAGACGCGAGACCGAGTGCTTCTCCATGTACTCACTCATGTCGAGCTGGATGAGGGCATCTTGATCATCAAAGAGGAACTCGGCCAGGGTCTTGGCGAGTTCGGTCTTACCCACGCCGGTGGGGCCCAGGAAGATAAACGAGCCGCCGGGGCGCTTGGGGTCCTTCAACCCCGCGCGGGTACGACGAATGGCACGGCTGAGCGCGATGATGGCCTCGTCCTGGCCAATGATGCGCTTGTGGAGTTCGTCCTCCATCCGCAAGAGCTTCGACGTTTCCTCCTCGGTGAGGCGGTAGACCGGGATGCCGGTCCAGTTAGCCAGCACCTCGGCGATCGTCTCCTCGTCGACCAGGTCGAAGGTGTCGCCACCCGAGGCCTTCACGGTCGCATCGAGTTCGTCCTTCTTAGCGATGAGGTCGCGCTCTTGCTCCTCGAGAGCCTTGGCCTGCTCGAGGGCACCCTTCTCCATGGCCGACTCCTTGTCGGCGCGCACGCGCGCGATGTCCTCGTCGAAGCGCTTGGCGGCCGGCGGCGCCGACATACGGCGGATGCGCAGACGGCTACCGGCTTCGTCGATGAGGTCGATGGCCTTGTCCGGCAAGAATCGGTCGGCGATGTATCGATCGGCCAGATTCGCCGCGGCGATCAGCGCCTGGTCGGTGATCTTGACCGCGTGGAACTCTTCGTAGACCTCGCGCAGACCCTTCAGGATCTCAATAGTCATCGCAATCGAAGGCTGTTCCACCTTGACGGGCTGAAAGCGACGCTCGAGAGCGGCGTCCTTCTCGATGTGCTTACGGTACTCGTCGATCGTGGTAGCGCCCACGGTCTGGAGTTCACCGCGCGCCAGCATTGGCTTCAGGATCGACGCTGCGTCGATGGCGCCCTCGGCCGCGCCCGCACCCACCAAGGTGTGAATCTCGTCGATGAACAAGATGATGTCGCCTCGGGTACGAATCTCCTTGAGGACCTTCTTAAGTCGTTCCTCGAAGTCACCGCGGTAACGGCTGCCCGCGACCAGGGCTCCGAGGTCCAGCGTGTAGAGCTGCTTGTCGGCGAGGGTCACCGGCACCTGATTGGCCACGATCTTCTGGGCCAGTCCTTCGACGATGGCGGTCTTGCCGACGCCGGGCTCGCCGATGAGGACGGGGTTGTTCTTGGTACGACGCGACAGGACCTGCATGACGCGCTCGACTTCCTTGTCGCGCCCCACGAGCGGGTCGAGCTTGCCCTCACGAGCGAACTGGGTGAGATTGCGGCCGAACTGGTCCAGCACAGCCGAACCGCCTGACGACTCCGAGTCCGACTTAGAACTCGTGGTCGAACTCGGACCGGCTTCCTTGCCCGCCTGACCCGACATCATCTGGATGACCTGGGTGCGCACGCGCGCCATGTCGGCGCCGAGGTCGTTGAGCACCTGAGCGGCGACACCGTCGCCCTCGCGCACGAGTCCAAGAAGCATGTGCTCGGTGCCGATGTAGGAGTGCCCCAATTGGAGCGCTTCGCGCAGGCTCAACTCGAGCACCTTCTTGGCCCGGGGCGTGAAGGGGGGTGAGCCGGGACTCGGGTTGGAGTTAGGACCAATCGCCTCCTCCACCTTCTCGCGAACCACGTCGAAGGTCACACCTAGTGCGTCCAGCGCCTTGGCCGCTACGCCCTCGCCCTCGCGGATGAGGCCGAGCAGGATGTGTTCAGTCCCGATGAAGGCGTGGTTAAGGTCGCGCGCCTCTTCCTGCGCGAGAACCAAAACTCGCCGGGCCCGGTCTGTGAATCTTTCGAACAATTGAAGTCCTTTTCCGTACTTGTTATAGAAGTGTACCGGGGTGATGCATGACTTCATTCTGCACCTAATAGGGCCATAAGGCGCTCATCTAAGGTGGTGGAGTGAACCCCCACGAGCGACTGCAACTCGAACTGGTCGAAGCCGACCTCTCTCGCCTCGAATCTCTCCTGGCCGAGTCGGTTATTTTTGGCGATGACTACCTCGATCAGGTGACAACACACTTGATCTACGCGGGAGGGAAACGACTTCGACCCATTCTCGCAATCGCGGCGGCCACCATGGGCGAGCGCGAGGCCACCCGTGAGGACCTCCTCGGAGGGGTATCCGTCGAGTTAATGCACTTGGCGTCGCTCTACCACGACGACGTGATGGACGAGGCCGAAATTCGTCGCAACGTGGACTCGGTGAACGCTCGCTACGGCAATCTGATCGCCATCGTGGGGGGCGACTACCTGATGGCGCGCTCAGCGGGAATCGCGGCGGACCTCGGCGTCGAAGTTGCCGGTCTCATGGCCCACACGCTGGCCTGGCTGACGCGCGGTCAGGTCGCCGAGGTGCGCACCATCTGGTCGGTGGAGCGCACGGAATCCGATTACTACGAAGCCATCGAGGGCAAGACCGCCGCGCTCATGGCCGCGAGCTGTCGCATCGGGGCACTCACCGCCGGGCACAGCCCCGAGGTGCGAGACGCGCTCACCGAATTCGGCCGTTGCTTCGGCATGATCTACCAGTTGCGCGACGATGTCCTCGACGTCATCGCGGTCGACAACCAACTGGGCAAGCCCGCCGGGCAGGACCTCGCGGAGGGCATCTACAACTTGCCGACCTTGCTGGCCCTGCGTGACGCGACCGTGGGCGAGGAACTACGCGTCCTGCTGGGGGCGCCGCTCGACGACGAGGACCGCGAACGCGCCCGCAAACTGGTCGTCGCGAGCGAGGGTGTCGGCGCGACCATCGCCGCGGCCCAGGGCTTCTTCGCCGCGGCCGACAACGCCCTGCAGGTCGTGCCGGGGGCGCGACTGCGCAACGGACTCACGTCGTTCCTCGCCTCGATGCTCGAGGGCTTACCCGACTACTAGTCGCGCAGCGGCTTGAGGGTCGGGAACGCGATGACCTCGCGGATGTTGGACTCGTCGGCGATCAGCATCGACAAGCGGTCCACACCCATGCCGAGTCCCGCCGTTGGCGGCAGTCCCCATTCGAGAGCCTTGATGTAGTCCTCGTCGATGCGCATCGCCTCGAGGTCGCCCGCCGCACCCAGGCGCGCCTGCTCTTCGAAGCGCGAACGCTGGTCCACGGGATCGTTGAGTTCCGAAAAACCGTTGGAGAGTTCACGACCCGCCGCGTAGGACTCGAATCGTTCCGTGAGCTCCGGGTCGCCCTGGTGGCGCCGCGCCAGTGGCGAGACCTCCACTGGGAAATCCGTGACGAAAATCGGGTTCCACAGTGACTCCTCACAGGTCACCTCAAAGAGCTCGGCGAGACAGCGTCCCGCCCCCCAGGATTCATGCACCTCGACACCACGGTCGTTGAGCAACTCGACCAGGCGCGCACGCGCGGTATGCACCGAGACCTCCTCGCCCACCGCGTCCGAGGCCAATTCGGCCATCGTGCGCCGCGGCCAGGGTGCCGCAAAAGAAAACGGCCGTCCCTGGTACTCGACCTCAGTGGTTCCCAGCACATCGGTGGCCACGCCGGCGACGAGCTCCTCGGTAAAGGCCATCATGTCCTCGTAGTTCCAGTAGGCCGCGTAGAGCTCGAGCATCGTGAACTCGGGGTTGTGCCGAGGACTCACCCCCTCATTGCGAAAGACCCGTCCGAGCTCGAAGACCCGCTCGAAGCCTCCGACCACCAGACGCTTCAGCCAGAGTTCGGGTGCGATGCGCAAGAAGAACTCGGAGTCGAGGGCATTGTGAAAGGTCGTGAAGGGACGGGCCGCGGCCCCGGTGGCGATCGCGTTGAGCATCGGCGTCTCCACCTCGGTGAAGTGTGCGGCCCAGCAGCGCTCGCGAATCGAACGCACGACGTCGCTACGACGCGCCAGGGACTGACGCGAGGCGGGGTTGGCCCAGAGATCGGCCTCGCGGTGTCGATAGCGCAGGTCGTAGTCGGTGATACCCGCCCACTTGTCGCCGAAGTTGTGCAGGGCCTCGGCCAACTGCACCCAGGACTGCACCTTCACCGAGAGTTCACCACGCTTGGTGCGCACCACTTCGCCCGTTACTCCCACCCAGTCCCCCAGGTGCAACTTGGCGAAATTCTCGAAGTCCTCGCACACCGCCGCCAGTGCGAAGAGCTGAATCTCCCCACTCGAGTCGCGTAACGTCGCGAATGCCAACTTGCCTTGAGTGCGCATGAGCATCACCCGTCCGGCCACCTTGACCACCACGCCCGACTCCTCACCGTCGATCAGGTGGGAGTAGGTGCTCTGCAGGGCCGCCGCAAAGGCGTTGTGATCAAAACTGTAAGGGGTGTTCACGTCGTAGCTCCTGAATGATTCCGTTCATGAACGATACGCAATCCGTGAAGGGTCAGCCACGGTTCCACGTGTTCGACCGTCGTCGTATAGGGCGCGATCAGGCCCGCGAGGCCCCCGGTGGCGATCACGGTGGCGTCTCCGAGTTCCTCCTTGATGCGCGACACCAGCCCATCCACCTGACCGGCGAAGCCGTAGAGGACCCCGGACTGGATGGACTCCACCGTCGAACGCCCGATGACCGAGCGTGGTCGCACGAGTTCCACCGAGCGCAGGGCGGAGGCCTGGGTGTAGAGCGCCTCCAGAGAAATCGCGACTCCCGGTGCGATCGCGCCGCCGAGATACTCACCCTTGGCCGACACCACGTCGAACACCGTCGCGGTGCCCATGTCCACGATAATCAGGGCACCGGGATACAGGTCGTAGGCCCCGACCGCGTCAGCGATGCGGTCCGCTCCCACCTCGCGCGGGTTGTCGTAGAGGATGGGCATGCCCGACTTGGTGCCCGGTCCGATTACCGTCACGTCCAAATCCGAGAACCATCGATTCGCCATACGTCGCAACTGCGTCGTCACCGTCGGGGCCGAGGAGGAAATCGCCATCGCACTGACCGCGCCGCGTAAGTCGAGCCCCTCGAGATCGAGCAGCTGGGTGAGCATCATGGCGTGCTCGTCGGGCGTGCGCTCGCTGAGAGTCGAGATGCGCCAGTGGTAGACGAGCCCGTGCTCACCGGTGGCTCGCGCGAAGCCCATGGCGTCGGGGCGCTCGGGGCGATCGGGACCGAAGAGGCCGATGACCGTCTCGGTGTTTCCCACGTCAATGGCTAGTAGCACGTCAGCTCCTTCACTCGAGTTCGATAGCGTCGTTGTCGATCAGCCGCACGCCCTCGACGACACCCGCCACCAGAGCGCGCGCCGGGCGCGGGTCGGCGTCGGTTCGTGGCGCCAGTGTGTCGGGGTCGACGATGTCGGCGTAGGCCACTTCGACACCCGCGGCGACCATCACCTCCCTCATCAGCGTGCGCCGCGTGCTCGCCGGCGCCGTTGACTCGCGCGCGGTGCGCAGCGCCCGTGACAGCGACGTCGCGCGCTCGCGTCCCGCCGAGCTGAGACGGGCGTTACGACTCGACAGGGCCAGTCCCGTGGCGTCGCGTTGTGTCGCGCACCCCACCACGTCGACGTCGAAGGACAAGTCGTGCGCCATGCGCCGCACGACCACGAGTTGCTGGTAATCCTTCTCGCCGAAGTAGGCCCGGCACGGACCGCTCACCACGAGGAGTTTGGCGACGACACTGGCCACCCCGTCGAAATGGCCCGGGCGACCAACTCCCTCGAGTACGTCACCCAGAGTTCGCACCGAGACCGTGGTGAGGGTGTCAGCGGGATAGTCCGGCCACATCTCCTCGAGCGTCGGGGTGATGAACGCGTCCACGCCGTTCTGGCGCGCCAGGTCGACGTCGGCGTCGGGGGTGTGGGGGTAGCGCGACAGATCCGCAACGTCGGAGAACTGTCGCGGATTGACGAAGGACGTGAGCATCACCACGTCGCCGTTCTGGCGGGCGCGACGCACCAACGACGCGTGGCCCTCGTGAAGGGCGCCCATCGTCGCGACCAACGCCACGCGACGGTGCGCATCACGCGTGGCCTGGGCGAACTCGCGCCACGACGCCAACGAGTTCAGGCGTTCCACGGCAACTCCGGCTCCCGAGCGAGCCGGGTGGCGCGTTCGCTGAGGGCCAGATAGAGGCCTCGCTCCGCCTCGGGCAGGGCCGCCAGGTGCGCGGCGATCGTCGCGACATCGCCGCGAGCGGCGGCCCCGGTGAGGGCCCGCGACGGTCCTTCGGCGACCACGTCGTCGAGGGCCTGTTGAGCCAGGGGTAGGAAATCGGTGAGTTCGAGTCCGACGCCGCGCGCCAGAGCCTGCACCTGGGCCAGTAGGGCCACCAGATGATTCGCGGCCGACGCCGCGGTGGCGTGGTAGAGCACGCGCTGTTCACTGCGCACTCGCAGCGTGCGACCGCCGAGCGAGGTCACCACGTCATTGAGCAGCGGGTCGCCTTCGACGCAGAAGATGCCCCCTCGCAGTCGCTGGGCGCCGCGCACGGCGTCAGGCATGGTGAGCAGTGGATGCAGTGAGCCCACGCGTCGGTGCGGAGCGAGGACGTCGAGTCCCCGCGATCCCGCCACGTGCGCGACCACGGTGTCGGCGCTGACGCGCAGACCGGCGGCGGCGGCGGCGACGGCGTCATCGGGCACGCACAGCAAGACGAGGTCCGCCGCAAAATACTCGACGTCACCGTGGTGCACCACGCCGACCTGATGGATCGAGCCCAGTGCCCGCGCGAACGACGTCCCGGCTCGTCCCGCGCCAACAATCACGATGTTCATAGGGGCCATCCGTTCCGGCCCCGCGGGTGCCGTTCGGTTAAAGCAACGTCTCGAGTGTACCCAGAACGCTCACCGCACCGTCGGCCGTGGACAGGACCTCGTCGGTCACGAGGTCCTGGCGCAATTCGCGCAACGGGACCAGCACGAAGTTGCGTTCGAACATCCGAGCGTGCGGCACGGTGAGCTCCTCGTCGTCGCAGGCGACGCCGTCGATCCACACGATGTCGACGTCGAGCGTTCGTGGCCCCCACCGGACCTCGCGCGTTCGCTGCGCGTTCGCCTCGGCGGCCCGGGCGCGCGCGAGGAGTTCGTGCGGACTCGCCGTCGTCTCCACTTCGACGACCAAATTCCAGAAGTCATCCTGAGCCACTCCACCGACCGGCTCACTGCGGTACACCCGAGAAACCCGACTGGACTCGCCCGAGGTCACCATCTGCACCCCCAGCGCGAGGTGTCGACCACGGTCACCCACATTGGAGCCCAGCGAGAGATACGCCCGCGTCACGACTCGCGACGTAGGGCGCACGACACCCCGATCGACGCCACGTCCTGGGGCACCGGGGGACGCACCTTGTGGGCGCGCACCCACACCGACTCAATGGCGTGATCGAAATCCAGGACCGCCTGAGCCACGCGGCGCGCCAGAGTCTCGAGCAAGAAGAAGTGCCCCTCGACGATGACGCTCTGTACCAGTGTGAGCACGTCGGCGTAGTTGGTGGTTCTCGCGAGGTCGTCCGTCGCGGCGGCGGAGTCAAAAGGTCGTTCAAAGTCGATATCGACGACCACGGGCTGCTCACGCTCTCGTTCCTCGGCGAGCACCCCCACCAGGGCGCTCACGCGCAGTCCCCGCAACTCCACCACGTCGCTCATGGTTCGACGTCACCGGCGGAGTCGGGCAAGCTCATCAAGATCTGTCGACCATCGGGGCCGAGCGAACGACGGAACAGTCGCTCGATGAGGGCGATGGACGCTGGCGCCGTCTCGACTTTCTGGGACCAGACCAGGTACCCGGCGAGCACCCCGAGTAGCCGGTCCGACACGTCGTCGCTGTGCAAGAGAACCGCCACGTTGTTCTTCATCGAGTTCGCGAGATCGAGGTAACACGCTTCGAGGACCTCGCGTTGTTGGGGTCCTCCGCGCAGGGCGTAGTGACTGGCGCTCAGACCGTGCTCGAGGTAGGCGTCGAGGTTCTGCATCACCGGCAGGATCGACACGACGCGCGCGAAGCCCTGGTGCTTGAGCCAGAGCAGTTCCTCATCTCGACGCACGCGACGGTGCACCGCCGTGGAGCCCCCGGGCCGTTCGGAGACCGCGAGAATCCCCTTGTAGACCCACGTGAAGCCGCGGGGCTCGATGCCGGCCGCCCACTTGCCCCTCACGCCCCCACCTCCGCCACGGGACGCGCGACGAGCTCGCGCAACTGCAGCGCCGCGGGGGCGTCGTGCGCGCGGATCATCGACACGCCGCTCAGTAGGGCCCACGCTTCGGTGGCGAGGGAGCCCTCGAGGCGCTCGTCCACCTCGAGCACGCCAGAACCCAAGTGGCCCAGGAATCGTTTACGACTCGTGCCGATCAGCACTCCGGCGTCGAAGGTTCGCGCGAGTTCCACGACGTCCGCGCATCGAGCCACGAGCGCCACGTTGTGCTCGAGGGTCTTGCCGAAGCCGATTCCCGGATCGAGCCAGAGTTGAGCTACTCCGGCGTCGCGGGCACGTCGGGCCATCGACGCCAGTACCTCAAGAACCTCGGCGACCACGTCGTCGTAGCGCGGATCGTCCTGCATGTTCTCCGGAGTGCCCCGCGCGTGCATCGCGACGTAACCCACGCCCAATTCCCCCGCGACCTCCATCAGCGTGCCCGAGACGTCGTTGATGACCACGGCACCGGCCCGTACCGCGGCGCGCGCCACGTCGGCCTTGCGCGTGTCGATCGACACCGGACCGCGCAGTGCGAGCGCGCTCACCACCGGTACCACGCGCGCGAGCTCCTCCTCGAGCGCCACCTCACGGGCCCCGGGGCGCGTGGACTCACCACCGACGTCGACGATGTCGCACCCCAGTGTGAAGAGCTCGGTCCCGCGCACGATGGCCTCATCGAACGCCGCCGTGCGCGCGGCGGCGAAGAAGGAATCGGGGGTCACGTTCACGATGCCCATCACCGACGGGCTCAGCGCACCGAGGCTCAGCGCCACGTGGACCTGCGTTGGTGGATGTACTGCAGGGCCTCGGCCCGGTAGGACGCGTCGTCACGAAAGACCCCGCGCACCGCGGAGGTCACCGTGGTCGAACCCGCCTTCTTCACTCCGCGCATCGACATGCAAAAGTGCTCGGCCTCGATCACGACGATCGAGCCGCGCGGCGCCATCACGCGTTCCATGGCTTCGACGATTTGAGTGGTCATGCGCTCTTGAACCTGGAGTCGACGCGCGTACCCCTCGACGAGGCGCGCCATCTTCGACAGCCCGGTGATGCGCCCCTCGTCGTTGGGCAAGTAGCCCACGTGCGCGAGCCCGGTAAAGGGAACCAGGTGGTGTTCGCACAGCGAGGTGAAGGGGATGTCGCGCACCATGACCATCTCGTCGTGCCCCTCTTCGAAGGTGACTTCGAGGTGAGCCCCGGGATCGCTGTCGAAGCCCTCGAAGAGCTCGGCGTACATGTCCGCCACGCGGCGTGGAGTCTCCAGCAGACCGGCGCGCTGCGGGTCTTCGCCAATAGCGGCGAGCAACTCGCGAATCAGCCTCTCGACCCGTTCACGGTCGACCACGACTACGCCTCGCCGATAAAATTGTAAATCGCGTCCAGATTCCGGTAGCGCTCGTTGACGTCGAGACCGTACCCCACGACGAAATCAGCGGGGATCGAGAAGCCGACGTACTTCAGCGACTGCTCGACGCGCTGTGCGCCCTCCTTCAAGAGCAGGGCACACACGTCGAGGCTGCGCGGGTTGCGCGCACCGAGATATTGGCGCAAGTAGTTAAGGGTCAAGCCCGAATCGACGACGTCCTCGACGATGAGAACATCGCGGTTCAACAAGTCCACGTCGAGGTCCTTGACGATGCGCACGACTCCACTGGTCTTGGTGGCCGCCCCGTAGGAGGACACTGCCATGAAGTCAATCTCGACGGGCAACTCGATGGCCCGCATCAGATCCGCCATGAAGTTGAGCGCACCCTTCAAGACGCACACCAGCAACGGTGGACGCCCCGCGTAATCCTGCGTGATCTGTCGACCAAGTTCGACGACCCGGTCGGCGATCTCCTTGGCGGACACCACGACCGCGCCGAGATCGTCGTGGGCCCAGTGGGCCGAGGAATCATCGCGCGAAAGTGAACCCATGCTTCGACAGCGTAGTTGAGGTCCTCAGACCAAGGTGAGGTGTTGGCCACGACGCGAGAGACGACGAGCCCCACTGAGCTCGCACGCCACGACTTCGCCGCGCACCACACCGAGGGCGCGGGCGATCTCCTCGGCGGAGGGCGGGTTCGTCTCGCCCTCCGCCGTTGCGGGGGCCAGGTGCCGCCGGACCCAGCGCGTGCGACGCGCCACCGGCCAGCGGGGCAGTTGGCGCCAGTCGGCCTCGGCCAGGCTCACGGCGGCGTCCGCGAGTGAGAGCTCGTCGAGCCAGCGCCGGTCCTCGTGGAGCACACGGGCCTGGCGCGCCAGCAACGGCACCACGTCGCGATCAGCGACGGCGTTCATCACTGGCAGCAGCTCGTGACGCACGCGATTACGGCGAAAGTCGGGTGAATCATTGGTCTCGTCGTAGCGCGGCTCAAGATCGGAGTCGACGACGTAGTAGTGCAGGTCGCGTCGGCGTACCGCGCGCAGCGGCTTCGTGCGGTCGCCCACCATCGGACTCAAACCTTCGATCCCCGCGCCGCGGATCATATTGAGGAGCACCGTCTCGGCCAGGTCGTCCATCGTGTGACCGGTTAACACCCCTTCGGGTAGCACCCGCCGGCGAGCGGCGCGCGCGAGGGCTTCAAAATTGGCGCTTGATTCGATTCGCACGTCGTGCACCACGCACGACACTTCGTAACGATCACACACTGCTCGCACGTAGCGTGCGTCCTCGGAACTGGTCGCGCGCGCGTGGTGATCCACGTGGTGCACGCTCACCCGCAGCCCAGCGTCGAGCGCCAGCAGCAGAAGCCCCAATGAATCCGGACCGCCCGACACGGCGACGTCGACCGCCGAGCCCGGCGCGGGGAAATCGCAGTCGTCGAGGAGCCTCACGTCGCTAGGTTACGCACGACGAGACC
>VFSW01009081.1_pt1 | contig 14207 bp, 13 predicted proteins | sample 5358111 | NCBI WGS metagenome assembly VFSW01 (sample SAMN11554181, study PRJNA540505) | mine drainage metagenome | isolation source: sediment from site ElyBrook_90M | place: USA: Ely Copper Mine, Vershire, VT | collected 2017
CGCCATTGCGGCGATCCATCCAATCATCACCGACTTTCACCACGGGCTGCTAGCGCAGAAGGTACGTTGCAAGGAACGACCAACGAAGTTGGCACGGCCGCTAACGGCGTCCCTGAAACCATGGAGTATCTGCTTTCCATGATGGATGACCTAGGCGGCCCTTTGACCTACAACCACTATCCGGTGGGCTGGGCGCACCCGATGGATACCCCGTTTCAATGGACGAAACAGGTCGCGTCGCACTTCGGCGGCACGCGCAACGGTCTCGTCATCTCGTGGCCCGGGCACATCAAGGACAAGGGCGGTATCCGCTTTCAATTCCACCGCGTGATCGACATCGTACCGACGATCGTTGAAGCGACCGGCGTTGCATTCCCAACCATGCTCAACGGAGTCAAACAGAAGCCGCTCGAAGGTGTTGATTTCGATGCTTTGAGATGGCCCACTTCGATGCTGAGAGTTGGCCCCCCTCCGCAACCCCGGAGCATCCTGCAGAAGATGCGGGAGGCTTGGGATGGAGAGGAGAGCAAAGGTGGAGCTATTCGAGGAGATTCGAAGGGAACACGAGTTCGGCAGCGGAACAATCAAGGGAGTCGCGCGCAAGCTGGGAGTGCACCGACGGATGGTTCGGCAGGCATTGGCGAACGCGCAACTGCCGGAGCGCCGGGGTAGCGAACGGGCGCGGCCGGTAGGTCATAGGCTCGATCCGCCGCGAGCATTTGGATCACGTGGTGATCTTCAACGAGCGCCATCTCCGCCGCGTGTGCGTACCAAAAACTCCGAAAGCGAGGAAAAGTCTAGAGTTTTGAGATCCGTCGCCGTAGTGTCGCCGGCATGGATAAGGCCGTGCGCTCGATCATCTCGGTTGTTGCCCGCCGATTGCGTAGCCGGGCGATGGTGGAATTAGAGAACCTCGCCCTCCGTCATCAGCTGCATGTTCTTCGCCGCCAGCGCCCGGGTCGCCTCCGGCTGTTCACGATCGACCGCTTGCTGTGGGTCTGGCTCTACCGGATATGGCCGCGCTGTCTGGACGCGATGGTGTTGGTCAAGCCCGCCACCGTCGTTCAGTGGCACCGTCAAGGCTTCCGCCTATTTTGGCGTTGGCGTTCGAAATCAGGACGGCCATCAGTGGATCGCGATATTCGCGCTCTGATTGGGCACATGAGCAGGGCCAACCCGCTCTGGGGTGCACCTCGGATCCACGGCGAGCTGCTCAAACTCGGCATCGAGATCAGCCAAGCTACGGTCGCCAAATACATGGTGCGAAGACGCGGGACGCCTTCGCCTACTTGGCGGAGCTTCTTGTGCAACCATGCTCAAGGTATCGCCGCTATCGACATGTTCGTGGTGGCTTCAATATCGTTTCGGCTATTCTACGTGCTGATCATCCTCGGCCACGATCGCAGGAAGATCATTCGCGCGGCGGTCACCGAGCATCCGACCGCCGCCTGGCTGTCGCGCCAGGTAACCGAAGCCTTCCCGTGGGACACGGCTCCGCGCTACCTGCTCCGCGACCGTGACTCATCGTACGGCGCGGACTTCGGCCGCCGGGTCGATGCGATGGGTATCACCCAGGTCGTCACCGCACCGCGCTCACCGTGGCAGAACCCCTATGTCGAGCGGGTCATAGGTTCCATTCGCCGCGAGTTTTTGGATCACGTTGTGATCTTCAATGAGCGTCATCTGCGCCGCATCTTGCCTTCATACGTCGACTACTACCATCGAACGCGCACCCATCTTTCGCTCGACAAGGATTGCCCGGTCTCTCGCCCTATTCAGCCACCCCGGATCGGAAGAGTAACGGCAGTACATAACCCGCTCCACCCCCTGTGAGCGGGAATGGACCCTGCAGCTTGTCGGTAGAAAGTGGGTAGGGGCTGTTCGGCGCGGGGTTGCTCCTGGTACTCCAAGCGCTCGCGGCACTCCCGCACAAGTGTCTGCAAATGAGATCTCTCTCATGCTTGTCAGATGGAGACAGCGTGGTTCGGTCGGCGGAACATGCTTTGTAGGCGTCCGCCCAACTCCCCGGGACACTTTCCCATCGCGGCGGTGGCGGACTTTCAGCTACTCCAGGACACCAGTTCGGATTCGCTGGTATCGGTGTCGGCGCCTTCTGAGCCTGGGCTGCGCGGCACATGCACGAAATAGCGAACAAAATAAAGCCGAGGAAGGATGCGACTGATCTCAATCTGGGGATACGCATTGGACTCCGCATAGACCCTCCATGCCGATCGCCTAGACCAGAGAACCACTAGCGCAGAGGTGCATACTAAATTCAAGTAAAATTTTGGCAGAACGGTCGGCAGAAGAAATGTCTTCGCTGCGCCGCCTCCTTTCGCTTTCGCCGGTCGCTGGAAAAGCACCAGGGTCGAACTTCAGTGATCAAGACCATAACCGCCCCGCCGCCGTTGGCCGCGGGGGAAACAGAAAGTATCGCACCCCTGGAGGGTGGATCACTTTCGCAGCGCAAGAAGCTAGACCCATGACCATGCCTCAACCAACCTCTTCGATCGATGATGCTGCGTGGGCAAATGCGGAGCGAGGCCACCGCGCGCAGCGCTGGGCCAGCACAACCATGCTGGCCGGCGCGCTGCCACGCGCGGCCGTCCTCGGATCCAGAGCTGGCAGTTTTTCGCCACCCTCAGCGCGGGTGAAGGGTGGGCCGAAAAACTGCTACAGGACAAGAGTCAACCAGAAACTGTCTCAAAACTCGGCGCACAATAACTAACCGGGTGGAACAACAGGAGTCGTAAGCGTATTGAAAACCAGGGGGGTGGGCCAAATCTAAATATCGCGGGTGGACCAGACCGGAGTATCAAAAGCAGGTGTGAGCATGGTCTATTCGTTCGCCGACGCCAATGCACCGTCACAGCATCGCACGCAATATTTCGAGCTGGTCGGCAATCGCGCGATTTACGACGATGGATGGGTCGCCGCGACCACGCCCATGCGTCTGCCTTGGATCACTTTCGGCGCGTCACCCAATCCAGACGATTTCAAGTGGGAGCTCTATCACGTATCAGAAGACTTCTCTGAGGCGAACAATCTCGAGGCGCAGAATCCAGCCAAACTCAAGGCGTTGCAAGCCATATTCGACGGTGAGGCCAAGAAGTACCAAGTCTATCCGCTGGACGCATCGTTCGCGGAACGGGGAGACCCTGCAATTCGCCCCAGCCTCACTAGAGGGCGTACCCAATTCACCTACTACCCAGGTATGATACGCATTCCCGAGGGCACGGCCCCAGATGTCAAGAACAAGTCGTTCAGCATGACAGCCGAGGTTGAGATTCCGGAAGATGGTGCGAACGGCGTGATTGCAACTGAAGGCGGACGATTCGGGGGATGGGCGCTGCTGGTAACAGATGCTAAGCCGGAGTTCGTCGATGCCTTGTCAAATCAAGCACCACACAAGTACAGGATTGCTTCTCAGGATCCACTCGGTCCCGGCAAACACATCATCCTGTTCAACTTCAAGTACGACGGCGGTGGCATAGGCAAGGGCGGAACGGGAACCTTGCTGGTTGACGGGAAGCAGGTCGCGGAAGGCCGCATCGAGAACACCATTCGGGCGCGATTCTCGCTCGACGAGACCTTCGATGTCGGCCAGGACACCGGCACGCCGGTGGTCGAGGACTACGTCGATAAGATGCCATACAAATTCACCGGTACTTTGGACAAGTTTGTCATCAACTTGGCTCCGAGCACGCTGACGCCGGCACAGGCGAAGGAAGTTGACAGGGGGCAACGGGAGGGTCTTGCGGCCGCGAAATAGCATCGGACCGAGAGTGCGCTGGCTCGAAATGTCGGAAAATAACCGACAATCGACTATATTGAATCTCGCGGCAGGAGAACCTAAACACGGCGATAAAGTCTTCGGACTAAAGAAGGTTGCAAGAACTCACATGCCAGGAATCCGATTAGCTGTTCTTTTTATTTTAATTTTCGCTTTGCTCCCGTCGATAGGCCGAGCCGCGGAGGTCCCTGTTTTCACGATCACCCCGGAGGCAAGCTCAATTACGTTTAACGTAGATGCGTCGGTGGCTATCAAAGGCACTTTCGACCGGTGGAACGCCACTCTAACATTTTCATCTCCAGACGTGACGACAGCGGTTTTGGACGTCGAGATTCAGGCCGCGAGCGTGGATACTGGAAGCGGCTTGAAGAATGGCAAGCTGAAGAGCGCGGACTTCTTCGATGTTAATAACAATCCACTGATCACCTTCAAGTCAACGAAACTTACCCAGAGCGGTGCCAACACCTTTGAGGTGGATGGCAACTTCACGATACGTGGAGTTACTAAAGCCGAGAAGCTAACACTCACGGTGTCCGGCAAGGGGACCGGCTCGGGAACAATTTACGGGAAGATGGCCTTCGACCGTAAGAACTACGGGATGAACAGCGGCATCCCCTTCATCAAAATCGCCGACCGCGTTGAGGTGACCGTCGCCCTCACGGGGAAGCGAGTGAGCGGACCTCCGTTGGTCTTTCAGCAGTAGCCAGGTCGGAGTCCGCCGCCTTGCGCCTATCGTTTAGTGTCCTTCGAAGAAGGGGGAGAAGTTCTGGATCCCCTTCGCTACGTACCCAACGAACGCTTGGCTGTTTTGCGGTCTAACTCAGGTTAGAAAAGGTTCTACTTCGACGACCTGTCCCGAACCGCTAAGACTAACGGTCGCGCACTCAGCATCGGGCGGGGCGCGATGGCTTCGAGAGAACCGGGGTACCACCCCGGCGCGATCGAGCCGGCGGGAAATTAGGCTTCGAACAAAGAGGAACGACGGGTGACCGAGGGCTGGGGAGAGCATCGCTCGTTCCACCCGCCGCGAGGGAGGCGATTCGATTCGGTGCGGCGAAAGCCGGCCTACGGACGTGCAGCGTGCGTCCTCAGGACGCATGGCACACATACGCCGGCTTCCAGGATTTCTTCGTTTCCTCAGTTCGTCGAATTGTGACGTTGTGTTACCCAGTGAGATATTCTGATGTGCGCACGCTCCAGCGCGGCCAGCGCGGCCGAGATGTCAGCATCTCGTTTGAGTACGATAACGGATAGACCGTCTCCAAATCGCGTGGCGCCGTAGATGGCAACGGAGGATCGTCGCAGCGCGACGATCGCTTGCTGGATCTGAAAATCAACCTCGAAGCTTAACGCCTCAGGATTGGGTGGCTGCAGAAAGATTTCCATTATCGGCACCATGTTGGCGGCGACTGTCAGTGGGCAGGGTGTTAAGTGTCCAGCCGTTCGCCGAACCAAACCCGTCCCGGCTGTCACTCAGATCCCACCGCGCGCGTGGCCGGTGCAATCACAGGGCGTCATCAAGCCGGTGCCCATGTACCGATGCCATGCATGTCCTACCTTGCAACAATGATGAGTGAATCCGTCGCCGTTTCCACCTTCGGCATGATGAATCAGCGGTTCATCTTTGCCGATTAGCTCTTCCACACAAGGCGTGCCGCCTTCCACGACCCCGGGACATTTCGCAGCCATCGCGCTCCCTTGGCGGAGTTCGGTTTCCGCCTGTAGCCAGTCGTCGACTTCGTTGCCAAGGCCGCCATTCCGGGCGCAATAGATTTCGTAAGCGCGCTGGCGGATTCCGTCCTCGGTGGGCTCCGTCTTCGCTCCAATAGTCGGTTGTTGGTTGACCTCGCTCTGCACCATTTGATTTCTCCTCGTCGGATCGTCTTTCAACAGTAGTACCACTCATCATTTTCGCGCCGCCTTTTTCCCGATGGCCCTAAGCGGTCGCGGGTACCGGGCCTCGCCACCCACCGAAGATGCTCTTCCAAATCCAGTTCCAGAACAAATTTGCTGGGCCGACACCTGGGCTTGCGATCGCTTGCCTGCTGATGCGACGGCGCACTCCAACCACAGCCCATCGCTCGATTATTTGCGGGACCGCCCGTGCAGCTGAGCGCGTGACCTTCTCGCCTCATTTATGTGTATACATTTCTCCATATGACTTAGCCGCCTGAAAGCTGAATGTTACATTCTCCGTCGATCGCGTGGGTGGGCGGACGTTCGTTATCAAATCGATTGCACCGGTCCGTGACCGTGTCATTTGAAATTTGATTGCAATAGTCGAGCCGCCAGCAGTGGAGTTTGCTCCCTTAGCCACAACCGCCTCTGACAACTGGCCCGCGTCACCTAGACGTGATGCATAACCTCGTTGGTTGTCGTAAACCGTTCTGCAATTTTAAAACCCAATAAACGCGTCCAAATGATTTCTAACTGTTGTCAACCCTTCGTAAGATTTCTGGTCCCTTCGAAATATCGGTGCCACGTTTCGATACATCCGTAGACCCACCTTGTGACCTTTCGAAGCAAGGCGTGGATGGTCACGAGTGTCGCCCGCTTCGCAGGTGTTTGTCGATCACAGAACGCCATTGGTACTGGCGCGAGTCGAGTCAGTGACACGAAAAGCTACTGACCTGTTTTCCGCTAGCGCTAGCGCGTTCGGACACACCGCTACCTACTTCACTCGCATTGAAAGCTTTCCCAGCGGCGGTTTTTCTTAAATCCGGTGTGGCACATTCCTCGCTTGTTCGGATCCACTATGATCTCGAAAATCATCGAAAAGCCCAAAGGCGAGTGCAAGGTCGTTCCCAATCTCCTCGATTATGAAAAGGCGTGCGTGGAGTTCTCCTGGGATGCGGCGCGGCGCGAGCTCAACGGACTGCCCGGCGGGCGCGGGCTGAACATCGCGTATGAGGCGATCGATCGTCACGCCAACGGCGCGCTTCGCGATCACCTGGCGCTGCGATGGATCGGCAAACGCGGCGAGATCCGCGACTTCACATACGGGAACCTGCGCGGGCTCACCAATCGTTTTGCGAATGTGCTACGACGCCTCGGCCTCGCCAAAGGCGAGCGGGTGTTCCTGCTGGCCGGAAGAATTCCGGAGTTGTACATCAGCGCATTGGGGACGCTGAAAAATGGCAACGTCTTTTGTCCGCTGTTCTCGGCGTTCGGCCCGGAACCGATTCGTCAGCGGATTGGCATCGGCGATGGCCGCGTGCTGGTGACGACCCCGATGCTCTACAAACGCAAGGTCGGCGAACTGCGCGCATCCCTTCCCGGACTCGAACACGTATTGTTAATCGGCTCTCCTGAGGAGATCCGCGCAATTCCCAACACCCTGGATTTCCACCAGTTGATGAACGAGGCGGGGGAAGATTTCGAGATTCCACCGACTGATCCTGAGGATCTCGCGCTGCTCCACTTCACCAGCGGCACTACTGGCAAACCCAAGGGCGCGATGCATGTGCATCAGGCCGTCGTCGCGCATCACAAGACCGGCCAGTTCGCGCTCGACTTTCAGCCCGACGACATTTTCTGGTGCACCGCGGATCCTGGATGGATCACGGGCACCTCCTACGGGATTATCGCGCCGCTCACCAACGGTATCACCAGTATCATCGACGAGGCGGAGTTCGATGCCGAGCGCTGGTACGCGCTGATTCAGAATCAGAAGGTCACCATCTGGTACACGGCGCCGACGGCGGTGCGCATGATGATGAAGATCGGCACCGAGGTGATTCGCAAATACGATCTTCGCAGTCTGCGCTTCATCGCCAGTGTGGGCGAGCCGCTCAATCCGGAGGCGGTCGTGTGGGGACAGGAAGTGCTAGGCCTGCCAATTCATGATAACTGGTGGCAGACCGAGACCGGCGGCATCATGATTTCGAACTACGCCGCGATGGATATTCGTCCAGGGTCGATGGGCCGGCCGCTTCCCGGTATCACCGCGGGACTCGTTCGCCGTAATAAGGACGGCAGCGTCGAGGAGATTCGCGAAGCTGGCGTCGAAGGCGAACTTGCGTTGCGCCCGGGATGGCCCTCGATGTTTCGTGGCTACCTGAACGAAGAAGAACGCTACCGCAAATGCTTCGTCGGCGGATGGTACCTCACTGGCGACCTCGCTCGGCGCGACGATGACAACTACTTCTGGTTCGTCGGGCGCGCCGATGATGTGATCAAATCCTCCGGTCATCTGATCGGGCCATTTGAGGTGGAGAGCACCTTGATGGAGCATCCGGCGGTCGCGGAGGCGGGTGTTATCGGCAAGCCTGATCCGATCGCGGGGGAAATCGTGAAAGCATTCGTCTCGCTCAAGCCGGCATTCGCAGCGAGCGAAGAGCTGCGCAGCGACCTGCTAGGCTTCGCGCGCAAGCGCCTGGGCGCCGCGGTCGCGCCGAAGGAAATCGATTTCATCGCTAACGTACCGAAGACACGCAGTGGAAAAATCATGCGCCGTTTGCTCAAGGCCCGCGAACTCGGACTTCCCGAGGGTGACACCTCGACGCTGGAGAGTTTATAGAACATGGCGCTGCAACCAGACCTCGTGACCCCGAATATCGACGCCGAGCACGCGCTGGCGCTGTTGAGTGAGATGGTCCGCATCCGCCGCTTCGAAGAAAAATGCGCCGAGCTGTACAGCGCCGCGAAGATTCGCGGATTCCTTCATCTATACATCGGTGAGGAGGCCGTCGCGGTCGGTGCGATGCGCGCGCTCACGCCGGAAGATTCCGTCGTCGCGACCTACCGCGAGCACGGTCACGCGCTGCTGCGCGGCATTCCGGCCGGCGCGATTATGGCCGAGATGTTCGGCAAGCAGGAAGGATGCAGCCGAGGCCGCGGCGGCTCGATGCACCTGTTCGACGCGAAGCATCGATTTTTCGGAGGCAACGCTATCGTGGGTGGCGGGCTGCCGCTCGCCGTCGGCATCGCGCTGGCCGACAAGCTCGCGCATCGTTCGCGCGTCACTGCATGCTTCTTCGGCGATGGCGCGGTAGCTGAGGGCGAGTTTCACGAGTCCATGAATCTCGCGGCGTTGTGGAAGCTGCCGGTGCTGTTCCTCTGCGAGAACAACCTTTATGGGATGGGCACCTCTCTCCGGCGTGCAGAGTCGGAGACCGATCTATGTCTCAAGGCGTCTTCCTACGAGATGCCGGCGTGGCCGGTCGACGGGATGGATGTGGTCGCATGCGAGGAAGCCGCGCATCGCGCCGCGCTCGAAGTGCGCGCAGGCGCGGGGCCGTGCTTTCTCGAATTCCGCACCTACCGCTTCCGCGCACACTCGATGTACGATCCGCAACTCTATCGCAGCAAAGTCGAAGTCGAGGAATGGAAGCAACACGATCCGATCACCACCTTTCAGGATCGTTTGACTGCGGACGGCATTCTCGATGACGCGAAGCTGAAGCTCATCGAAGATGAGGCCGCGGCGGAAATCGAAGCAGCGATCGCATTCGCCGAGGCCGGCACCTGGGAGCCGGCCGAAGAACTTACCCGCTTTGCGTATTCGGAAGTAAAAGCATCGTGAGCGCGGACGCCAACAAAGTTAAGACTACCTATCGCGAGGCGATGCGGCAGGCGATTCGCGATGCGATGAATCGCGACGCGCGGGTTTTCCTGATGGGCGAGGATGTAGGCGCATACGGCGGATGTTACGCGGTGAGCAAGGGACTGCTCGACGAGTTCGGTCCGGAGCGGATCCGCGACACGCCGCTCTCCGAGTCGGCGTTCGTCGGCGCAGGAATCGGCGCGGCGATGAACGGCATGCGACCGATCGTGGAGATTATGACGGTTAACTTCAGCCTGCTGGCGCTCGATCAAATCATCAACAACGCGGCGACAATTCTTCACATGTCGGGCGGCCAGTTCAACATTCCCCTGGTAATCAGGATGACCACCGGCGCGGGCCGCCAGCTCGCGGCGCAGCATTCGCATAGCCTCGAAGGATGGTACGCGCACATTCCCGGCATCAAGGTGCTGGCACCGGCAACCTTGGAGGACGCGCGCGGGATGCTATGGACGGCGCTCGAAGATCCCGACCCGGTGCTCATCTTCGAACACGGCACGCTTTACAACATGGAAGGAGAACTGGCGCCTGACGCCGGACCGGTAGAGATTGCGAAAGCGGTGGTGCGGCGCGCGGGAACCGACGTTAGTCTGATCACATACGGTGGCACGCTGTTTAAGACGCTGGAAGCCGCCGAGCAACTCGCGGCATCCGGAATCGATGCGGAAGTCGTGGACCTGCGCACGCTGCGGCCGCTCGACACCGAGACGATCCTCGATTCGGTGATCCGGACGCATCGCGCGGTGATCATCGACGAAGGATGGCGCAGCGGAAGCATTTCCGCGGAGATCAGCGCGCGCATCATGGAGAGGGCATTTTACGAACTCGACCTGCCGGTGGAGCGCATTTGCAGCGCCGAGGTTCCGATACCGTATGCCAAACATCTCGAGGAGGCCGCGCTGCCGCAAGCTTCTACGATCGTCGCAACCGTGACGCGGATGATTGGCGCTCATGGCTGATTTCCTCATGCCCTCGTTAGGCGCCGACATGGAAGTCGGCACCGTTCTACAATGGCTGGTGAAACCCGGCGACGCGGTCAAGCGCGGTGATATCGTTGCGGTAGTGGATACCGAGAAAGCTACCATCGAGGTGGAGATCTTTCAGACCGGAGTCATCCAGAAGATCGTGGTGCCCGAAGGAGAGAAAGTCCCCGTCGGTACGTTGCTGGCGGTGCTTACCACGGATGGTGACGCAGTCGCGGCCGCTCCCGAGGCAAGGCCCAAACCTGTCGCACCTCCCACGCCGCGACCAGTTCCTCCGCCTGTTATAGCGAAGCCTGCACCAGCTCCCGCTCCTGCGCCGGTTGCTGCGAAGCCGCCCACACCACCGAAGCCTGCGGCGCCGCATCGCGTTCACATTTCTCCACTAGCCATGCGGGTTGCAGTGGAACTCAAAGTCGACCTCTCCACCGTCACCGGCACTGGTCCCGACGGTGCGATCACCAAGGCCGATGTCGAGCGCGCCGCAAAGGCTCCGCCCGCGCCTGCTGTTGCCGCTCGAGCGGCAACGCCCGCGGCGGCGGCCGCCAAACCTGCTCCGGCCGCGGTCGATCGCACCGTCACGATGCGCAAGGTCATCGCAGCTGCGATGGCGCGTTCGAAGCGCGAAATTCCGCACTACTATCTCGGCAACCAGATCGATATGAGCAAGGCGATGGCATGGCTTACAGCCGAGAATCTCAAACGCCCGGTGACCGAGAGACTTCTCTACTCGGTGATGCTGCTGAAAGCGGTTGCGCTCGCGATTCAGGAAGTTCCGGAGATTAACGGATTCTGGAAGGACGGCGGGTTTGTGCGGAGCGACGCTGTTCACGTCGGCGTCGCGATCTCGATTCGCCAGGGCGGCCTCATCGCGCCGGCGATTCACGACGTCGGCCAGAAGAGCCTCAGCGAGATCATGGTGAACCTGCGCGATCTGGTGAAGCGCGTGCGCGCCGGCACGCTGCGCAGTTCGGAAATCGCCGACGCGACGATCACCGTCACGAGCCTCGGCGAGCAGGGGGTTGAGAGCGTCTTCGGAGTCATCTATCCGCCGCAGGTCGCGCTGGTCGGGTTCGGCAAAATCGTGGAGCGCCCGTGGGCGAGCGGAGGCATGGTCGGCGCGCGGCCGGTAGTGATGGCGAGTCTGTCGGGTGACCATCGCGCGAGCGACGGCCATCGCGGCGGACTGTTTCTCGCTGCTATCGAGCGATTATTACAGGAGCCGGAAAAGCTGTGAGCGACGAGGAAATCAAGGCACTCTATTTGAGCGAATTGCACAAGATCGCGCCCGAAGTCGACCCAAAGGAAATCGATCCGGCGGTTGATTTGCGCGAGCAGATTGATCTCGATTCGATGGACATCCTCAATCTTGCGGTCGCGATCCACGAGGCGACTGGCATCGACATTCCCGAGGCCGACTATCCGCAGATGACAAGTTTGAACGGCTGCGTCGCGTATCTGCATTCGCGCACCAGTTAATCAAAACTCCTCGCGGTTGGTGCGGTCGCATTGGTGGGGACGGGGTTTGACCTTCAATCGATCGTCGATATTCGGGCTTATAAGGTCGCCCGCACCGTATGGACGATCCCGCGTTGATCCGCGCCGCGGTGCAGCTTCATCCCGAAGTGCCAGTTTTGCCCTGTGGGTCTGCTTCATCTCGGGGTCGGGGCTCGCACTCGCGTGCTTGGTCAAACTCGGCGCCGCAATGATGGCTGCGTGCACGATAGTTCCCGAGCGCAGCAACAGCCGCCTTGCTTCCAACCGCTCCGGCATCTCATCGAAGATGGCTTGAGTCAGCAGCACCTGCTGTTTCGAGTGAAGCGAGGCATCGCGGGATGCGAGGCTCGCATTCCTCATCGAGAAAAACGCAACGGCATCCCAAGAGTTCAGATCAAAGCGGAATCCGATCGCGAAAAGCCATCTCATCTGTAGGAAAGCCAACCAACATGATAAGAAGATGCTTCGAGGTCGAAAGTCTCATCGACGAATATGCAAAAGCTCCGGGACCGCCGCGAGAGACGCCTCGGCGGCTGCCCTCGTTCTTTTACCAGCTCCCGGTGCGCGCGCAGCGCTGCTATTTGAAAAGCGACTCGATTGCCGGCTTCGAGGGCTTCGCGCCCGGTAACGAGTCGAAACGGCGGCTCGCCGATTTGCAGGGCGCGTTGGAATCGGGCGCGCTGCGCCATGTGCAGGAGGGCACCGCCGCGTTGATGAGCGAGCTGTGCCGCGGCTTCGGTGTCCCATCGATTCGAGTCGAAGTGCGCGGGGTCCGGCCGCATAATGCCCGCGGGGAGCTGCACGGGCTGTTTCGGTTGAGCAAGCCGCCGGAGATAGTGTTGTGGATGCGCACGGCGCAGCGACACGAGGTCGTCAAGCCTCGCACATTTTTGCGCACGCTATTGCATGAGCTTTGTCATTACCTCGACTATTCGCTGCTGCAACTCGAGGATTCGTATCATACGATGGGCTTCTTCAAGCGGGAGTCATTTCTGGTGCGGGCGTTGATGGGGAGCGCGCGGAAGCCGAAGCCGTCGCCATGAATTAGCGGCATAGCGGCTTCGTCGTCAGTTGTATCCCGTGAAGAAATCGAGCCAAAAAGACCTGGAAGCGGAACTTCATGCGCGCGATGAGTTCTTCTCGGCGGTCGCGCATGAACTGCGTAATCCGCTGAACGCCCTGCATCTAACCCTGGCGGGCCTTCTTCGTGCGCATAGCGGCGGTAATCCCCTCCCCTCGGAGCAGGTGGTAGCGAGGCTCAATCGCGCGTCGATGCAGGTATCGAGGCTGGCCAAGTTAGTTGATGATATGCTCGATGTATCAAGAATCTCCGCCGGTCGCTTTATGCTCCAAATCGAGGAATTCGATGCTTCACCGTTGTTGACCGAGGTCGTCGATCGCCTCAAAGAGGCCGCCAATCCTTCCCAAATCTCCCTCACGATGCCCCCCGCGATGCTGATCCGATGCGACCGCGCTCGCTTCGCACAAATCGCCTCCAACCTCCTTTCCAATGCCCTCCTCTACGGCAACCAGGCCCCCATCGAGGTCCGCCTCGAACCCGACGACGATAACCTCCGCCTCACCGTAACCGACAACGGTGTCGGAATCGCCGAGGCCGACCACGAGCGCATCTTCGAACGCTTCGTAAAGCTCGATAAAGATGCTTCCAGCATCAGATTCGGCATCGGCCTCTGGATCGCCCGCGAGGTCGTCCGCGCCCTCCAGGGGGACATTTCCGTCGCCAGCCAACCCGGCAGGGGCTCGACATTTGTCGTAAAACTGCCGAAACTAAACGCGGTGGGGACGGCGGCGCCTACGAGGTAATGACGAACGGCGATCACAAGGGCACTATTCTGGTCGTCGATGACGACCGGGGTGCCATGGAAGCGCTCAGCGACATCCTCGAATACGAGGGTTATAAGGTGCAACGCGCGCAAAACGGTCTCCAGGCGCTCGAATATCTCCAAACCGCTCACCCCCGTCCCGATCTCATCGTCCTAGACCTGCTGATGCCGGTGATGGATGGATGGGAATTTCGCATGCGCCAGAAAGAAGACCCCGACCTCGCCAAGGTCCCGGTGCTGGTCGTCACCGCGATCGCCGCGACCGCCGGCATCGATGCGGTTTCGGTGCTGCGCAAGCCCGTCGATGTGGATGCGCTCCTGCGCACCGTCGCGCGCTATTGTAATTGATGGCTGAAATGCGGAGGCGCGTCCGCCGAGGGCGTCCGCGCAGCGAGGATTTCCCGACCGCCGCCCATTCAGACAGAAGGATGGCACTCCGGTCGCAGAGAGAAAGCAGAGCGACCGTCGCGCCATCCCCCCGCCCCGCCGCAGCCCAGGCCGTCACGCACGTCGCAGGATGAAGAGCGACG
>VFSW01009082.1_pt1 | contig 14205 bp, 10 predicted proteins | sample 5358111 | NCBI WGS metagenome assembly VFSW01 (sample SAMN11554181, study PRJNA540505) | mine drainage metagenome | isolation source: sediment from site ElyBrook_90M | place: USA: Ely Copper Mine, Vershire, VT | collected 2017
ATCCTATGTGTCTCGACGGCCTCCCCTCCGGTTACATTTTGCATGGCGCGATTCGAACTGCTGACATGCCCGAGTCGGCGTGCTATGATTCCCCGCACATCGCTCGTGTTCCCGCCATGGAACGCGCTGTTGCTTCCGAACAAATGTATCGATTCGGCTTGTTTGAGGCGGACCCGGTCCACAACACGCTGACGCGCAAGGGTATGCGTGTCAAGATTCAGGAACAGCCTTTTCGTGTGCTGGTCCTGCTGTTGGAGCGCGCCGGAGAGGTGATCACGCGCGAGGAGTTGCGGCAAAGGCTTTGGCCCGAAGGCACATACGTCGACTTTGACGGAAGCCTCAATGTCATTCTAAAGAAGCTGCGCGCCGCGATCGACGACGATTCCGACAATCCCCGTTTCATCGAAACCGTCCCGCGGCGCGGATATCGCTTTATCGCCCCGGTATCGGTTTGTGGGATACCGACCCTGCCTACTCCGTTAGTCACGACTGGAGCAGATGGGCCTTCCTCCAGTGCTCCCGGGAGTGATCTTCCGCCTACGCGAAGAGAGAATGAGCGCCCTCTGCGTCTTGTATATGTAGGGTTGGCGGCGGCTCTTCTGTTCGTCATTGGGGCCGTATTATTGATTTGGCATCGCAGACCGTCGGTCGTGAAACCAGCGCCTTCTGACTCGGTCGCAAGCGCACCTGTATCGATGCGAAAGTCCGTCGCAGTTCTGGGATTTCATAATACTTCGGGAAAGACCAGCGATGCGTGGCTGGCGACTGCTTTTTCCGAGATGCTAAGCACAGAACTGGCTGCAGGTGAAAAGTTGCGCCTTGTTTCCGGCGAGGATATAGCGAATCTCAGGCTGTCGTCTCCGTGGTCGCAAACCGATTCGCTCGATCAGAAGACTACCTCTCGTATCGGTACTGCCCTGGATAGCGATCTGCTGGTGCTTGGTTCGTATGCGATTGTTGGCCCGCAGAGCCATGGCCGACTTCGTTTGGATGTGCGCATGCAAGATGCCCGGAACGGGGAGATCCTAACGGAGATCGCGGAGATCGGCGGCTCCGCGGATTTGTTCCAGGTGGTATCCCGCGTCGGCGACAAACTCCGCGCCCGTTTAGGAATTCCATACTTGGAACCGTCCGATGAGGCTGCAGTGCTTGCGTCTTCGCCTCTCGATCGCGAGAGCGCAAGGTTTTACGCCCTTGGACTTACCAAGATGCGAGAGTTCGATTGGCTGGCTGCGAAAGACTTACTGGAACAAGCCAGCAGGGCCGATCCGAAATTCCCGCTGGTTCACCTGAATCTGGGCGTGGCATGGGGTCAACTGGGCTATGAGCAAAAGCGCAAGCAGGAGGCCAAAAGGGCGCTGGAGCTTTCCTCCGCTTTGGCGCCAGTAGAGCGATTGCTTGTCGAGGGGAACTATTACGCAAGCTTACCCGACCATGAACGAACCGCATCCACATACCGCGCATTGTTCCACCTATTCCCCGACAGCGTGGAATTCGGGTTACTGCTTGCCAATGCCCAGATCGCCGATGGCCAGGTAAGCCAGGCGGCGAACACTGTAGCGCGGCTTCGAGCCCTGCCGCCGCCGGCCTCCGAAGATCCACAAATCGATTTGATAGACGTGCGTGCGACCGCGCAGAACGATCCCGCACGCCTTGTCCTGATCCGCAGCGCCATGCGCAAGTCTTTGACGCAAGGGAAAAAGCTGCTTTATGCCCGCGCCCGAAAAGAAGAATGCCTGAACCTAATCTACAGCGAACATCCCGACGACGGTCCACCGGCCTGCCAGGAGGCGGAAAACATCTTCGTCGCTTCAGGCAATCGTCTGGAAGCCGCCGATTCGATCCGTCTGATGGGGGACTACGAAGGGGCGCGCGGGCGTCACGAGCAGGCCATTGCGAACTACGACAAAGCTCTCAAAATGCTGGCAGAACTGGGCGAACACTTCAAAACCGGTGCAGTGCTCAACAACATGGCGATCATTTACGAGAATGAGGGAAAACCCGATCGCGCCGAGCCGTTGTACCGGCAAGCTAAATTCCACTTCGAGCAAGCCGGGGATACTGGACTCACCGCATTGGCTGTCGGTAATCTGGCGGACGTCCTGTTTTTGCGCGGCAATCTTGCCGGCGCCGCGAAAATGTATGGGCAATCGCTGCAGATCCAATCGTCGCTCGAGCATGGCTCCCCCGGCTATATCCTGTACCGTCTGGCCGATTTGGAGTTAGCGCAAGGACGTTTGCTGGATGCGCACCATCATGCTCAGCAGGCGATTGAGGAGTTGCGTCCCAATCAGGGTGGATATGAGTATCTGACCGGCGCGATGATCATCCTGGGGGAAGTACTTGAGAATGAAGGTGATTTACAGGGTGCGCGCCGCGAGTTTGAGGAAACTCTCTCCATTCGCCAAAAACTGGCGGAAGCGGACCTCATAGCGGAAACTCAAGTAGAGCTCGCAGATCTCTCTCTGGACGAAGGGCATCTCGATCAGGCGGAGCCGTTGCTGCATCCGGCGATTGCGCAGTTTGAAAAGGAAAAAAGCGATCCAGACGCAGCCTCTGCGTACACGGTCCTCACCCGCGCTCTGCTGATGCAGGGCAAAACCGAGGAAGCGCGGAAGGCAATCCAGCGCGCAGTCGAGCTTACGTCTGCAAGTTCCGATCCGGAGTTGAAGCTGTCAACCGCCATCCAACGGGCAAGGGTCGAGATGACCGATGCAGGCCAGGTCGGCACTGCGGCAAGGCGTGCGACCACGGAACAGGACTTGCGCACAACCATTGCGACTGCGAGGCGATTGGGGTACTACGGTTTGGAATGCGAAGCTCGCCTGGCTCTCGGGGAATTGGACATGAAAACGAATGCCGGCAGGGGCCATATCCAGTTAGGGGCGCTCGCCAGTGAAACCCGCAGCCGCGGATTTGAACTCCTTGCCCGACGAGCCGAGCAGGCGGCCCAGCCTGCAACCACGATCGCCACCCGCAAACCTGCCAACTGATTCTTCCCCACATCTCACACATTTAGCTTCGAACTTCCGCGTGCAAGGCGAATCTGCCCGGCGGTCAGTTGAGGTCGAGACTCCTCAACAGAACATCAAAGGTGCTGGTTCGCCCCAGTCTTCTCGCCCATCCTCCCGTCCGACCGAACCTTGCGGCAGGTCATCCTTCCGCGTAATTAGTTCAATTCACAAGACTTAGCAAGTCACTTCGGTTTCAGGTTCAGTTCCTTTGACCTGTAAGGACGGCTACGGTATTCAAACCGCACAGGTGGGAGGGGACCCAGTGAATGAAAAGCTTATTGGCGGGTAGAGCTGGCGCTGAACGTTTGATCGGTTCAGGTTCGGCGCTCGATTCAATGATGGGGAAATCCGAGCTTCATGAGAGCGCACTTGGCCCCTGACGGACGACATCTACCCGCTGATTTCCCTCGTGTAACGCTACGAAACATGGCTTCGCGGCAAGCGAACAAGAGTGGAGCCTAAGGGACATTAGAAGAGAGGTTAAGAACAATGCAGCGACATTTCAGAAGTGCGGCGATCTTGGCAGTCATTCAACTGATGAGCTGGTCGATGCTTGGCCAAGGAGCCCAGAAGCCTCTGACCAACGCCGACGTGGTGAAGATGGTCAAAGGGGGGCTGCCGGAGTCGGTGGTGGTCGACGCCATTCAATCCAGCCCGGGGAAATACGATATTTCACCCGATGCGCTGATCTCTCTGCAAAAAGAGGGGGTCACATCGAAGGAGATGGACGCGATCATCACGGAGTCTAAGAAGGCGCCGGCGAAGATGTCAAACGACGGCGATTCGTCCGATGCCGCAAGTTCCCACATGCCGCGGGTGATGGTGATGCAGGGAAAAACGTCCGAGGGTCTGGCCCTGGAAAAGACGCAACTGGCGCAGACGAAAACGAAACCGTCCTCCCTGAAGAGTCTGTCCGGAGATTCGGCACTCAACCAAGCCATGCAATCGGGGATCGGAACGGCGGCGTGGGACACTGCGGGCCACATGAACTCGGGTGTGGGAGGCGCCTCGGTGATTGATGGGGGAAGCATTCTTTCCGGCATCATGGCGCGCCGCAAGCCGATGATGACCTACGTGTGGGGCGTCCCGAATATCTCTTCGAAAACCGTCCTGCAAACGACTTCGCCGAGTTTCTCCGTGGACTTCTCGAATGTCATGGGCGTCAAGCCGGACGACTTTGAGCCTGCGATCGTGAAGTTGACGCCAGCCCAGAACTCTTTCCGAATCGTCGGAGCGACTCAGGGAAAAGAGGACGCGGCGTCCAATAATGCGGCCGACTGGGAAATCTATTCTTCATTCCTGGAGGACCGAGTCCTGGTTAACGCACAAAAGCTAAAGCCGGGTAGCTACAAAGTATCGCCGAGTTCGGCTCTCATGCCGGGGCAGTACGCCGTCGTACTCCGCCCGGTATCGAAGAGCAAGAAATTCTCAGGCGGTGACGTAGCGCGCGCACAAGGCGACGGATTGATGTTCGATTCTGTGTTCTCGTTCCAGATCTCGGATAACGCGCAGTAGGTAGCTGTCACGATCGGGGGCAATCGTGTTCAGAAAACGGAACGGCAGGAATAAGTGGGGCTGCTTCGTCGTAAGTGCTGCTCTGGTTGTGTTCGCAGCTTGCAGCAAGAAGGAAAACAAACCCGCAAATAGTTTCAGCGGGAATGGCGCACAACTTCAAGCTCCCCTTCCGGCGCAGGGCTCAGGATATGCCCACGTCACGTATCGCTCGAACGTCCGAATCATGGATGCCGACGAAGGAAAGCACGCGCTGATTGGAGTAAGCAGCAATGACGCCAGCTTGCTTCTCGATTCCTCTAACGCAACTGCCCGTGGCTTGAAAGCGGGAGACGTGCTGCTGATCAAAGGACTGTTGGCGCGCAATGTCCTGGGGGCAGAAGCAACGCCAGACGGCGTCTTGGTGTTGACGCAACCGGCCGCTCTGACCGACGTCGTTCAGAACGGGGAGATCCATGTCCAGACGCCGGTTCGTTTTGGAGCAGCGCGGGCCTCGATTTCCCGGTTGGAATGGTTTTCGTCATTTGGATCGTTGTTTGCGCAACCGGCATTCGCACAGAGTCCCGAGGCGGAGGGAATGAAAAAGGCGGAAGCCCAGGGCACAATCGACGCCTACGGTAACATCGTCAAAGGTGCCTTCAAGTCCATTGTCGACGGCTGGGATACGACCTTCCAAGCCACGCCGGGTGAAGGACAAACCAATCTCAACATCACTTTAAAACGCAGTGTAGGCGGTTTTGAAGCGCTGATTACCGGGCGGGGATCCATTTCCAACTTCGGATTCGATTCCACCATTGGGATTAACAACAGCACGATCCAAAACATGGAAACAGCCTTCAAAAACCTCAATGGGCAGATGAACTTTCAATGGCAGGTGGCTCAGGATTCAGCAGGAGTAACAGCAGAAGAGAGCCGCATCAAGCTGCCCGGTGCAATTGATGTTCCGTTGTCGGAGTTCCTTGAAGGATTGCCGCTGTACCTCGAGGTCAGCGGCGCAATTCTGATTCATCCGGCAATCACGGGCGGAAAAGAATCCACTAAAGGACAGTTCCGGATTTCCTACGATGGTTATCAGCATTTCACTGTGAAGCCGGGAAACATCAATACAGACGGAAACTTGAATGGAGATATCGACCTGGATGACCACCAGGACCTTTCGCCAACCGCACCCCTTGGAATGGTCGTGGCGTTTGCCGCTCCGCGAATTGAGCTGACGTTGGGGCTGAAGAAGATTTATGACAAGAGCGACATCAAGAAAGCCGCAGACATTGTGGACCAGATTGCCGACAGGGTCGCGAAACATCTACTGAGCCCTGACAAATACGCCGACTACCAGAAGAACGGACTGCATCTGGGACAGACGTTTAAGAACGCTCTAAGTACGGACGGGGCGGTCTATTTCCAGACCATCGGAACATCCGCGTCGAGTTTCTCTGGAAATTCGGCAATCACCCCGTGTTCCAGATATGACCTGACATTCGTCGTTCAGGTGGGAGCATCGGCAGAGGCGTGGGGAAAGTCCATTGGCAGCGTGTCGAAAGACATTATTAACAAACACAAAACCAAGGTGGATCCGCCAGGCATGAGGCTGTGCGAGGACATCGGCAAGGGTTGACAAAAAAAGGAGACTGCAAAATGACATTCTGTGGGAATTGCGGCGCAACAGTAACTCAACAAACTGGATTCTGTGGGAGTTGCGGGAAGCCACTGGGGACAGCAAATCCCCCCGGGGCGCCGGCATTGCAAACCAATGCAGGCGGCACGGTCGTTGCCAGCAGTTCGGGACTTACGTCAAATGTCGCGGGCGCACTCGCCTATGCGCTGGGACTCATCACGGGAATCATCTTTCTCGTGATCGAACCGTACAAGCGGGACCGCTTCGTCCGTTTTCATGCCATGCAGTCCGTGATCTACAGCCTGGCCTGCATCGTGTTTTCGATTGCGTGGAGCGTCATGGTAGGCATTATCGCGGAGTTCAGCGCTTGGATCGCACTGGCGACGTTTCCGATCCGGGTGTTGATCTCTCTCGGATTCTTCGCGCTCTGGATCTATGTGATCTTTCAGGCCTACAACAACCGTGAATATCACATACCTTTCATCGGCAATCTTGCCGCGAAACAGGTGGGCTAAGGGTGCCAATACAGGGTATTCAGCAATACGAGACGAGGCGCAGGCGAAGAAAATCGCCAAGGAGAGAATCGTGAAAAATAAGCATTCCTCAAATCGGTGGGTACTTTTCGCAATCGCAGGATTGTTGCTACTCGTGACTTTGGGATGCAGCAAGCGCAAGACAGAAACCAGTGATGACGACGCGCGCTCAAATCCTCCAACGATTTCGGCGAATCACTTCGATGGAGGCACGTACTGTGTGCAGACCATCACGCAAGGTCCGCCGCTCTCCAAGCCCATCCATTTCTCCAACAAGGAGAACCAGAGCGATGGGTCGTCCAAGGATTTTGAGTCTGCCCTGTCGGGAGACAAGTTCGACGTTACCATTCACGAGCGACATCCCGCGACCGATTTCGATCGCGAGAACAATACCATCAAGGGAGTCAAGCCAATCTCGATCGTCGATGGATTCGCCGAATCCGTCAACACAAACCACTACACGCGCTCGGATGCCTCCGGGTGGAGTATGGGCATCACCAGTGTGGCGCAAGGCGGCACTCCCTGGGGAGTCTTCATCAGCAAGCCTCCCGTCACACAGGTCGGGACCGAGAGCATCAGCGGCTATGACACGATCAAGTACACAGTCGACACCACCCACCAAAGCCAACTGGATAAGGCCGCGCTCCTCATGTTCGGAAAATTGAAGGACTACAACATTGTTGGCACAGCATGGGTCGTAAAAGACCTCGGCTGCGTTCTGCAATACACGATTGATTACGAAGAGGACGGGAAAGACGGGAAGGTTAGTAAGACCCACTACGAGGGCGGCATTACGAGGCAATAGATTCCTATGGCAACAATTTGCGCACAATGCGGAGCATTGCTGGCCGACGGCCAGGCTTTTTGTACGTCGTGCGGGACGCGGAAGAGCGAAGCCGCCCAGGATTCCGCCCAGAGATATTGCTCAGGGTGCGGCTCGCCATTGGCACCCAATAGCAGCTTCTGCAACAAATGCGGCGCCCGCGTAGGATCGTCGAACGCAACCGCGCCGCCGGTGAACACAACCGCGCCGGTGAATCCACCAACTCCAGTTTCACCCCAAACAACTCCGGTCCAGAGTGTCACCCCAATCCAACCTCCGCAGAAGAAGCAGGGCAGCCTGCTGTTCAAGGTCTTCATAGCCTTCGCCGTGCTTATTGTTTTGGTTGTGCTGGCAGTTGGCGCTGGCGTCGCCTACCTGGGTTACATCGCCAAAAAGAGAGTTACGGCGGCTGAGAAAGCATACAAGCATGGTGATCTCGGCGGCATGATCGCAGCAGCGACCGGGAAAGACACAAAGCCGCAACCGCTTCCGGCTTGGAAGCCGGCTCCGGCATCGTTGATTTCATCTCCAGCGAGCAAAGTGCCACTTCGCGTGTCCCTGCGGCTGGTGGAAACAGGAAACGATGCTCTGCTGGGAGACTACGAGTCGGTATTCAAAGTGGACTCGATGAATGATAAGTCGATGCACGTTAAGGCAGCACAGCAGTATCCGGCTGGTCAGGGGTTTGAGCGTTTTTTCCAAGAAAAGTCCGATGCAACCAAGAAGGCGAATAACATCGATTGGGGGCGCACAGTGTTCTTGAAGGACCTCGCAAACTCCGCGGAAACCGACGGCTACTTCTGCCGTCAAAACAGAGAGGAACAGCATCCGGGAACCACGGCCATGGGGCTTTCCAGGAAAACTCTGAAGGATCTGCGGAACAGCGGGCAATCGGAGATGACATTTCATGAAGACCCGCTTAAGGCATTGTTCAAATCATTCAAGAATGTAATGGGCTCCGGCCCTTCGGATCAGGCGTCGCAGGATGCAGCCGCTCAGGACCTGCTGAAGAAAATGATGAACTTCGCTCCTGGCGTTAGCGGCCAGAATGACCCAATGGAGACCCCTCCGGTGAAATGCGCGCTCCGCAAAGAAGGGGCGGACATGGCATTCCCCGTTCTGGTGAATGACCAGCCGGCAGAATTGCCTGTGATGCACATCGTCTGCAAGCCCGCGGATAGCGATCATGAGGCTCACTTGTACGTGCTCGACGATCCCGATAACCCGTTGATCCTGGCCGCGGGGTCAAACACTGGGGAGGGCGGGCAGGTCACCAAGATTTATTGGGACGTACCCAAGGAGAACAAACTCGCGGATGAGTTGGAGAAGACTGGCCGTGCAAAGGTCTACGACTTGTATTTCGACTTTCGCAGCGCGAAATTGCGCCCGGAATCGGATAAAGTCCTCAAAGAAATTGCGCAAGTGATGCAAGAACATCCCGACTGGAAGCTCAGCGTGGAGGGGAATACCGACAACATCGGCGGCAACGCATACAATCTCGATTTATCTAAACGCCGCGCTGCGGCGGTGAAACAGGCGCTAGTCACCAGCTACGACATTGCTCCTGACCGCTTGACGACTACCGGTTTTGGAGAATCGCACCCAATCGATACAAACGACACGATGGAGGGCCGCGCCCGCAACCGGCGCGTGGAACTGGCCAAGGAGTAGTCCCGCTGGGAAGTGCAGGGGATGCGGATTCAGCAGCTCGTACCAAACCCCTTGTTAGCATGCTCTCGGAGGCATAGATGACCACGACCTGCAAAACCTGTGGAGCGTCGCTGGCTGCGGGACAAGTGTTCTGCTCGTCATGCGGCACTCGCAATGAATCGTTGTCTGCAGCCCCTCAGAGAAGATTCTGCGGCGGTTGTGGCAATCCGCTGGAGGCTGGTGCGAAGTTCTGCAACAAATGCGGAACTCCTGTTCAGGTGGCTGCAGCCAAGACGCTGTCCAGTAATGTGGTGGCCAGCGCGCCGGCCCCTTTGACACCCACTCGCAGCATGGCGACGGCGGCGCCAACTCCGAAATCTGGCGATGGACTTCTCAAGATAATCCTGTTCGTTGTTCTCTTGATCGTCATGCTTCTCCTGTTTGCGATGGGAAGTTGCGTCTACCTCGCATATCGAGCCAAGAAAAAGGTGGATGCGGTCAAGCAAGCCTACATGGACAAAGACATCAGCAAGCTGGCTAGCCAGCTTGGCGTGAAAAACCTGGGTGGAAAAGACGCTAGTGGTACGAGCGGTTCGGGCGAATCGAACTCGGAAAACGGACTGGAGGGCGCGGCGAACTGGAAGCCCTATGTAGGATCGCCTTCCAGAGCCTCCTCGTTATCAATTCCGGTGAAGAAGGACCTCGTCATCGTAAGCGCAACCCATGACGCAACCCGCCCTGACTATGAAACGATCGTGACGGTGACAGACGTCTCGGCAAACGGCGTGAACCTCGACTACCCGTACCTGGGACCAGGCGCAAGGACAGCAGCAAATCCTCCCCCGTCAAATAGTTCGCCGCTTAAGAGCAGCGTGACTCCGCGAACTGTATTGGCTCAAGATCTCGCTCATGCCCACGAGGTTTACCTTTACTACGCACATGGAGATCCGAACGTTTTCCCGGGCACAACGTCCATTGACGTATCAAAGGAAGTTTTCAACGAACTCAAGACAAACGGAGAGGCCCCATTCACTTACCAGGTATTTCATGCGCAGGCGTCACAGATGGATGTGAAGAGCCTGATCGGAAAGCTTGTGAACGACAATGGCAACCTCAATTTGCAGGATCTGAAACCTTCGTCCATGGTTCCCATCCACTGTACGCTGCGCATAGCAACGCCCAACGACATTGCGTTTCCCCTGATCGTGAATGACAAGCCAATCGAGGTGCCGGCCATGCAGACGATTTGCAAGAGCGAGGCGGACGAGCTCAACCTCTACATTCTCGACGAACCAGAAAACCCTTTGCGACTCGCGACCAGTTCTCGAATGGGACGAATGCATGGGCAGACGATTCGGATCAGTTTCCCTGAAGATAAGCCGGGGAATCCAATCGAGCAGGAGTTAAAGAAAAACCGGCGCGCCCAGGTGTACGGAATCTACTTCGGTTTCGCCAGTGCGACGATCCGTCCGCGCTCGGAACCTGTGTTGAAAGAGATCGCCAAAGCCATGGAAGACAATCCTGACTGGAAGCTAAGCGTTGAGGGACACACCGACAACATTGGCAGTGATGCTTCCAACCTCGAATTGTCAAAGCGGCGGGCAGCAGCGGTCACGCAGGCGCTGACCTCGCGATATCACATTGCTGGCAACCGCTTTACGTCCGGGGGCCTCGGAGCGTCACGCCCGGTGGCTCCGAACGACACGCTGGAAGGGCGCGCTCGCAACCGGCGCGTGGAACTCGTTCTCCAATAGCGGTCCATCTCGTGGAAACATCGGCATGCAAGGTCTATCCGGCTGGAAGTGATTGACACCGGGCCACACTAGTACTCTCTTGATCATATTCTCCCGTTGCGCTTACTGAGTCATGCTTCCAAATTCTGGTAGTGTCCTAATTGGCGGCTGGTGTTGAACGTGACTTTCTGACGGTGGGTGATCTAGTGGACGCAGCAGTATGAGCTACATCCAAGATTTGCAGGACGTAATCCGCAAACTGCATGGTGTGGAATCGAAGCATATTGAGAGTGTGACCGTCAAAGAGACGTTTCAGGGCAAGACCGTGTGGGAGGGAGTAGTCGAAGTCTTTGAATTGATCGGTCATCCGAAAGCGCATCGGGCTTTACGTATGGGCACATGATGGAAAACATCCAAAGGAATCCAGCGTAGCCGTGCTGCATATTGGGCCGATAACATCAGCGGCAGAGGCAGTTCGGGCCGCGATCATTCAGGAGTTTAGAAGCCTTGAGCCAGAAGAAAGCTAAGATCGGGCGTCCGAAACTGCCGAAGGGCGAAGCAAAGGGCCGCATCGTGCCTGTGCGCTTTACTGCGGACGATCTAAAGGCGATGGAACAGGCAGCAAAGGCGGGGAAGGTCTCGCTTGTCAGAATGGATTCGGAGCACGATTCATGCCACTCTGCAACCGTAAGAACGGCAAATTAGGACACTACCAAACGTCTTCCAGCATCCGCCGACCTATTGGACAGAGCGGGTCACGCGGAATTAGCCGCCAATGAATTCCGGATTACTCAAACCCTACAAAAACCTTGAACGAGAACGCATTCAGGGAGAGGGCCCCGCAATCGAGACTCATCGTGCGGTTGGATCTGAGGTACGCGAGGCAATCAGAAGGATTGGCGGTACGATGCCAGAGAGTCTTCCCGTCGAGGAACCGATAAAAAAGGTGATCGCGACCCACGAAGAAGAGACAAAAAGAATTGATGCAGCCATCTCTTGGTTTAGAATCCAAAAATGAAAACGGATAAGGGACAATTCGACGAAGTTCTCAGCCGGATGCTGGCGAAGCCTCCACAGGAAACCTTCGAAATAAAGGGGAGGCCGAAGGCCCCGCGCAAGACTAAGACTTCTCAGAAGTGAGTTCCGCGAAGCGCAGAGGCTTGAACCCGCAGAGCCGTTGCACTGTGCCTATGAATACATCCGCGTCTGCGCGGTGATTGAAGCGATATTCAAACTCCGCGAGATAGCGATGCAGATGCTTCCCTGACAGCTTGTGGAACTGCCCTATCACTCCGCGCTTGAGTAGGGAGAATGCGGACTCGATTGAATTCGTAGTCACGTCGCCGCGCACGTACTCGCCCTTTATGTGATTGACCCGCTCATGCCGATCCGTGAACTCTGGCGCTAGAGCCGTGGGGTACGCATGATGCTGATCCGTCATTACCCGCTCAACTTCTGGCGATAGCGTGGCGCGGACGAATCCGGTAACCAGCTTCGCATCGGGAACGTGCTGCAATCGCAGTTTGCCTCCACGCTCCACCGCACCCATGACGACCTTTTTCTGTTTCTTCGCATACTTCACTCCCATGCCACGGACGCGGCCACCAACATACGTTTCGTCGATTTCCACAATTCCGCCGAGAGGTTTAGGATCGCTCTCCGCCATCGCTTCGCGGATTCTGTGATTCAAGTACCACGCGGTTTTATATCCACCGATACCCAGGTCACGCTGCAATTGTTTCGCGCTGATTCCCTTTTTGGCATTCAGGATCAGGCCGATTGCGTGGAACCAAACTATCAGCGGGAGATGCGAGTCAGCGAATAGTGTGCCAGCGGTCGGAGAGAATTGCTGATGGCAGTCTTTGTTGAGGCAGAGATAGAACCAAGGCCGCTTGTTCTTCGACTCCGCAGTTCGCATGACGCGCTTGACGTTCTTATCGCCGCACGTTGGGCAGCGTACGACTCCATCCGGCCATCGCATTTTTTCGACGTACTCAAGGCACTGTTCTTCCGTCGAGAACTTTATGAAGATTTCCCGCATGTTTACTGGCTTGGGATGGATTTGTTCGGGCATGGAACGCAGTTTACCTCAACGGCCTATTTGTGTCAAGTGAATAATCTGCCCAGAAAGTTACTATCGATTCCACAGGACATAAGGGTATGCTGGCGGGCATGGGTGTCAGTGTGTCCATGCTGGCTTCGGGGAGCCGGGGGAATTGTGCGATCGTTTCCAGCACAAGCACCAGGATTCTCGTCGATGCCGGCATCTCCTGCCGGGAAACTTTCAAGCGGATGAAAGCTCTGGGGGACGATCCGCACTCGCTCTCGGCGATTCTGATTACGCACGAGCACACCGATCACGTCTACGGATTGGCAACGCTGGCGAAGAAGCTGCGCATCCCAGTGTTCATGACTGGGGCGACGCATCAGGCGTGGGCGCGGGCCATGCGCAATGAGAACGGCGAGAAACCGCAGTTGGAGAAGTTCGAGCGCTTCGAATCAGGACACAGCTTTCAGGTCGGCGATATCGCGGTGAAGCCGTTCACCATTCCGCATGATGCGGCCGATCCGGTGGGCTTCACGTTTCGCGCGGAAGGAATTAAGGTTGGGATCGCAACCGATCTCGGATATGTCCCGGTCAGCGTGCGCGATCATTTGCGCGGCTGCGATGTTCTGGTGATGGAATCAAACCACGATCTGGAGATGCTGCGGGTGGGGCCGTATCCGTGGTCGGTAAAGCAGCGGGTGATGAGCCGGGTGGGGCATCTTTCGAACCTGGCCCTCGCGGATTTCTTCACCAGCGATTATGATAATAGTGCGACTTTTGTAGTGCTGGCGCATCTGTCAGAGCAGAATAATCATCCGGAGATAGCCCGGAGAGAGGCAGAACGAGCGCTGGCTACGCGAGGCGGGTTATTTTCAAATCGCGTGCTGTTGGCATCCCAGCCCGAGGCTTTAGAGCCGATTCGCTTGTAGTAGGGCTCAGGTGTCTGGCTGATTTCGTAATCCCCCATGAGTCAGCAGTGCATTGATCCAATCGTAGGCAAGATTCTGGCGGGCTGGCGGTATGACATTTCCGGCCTGGCGCCGGAGATGCGCGGCGACTACGAAAGCCATTTTGCCGCGTGCGAGCACTGCCGCAGCCGGCAACAAATCCACCGCATCATCGATGTTGGATTAATCACGCTGGCCTCGATTTCTGCCGGCGTGTTCCTTCTAGCCTTTGGGGTGATTCGACATATCGGACCGCGGGATGCGTTCTGGCTGGAAATCGCCGCGCTTGCGGGATTCGCTCTTTACGCCCTGATCTTGCTTGGCGTGGCCG
>VFSW01009083.1_pt1 | contig 14204 bp, 8 predicted proteins | sample 5358111 | NCBI WGS metagenome assembly VFSW01 (sample SAMN11554181, study PRJNA540505) | mine drainage metagenome | isolation source: sediment from site ElyBrook_90M | place: USA: Ely Copper Mine, Vershire, VT | collected 2017
CCGGCGGCGGACGGCTGCGCGTAGCTGACGAGACCAGTGGGTGCGCAGGCGGCGAGGCGCGCGGTGATGCGGCGAGCGGGGGCGGTGTCGTGCGCGGGGTCGGCCCCTGGCATGGCGAGTTCGCGCTGCAGGAGCCGGGGTAGCAGGGGGTTTGGCGTGGGGTTGGAGGGCCATGCGAGGTCGTTGGCGTGCAGGAACCAGAGCGCGTCGAAGGTGGAACCCGCGGACTCCAGCGGCCCCATGATCTGGATGGGGGCGTGGTGGGATTCGGGGGCAAAGAGGGTCTGCGCGGCGATGCTTTCAAGCGCGGTGAGGGCGGTTTTGAAGGGGACGCGTGTGCCGTCGGAGCGGGAGTCGAAGTCGAGCGTGGCCAGCTCGTCGAGCGCGGACTCAGCCTTGCGACGGGTCTGGAACTCGACGCTGTCGTCGCGGCTGCGCGCGGACCAGCCGGCGGCGTCGAGCAACTGGTGGAGGGTCGCGGCCCATTCGGTGTGGGTGCGTGCGGCGGCGAGATTCGATTTGTTGCAGAGCGAGCGGAGGGCGCGCAGGTGCTTGAGCAGAATGGGAAGGTTGGCAGCGCCATTCATCGGGTTGGAGGCGAGGGGAAGCAGCTCGTCGAGCGCGATCTCGGGCTGGAGAAGCGGCTGCTGGCGGAGGACGAAGGCGTCGAACTCGGCGCGGGCGAGGTGTTCGTCGGCGGACGAAGTATCGGCGGCAAAGTGGGGCGAGAGCAGCAGGGCGGAGACGCGGTCGAGCGGGAGCGGGCCGGTGGTCCAGCGCAGGATGTCGAGCGCGGTGGCGACGAGCGGGGTGTGGGCCAGCGGAACGCCGAGCGAGAACTCGAACGGGCCAGAGTTGGCGGGGGCGGCGATGTGGTTAAGCTCGGGCGCGAGGATGAGGCGGAAGACGCGGTCGATCTCGGCGCGGGCGGTCTCGATGGCGGGAACGATGACGGCGATGCGGGCGGTGGGCTGCTGGGTGAGGCGCGCGCGCAGCCAGTGGGCGCAGGCGGTGAGTTCGGTGCGCTCGTCGGGCGCGGCGACGAGGGTGAGGTCATGGGTTGTATCCTGCTCGCGATCCGTATCTCCCACCCATCGCGATACAACTGCGATGGATGAGGCACCCCATTCGTCGATGGATGTGCCAGTGGCCGCGATGGCGTCGAGCAGGGCGGACTGCGCGGGTGTTTTGGAGTCGAAGCCGACGAGCAGGAGTCCGGATGGAGGGATGAGCTGGTTGGCAGCGACGGCGGCGCGGAGGGCCTCGGGGAGCTGCGCTTCGGTGAGGAAGTGAGCGCGAGCGCAGCGGCGGTCGAACTCGGCGGCCCAGCGGGCGAAGGCGCGCGTGTCGGAGCTGGCGGTCGAGCTGGCGAGGCGATGGTAGCCACGATAGGCGTGTATCCCGCGCCATGCCTCGGCGGCGGTCTGGGCGAGCGCGTCGATGGGGCGAAGACTGGCGTCGGCGCTGTCGACTGCGAGGATGGCGCGCCAGAGGGTGTGCTCCTGCATGGGGTTGAGCAGGAGATGAACGGCGTGGCCGTCGAGCAGGAGGCGGTGCCAGAGGGTGGTGAGCCACGCATCCCAGGCGAGAACCGCTGGCTGCTCCCACGATGCGAGGCCGAGCGCGCGCTGGCGGAGGTCGAAGGCGTGGTGGAGAGTGCGCGCGGCACGCTGGTTGGCGGTGAGGACGGTCCAGCCGCGCTCCAGCGCTTCGATGACTTGCCGGGGCAGCGCGGCGGACGATTGCATACGCCCTTTATACGCCTGCGGGGAGTGGAAAAGCGGGCGTGTTTCAGCGAGGATTAAGGTGCAACCCATTATGCTCGTTTATTGTTCTGTTGTCCGCATTGCAACTACGGGCTTTTAGTTGGGGAGGCAGGAGAGGTTTTCTATGCCAAACCGAAACGAGCGGTCTTACGCGAATTGCACAGAGGTAAGGATGTCGTGGTCCAGAGTTCTTCGAGTCTGTTGTTTTGTCATCGCAGTCTTCCCGATCTTCATGCTTTCGGCGGGCGCGCAGAGCGCCACGCTTCGCGGCCACGTCAGCGACGAGACCGGGGCGGTCATTCCCCGTGCAAAGGTCACGGCGGCCAACGACTTGGGCAAGGTCTTATCCACCGAATCCGCTGCGGACGGCTCCTACAAGCTGTCTGGCCTGCCAAGCGGCAACTATCGGATTGAGGTAAAAGTCGCTGGATTCGACTTGAAGACCCCGGTCAACTTTATTGCGCACGGTCAGGACGCGACGCTCGACCTGGTGATGGCGGTAAGCGCGGTGACGGAGCAGGTTACGGTGGAAGCGGATGCGTCGGCAGGAATCTCGGTTGAACCCTCAGGCAATGCGAGCGCGCTTGTGCTCAGCGGCTCGAAGCTGGACTCGTTGTCGGACGACCCGGACGATCTCGCGGCCGATCTTCAGGCTCTCGCCGGACCGTCGGCTGGACCGAACGGGGGGGCCTTTTACATTGACGGGTTCAGCACGGGCGAGATGCCTCCCAAGGAATCCATCCGGGAGATCCGAATCAACCAGAACCCGTTCTCGCCGGAGTACGACTCGCTCGGCCTGGGCCGAATCGAAATTTTCACCAAGCCCGGTTCGGACAAGTTTCATGGGACGGCGTCGTTCAATCTGGGCATGGCTGCGTTCAACTCCCGCAACCCGTATGCTGCGGTCAAAGCGCCGTTTCTTCTGCGCGAGTTCGGCATCAGCCTTGCAGGCCCACTGAGCCATCGGGCTTCGTTCACGCTGGATGGGCGGGGAGTGGCAACGGACAACGGAGCGATCATCAATGGGGCGACACTCGACCCAGCAACTCTGGCGATCGTCTCCCCTTTCACCAGCGTGTACAGCGTTGCCCAACATCGCATCCTTGTCTCCCCGCTGGTGGAGTATCAGCTCAGCGAGAACAACACCGTGTCGGTCCGTTATCGGGTAACGCAGAGCGATATTCCGGAATCTGGGATTGGCAGCTTCAATCTTGTCGAGAGTGCGTACCATGCCCACTCGCTCTCGCAGACGACGCAGTTGGTGGAGACGGCGGCACTGAGCGCCAATGTGGTGAACGAGACCCGCTTCCAGGTCTTCGATGTGAGCAGTTCGATGGTGCCTGTGAACGCTACAGCTTCGATCGATGTGCTGAATGCCTTTACCGGAGGCGGATCGACGGTTGGCAACTCTTCCGACGTGCAAAGGAACTTCGAGCTGCAAAACATTTCGACGGTCACGCATGGCCCGGATGCCTGGCATTTCGGGGGAAGGCTGCGGGCCATGGTGGAACGGAACATCTCGCAGCAGGACTTCAACGGGACGTTTATATTTGGCGGCGGAACCGCGCCCGAACTGGATGCCAACAACCAGCCGGTCAAGGACGCCAACGGCAACACCATTCCGATACCCATCACCTCGATCGAGCAGTACCGGAGGACCGTGGTGTTCGAGCAGGCTGGCTACAGCAATGCGCAGACCGAAGCGTTGGGCGGAGGCGCGAGCCAGTTCAGCCTGAGCGCAGGGAACCCTCTCATCAGTGCGTCGCAGATCGATCTGGGGTTATTTGTGGAGAATACCTGGAAGATCCAGTCCAACCTGACCGGGGACCTGGGGCTGCGGTATGAGATGCAGAACAATATCCGGGACCACGGCGACTTTGCGCCCCGTGTGACGATCGCGTGGTCGCCTGGATGGTCGCAGCACAAGTTTGTGCTTCGCGGAGGCTACGGGATCTTCTACAGCCGCTTTGTACTGGGAAACACACTGGCTTCGTTGCGTTACAACGGCATCACTCAGCAGCAGTACGTCATCAACAGTCCGAATTTCTATCCCACTGTCCCATCGGCTTCCAGTCTTGCCTCATCGCTGTCGGGCCAGGTGATTCAGCAGACCGCTTCGAATCTTCGTGCGCCATATCTGATGCAGACGGTGCTCAGCGTGGAGAGACAGCTCCCGTGGCATACGGTGCTTTCGCTGAGCTACTCCAACTCTCATGGGCTGCACCAATTCCGTTCCGTGGATACCAACGCTCCTGCGTCGCCCGGCGGTCCGTATCCCATGGGCAACAGCAACCCGGTCTTTCAGGCGCAATCTTCCGGGCTATACAATCAGAACCTGCTCATCGTCAACGCTACCTCTCAGGCGACTACGGACATCTCGCTCTTCGGTTCCTATACATATGGCAAGACGATGAGCAACACCGACGGTCTGTCCACCTTTGCGGCGAACCCTTACAGCATGGCTGGCGAATATGGGCCAGCCTCGACCGATGTTCGCAACTTCGGGACCTTTGGCGGGACGGTCCAATCCTTCTGGAAGACGGCGTGGAGCCCGCTGCTTACGGCCACGTCCGGGCCTCCGTTCAATATCACGGTGGGACGCGACCTTTACGGCACGACGCTCTTCAATGGCAGACCGGGGATTGCTACAGACCCCAGCAAGCCCGGTCTGATCCAAACTTCATACGGGCTGTTGGATCCCTCTCCGACAGCGGGCGAAACAACCCTGCCGCGCAATTATGGCCGCGGCCCAGGCTCCGTGCAATTCAACATGCGGGTCAGCAAGACGGTCGGGTTTGGACCGGTCAAAGTACCCGCGGGGGGAACGGGGGACAAGCGGGCTGAAAAGGCCCGCTATGGGCTGGTATTTACGTTGCAGATGCGCAATCTGTTGAACCACAACAATCCTGGCCCTATCATCGGCAACATCGCGTCTCCTCTCTTCGGCAGGGCAAATCAGTCCGCGGGTTCGTCAACGCAGTCCGGGACAAATTTTTCTGAGAACGCAACGAATCGGCGGTTCGAGTTCCAGACGCGCTTCACTTTTTGAACGAGTTGCGAAAAGTATGATGGATCAGGGGGAAGTGACGATGCGATTCGCAGGGCGAGCAGCGGTGTGGCTGGTGCTGGTGCTGGCGCTGATAGCCGGGTGCAGGCAGTCGGGGAGCGGGGCGGCGAATGGGGCTGGCGCGGCGAATGCAGAGGCGGGCGAGCTGAAGACGTTTCCCATCCGCGGCAAGATTGTCAGCGTGGATGCGGCGAAGGGGATGGTGATGCTGGACGGCGAGGCGGTGTCGGGATTTATGGACGCGATGACCATGCCGTATACCCTGAAGGACGCGTCGGTGGCGAACGAGCTACATCCCGGTGACAGGATTGCGGCGAAGATTCTGGTACACAAGGTGGGAGACGAGTACCTGGACGCGGTGCTGGATGAGATTGTGGTGACGGCGCAGGCGAGGCCGGACTACAAGCCCACGGTTGTCTACCACGTTCCGGCGGCGGGCGATGCGGTGCCGGACTTCAAGCTGACGAACGAAGAAGGACGAACGATCCATCTGGCGCAGTTCAAGGGGCGGGTGCTGTTGCTGACGTTTGTGTACACGCGCTGCCCGCTGCCCGACTTCTGCATTCGCATGAGCCGGAACTTCGCGGAGATCGACAAGGCACTGGCGGCCGATCCTGCGCTGTACGCGAAGACCCACCTGCTGAGCATCAGCTTCGACCCGAAGAACGATACGCCGGTGGTGTTGAAGAGCTACGGAGAGACGTACATCGGCGGCGATGCGCGGCGGGCGTTTGCGCACTGGGACTTTGCCGTACCGCCAGCGAGCGAGCTGGGGGCGCTGACGCAGTTCTTCGATGTGGGGATCACGCCGGACGCGGGTGGGACGCTGACGCATTCGCTGTCGACGGCGCTGATTGGGAAAGATGGCAGGGTGGTGGCGTGGTATCCCACGAACGAGTGGAAGCCGGCGGAGGTGCTGGCGGCGATGAAGAGCGCGGCGGGAGCGTGAGAATCTGTCGCTCGACGAACAAAATGCGAGGATTCTTCCCTATTCGCTACGCTCAGGGCCAGGATGACAACCCATAGGGACTGCGCTCAGAATGACAATGCATGAAAGAGAAGGGCAATACTTTTCTGCATTCCAGGTACAGTGAAAGTGGACTAAAGGAGTTGCACACGATGGCGAAGATGACGATTGGGTTTGCGGTGGTATTGGTTGCGCTGGGCGTATGGGGATTTGTGGCGACAGGGAGCGCGCATCCGACGGCGCTGATCCCGGTGTGGTTTGGGCTGGCCCTGGCGGTCTGCGGCGTGTTGGCGAGGACCGAGGACGCGAAGCGGCGGATGCTGTGGATGCACGTCGCGGTGACGGTGGGGCTGCTGGGATTTCTGGGGGCGGGACTGCGGGCGACGATGGCGGTGGTGAAGGCGCATGGCGCCCCGCTGGCGCATCCGGTGGCGGTGGAGGACCAGGCGGCGATGGCGGCGGTGTGCGTGGTGTATGTGGGGCTGTGCGTGCGGTCGTTTATCGCGGCGCGGCGGTCGGGCAAGCTTTCCGCGTAGCGCAAGCTGGGTTGCAGGCTGTTTCGGCCTGGGCGCGCAGCGTACACTTTAGGTCTATGGGTTCTTCGTTTGGATCGCACGGCATGGGCGGTGGGGCGGGTGGCGGGATGCACGCTGCCGACCGTCCGAGCCGTGGCGTGGGACGCGCCGTGAGCGCCGACCTGACGGCGAAGCGGCCCAAGCCTCCGCTGAAGAAGGTGCTTCCCGAGGTATGGAAGCTGTTTGTGCCGCGGCGCTGGCTGATCGCGGGCAGCTTCTGCCTGATGGTGGTGAACCGGCTGTGCAGCCTTGTGCTTCCTGTTTCGTCCAAGCCGTTTATCAACGACGTGATGCGGCAGGGAAAGATGAGCGAACTGCCTCATATCATCGCGGCGGTTGCAGGCGCGGTCTTCCTACAGGCGATCACGTCGTACGCGCTGACGCAACTGCTTTCGACCGAGGGGCAAAAGCTGATCTCGCAGTTGAGGATGCAGGTGCAGGCGCATATTGGACGGTTGCCGGTAGCGTTCTACGATGAGAACCGGACAGGCACGCTGGTGGCGCGCATCATGACCGACGTGGAAGGCGTGCGCAACCTGGTGGGGACGGGGTTGCTGGATTTTGTCGGCGGCGTGCTGACAGCGTTGATTGTGTTTGCGTTCCTGATTTCGATCAATGTGAGGATGACGCTGCTGACGGTCGTCATTCTGCTGGTGTTTGGGACGATTCTACAGCGTGCATTCAGGACGATCCGTCCGATCTTCCGCGAGCGGGCGAAGATCAACGCGGAGGTGACGGGACGGCTGACCGAGTCGCTGGGCGGCGTGCGCGTGGTGAAGGGGTACCACGCAGAGGCAAGCGAGGCGAAGATCTTTGCCGCGGGCGTGACGCGGCTGCTGGACAACGTAATCAGTTCGTTGACGGCGCAGTCGTTGATGACGCTGTCGTCGACGCTGGTGCTGGGCGTGGTCGGCGGTCTTATCATGTATCTTGGCGCGCACGAGACGGTCGCAGGACGGCTGAACACGGGCGAATACGTCGAGTACACGATGCTGCTGGCGTTCATGATCGCTCCGATCGTGCAACTGGTGAACATCGGCACGCAACTGACCGAGGCGCTTGCCGGACTGGACCGCACGACCGAGATTCTGAACGAGCAGGAAGAAGATTCGGAGCTGGCGCGGACGCAGGCGGTTGGGGAGATTGTAGGGGATGTCGCGTTCGCCGATGTGGTGTTCGAGTACGAGAAGGGCAAGCCAGTGCTGCATGGGATCTGCTTCGATGCGAAGCCGGGAAGCGTGACCGCGCTGGTGGGGTCGTCCGGCTCTGGCAAGTCGACGATCATCAGCCTGGTGTGCGGGTTCCACACGGCGACCTCGGGGCGGATACTGATCGACGGGGTGGACCTGGCGACGGTGCGGCTGAGCGACTACCGGATGCAGTTGGGCGTGGTGCTGCAGGAGACGTTCCTGTTCGACGGGACGATCCGCGAGAATGTGCTGTTCTCGCGCCCGGCGGCGACCGAGGAGCAATGGATGGCGGCGTGCCGGACCGCGCGGGTGGATGAGTTCGCCGAGAAGTTCCCCGAGGCGTACGAGACGGTGGTGGGCGAGCGCGGAGTGAAGCTGAGCGGCGGGCAGCGACAGCGGATCTCGATTGCGCGGGCGATCTTGGCCGATCCGCGCATCCTGATACTGGATGAGGCGACGAGTTCGCTGGATTCGGAGTCGGAGGCGATGATTCAGGGCGGCTTGAACCACCTGATGCAGGGGCGGACGACGTTCGTCATTGCGCATCGGCTGTCGACGATCCGGCGCGCGGACCAGATTCTGGTGATCGAGGCGGGACTGATCGTCGAGCGCGGGACGCATGAGTCGCTGTACCGGTTGGGCGGACGCTACTACGACCTGTACACGCGGCAACACGGGTTGGAGACGAATTTGTTTCTGGCCCCGGGCGAGGGCGACACGGTGGAGGAAGCCGAGGCAACGACAGAATAGGCCAGTCACCCTGCGATTCGTTAAACGTCATCACTGGACACAGCCCATGCTTCGAGTCTCTTATGCCGACCTCTACCGCGCGCTTGAACGGGCGATGCTGCACCTTGGCCTGCACGGCGAGCGGGCCGCGCTGTGTGCGCGGCTCTTCGCCGAGACAACGCGTGACGGCGTCTATACGCACGGCCTCAACCGCTTCCCACGCTTTGTCGAGATGGTGGCCAACGGCAGCATCGATGTTGCCGCGGAAGCCACACACGTCGCCGGGACGGAGGCGCTGGAGCGTTGGGACGGACATCGCGGACCGGGCAATCTGAATGCTTACGCGGCGATGCAACGGGCCATCGCGCTGGCCCGAGTGCATGGACTGGGCGGCGTGGCGCTGGCCAATACCAACCACTGGATGCGCGGCGGAAGCTATGGGTGGCTCGCGGCGGAATCCGGCGTCTTCGCCATCTGCTGGACCAACACCCTGGCCAACCTGCCTGCATGGGGCGCGAAGGAGCCGACGCTGGGCAACAACCCGCTGGTGATCGCCGTTCCCGGCGCGGAGGGTGCGCACGTCGTTCTCGATATGGCGATGTCGCAGTTCTCCTACGGAACGCTGGCCGCCTATGCTGCTCGTGGGGAGCCGTTGCCTGTTCCCGGCGGCACCGATGCCGAAGGCAAGCCGACGACCGATGCAGCGGTGATCGAGGCCACGCAGCGCGCGCTGGCCATCGGCTACTGGAAGGGATCGGGCCTGTCGCTGGCGCTGGATCTGCTTGCGGCGATGCTCTCCGGCGGCCTGGCCACGCACCAGCTTCCACGCAATCCAGCGCGCGAGTCCGGCATCAGCCAGATATTTCTGGCCATTGACCCCTCCAGCTTCGCCTCGCGGGGCGAGCTGGAGCGCATCGCCAACGGCATACTGGAGTCACTTCGCGTGGCGGTCCCACTCGACCCGGAGCGCCCTGTTCGCTACCCTGGGCAACAGACGCTGCACCTGCGCGAAGAGAACCTGCGCCTGGGAGTTCCAGTCGATTCCAACCTGTGGCAGAGGCTGGGATCGCTCTCGTTTTAGAGGCCCTCGGTCTGCGGCGATGGAAGGATTGCGAAGCATGGCCTGCGTTGCTCGACGCGTGCAGAGGCGGCTGGAGTCGATGGATCTGGAGTTGGTTGAGATCGGGACGACGGGGCGTGACCGGGCTGTGTCGTGGGACGGGGCTGTGTCGCGGGACGGGGAAGCTCGACCTTGCTGAAGTTGAATGCCATGCCGACGACTCTGCGCGGAATGCGGTACGGGGACGGCAGGCTACATAAATCCACGGAGGATGCCAGCGAGCGAGGCCACCGGATCATAGGGGATTCTCTTGGTTGCGACTGGGTTGCAGGGCGATCGGACGGTGCCTCCTGCGCGCATCTGAAAAAGCCGCGGCGAGAGGCAAACTGGGAATCATTGCGGACTGCTCCTGTGCGAACGGTTCGATCGCAGCCAAGAACAATGATCCGCCCGTTTGTCGCGAGGGAACATAGCACTTGCGCGCTGAGGGATGCAGCGCAAGTTGTAGACACGCTAGGCCACTGGCTGGGCGCAAAACTTGCAGCGCCTGGCGGACAAGGGAATCTCGGAGAGGCACTCGGCGCAGGTCTTGGTGGTTGGGCCCTCGGGTTTTTTAATTTTGGCGAGGAAATAGTTCATGGGCAGCACAAGCAGGAAGTAGATCACCGAGGCCTGGATGAAGAAGTCGATACAGGCGGTGAGGAAGCTGCCATAGCCGATCTTGCCGCCATGCAGCGTGAGGAAGAGGTAGGAGAAGTCCGGCTTGCCCGCAATTGCGCCGATCAGAGGGCTGATGATGTTGGTGGTGAATGCGGTGATGATCTTGCCGAAGGCAGCGCCGACGATGACGGCGACCGCAAGATCGATCACGTTGCCGCGCAGGATGAAGTCGCGAAAACCCTTGAGCATGGAAGACTCCTTGGTTGAGAGAAACAGAGAGTGAGTATAGCGCAGGAAAGGGGCGAGGTTCAGGGTTCGAGGTTCGAGGTTCGAGGAAATGCGGAGATTCTGGCTTTGCCAGAATGACGACTCTTGGTCAGTTGTCGGCGCGTGCGCATTTGTAGGGGGCGGCCATGCGGGCACGGGCCTCGTTGACGGCCCCTTGGGTGTTGTCGTTGGTTTGTACGGCGAGGCGGTACTCGTTGACGGCCCGTTCGCGCTGCCCGGTGCAGTCGAAGATGTAGCCGAGGTGGATGTGGCTCCAGACCTCGGTCCATCGCGGGTCGTCGTCGCCGCGCAGGGCGTCGCGGAAGCTGTTTGCGGCGGCCTGGTAGTTGTGCTGCAGGAAGAAGACCTCTGCGATGCGGTAGTTGGCCAGTGAACTGGATTTATTTTCGTCGAGGGCCTTCTGATACTCTGCCAGCGCGCCCGTGAGGTCTCCCTGGGCGAGTCGTTGCTGGCCGCGCAGGACGGCCACGCGGATGGCCAGATCGGGGGTGCTCTTGAGCACCCAGTTTTCAGGGTCGATGGAGATGTGGCGCGGACGACCGAAGGTGTCGACGGAGTAGGGCGAGTCGGTCCCGGCGACGTCGATGCGGCGGTCCTCGGTCTTGCCGTCGGTCTCGATGCGCAGCTCCACGGGCATCTTGAAGAGGTCGAGGTCCTCGCCGATGGAGCCGATGGTGCGGAAGCCCTTGTTGTTGCCCAGGCGGTAGACGGAGTACTTGTCGGTGAAGGCGGGCGCGCCGGTGCCGTCGATCCACTGGGAGAAGAAGGGGGTGAGTTCAAGGTGGGAGACCCCGTTGTTCGCGCTATTGACGGGCTGCGCCTCGGCGACCGTCTCGACCTCTGAGCTGCGAATGCCCTTGTCGGTATATTGCGAGAGCAGATTGCGCAGGAAGGACTGGAAGGCGTCGTCTCCCATCTCCCAGCGGAGCATGTGGAAGACCATCGCGCCTTTTTCCAGAGTCATGGACTGGAACTGTGGCGAGAAGGGGTCGAGCCGTCCGAGGGTGGAGAGCGGCTCGGTGTCGTAGGCCAGCGCCCCGGCGGAGACATCGCCGACGGCGGACTGGAAGGCGTTCTTGCCAGCGAAGTCTTCCAGGACCATCAACTCGCCGTAACGGGACATTCCGTTGGTGATCCACGCGTCGTTGAGGGTTGCGGGCGAGACCTCGCTGCCCCACCACTGATGGGCGAGGGTGTTGGAGAGAAGACGCTGCGAGGCGGGGGTGCGGTCCACGATGCGGCTTCCGGCGATGGCTGCGATCTGCGGCGCCCAGGCGGCGGAGACGGCGTCGTCGGGCAACTCGACGACGTTGATGCGGCCCGACTCCGGCTCGCCGAAGAGGCTGGTCATGGTCTCGAACTCGCGGCCAGCCAGCGAGGCGAAGTCGGGCGCTCCGGCCTTGCGCTTCTCGGTGACGTAGAGGTGGATGTTGCTGTAGCCGGAGGCGGTGATGGGGGGAAGAAACCTTCCCGCGACGATGGTTCCGGGGAATCCGGGCTTCGACCACAGGAAGGTGAACTCGTTGCGCCCATCGGGCAGGGCCTTCTTGGAGGCGGTGCCGCTGCCGACGGCGGTGAAGTCGGCGGGGACGCGGACGTGCATCTCGGCGGTGAAGCGGTCGGTGAACAAGCCGGTCATTGGGAACCAGCGACCGGGGTAGAGCAGGATGCTGATGGGGTCTGCGATGGCGGCAAGTTTAATGCCATCGACAGGACTGGTGTCGGAGCCGGTGAGCGTGCCGGAGTAGACGAAGTGGAAGGTGTTGGTGGAACCTTTGGCGATGGGCGCGCGCAGCGTGACGCGCACGGTGAAGTTGGCGGAGAGGCGTTCGGAGTTGAGCGCTGCGCCGGAGCTGTCGGTGAGCGCGGTGACGTTGAGGCCGTTGTTCAGCTCGAAGCTGGCGGAGGTGAGGTCGTCGAGCGCGGTGAAGGTGACATCGGCGGTGGCGGAGAGCTTGCCGGTGGCCGGGTCGAGGTCGGCGTTGATGACATAGCCGGTGATGTCAATCTGCGGGCGCGCGGGCGCGGCGTGGGCGGGATGAGTGAGAACACCGAGGATAAGCAGCGCGGCGAACGCGCGGAAGTTGAGGATGAGCCGGATTCCAAGTTGGGTTCGGAGAAACATGCGTGCAGTAAGCCTCCCGATGCGGTCCGACTTAACTGTAATCGTAAACCGTGCGGGTGGCTCTGTGGACTTGGATGCGGACGACGGACGACTGAACTGCCTGGTGGATGAGGCGGGCACGGAAGCTCTTCTCCTGGGGGAGATATGGGCGGAACCTGCGATGCAGTTAGATGTCCCGCTTGCCGCTCGCTGGTGGCTTCGGCTTGTTCCTGGCCATGAGATTGAGCGCCACTGCGGCGCGGATGAGGTCCTTCAAAGCCGCCTCATCGATCCTGTCGCCCTCGCGGATGTCGATGGCACGCCTGACATTCCCGTCGAGGCTGGAGTTGAACAGACTTGACGGGTCCTTCAAGGTAGCTCCTTTGGCAAATGTCATCTTGACGATATTTTTGTACGTCTCTGCCGTGCAGACGATGCCACCATGCGAGAAGACGGGCGTCCCCGGGGTTGTCGGCTTGACCCACTTACACTCTTCGACGATCTCCGGGTCTGCGTCGTGGATGATTGCGCGCACTTTCGCGAGCGTCTTCCCGCGCCAGTCCCCAAGCTCCTTGATCTTCTCGTCGATGAATGCAGAGGCAGATTCCATCGGGACAGCCTTTCCTGTATCAATCCAACTCTTGCACTCAACTTATCTGCCGTCAATGGCCGACGGCCCAAACGGTTCGACGTCGGTTGCGGGCCTGCGGGCAGCGGCGGTCGATTGCAGCAGCTCGACGACGGCATCCGCGACGCGGCGGATGGGGTCTGCGGCGGGGAGGGGGAGCAGTTTGAGGCGGGTCTCGGCGAGCGCGGCGATCATCTGCGCGCGCGCGGGCGTCTCGCCGAGCAACGGACGCAGCGCGGCGGTGAGCGCGGCGGCGGTCAAGCGGCGGTTGAGCAGCTCGGGGACGATGCGGCGGCCAGCGATGAGGTTGGGCATCGCGACGGGGAGATTGCCGTCGGCGTCGCACTCGGCGGGAATCTCGACGGGATAGCGGATGAGGCGTTTGGCCAACGCGAAGGTCAGTGCGGAGACGCGGTAGACGACGACGAAGGGGTTGCCAAGGGTGAGCGCCTGCACCGTGGCCGTCCCGCTAGCGACCACGCTGGCGCGCGCGTGGAACAAGGCGACGCGGGCATCGTCTACGGTGACGATGCGGGGCAGCGCTGCAACGTCTGGCCCGTTCATTGCGCTGCTGTGCCTGTCTTCGGCGCGTTCATGAATTGCGAACTGCCGTCGTACCCAGCCCGCGTTGAGGGTGGAGGCGACGGGCAGAAGGAACTCGCAGGCAATGCTGGCGTTCAGATCGGCTGCGGCCTGTAGCATCTGGGGCAGGTTCTGCTCGACCTCGCTCTGGCGGCTGCCGGGAAGCAGCGCGACCCACGGTTTGGCGGGGTCGAGTCTGTGTTCCGCGGCGTAGGCTTCGCGGGAGACGGTGGGAAGCGGCAACGCGGCCAGCGGATGGCCTACAAACTCCGCGTCCACTCCGCGGTTGCGGTAGAAGGATTGCTCGAAGGGGAAGATGACCATCATGCGGTCTACTAGCCTCTGTACCCGGCGGATACGACCGCGCTTCCACGCCCAGAGCTGCGGGCTGACGAACCAGAGCACGGGGACGCCGAGGCGTTTGAGATGGCGGGCGAGGCGAAGGTTTACTTCTGGGAAGTCGATGAGGATGGCGACAGCGGGGCGCGCGCGCTTTATGGACGCGACCAGCTTGCGGTACTGCGCGTAGATGTACGGCGCGTGGCGGACGACCTCGGTGAAGCCCATGTGGGCGACATCCTCGGCGCG
>VFSW01009085.1_pt1 | contig 14203 bp, 11 predicted proteins | sample 5358111 | NCBI WGS metagenome assembly VFSW01 (sample SAMN11554181, study PRJNA540505) | mine drainage metagenome | isolation source: sediment from site ElyBrook_90M | place: USA: Ely Copper Mine, Vershire, VT | collected 2017
ATCGCCCATGCGATGTTCTGGCGCATCTTGCGTAATGTTCCTCGGCCTATGAGCAGTGCGTTGGCTACATCGAGCGGATCTGAGCGCATTAACACGATGTCGGCAGTCTCGATTGCCACGTCGGTGCCGGCCCCGATCGCGATACCAAGATCCGCCTGGGCCAGAGCCGGTGCATCGTTGACGCCGTCGCCGACCATAGCGACTCGCTGGCCCGACTTCTGCAGTTCCGTGATCTTGGCCGCTTTGTCCCCTGGAAGCACGTCGGCGATGACGGTGTCGATCCCGAGGCGCTGGGCTATGCGCTTGGCGGTGGCTTCATTGTCGCCCGTGAGCATCACCACCTGCACGCCAGCCTCGTGCAATGCCGCTACTGCGGCAGCTGACGTAGGTCGTTCGGCGTCGGCTATCCCAACGACGGCAACCGCGCGACCATCTACGGCAACCAGTACCGCGGTTTGGCCCCCCGCGGCGATGTCGTCGCGCTGCCTGGCGAGGTCACCGAGTTCTATCCCCTCGCGCTCCATGAGACGACGGTTACCCACCACGACCAAGCGCCCCTTCACCGTTGCCGTTGCTCCATAGCCCGGGATATTCTCGAAGGCCTCGGTTGGTATTGCGGTAGCACCCCGAGCATCGGCGTAGCGGACAATGGCACCGGCGAGGGGATGGCCTGACTCTCGTTCCACGGCGGCGACGAGCGGAAGCAGCTCGTCTTCGTCGATGCCCGAGGCGGACAGGGAGGTGACTTCCGGTTCACCCTTGGTCAAAGTACCCGTCTTGTCCATGACAACCGTATCGATGCGGGCTGATCCTTCGAGGGCGAGCGCGTTCTTGAAAAGGATGCCTCGCTCGGCTCCAAGCCCGGTGCCGATCATGATCGCCGTCGGAGTGGCTAGCCCGAGCGCATCGGGACAGGTGACCACGACAACCGTGATGGCGAAGAGAACTGCCGTACTGAACGGCCGGTCGGTAGCGAGAGACCACACGGCCAATGTCGTGATGCCGCCAACTAGGGCCACCAACACCAGCCAGAAGGCGGCCCGATCTGCCAGCTTCTGCCCAGGCGCCTTCGAGTTCTGTGCCTCTTGGACCATCGCCACGATCTGTGCCAAAGCGGTGTCGGAGCCGACTTTGGTCGCCCGCACTCGAAGCGACCCGTTGGCGTTGATTGTCGCGCCGATGACCGAGTCAGCCACCTTCTTGTGCACCGGCAGGCTCTCACCCGTCACCATTGACTCGTCGACATCGGACTCGCCGTCCTCGACCACGCCATCAACAGGAATTTTTGCCCCTGGCTGGACCAGGATCAGGTCACCGACCAGAACTTCGGCCGTCGGAATCTCGATCGTCTTACCGGACCGGATGACCAATGCCATCGGCGGAGACAAATTGAGGAGTGTCCGCACGGCATCGTTCGCACCGCCCCTTGCCCGCATCTCGAAGTAGTGCCCCAATAGCACGAACGAGGCCAGCACTGCGGCGGCTTCATAAAAGACGTCGCCACCGCCGGTTAGCGTGACGACGACCGAGTACAGCCACCCAGACCCAATGGCCACCGCTACCAGCACCATCATGTCAAGGGTACGGGCGCGCATGGCTCGCACAGCTCCATCAAAGAACACCCACGACGAGTAGAAGATCACTGGGAGACTCAAGAGCAGCGCCCATTGATCCTGACGTAGCCCGAAGGGCACCCCGACGTTCAAGCCGAAGACATTGTGTCCGATCGGCGACCACACGAGAATCGGGATAGCGAATACTGCGGCCACGATGAACCGATTACGCATGTCGGTCACCATCGCTTGCATTGAGCGACCACGACCGCCCCCGTGTCCCATGGCGTCGTGCGGTGATCGCATCGACGCGGAGTCTTTGTGCCCTTGCTGGTCTTTCTGCTGGTTACCAGTGGCTCCGGGGGTCGCTTCATGGGGTGCCTTGGCGCTATCCGCGGTTTCTGAGTGATCGTCGTACTCGCCAGCTGGTGCCGAGGGATCGCTCGCGGCCTCGGCGGGGCCATTGGTCGGAGGGGTCAGCGCAGGCGAGCCTCGGTCTTCTAAAGCGGTGTCGCACAGGTGGGCGGGCATCGAACGCCCAGCGCAGTGGTATCCGCACTCGCGAATCCATTGGGCCAGCTCAGCAACCGAGGTGACCGCCGGGTCGTAGGTGATGAGCGCAGTCTGAGCGACTGAGTTCGCCTCAACATCCCTTACGCCGGGCCGCCGACCTAACACGGCCTCCACGATGTGAGTCTCGGAAGCCCAGTTAATCCCTTGAACCTCGAGGACTGCACTCTTAGTGTCGCTCATGTGAGCCATCGTTACTGTCTCCTCTGACACGTATCTTTCTGTCAGCGTGCCGACAGAGTTCTAACTTCTCTTCTGAACAATTCAATCGAAGAAAGTTGGACCACGCATCACCCGACTTAAGAGACCGAGAGTGGCAAAGCCAAGGCTTGGCCCCACCGCCCGATTGACGTGCCGGCCGCTGTGTCTTCGGTGAAGAGCGCGGCAAGAAGGCAATCTTCCGACGATCGATGTATCGCCGTTCCCTTGAATTTCTGGTCGCCTTCCGACGAAGCGGTCCAGCCAACCCGAATTGCTTCACGTAAATGTTCGGTTTCGGTGACTCGTCCAAGGGTCGCCAGGTAGTGTTCCCCGTCCGAGGCGAAGCCCCCAAATGCCTGTTAGACCAGAACATCGCCAGACGGACCTCCTCTGGCCCGAACGCTTCGAGCTCTACAACCAGAGTATGCAGCTGTACCCTTGGGGGGTAGGGCTATAAGTCCCGAAGGCGATGACCGTCGGGATGGTCAATCGCGACGGGGCGCATGATCGAGTAGTGCCGATGTGGCTGCGTCCGTTAGACGCCGCCACGCGAGAAGTGACGATTGTTTAGTGGTCCTGTGGGAAAGGTCCTGAACTGAGTTGCACTGCCGGAATCGGAAAGGACCCCTCGGAATTGGACCGAGTCTGCTCTTGATCAGAATGATTGCCGCGCAGATCTTCACCAAGGTGGGAATATTAGCCCTTCCCTTCAACCGCGTACCTCATGACTGAAACAAGAGAAATGGATTACACCAGGCGAAAGAACACCGACGATAAGCGCGACTCTGACAGTGGCAGAGGAAAATTCGCAGGAGCACGCAATACCAGTAATACGTTCCCGTGACTCACGACGTCGTTGGTCGACTCCACGGCGTTTAGGCAGTGATAGATAAAGACCTGGCAATCGAAGTTGTCGCAAGGGAACTTCAAGGGGACGTCATGCTTTTGCTGACTGACGTCGTCGGGGTCTTTAGCGAGTATGCGACGTCTGAACAGTGGCTCATCTCAATGGTAACCGCGAGAGAATTGCGGGCGTTGTCTTTTAGGCAGGTTTGACGGGTCCAAAATTCGAAGCGGTGTGTCGATTCGTCGAAGCGACAGGGCGACGGGCTGCTCGCGCGAGCGTCGAAGACTGTCAATCGTGTTACAGGAAGATAGCAAGGTCCCTGACGCGCTAGTGGCTAAGACGTGCGCGTTTTTACCTATGGGCTTTTCATCACTCTCCGTCCCTCAACTCCCCGTCCAGTTTGCCCGGTGACCTTCCCCCACTTGCCGGACACTGCATAAAAGGAGTAAGGATGACTGCTATGAATACTGTGGAATCACTATCCAGGAAAACCGGCGCGTTTCTAAGTCATGCAAATGAAACAGACATCTGAAATCAACGGAGTCAACCTTCCTGGTGTGAGCACGGGCGAGACCCTACGTGCCGACCAGTGCCTCGGTTGGGTCGTGCAGATTTGTGAAGGGGATGCCCGACCCTACGAGCGATCCCGGTGGTCGAGTGACGTGACCTCACCAGGCGTCGATGAAGCCTTCGGGATCAGCACTTGTCGAGATCACCAAGAGGTCACTCTCCAGGAGGTTCTCGTTGTGGATCACGAAGCCTTGGTGCGCGGCAATGGCCACCCAGTGCCCGAAGCGGGTGTCGACACGAGTCTGAAGTCGAATTCCGAGGAACCAGCTCGAGTAGTTGAGAAGGCCATCACTTGTCCGGGGAATGATGAAATCCAGATCACATCACTTGGGAGGAGATCGTGAACGCCTTCAAGATGCATCCGTTGGGTCTCGTCATCGAGCCAGAAAAGGGCAATCCCCTCGAAGTCGAAGGAGTCCTCAACCCCGCGGTGGTACGCGGTCCCGATGACCAGCTTTACCTGTTTCCCAGAATCGTTGGGGCGGGCAACTTCTCACGCATCGGCATCATGCGGGTACTCTTCGACCACGACGGTGAACCGACCGGCGTTGAACGACTCGGCGTCGCGCTTGAGCCAGAGATGCCCTACGAACTGCGCCCTGACGGTGGAGGCTGCGAGGATCCGCGAATCACGTACGTCGCACCGCTGAAACACTACTTGATGACCTACACCGCGTTCTCTCCGGTCGGACCACGAATCGCCTTGGCCGTGTCGAAGGACCTGCTCAGTTGGCGACGCTTGGGACTCGCGTCATTCGCACCGTACGAAGGCATCGAATTTCAAGGTGTTGACAACAAGGACGCGGCGTGCTTCCCGGTGGCCATCCCTAATCCCTGGGGCGAACACGGACTGGCAATGCTCCACCGACCTCTTTTTCCGGGAACTCGTCCAGAAGAGATCATTGGCCTAGACGAGGATCGTGAAGTGGACACGTATCGAGAGAGTATCTGGATCTCGTACAGCTGCATGCCTTGCGCGGGTCTAGATCCCGACGAGTTGTGCTGCTTTACGTCGCACCACCGCCTGGCGGCACCAATGTGGCCATGGGAGAATCTCAAGATCGGTAGCGGCACACCGCCAGTCTTGACGCGCCACGGCTGGCTGATCGTCCACCATGGCGTCAGTGATGTTGGCGGCCTCGATCCCCAAGAGAATCGGTTGACGTACTCTGCCGGTGTGATGATGCTTTCTATGGAACATCCCAAGAAGTTGCTCTATCGCTCCAGTGAGCCAGCGCTCACGCCGGTGCCGTCACAGCAACGCCGCGGGACATTAGCGGATGTAGTATTTCCCACTGGAATCGATCGGCGCGACGACATTGGACAGCCCGATCGCTACGACGTCTACTACGGGATGAATGATTTCCGTATAGGGGTGGCCCGCCTTGACGTACCTCCGAGTCTTCATGATGACGCCACTCCTGAGCCCGACGCTCAACGATCCTAATTGCACCGCCTTCCCCCAAGGTTGCTCCGATGGTCGATTGTTCCCGTCACGGGGTGGCGGCACTTTTCAAATGAGGTTCTAGCCACTGCGTCGGTGGACCGAATGGCGGAGAGGAGCGGACTTAGATTCGTCCTGATTCGTGGGCCGAGACGGATGAGGAGTCGGCGATCCAATATCTCCAGGTGAAGTTCGAAGCGGCCTCACCCGGCCCATTGACACCAACTCGCACCGCCACGACCTGCGGCACAGCGGCACCATCGTGGGGAACCAAAAAGTACCACTTTCCGGCAAAGACGTCGTCGCCGTCGAATCGCGCCGAAAGGGCGAGCACGTCGTGCGCTCGACACATGGCCCGAAATGTTGCGTGACCTCTTCGTACCGAGGGGACATCAACGACGACGGGGACAATGCAATGCTCGCCACGGTCATCTTCGCTCAATCTTCGCACTCCCATCATGATCGCCCCGATGGACGGCGTCGCGAGCGGCAGGCTGGCCGCGGCCGTCTCCGCTGCGGGAGGCTGAATCGCGACGGGAATGTTGGTGAGTATTCACTAAATCCAGACTGATTTTGTGTCCTGAAAGGAGAGTGATTGGTGATGTAGAAGATTGCCAGCGCGAATCGTGCCGTGCCAGTGATGGAGGAAGACCCTCCGGGCTCGCGGTACAGGCGGGGAGTCCAAATCACCGCAGTGTCAAGTTGGTTGAGAGCCGGGGTGGGAAGCGACTGTGGAAGAGGTTCGCAATCCCCGGGTCAGGTATGCGACGAGAAGATGAACATGCGTGAACCGATATGACCTCGTCGCCGAAAACCGGTAGCTCTACTGGAGCGACCGCCGCGGGCGGTGTTGCGACGGCACCTATTTGATCTCGTTGAGCCCGGAACGATCGATCAGATGCTGGCAGCGATCGACGAGGACACCGCCGCAATCTTCAGGGTTAAATCACCAGTCCGCCATTGAAGCCGAAGAGCCACATTGCTGAATCAGGTGGGCTGTATATGGCGTATCCGTATCGTCATTGTGCCGCGCCAGTAGAGCGGTGGCTGGCGGGTTCCGGCGCCCCCCTACTCGGTCGTCTGCCGGCCAAAGAGGTGAGCCGCGAGCGGCGCTGCCAGAGCGAGGATGGCGACCGACCATAGGATCGATGCCTCGATGGGATGCTGCATCGGCCACGCGCGGATCGTCGCCGAAGGATTTGGATTGCCCCACATTTCGCGTGTTCCCGCTACCACGGCGCTCACGGGATTCCATGTGGTGATTGCCTGCAGCCAGCCGGGCATGTGCTGGGTGGGCACCATGGCGTTGGACACCATGGTCATCGGGAACAGGAAGATGAACCCAAACGAGGCTGCCGACTCGGGGCTTTTCGAATTGAGGCCGACGCAGGCGGCCATCCACGAGACGGAGTAGGCGAAGAACAGCACCAATGAGAATCCGCCAAGGAGCGAGATGAAACTGGCGTCAGGTCTCCACCCCACGGCCAGTCCGCTGAGCGCCACGATGAGCGCACAAAGTAGCGAAGTCAACAGATCCGCGAGGGAACGCCCCACGAGCACAGCCGTGCGCCACATGGGCAGAGTCCGGAAACGGTCGACCATCCCCTCATGGAGGTCGGTGCTCAGCCCCACGGCAGTTCCCATGGTGGAGGTGACCAGGTTCAGCGTTAGCACTCCGGCTAGCAGAAAGTCCACGAACCGTCCGCCCCCAGGAATGGGTATGGCGCCTCCAAAGAGGTAGACGAAAAGGACGGTAAAGAGCAGCGGCTGGATCGTCACGTCCGACAATTGCATCGGTTCTCGTGAGATGTGCACCAAGTTGCGTCGCGTCATGAACCAGACGTCCAATATGGCGCCGAGCATCGCGTCGACCCGTCGTGGGCGGTCCCTTGCAACAGCGGCTCGGACCGTCGCCGCCGTCATGCGCGGACCTCAACGGTGTCGGCATCACTGCTGGGCTCGTGGGCATCCGCCACAGAACTGGATGTGGTCGCGGTCTCGTCGACGCCTTTGTCCCCTTCGGCATCGGGAACATGCCCACCGGTCAGCGAGAAGAAGACGTCGTCGAGAGAGGGTTGGTGCATCTCGATGTTGTCCACCAGCGCACCGGCGGCATCGAGCGCCCGCACAACAGACGTGGCAATCCCGGAGGTCGCATCAACCCCGGCGCTGAGTCTCCGGCCGTCGGCACTCATGTGGACCCGGCCGACGACAAGAGGTGCGATCGCCGCGATGGCAGCAGGGTGCGGGGTGCTCAGAGTCACCTCGAGACGAGCACTCCGGCTGGCAGTCTTGAGTGCGCGTGGCGTCCCGTTTGCGACGACCTTTCCGTGGTCGAGGACCACGATTTGATTGGCCAATGCATCAGCTTCATCGAGATATTGGGTTGTGAGCAACACTGTGACACCTTGTGTGAGTAGCGCGCGGATAGATTCCCAGACGCGCTGGCGGCTAGTGGGATCGAGTCCCGTGGTGGGCTCGTCGAGAAACAACACGGGCGGGCGGGTCATCATCGAAGCGGCGAGGTCCAGTCGGCGCCGCATGCCGCCGGAGTACCCCTTGAGGATTCGATCAGCGGCATCGGTTAACTCGAACTGCTCCAAGAGCTCGACTGCCCGAGTCTTTGATGCCGATCGGGACATGTCGGACAACCCCCCAACTAGGGCGAGGTTCTGCCGCCCCGTTAGGAGGGGGTCAAGAGTCGCGTCTTGAGCGGCTACGCCAATCAGTCGTCGAACCTCACTCGGATGTTTGACGACGTCAATCCCGCCCACACGCCCATGGCCGGCATCGGGGAGCGCCAAAGTGGTGAGGATACGTACCGCCGTGGTCTTGCCTGCGCCGTTAGGACCGAGCAAGCCCAGAATCGAACCCGACTCAACGAAGAAGTCGACGCTCGCCAGCGCTTGGGTTTCCCCGTAGCGCTTGGCCAGTCCCTCTACCTCGATCATCTTCGAAGGCATCGCGATCCCTCACTTGTAATGAAGAAGACTTCACACTAGGTACATGTCTACTTCCCGGTCGGTAACGTCGATCAGGGTCGATTGTCCCAAACGTCCCTCATGAACGGAGCTAATGAAGACGCGAGCAGGCCAGCCACGTTCTCGAACCGTCGATCCGGCGTGAATGTTTTACCGCCGTAGCCCGGTGTTCGAAACGCCGAACAGTCCCGCTTGCAGAGGTCGGGTTGTCCGGGAGCGCATCCGCCAGAGCGATGCCCCTGAACCGAGACGGGATCTACCCTCTTACTGAGGTGCTGTGTCGTTCGATCTCCTCGAGTACCCAAGCGGGTATCGGGCGACAGCTGCAAATCTTGGCATGTTCAAGGTGCCACCGAACGCGTCCATCAAGACGGGCTCGTGCCATTGGCGATTCAACAGTCACTTGACCACTAGCTCTGACCTTCCCCCAATTAGGCGCTAGAGAGGGCAGTGATGACTACATAACCAAGGACCTCGGCTGAGTGTCGTGGCCTTTACCCTAAGGAGTTCAGTCGAGACTCGGCCGCCCCTGTCAATCATCAGAAGCGCACCGTCGCCGCGGGCGCTGAACCGTGTGGCGTGTGATGCGCCAAGATACCGCCCCTTTTTTGAAAACGCCGTCGGTTACGTGCGATCACGCCCGAACGTCAGCGAAGTCAAACGCCTTTATGTCATGCGCTTGCGAACACGTGCGCATGTCGTCGAACTGGAGAGGACTGCATGTTCGGTAATTAGCCCGGAAGTGACGATTGGGTCATCGTTGCGTGACGTTTCGGGTCGGGCACGTTGTGTGATTACTCTTGAGACCAGATGAAGGTGAAGCAATCCCCACAGGGGCAAGTCACGGCCCTCGAACTGATCGAGGCCGCTACGCTGACCCCCTCCGAAGTGCTGTCACGCCTCGCCAGTCGCTCGGAGGGACTCAGCGGACCTGAGGTCGATCAACGTGTCCGCGAATTCGGAGCAAATGTGCTCGCGGTCCACGGTGTGAGGGCGAGCGTCGTTCTGTGGCGCCAGCTCAAGAATCCCATACTGATCCTCCTTCTCGGCGCGGCGTTGGTTTCCGGGTTCACCGGCGGGGGGACCAACGCGATTATCATCACCGTAATCGTCCTTCTGAGTGTCGGACTCGGATTCGTCAACGAGTTTCGAGCGGCCGTTGCGATGTCGACACTCCGGTCCAAGATCAGTCAGAACGCGACCGTGCATCGCGACGGTACCGTCATGCGGATCCCGGTCACCGAGCTAGTGCCGGGCGATGTCATTACGCTCAGCTTGGGCACGCTGGTACCGGCCGACGTGCGATTGCTGAGCGTCGACGAGTTCGAGTGCGACGAGGCCGTCCTAACCGGTGAGTCCATGCCAGTCCCAAAATCCGAGATCGCCGTCGCCGGGCCCGACGCGTCAAGCCTCTCGGACTGCGCCTATATGGGAACGATCGTCCACCAGGGATCGGCCCTCGCCGTCGTCGTCCAGACGGGCACCCGCACCGCCTTCGGACAGATCGCCGCTGGAGTGACCGACGACCAGGGCCAGAGCGCCTTCGAGGTCGGCTTGACGAAGTTCTCGCGCCTCCTCTTCCTCGTTGCCGCCCTGCTGACGATCTTCATCTTCGCCGTGAATATCATCCTGTCGCGGCCTCTGATCGAGGCCCTCCTCTTCTCCTTGGCCATAGCCGTGGGCATCGCACCCGAAATGATGCCCGCGATCGTAACGGTGAGCCTTTCGTCGGGATCGCGCGCACTAGCCGCGAAAAAGGTCCTGGTGAAGCGGTTGGTAGCGATCGAGGACCTGGGTAACATCGAACTGCTGTTCACGGACAAGACGGGCACACTGACTGAGGGCGTGATCACTTTCGAGCGGTCCTTGGACGTCCACGGAACGGACGCCAAGCGGCCGTTGCTCTGGGGTCTGCTGTGTAACGAGTCCACGATGTCCGATCACGGCCCCGTTGGCGGCAACTCGCTCGACCAAGCCCTCTGGGTTGCGGCCGCCGCTCGCGTGGGCGACGATTTGGACCACGAGACCGCAACATTCGAACGAATCGCCGCACTCCCCTTTGACCACGAGCGTCAAATGGGCTCGGTGCTGGTACGCGGCTCCGACGGAGCCCTCACGCTGGTGGTCAAAGGGGCACCCGAGGTGGTGCTCGAGCGTTGCGTCAACGTCGTCGACTCCATTCGCACAGTCCTCGACGCGCTGTTCGCCGACGGCGAGCGAGTGATCGCGGTGGCGAGTCGAGATCGCGGCGCGGTTACGACGATGGGCGCGGACGACGAGGTGGGGCTCACACTTGAGGGTTTCCTCACCTTCGCCGACAAGCCCAAGAGCGACGCGGGCGCGTCGCTCGCAAAACTCCAACAACTCGGTGTCGAGGTGAAGATCATCACGGGCGATAACGGTCAGGTGGCGGCCAAGGTGTGTCGTGATATCGGCCTCGCCTGCGCGGGCGTCGTGAGTGGCACTGACGTGGAGGCGATGAGCGACGACCAGCTCGAGGAAGCGATCCCCACGACCACCGTCTTTGCTCGCATCGGCCCGGACCAGAAGTCGCGAATCATCAAGGTAGCGAGGCGCACCGGGCGCGACGTCGCTTTCCTCGGCGACGGTGTCAACGACGCCGTCGCCCTTCACCATGCCGACGTTGGAATCTCGGTGGACTCGGGAACCGACGTTGCCAAGGACGCCGCGGACGTCGTACTGCTGGACAAGGACCTCGGTGTTCTGGCCGAAGGCGTGATGGAGGGCCGGCGGATCTTCGCGAACACGATGAAGTATGTCTTGATGGCCACGTCGTCGAACTTCGGGAACATGTTCAGTGCCGCCGGGGCCTCGGCATTCCTCTCCTTCCTTCCGATGCTGCCGTCCCAGATTCTGCTCAACAATCTGCTGTACAACATGGGACAACTGGCGATCCCTACCGACCGAGTCGACGTCGAGGTTCTCGCGCGACCCGCCGCCTGGGACCTGCGCTACATCCGCCGCTTCATGTCAGTCTTCGGCCCTATCAGTTCGATCTTCGACTTCGTCACCTTCTACGTGATGCTCTCGCTGCTCCACGCGGGCCACGTGGAGTTTCGCACCGGATGGTTCGTCGAGTCCATCGCTACTCAGACGTTGGTGGTGTACGTCATCCGAACCCGGCGGGTACCGTTCTTCAAGAGCCGTCCGAGCATGGCAATGATCCTCGTGCCAACCGGCGCGGCGATCGTGGGCGCGCTGCTCCCCTACACGGGGTTGGCCCACCTCTTCGGTTTCTCGGTGTTGCCGACGAAGTTTTTCCTCCTCCTGTTCGGCATGGTCGTCGTGTACCTCGTGATGGTCGAGGTCGCCAAATCCTGGTTTTTCCAATCGCAATCGTCGCGTCTCGCGGTCACTGTCACCACTCACTCCCAGCGTCTCAACCGGCGAATCATGAAGCGTGCGTCCCGATTCGTCCGCCACGAGGGCCCGTCGCTGCGCTGAGTCCGCACTGCCACGTGTCTCGCATGACACGGCACGCACTCCGCCACCAGATCGGCCGGACCGTTCCTAGGTTTAACCAATAACCCCGACAGTGAAATCAGAGGCCACCAATTCAGACGATACGTTCGTGCGGCGCACGGCTGTCGGGCCTATGCGACCCAATCCAAGTAGGTGCCCGTCATGTACGAAAACATTGCCTTTCGTATGGCGTCTGCCTGGGCCGGGGTGAGCGTGCCGTTGCTAACCAGTACGGACAATCGAAGCAGTTGTATATAGTCCCGGCTCTTTGGGTCGCGGATGCGCGTAGCGCCGCCGTAGCCGTGCCACACTCGGTCAGTAAAATCCCTGTGTCTAGGTCGTTCGCGATAGCGGCCACCATTAGGGCTGAATGGACGCTCCATTAAACCGGGAGTAGCCAGGGCATAGCCGTTGAGAGTGGGTTACAAGTGCTTCATGACAGTCTCCGGTCCCTGTCAGCCATTGTGCTGGTACTGTCGTCGCAGGAGTGCATTCAGAGGAATTGGTAGCCATGACCGCAGTGATCGTGATCGTCGTTGTTGTGTTTCTGCTACTTCTAGGTCTTTGGGCGGCTTATAACACGCTTGTCAAGAAGCGCAATCGAACTCAAGAGGCGTGGTCAGAGATAGATGTCGAGTTAAAACGCCGCCACGACCTTATCCCTAATCTGGTCTCGACCGTCGAGGGCTACGCATCTCACGAGCGAGGTACTTTCGAAGCCGTGACGGCGGCTCGCGCTAGCGCGGTGACCGCTGGAGCCACCGGCGACCCGAACAAAATCGCTCCGGCGGAAAATGTCCTGTCCGGAGCACTGCGTTCGCTCTTTGCGGTTGCCGAAAACTACCCCCAGTTGCGCGCAGTAGAGAGTTTCGTCCAATTACAAGAGACCCTCACCGCAACCGAAGACAAGATTGAATACGCGCGTCGTTACTACAACACCAGTGCACGTGACTACAACATCTCGTTGCAATCGTTCCCTCGCAACCTCATTGCCGGGCCCTTCCATTTCACGGCAGTGGCCTTCTTCGGTGCCGATGAAACTGATCGCAGCGTTCCTGTCGTGTCCTTCCCCGGTTCCCAAGCTGCGGGGGCGAACATTCCGCCCACCGCACCTCCTCCCGCGATTGACGAGCAGGGCCCTCCGTCGGCTACCTGAGCCAAACAGCGCCAAATCAGATCTTGTCGCCCGAGACGATTTTCTCCAATGCAGAAATACGCTCCTCGATCGGAGGGTGCGTGTCGTAGAGACGGTGGTACCACGACTCGTGGTGTCGAATTGGGTCGTCAATGCACATCGAGGCCGTGGCGTGATTCATCTTCTTGAACGGCACGTCGTTCTGCTGCAACTTCTTCAAAGCACTCAGCAACCCGGCGGGATTGCGAGTCAGTTCGACGCCGCTCACGTCGGCCAGTGATTCACGCCGACGTGAGAGGGCGAGACGAATCAGCGGTCCAAAGACAAAGCCGACAATGGCGAGCATCAGACCCGCGATGAAGATAATTATTACTGCCTGGCCACCGTTGCGACCACCTCGTCCCATGTTGGCGAAGAAGGCCCCGCGCCACAAAACACTCGCCAGTAGCGCGGCCATGCCGATCATCGTTCCAACGATGAGCAACAACCTGATGTCGTGATTCTTGATGTGGCTCATTTCGTGTCCCGCCACCCCCTCGAGTTCCTCGCGGTTCATGGTCTGGACTAGTCCGGTGGTGAACGTAATGGCGGCCTTGTCCGAACTGATGCCCGTTGCGAAGGCGTTCGGGGACGGATCGTCAATGACGTAGACGTCCGGCTTGGGGATTCCCTCGCCAATTGCTAGCGCCGCAACGACGTCGTGCAGTTGTTGATAACGCTGCGGGTCAGCGGGCACCGCTCCCGAAACTCTCAGGACCATGCGCGCCCCGGCCGTGAGCGAATAGGCAATGCCTCCCATCGCCAAGAACGCGCAAATGGCTATGCCAAAGAAGATTGGAGATATTCCGTAGTTGATCGACTGAGGGAGCCCTTGAGAGTTGATAAAGGTGCGCGAGTACAGGCTGGTAAATATCAGTCCACCCACTGCGCCGATACCGATCCATATGAGGAAGAACAGTCCGATGAAAATAACGCTACGACGGTTATTGCTGGCGATCTCGGTGTACATGCGACTGAGCCTACGGCTAAAGTGTCGACGGCTGCTTGAGCCTGATTCCTGGTACAGGTAGCGCTCCAGTCTCGAGCGTACGTAGGGCGCATTGGCACAGCGTCGAGTAACGCCCTCCGTCACGGGCAGCGTCCATCAATTGTCTGTGGGCTTCTCGTTACTCGGCACTAGCTGAGATCGGACGTCCGATGCGAATCCCTTCGCATTTCGAATTGACTGGCTCGACCTCAGATTTCATTGATTGAGGGAAAGACTCCGAACACCGCAATTGAAGGATCAAGAATCAATACGTTGTGACCAATGTCCCTACCCCCCAGGGGTAGTTTCGCGCACAATATCAAATGGGAATATTTAATTAGTTCACCTCAAGGAGGTGCACGATGACGGAGTCGCTTACTAGCCGCGAAACA
>VFSW01009086.1_pt1 | contig 14202 bp, 12 predicted proteins | sample 5358111 | NCBI WGS metagenome assembly VFSW01 (sample SAMN11554181, study PRJNA540505) | mine drainage metagenome | isolation source: sediment from site ElyBrook_90M | place: USA: Ely Copper Mine, Vershire, VT | collected 2017
ATTTCCAAAATCGATTTCTCTTTGGGAAACTTATGACACAAATTCCGCAACAGCCTTCACTCAGGAAATTCGGTCAGAGTAAATTTCCGAATGGCATAATAGCATATTTCGATATTATCGACGAAATAAGACATACCCAAACTAATAATCCTGAAAAATTCTTTTGCCTTCAACAAATCAAGTGGCAATCTGACGGGGAAATTGAATTTCGATTTGGTTATTACATTATCGGAGAAAAACCAGGACGAAAGGGTATGTGGGTTTGGGGTCAATCCTGTCCCATGATACCGACCGAAGATTTTAAGGCGATCATGGATAAAGCAAAGGAAAAAGGCTGGGTATGATGCCTGTCTATTGGACACCGGTATTGGCAAGTATTTAATTGGGAAAAATTATGGCTAAAATTAAACTCAAACGGCACGGATTCCGGCTCGATATGACGCCGATGGTCGATGTCGGCTTTTTGCTCGTTACCTTCTTCATGCTCACGGCGAAATTCAAGCCGCAGGCGGACGAGCCGCTCCAAATCATGCTTCCCGCCGCGATTGCGGATACGACTCGGCTTCCGGACGCGAACATCGCGACCATCCAGGTCGGCCTCAAGCCGGAGGCCAATGGCAGCGAAGATACGGTCATCGAGTTCGGGCTTTCGAATGAGCAGGACCGCGCGCCGGTCTATAAGCCGCTGAACGGTATGATACCAGGTCTTCAGGACCCCAAGACGGGCGCGCCCCTTACGGATGCGCAACTTTCTCGGAAAGCCGCGGTCGTCGTTTCGAAGGCATCGCTCGAAACGGTCATCGAGCAATCGCGCCTGCAGAACCCCTCGATGCGCTATGCGATCGACGCGGATTCCGCCGTATCCTTTGGGACGGTCGCGGATGTGATGCATGCGCTCCAAAAATATGGCGCGACACGCATGAATTTAGTTACGATGAAAAAGGATAATGGGACGTCGTAGCATTATTCGTAGCCGTACCCTTTAAGGTACGGTGGCGAAGCCGAAACATTGTAGTACGGTTCGATACACCGTGGGCTGAAGCTCACGGCTACAAAGGATGAATAAAGAAAAAGGATAAGTACAATGGCTGAAATTGTTCAAGGCGGTGGAAGAAAACACAAGGGCAAACGGCACGTGCGTTTAGGCGTGCGGCTGGATATGACGCCCATGGTCGATGTCGCCTTTCTGTTACTCACGTTCTTTATGCTGACGACCACGCTGAACACGCCGCAGATTATGGAGATCGTTATGCCGCCGGACTCGAAAATTCCGGTGGAGATCGCCGAGTCGAATTTGCTGACACTACGCATTCGCGCCGACCGGGCCGTCTTTTGGAATATGGGAACCGAAGCGCCGCAAAAGATCGCCGAGAAGGACGTTCCGAAGATACTCAAGGAGCATCTCGAAATCAATCCGAAGCTCTCGACACTCATCAAGATCGACCGCGCGGCGAAATATCAGACGCTCGTCACCATGGTTGATGACCTGAACACGACGCAGGCCGCGCTCAAGCAGACAGAGAAGCGGTTTAGCTTGGTCGCCATGGATGATTCGGACATGAGATTAGTGGGAAATTTGTAACACGAGCGCGAAAGGTGTAGCACAGGCTTTCCACCCTGTGTGCGGGCGTTCAGCCCGCAAGCGGTGAGCTGATAACCGACCGGGCTATCCACCCCTGTCGCAGGCTGGAAAGTCTACCCTACACCGGCGCTTCGGGATCGATAGTTTTGAGAGGAATTAGAATATGGCACTCAGTAATTTAGTATCGGAAAAACTCGAGCAATACGGAGGCATTGACCTCAAGAAGAACGAGAATCGTTTCTTCTCGAATGCCCTCGGCATTTCCATTGGGATTCACTTGCTCCTTATCCTACTCTATGTGGGATGGTCCTGGTACTCCAACGACGATACGCGCATTCCGCATATCCGCATCCATTCGATCGCGGAGCTTGCACCACCGCCGTCGACGCAGGACCAGCAAGCCATGCAGCCCCTCACGCCCCCCCCGCCGACAAACGTCGTCAAGCCTAGCCTGGGCGTGCCGGTACCCGTGCCGGACGCGATTGCGCCGCAGCTTACGCTGCCCAATATGAATGCGCCCACGCCGCCACCGGCAGCGGTGGCGGGCAATGGCCCCGCCACGCTCGCCCCCCCAGTCTTACATATCGATAAGCCAGTCGAGCAGGCCGACCCCCAGGAAGGCGCATTCATCGATGTTTCCGAAGAGCCTCATGAAATCCAACCGCTCGAAAAATTGATACAGTATCCCGAAGTGGCTCGCCGCAGCGGGCTCGAAGGCAACGTCACCGTCGATGCGCTCATTGGCACGGATGGACGCGTCGAAAAGGTAAATGTCCTCAAATCAGACTACGATCTTTTCAAGGATGCAGCCGTACAGGCAATGATGAAAGCGCGGTTCACGCCCGCACGGCAAAATGGCACGCCGCTCAAAATCTGGATTACGCGGACGATTCATTTCCGGCTGAATAATACACAATAAGAAAGAGGACCGAGGGACGAAGGTATTTGTTAGCTCTTCGTCTTTCAGCCTTTTGATCTTCCTCTTTTCATCCTTCCATGCGTTCACCCCGCCGGCTGCCTATCGAACGGCCCCCCAGCAAGATCGCGGGAGCGGTGTATTCCATTATTGGAATCTTCGCGCTATTCGTTGCAGCGTTTGTTTTGCTGTATCGGGGCATGCTGGGTCCCGTTACGAGCTTTCGGACCGGATTTAGCATTGTCATCGCCCTCTATGGACTCTTCCGGATATATACCGGCATTGTGATGATCTATAAAGCGAATGCGGCAACTCGTTTGGTGCGCTTGAGCGGAAGCGGACAGGAACCAAAAGCTCCGGTAGTATGAAGCATCTTTTTTCCTTAATTGTTTTGGTTCCTCTTCTGGCCGCCTGCGGCAAGCAGGAGAATGTCCAGCAAACCGAGACGGCGACTTCCGGCAGCTTCCAATTAGTCGCGGATGAAGTGCTTCGTCCGGCCATCGATAGCCTCGTCACGGGATTCATGCTCGAGAATCCGGACGCGAAAGTTACCATAAAATATACGAGCGCAACGGAAGCCGTTCGGGAACTGCTTAACCGCACCGCGCGCGCCATTCTTATCGATCGAAGCCTGACGCCTGCCGAGCGAACTATCCTCCAAAAGGATTCAACGGCGCTCCCGACCTTTAAGCTTGCCGAGGACGGCATTGGCGTGATCGTGTCGGGCAATAATCCATTGGACGCAATCGCAAAAAGCGACCTCGCCAAAATCATGAGCGGAAAGGTCTCGAACTGGTCCGGCCTGGCGCGACCCGTATTAAAGCAAACATTGGCCCACACGCGCAAGATGGAAGGCGCGATCACTATTGCGCTACCAGCGTACCCATCGAGTGTGGAATATGTGCTCGACTCCATACTCTTAGGCGGAGCGCAAACCGCGGCCGTGCGCGTGCGACGCTTCACCACTTCGGATAGCATCATCGCATTCGTTCGGAATTCGCCGGACGCGATCGGATTCATCGGTTCAGCATGGGACAACACGCTCAACGCGAGTAACGATACCAGCGTGAAGACGCTGCCCGTCATGCCCGCCGATTCGAGTTCGCGTGGGCTTATCGAGCCGGTGCTGCTGAACATGGCGTATGTCGCCGAAGGGCTTTATCCGCTCGTCACAACGGTGAATGGCTTCTCTTTCGAGGTGCCAAACACCGTCCCGCGGGGCTTTCTTGCCTACGCCTCGAACGCGCACGGGCAGATCGTATTCAAGGATTTCAACGTGTTGCCGATCACGCAGCCCATCCGAATCGTGCGGAGCCAATGATATCTGAACCAGGATTCACGCGATTGAAGGAATTTTCAGGATAACTTTTATTGCAGGAATCGTTTTATTAAAATATGAAACGTTTTTTTTTCACACTTCTCGTTTTAGCGATTGGCGCGCCGATCATGCGGGCACAGGCCAGCGATGCGCACGACGCACGGGTCGAGGCGGCGCTGAAATTAGTCGATCTTGGAAATGCCCGTCAAGCCGCCGAGGATCTCCGCGCGCTCACTGCGCAAGATCCAAAGAATGCCGAAGCCCATGCCGCCCTCGCCATCGCGCTGGTGCATTTGAATGAAGTAGCGCAAGCACTACCCGAAGCCCAGACCGGTTTCCAGCTCGACCGCCATGATGCGCTCGTTCGCGTGGCGCGCGGAATCGTCTATGGCAAGGAAGGCCGCGTCCAGGACGCACTCGACGAGTTCCATGAGGCAATCTCCATTGATGATAAGGATGTCGGAAGCATGGTCGCCCTCAGCAGCTATTATATTTCCATCGACTCGCTCAAGCCGGCGGAGATCACGCTCTATCAGGCGCAATCCATCAATGATAAAGATGTGCGCTCCTATCTTGGACTCGCGGAGCTGTACGAAAAGCAGCACATTCCCGATCTCGCTATCAGCCAATACCAGCAGGCGATGAAGCTCGATCCGAACAACGCGGTCGTTCACGCCGCGCTCGCGGGGTTGTATTTGCGTACCTACAAATACAATGAATCGGCGAAGGAATGGCTCCAGGTGATCCGCATCGACACGAATTATGCCGATGCATATTATCAAATTGCCCATCTTTACTTCCTGGCGAAGCAATATCCAAATTCGGCGGCCTATGCAAAAAAATATGTCGCTTTAAAACCCAACGACATCGATGGCCAGTGGCTTTACGCCCAAGCGCTGACGGAGAGCGGCGCGTATCAGCAGGCGCTTTCGCCGCTCCAGGCGGTTTCCGCGAACGATTCGCTTCGCCCGCTCGCGCAACTACTGCTCGCGCGAAGTTATTTTTATTCGAAAGACTACCCCAAGGCGCTCGATATTTACCGAAGCGCGAATTCGCTCGGACCGCAAGATCTGAATTTCTATGGCGATGCGCTCATCGTCACGGGCGATACAGCCGGCGGCATCGATAAACTGCAAAAGGCGCTCGCTGGGGATACCGATCGCGCCACCCGAACCCAGACCCAAAGCGCGATCGGCCAATTGCTCTATACGCAAAAGCGCTACCAGGAATCCGCGCAAGTCTTCGCGCAAATGGCGCAAGCGAATCCCGCGGTAACCTCGTATCTCTCCGCTGGACAAATTTACGCGATCGCCAAGATGCCCGATTCGGCCATGATCTATTACAAGAAGGCGCTCGCGCTCGACCCGAATTCCATCAAGGTGCTCTACCAAATCGCGTATGAAAAGGTAAGCGATGCCGGTTCCGATACTGCGCTCGATGCTTTTAGCGATTTGGAAAAGGCCGCCAATGCCGCCGACTCGAAAGATACCGCAGCCATCGCCGCCGGCTTTATTGCCTATCATTACGGCGCGCAAAAAGATTGGAAATCCACCGTGGAACATCTTGCGCCGGCGGTAACGACGCTCGAACCGACGAACTCCCCTTACCGCGTAAGCTTCACGCTCCTGCTCGCGGAGTCCTACCTTCAATTGAAGGATTTGGACAAAGCAAAAAAATATTACGAGGAGGTGCTCAAGCTCGATCCCAATAATGCAGGAGCAAAGCAAGGGCTGGATTACCTGAAAGCCGCGCCGGCGCCGGAGAAAAAGCACCGGAATTGATGGTGTGTAGCCGTAACCTTCAGGTCACGGCTAAAATCGGGCACGTTTCCCGCACTCCGCCGTTTGAAGCGTGAGAATTTCATCATTACTTCGCGGCTTTACGGAGGTTACGGTTATGTTCCCAAAACTGCTCCTCACAGTCACCCACCTTCGCCGATTAGGATTAAAAAAGGGCCACCCAAATGGGATGGCCCTTTCGCAACTGACACACCACCAAACCGTCTCTCTCTCCAATTTTGCTTATTTCACAATCGAAAATGCTTTAGATTGCGAATAATTTTTGCCACTTAAGCGGCAGAGGTAAACGCCGCTTGCCAATGCGCTCACGGGCAGTTGCATTTGATTCTTACCAATATTAGCAGAAACGCGTGGAAGCCATGCCACAAGCTGTCCGAGATCGTCATAGATTTCTATACGTGCATCATGGATGGGTGTTGTAATGTTGTAATAAGCGGTCGCGGTATTTGTGGCCGCATCGAGTAGCACTTCGAGCGCGTCCCCGGATTGAGGACTTTCTTCTTTTACTGCCTCATTCAAAATCTTTGGCCTCGCAAAGACCGAAAAATTAAGACCAAGAGAAGTATCGCGCGGGCAGTGGCCGAGGTAAATATCATATTGGCCATCGAGCGTGTCATATCCGGCAACCCAATATTGATAAGTCTGCACGATAATCGTGTCGTTGTTATGGAAAATTCCCTCCTCGTAAGAATCGTTGGTATCATCGCCTCCCGTGCCATTAATTACTTCTGAAAAACCAGTTTGAAAATTTTCCTGCGCAAGACTCCAACCTGATTTTGCACCTTGGCCCCCGCTTCGCCCCCATGCGAACATCGGCGTCGCGTCCGTTCGCTCTAATGTATCGGGAAGGACCATCTTTGCCGTGACAGTCCTATGCTGGACCATATACGACTCCCGGTCACCACAATAATTGAGAAGGTAGGAACGCTCTCGATATTTTCCGAACGAATCGTGAGCATTGGCTCGGCTATCCGTTGGCACATCAAAAAACCACATCACCGCTCCCGTATCGGGTGCCCAATCGGTAAACGTCATCTTGCTTGTGTCCGTAATGCTGTAGTGATAAAGCCGGTAATTACTCGATTTAATACTCAGGGTCGTATCCATCATCTGGTATGCAGTGCCAATATCGAGGTAACCGAAACCGCTATTTTTGCGCCAGGTATCACGTGTGGTTAGAGTATCCCTGTCCGCATCGCCACGCCACGCGGAAGCTTCGAGGATCCGCTCGATATCTTCCGGCTCGATATGCATGAGGTGCGCCGTATCTCGGCGGTAAAAGGTTGAAAGCAAAAGCGCCGCCGAGCCGGTCACGTTCGGAGCCGCGATGGAAGTGCCACCATAGCCACCGTAGAAATAGTGAGGAGTGATCCCGGTATCTCGCGTCGTCCAATTCAGGTTCGGGAAGCCACAGCCATCAGAACCTGAGGGATCCCCACTAGGCGCAAGCATATCAAGAGAATATCCATAATCGCAACTCGCTACTCGTGCCTTATTTTCGTCATAATCCCCCACGCATATCATCCAGGAGGGATCGTAGTCTGCGGGATAAGCTGCTTGCTCCTCCGTGCCGCCCGGCGGATATTCATTGTTCGCAGCGACTTGAACCACGCCATTTTCAAAAGCATAGTTGGCAGCAGCATGAACGGGAGTATAGGGATGAGTAGTGATGGCTGCGGATGTATTGATCGCATGGACGCCAAGCCCATAGGCTGTTGATGGGCTACGCGCCGAAGCTTCGAAAATAGCAGCTACGTACATCGGTACAGTGGTACGCTCGTCCGCAAGAATTACCATACTCGCGCCCCGGCCGCGCTCAATCGTATCCGTTCCGCCGGCAAGCGGACCCCACCCCCCAGCAATTCCAGTCGGCGTCGTGCTATTTCTATTCGTTTGAAGAGCAATTACACCCATACATGCGGTACCATGGTCATCGGGTCTGGCAAATGTTAGCGTGTTGTTACTGTCAGCTCCATAATCCCATGCAAACACGAACTTATGACCTTTGCCAACGACAGAGTCGAGAAATCCCGGATGCCGGTAATTGACACTTTTATCGTAAAGTGCGACAAGGATATTCGTGTCGCCGACTTCATAATCCCAAGCCATTGGCGTATGGATCATGGTATCCCCAATCTGGCAATGGAAGCTTGTGTTCCCTGGAACATGGCCTAAGAGCACAACGCCCGTGTAGCAAGGATAAGCCTCGATAATATCATGCGGGTAGAGTGCCATGAGAAGCCCGCTTAGAAGAAGCGGATTCGTCGTGCTATCCATATTGAGGATCATCCAATTAGCATGATCGCATCCGATGGTGTCACCATCTCGCGTGACGGAAAGCGTATCGAGTGGGCTTGCGGTGGTAAGCCGTTGCAGCGTATGTCCATGCTCCGAAAGCAAGAAACTCGTGAGCGTGCTATCTTTTACGACGTTGTTCGCGCTATCGAGCCCAAACCGCTCGGCAAAGAGTAATTCCCGAAGAGGGACCGGCCAGCCGCGAGGACTATCCGATCCGCCGAACGGTGCTCCGAGCGGTTCCGCACCCTTTTGCTTCGCGCGATGACCATAAAAGTATTCCCAGAAGGTACTCATTCGTTTAGCCGAATCGAGCGCACCTTGCCGGAAGCGAATAAGGAGCTGGCCGGGAATGACCAGGCTGTCCGGAGGCCGGCGCTCGGTTTGTATCGCGCCGTATTCGGTCGAGACCTGGTACGTGGTCGTATCCGGCGGAACGAGTGACGAAGGTGGCCACGGCTCTTGTGCCCGAAGCCCTGCCGCGCAAAGTAACAAAACGAATCCAAAGCAAGCAGCGATGGCTCGCGTTCGGCTGTGTATCGAATGTATCATAAGATTCCTCTTTGTTTATTTTAAGTACCTGGTCTCCTTTAAGAATACCAATGATTCGTCAAAAAGCAACCAATCCTAAAGGCTTTCTCCAGGATCGGAGTACAAATATACGACATTTTTAGCCGCAGTCAGTGGCTTTTAATTCTAGGGATTCATAATGCTGCATTATCACCCTATGGATATTCTCAGGGTGGTCGGTAAAAATATTCGAAAATTGCGCGAATCGAAAGGGTATTCTCAAGAAGAGTTAGCTGAGAAGGCAGGGTTAAAACGCTCATACTTGGGCCATATTGAGAGAGGAGATCGGAATGTAACACTCACCTCACTCAATCAAATCGCGGGCGCTCTAAAAGTCCATCCGAGCGTCCTCATGCTTTCGGATGCGTTCGAATATGGAGCATGAGTGGGTTAAGAGTTCCGCCGCAATAAGTAGCACGATGCAACGAGAACCATTGTTTATGGAAACACATTTATGGTTATAATTCAAATTCAAAAAAGTGAGCATTCTAAGAATTTCAATATTTCTAATCATAGTCGCCCCGCAAATCGCTCGGGCGCAATGGATTCAGATGCCGCTATCGGGAGCTGATGGCACCGGGTGCTTTGATACGCTCGGCAATCGGCTTTACGAAGGAGGCGGCGATGGCCCTATGCAATGGACGAGCGACGATGGCGAGACGTGGCATCCTGCCTCAAATGGACTACCGGGGCTTGATGGTGCAATTTCGCTTGCGACCATTGGAAATGTTCTTATTGCGGGAATGCAATATAATGGAATTTTTCGTTCGACCGATAGCGGGAATTCTTGGGATCCATGCGACTTAGGTGGTCCTACTGGCGCATTTTATGCGATGGTAGAGCACGATGGCTACGTGTTTGCCGGGTCAAACAATTCTGGAATTTATCGTTCCTCGGACAGCGGTCGGGATTGGGAACTCGATAGCAATGGAATAGCGGAAACTAGGTCCTGGTATCCAGGCTCATACTGTTTTGCTGCTTATGACAGCCTTCTTTTCTCGGGCAGCCCGCTTGGAGAGGTCTATCGCACCTCCGACGATGGAAATCACTGGCAGGTAGTTTCACTCCATTCGCCGAACGACCTGGTACTAGCCTTAGCGGTTATTGGCAAGACTGTGATTGCTGGTACAATGTACGGTGCTTATCACTCGACCGATCTTGGTCTTACATGGACAAAACTCGATACGGCTCTCTTTCACAATGGACCACTTTCTATAGTTACCCACGGTAGTTCTTTAATTGCTGGAATAGAACGGACGGTGATGCGTTCGGATGATTCGGGTACAACATGGCAGCCATTCGATCAAGGCTGGCTTTCAGGCGAAGACGCATCATACCTCATTGCTTTTGACGGCTATTTTTTTGCAGGCAGCTATACTGGCCCTGGTTTATGGCGGCGTCCAATTTCAGATTTGGCGGGAGTATCGAATGCGCCACTAAGTCAGCAGGATATTCGTTCCTATCCCAATCCCTTCTCGCAATCGACGACGATTACCTTCACCTCCGAGGTGCAAGGCTATGCCAATGTGCGCGTGGTGAACCAACTCGGCACGGAAGTGGCGCGTATATTTTCCAGCGAGCTATCGGCGGGCGAGCATTCGTTCGTATGGAGCAATCCTACAGGATTGCCTGCGGGGATGTATGAGTGCGTGGTGCGAATGAACGGGCAAACGCACGCAATTCCCCTGGCGCTCGCACGATAATTGGAAGTTGGCTCTGAACCAAATTCCGGTTGGTGCGATTTTCCCATACTGCTTCCACCCGAAACAATGCTATCAGAATCATCCTCCTCCATGTTGCTCTCCCGGCTTGGCCGGCATTTGGCGCATGAGCTGAACAATTCGATCAGCGCGATCGCAAGCTCGGCCTTTCTTATTCAGGATATTGCGAGCACCTCCGAAGGCAGCGTCGCGGTTGCCGATATTCTGCCATTTATAGATGGGATTTCGGAAGAATGCGAAAAGCTGAAAGCCGTCGTCGAAGAGTTTGCAAAATTTACGACGACGGAATCGGTCCTGACCAACCGAATCGATCTTGTGGAATTGGTACGGGCGCGGACAACTGAAATGGCCCGCGAAGGTCTGCCCGTAAGCGCCGAAGCTCCGGATGGGGCTGTTTTTATCGACGCGGATGCGGGCGCGCTTGGATTCGTTTTGCGGACGCTCACCAATTTTGCTGCCGGGGCCGGCGCGACGCGCATTACCTGGACAGTGGCGGATGGCAATCCGCGCGAACTCATTCTGCGCGATAACCGCACCCCGCCAACTTCGAAGGAAGACGTAGAGAATGCTTTTTCTCCGCTTTGGGCCGCCGAACAACGGGGCATGGGGCTGGGCCTGAAGCTTCCGCTCGCGGCGAAGATCGTGGGACTCCACCAGGGCGTGCTCGATATTCCGGAGCAAACGGCGGGCGAAACGGAAATTCGAATTCTGCTGCCAGCGGTCTAGCAATAGGCGGCATGAATCTTCATAGCTTTTGTTAGTCAATCTGTAATGGCAAACGTATTATTAGTTGATGATGAGCAGAATATTCTGCTGACCTACCGCGCGGTGCTCGAGCGCGGCGGTCACCGCGTCCAAACCGCATCGACGGCGGAGGACGCGTTGCGCTCGTTCGAAAACGAAGGCGCGGACGTGATCGTAACGGATATGAACATGCCCGGCATCTCGGGCATCGAGTTAGTAAAGAAAATCCGGCAGCGTTCACCTGGAACGGAGATCATCGTTATGACGGGCGCCGGTTCCGAGCGGACGGGCATTCAAGCCATGCAAGCCGGCGCCTACGATTACTTGCGCAAGGCCGACATTGTTCCCGATGAACTTGTGCTTTTGGTCGAGAAGGCGGCGGAAAAAAGCAGCCTTCAAACCGCGATCGATCTCCACACGCGCATCGCCGGACTTCGGGAAGGATTCGAAAATATCATCGGCGAAGATCCGGTGTTGCTCGAAATCCTTCGCGTGGTAAAGAAGGTTGCGCCGACGGATTCGACCGTGCTCATCAATGGCGATTCCGGCACGGGGAAAGAGCTGATCGCCGAGGCGTTGCACATCAACTCTCCGCGAAAGTCCAAACCGTTCGTCCCGATCAATTGCGGCGCGCTACCAAAAGATTTGCAGGAATCGGAGCTGTTCGGCTATGTAAAAGGCGCGTTCACCGGCGCGCAAACGAACAAGAAGGGACTCTTCGAAGAAGCCAATGGCGGCACGATCTTCTTAGACGAACTTGGTGAAATGGAATTGCCCCTGCAAGTCAAACTTTTACGCTTCCTGCAGGATCACAAGCTCTATCGCATTGGAGATGCAAAGCCGATCACGATCGATGTCCGCGTGATTTGTGCCACGAATAAGGACTTAAAGAAGCTCATTGCCGAGAAGCGTTTCCGCGAAGATCTCTATTACCGCGTGAACGTCATTTCGCTGACGTTACCACCGCTCCGCGAGCGAAAGAATGATATTCCGGCGCTCGCGCAATTTTTCTGCGGGGTGTTTGCCGAGCGCTTTAGCCGCGGCGAGTGCCAGCTTTCGCCGAACGCGATCGAGGAACTAATAAACTACGAATGGCCCGGCAATATCCGCGAGTTGCAGAATGTCCTCGAACGCTCCGTGATTTTGGCCGATGGGCCGGTCATCGGCACCGATCATTTTCCGAAAGATTTCAACGAGCCGCACGTGAACATTCGGGATATCCTGGAAGACCAGCCGACGCTCGACGATCTCGAAAAACGCTACATCCTCGAAACCCTCCGCGCAACGAAAGGCAACAAGGTACTGACCTGCGAGCGCCTCGGCATTTCGAACACCACCTTGTGGCGCAAGCTCAAGGAATATGGCGTCGCGCAGGAATCGGGGATAAGAGAGGAAGCTATCGCCTGAGTGGTTGCAAATTACCAATTACGAGGCCCCGAGCAAGTTCCGAGCAACACGAAGGAGGCTCCAAAGCAACCAAGCTTCCTCAAACGGCACTCATTGCCTTTGATTAGGTTTCGCAAAATTCAATTCGTAATTCTTAATCCGCAATCGATCATGTGGTTTTTAATCGCGCTCCTTTTCATCCTTTGGATTACCGGATACATCACCTTCGGATCCCACGCCTATTGGGTGGACATACTTCTTATTGGTGCCATCGTCTTACTCCTTCGCAATGTGGTTCGCGGACGAAGCAAAGCATCGCAGTGAGATTAGCGATGCCGAACGACACGTAAGTTATCCATTCCTGCGGTGGAATGGACTACTAACGTATAGACACCGTCCGATTCCGGCAGCGTCAGAAGAACGGGGGTATTTCCTCCTATTTTCCCTTCCCACCGGCTCCGCTCGGCGCCAAGCATATCGTATATTACAATTGTCACCTCGCCGATATCCTGGGATGATGTAATCCAGACATTCCCATCCGAAGGATTCGGATATACATGGAACTCCTCGCTCATCAGCGGTGCGGGGGAATCGTAAACCCCGCTTGGCGCTCCCAAGTCTTTGACAGCCCAGTGGTTGTCCTCATTATCGGTTACACATACGCCAATATCCTGCCCTCCCACCGCGATGCCAAGCCTCGGTAACGTAACCCATGTGGTAGCGAGCTCATTGATTGTGGGCTGAAAAACGGCCGTGCCCAAATCGAGTGGACTGGTTGCGATGGCTGAAGAAAGTTTTTGGATGTCGAACGTCGCGGTATCTCCGCCGGCGGTGAAGGACTTCAGAGCCCATCCCGCTGGGGGAGCATAGGAAACATAGCCCGCCACCGTGGAATCCCAGCGATAGGTGCCGTGAATGCCGGCGATGAATGGCCAGAGCGAATCGAGATTGATCGCGGGGTTTAGATCGATCGCAAGCTCTAACGAAGCCTGCGCGCCACTATAGGCGGATGCGGCTTCGCGATGAAGTTTCGATGGTGTTTGGAGCAATGGTGAGGACGTTCCCAAAAGCTGAATCGTGGTGTCCTTAGAACCCGAACCGAGATCGTACCGAAGATGGAGTTCTGCCGAGTCCTTCGAATTCGTAGAACTATATTCTATGACAATGCTATCGATAGCCGAAAGTGCGCGTGGGGCAGTACCTCCAACCTGCCCGCCGCCAGCTATCTGAAACGCTGGGGAGCCAGTGACCCATAGTGAATCGAGCCTTCCCGAAGGCATTCCACATCCAACAATATCGACCGGAATGGACTCCAACGCGCTCGTTCCACAGGCCGTTTGCTCGAGCCCCACCGGTTGAGATGCAAGCACGAGAGTCCGCGAAGAGCCACCCTCCGGCAGGTTTACAGGGGTACCACCGCTGTTCGTCGTTCGCCAAATACTTCCGCCCGGGTCGAGTACGAGCACGGTGTTATTATTCACGGCGGCAATCGTCCGCGTATCGAATTCTTCCGAGGGCCCGCCGATATTTTGCCAGGTCTCGCCGGAATCAGTGGAACGCTCCGTACCGGCATTAGCGCCATCGCTCACGGTTCCAAGATAGAGGACATTCCATGTTGTAGCCATCGCGCCACTATAATAATCGAGCGGCTCCACGCTTATCGCGCGCCACGTCGTCCCTCCGTTCATCGTTAGCTCTAATCGCGCATTGTGGTCGGACTCTAAGTTCGTCGATTGGGCCACGACATTTTCATTTACGAGGTAAAGTCTGGCGGCATCACACGAATCTGCGGTAAGGGTATTGCTGTCTCCATCGGTAGGGCCACCATCGCTCAACCACGTCTGGCCCATGTCCGTCGATTTGTTGACCCA